>ERZ773133.83-NODE-83-length-124884-cov-13.463554_pt1 | contig 124884 bp, 117 predicted proteins | sample MGYA00580861_ERZ773133 | MGnify/ENA primary metagenome ERZ773133 (study PRJEB29015, sample SAMEA2737844) | human gut metagenome | biome: human gut; feature: human-associated habitat; material: faeces | place: China | collected 2012 ...
TAAGCGACCAAACTTGCGGCGGTTAAATCTTTTTTAACTCAAAGCAGTGGGAGCAAACCGTCTGCTGGTATGCTCTCTTTCTATCTCTATTATACGTCATCACGCCCCGTTTGTCAAGGGGATTTTTCATTTTTTCCGCAGGGCAGTCGGTGTCATTCGCCTTTCCGGAACCACTTTTGCAGTTGCTGCGCCGTCACACTCTGCGCCGGGGCAAAGCGGTCGGATGCCGCATAGTCCAGCAGGCTCTTCGCTAGCCAGCGCACTTCCGGACGAGTGGCGATCTCAGACAGGCGGCTGGTGCAGACCAACAGGCTGCCGCTGCCCACTTTCGCCTCCCAGACGATTCCCAGCTTATGGTTGCGCTCAAAGTTGTCGATCATCTGCACAATGGGCGTGAACTCGCTGGGCGTGTCGTCCAGGATGGTGCAGTCCGCCGCCGTCACAATGTCGTACCACTGGGGCGTGCTGTATTCCTGGGTGGGGAACTCTGCCAGCGCCGGATGGTCGTCCTGAATGCAAAGCCCCATGGTTCCCACTGCCACCGGCTTTTTCATCCAGTTGCAGATGTCCCGGAACATGGGATAGCACCAGAAGTCCGTGCAGTAGAATCCCGGAATGCTCTCGGCAGTTTCTCTCGGCAGAAAGACCGTTTTCTTTCCGTCTGCCAGTGCCGCCAGCGCCGTGTCCAGATTTTCCGTGATGCACAGCTCCGCCCGGCTCTCCAGCTCCGGCATGGCAATGGCTGGGTAGAGCATCAGGTCATAGGCGTTGCAGACATCTGTGTCCGTCAGCGACAGGATGAGATGCACCCGTTCGGGGCGCTGCAATTCCTCCGGCATCCGGCAGAAGATGCTGCCGATCTCCGTCAGACCGGATTCCGCCTGTACCGGGAATGTCCCCTTGCCCAGGGTGTCGCCGTTTTCCCGAACCAGCATCCATTCTGCCGTGCCGGACTGGGGCAGAACCGTTCGCATGGAGACCTTTGCCACGAACATTTCGCCGGTAATCAGCACATAGGACGGGAACTGTGCCAGCAGCACACAGTCCGAGCAGAACATTCGCCATTCCTCCGGCGAGATCAGCCCCTTGCTGTCCATGAATGCGTCCAGCATTCCCACCAGCGCCGTTCCCTGACCGGAGAAATCCTGGAGATCCAGCAGCTGGAATCCGGCGATATACTGCGAGCGCATTGCCGCCTCGATCTCTTCCTTATAGCAGGCAGCCGCCAGTGCGCCGCTGCACCGGAAGAACTTGTCCGCCTGGCGCAGCATTCCCTTTGCACCGAGCCGGAACCGGAAAATCTCGAAGTTCCGGGCTTTCAGCGGTCCGGTGTACTTGTCGATCTCCCGGAAGTCGGGATAGACCTCGTACTGTCCGATCTCGTGGGTGACCACCGGCTTGGTGGGAATGAGTCCGCCGGCAGTCTTGCTCACCTGCACCTTTTTCACGCCGGTGCCGTACTGGATCTCGATCTCTTCCGTGTCGGATGCGCCCTCGCCCTCCGTCTGCTTGGGAAAGATCACGTCGTCATACTGGTGCATGGTGCCGGGGCGCTCTGTCTGGACGTGACCCAGCGGTGCGTCGCACATCCCGAACGAACCACGGAGCAGCCGTTCCTTGCTGAGCCGCACGCCCACATAGTAATCGTCCTCCGGCACCATCAGCGGAAAATGCTGGAAGTTGTTGCAGCCCTGGGTGTACAGATGGCGGCTGTCCCTTTCCTTGTAGTGCCGCAGGATCTTTCCCAGCCGTTCCGGGCTGCCCCAAAGCTCGTTGCCCAGGGAGAACATGACAAAGGACGGATGGTTGCCGAATGTGTCCAGCATCTTGTCTCCCAGTTCGATGAGGTAGTTCTGCTCCGCCTCGTTGTAGCCCTCTTCGCCGGGAGCGGCGATCGTTCCCCAGAACGGCAGTTCCGGTTCCATGTAGATGCCCAGCACATCTGCCGCAGTGAACGCTGCATCCGGCGGACAGCAGGTGTGGAAACGGTAGTGGTTGATGCCGTAGCTTTTGGCAATGCTCAGCACACGCAGCCACTCGTTTACATCCGTGGGTGCATAGCCGGTTCTGGGAAAGATCAGTCCGTCGTGCTTGCCACGGAGCATGGTGGGCTGTCCGTTGATGGTGAAACGGCTGCCCTCGGCGCAGAACCGCCGCATTCCAAAGCTGACGCTGCCGCAGTCTGCCTCGTCGATGGTGTAGAACAGATAGTACAGCGCCGGGTGGTATTCGCTCCATTCATAATACGCCTCGTCCAGGGGAATGGTCACGGATGCCATACCGTTTTCGTCTGCCGTCAGCTGCGCCTGGAACAGCGGAATGGTGTCCTCTTCGTTGTCCTCCACAACGCTGCCAGTGGCGGAAAAGCTTGCGGTGGATGCCCCGTGGAGCTGCATGGTAAGGGTGACGTTTTTGTGTTCCGGGTCGGGGTATGCCTGGACATGATCTACATAGACCTCCGGGAACACTTCCAGGGTCATCTGCCCGGTGATGCCGTTCCAGTTGGACTGGGTGTCCGGCGAGGTGAGGTGTCCGCCTTTGGTGGGATAGCCGGTGTTCTCCACCAGCACCAGAATCTCCACCAGCGGCTTGGTCACAAAATCGGTGATGTCATAGACGTGGGGCGTGCATAAACTGTTGCAGCTGCCCACAAGCCTGCCGTTGATCCAGAGGGTGGTCATCCGGGTGCGTTCCAGGGTCAGCTTGATGGGGAGCATTCCCATATCGGTGTCGAACAGTTCCGGGTCAATGCAGATCTCTTTGCGAAACCACGCCTGTCCCTCAAAGGCGTAGGCATCCGTGAGAAAGCCTGCCTCCCGGTTGGGATTGGGTGCGCCTTTTTTGGCGAGAGATGTTGTGCCGGGGAGTGCGATCGTATCATCAAAAGCGGTGGGAAATGTGCCTTTTGCCATTTGTGCCATGGAAAAGTCCCAGATGCCGCTGAGGTCATAGGTTCGAAACATGGTGGTATCGTTTCCTTTCGGTCTGTATTTCAGAGCGTGTTCCCATAGGAATATGAATACGCTCTGGTACTGCTTTTAGTCTATCATATTGCAGAATGTCTGTCAAGGAATAATTTGAAAACACGTGCTGTTTCCCGGCATTATCTGACAAAAAAGCGCACAGACCGAAGTCCGTGCGCAGGAAGGTCATAGTACATTAGCGGAGCAGTCCGAAGAAGAGCTGGCAGGCATCCTGGTAATCACCGGAGCCATAGTAGCCGGGGGTGGTGTAGTCTCCTGTTTCCACGGAAACTGCCACGGCAATGATTACGATGAGAAGGACGATCACAGAAAGAACAATACCTATGATCGAGCAGATGAGACCGCTGGTGGCAGTGCTGTTTTTCTTGTTTTGCAGCGGGTTACTGCTGTCCTCTTTCCGTGCCATGCAGGAGAAAATGGTACCCAGGATACCGAAGAGGAGACCGGAACCGTAGACGCATCCCATCACGATGGAGAGAATGCCCAGCACCAGTCCGGCAATTGCCTTGCCGTTGGAGCTGTTGTTCGGATAGTTCTGGGGATAATTCGGGTAACCGCCCGGATAGCCCTGCTGCTGCGGCGGAATATAGCCGCCGTTTCCCGGCTGCCCGTAATTCTGCTGGGGCTGCTGTCCATAGTAGGGCTGTTGGGGATGGGGCTGCGGCTGGCTCTGGGGCTGGTTCGGCTGTGCGCCATAGCCGGAATTGCCGCCGGGCGGATAAGTTCCGGGATAACTCTGTTCCGGAATGCTGCCGGATGCCGGGGCAGAACCGCCGGAGGGCATAGCATAGGGATTGGATTCCGGCGCAGCTGTATCCGGTGCCGGAGCGTTGGGTGCGTCGGGCTGGGCAGCGCTGTCTGTATGTTCCACAGGCATACCGCAGTTCGGGCAGAACGAAGTGCCTTCCGGCAGAACTTTGCCGCAGGTCTCACAAGTCAACATAAGAAAATACCTCCATGAATTGGTTTGGTTTATGGAAACAGGTCACAGGACCTGTTTCGTATCGGGATGTGTACAGGATGCTTAAAATCTTGCCAGAGCCATGCCAAGGATCACAACAAAGATCAGACCCAGTACAAAAAACACCACATCCAGCGCAAGCGAGATAATGGAACAGACGATGCCGGCTGTGGCGAGGGCAGTGCTGCCGCCGGGCGTTGTACGCCGGATCTCTTTCTTTGCTACAGCGCCCATGACAATGCTGATGATCCCCAGGGGGATGCTGAGAAAGCTGAACGCATCGAAATCATTTGTCAGAAACAGCAGCCACACCAACAGGGAGCAGATTCCCATGACCAGGGATGCAACGGCTTTTCCATTGGTGCCGGGCTGTTCGCAGGGTGTGGGATAGCCCGGATAAGGCGGCATTTGCGGCTGCGGATAAACAGGCTGTTGAACGGGCTGCTGGGGCTGCTGAAAATACGGTGCAGGAAGAGCTGCGCCGCAGTTGGGGCAAAACGCCGAACCGTCTGCTGCGATCTGACCGCAATGGCTACAGGTAATCATAGGAAATCGCTCCTTTTTCGAGTGGGATGATACAAATAGTATATCATATGTTGCATAATTTGTCAAATTTTATGGGAATGCTGTGGGGATTTTTTCGTGGGCGGCTGCGGAAAAATCAAAAAATCCCCTTGACAAACGGGGCATGATAGCGTATAATAAAGATAGAAAGAGAGCGCACCAGTAGACGGTCTGCTCCCATTTGTCGTTTAATTACATGAATTAACCGCCTTTAGTTGGAAGCTTTGGGGCGGTTATTTCTTTTTCTTCTTGTGATTACTGCTTTTGCAATTTTTGCACAACGCCATGATGAATGTTGCTAATGAAATCAAAAAAGTTCCGATTTCCAGCAAGTCATGAAATGTAACAAAGCTATCCACTGCAATCACCTCCCATGTGCTGAATTTACACAAATGGGAGGGAATACTCCGAACAAACCGCCTACCGTTTCAGGTATGCCCTCAGAATCCCAGTATACCACACTTTGCAAAAAATGTCAAACAAAAGCAGCTACAATTTTTCGGCAAAAAATCCCCTTGACAAACGAGGCGTGATATCGTATAATAGAGATAGAAAGAGAGCATACCAGTAGACGGTCTGCTCCCAAAGTTAAGTTATCAGAGATAACCGTCCAAGTTAGCAGCTTAGGGGCGGTTATTTCCGTTTATGATCGTGATGATCGGAAAGCAAAATTGCTGTTTGAATCAATGTAAATACGAGCCACGCAAAAAAGCGCAGTTGCTCCCATGTTACAAAATTCTCCATGTACATCACCTCCCATCGATTATAATAATCTTGGGAGCTGGAATCGACCGCCTACCGTTTCAGGTATGCCCTCAGACTTTCAGTATTCCACATTTTGCAGAAAATGTCAAACAAAAGCAGCCGCAATTTTTCGGCAAAAAATCCCCTTGACAAACGGGGCATGATAGCGTATAATAGAAATAGAAAGAGAGCATACCAGTAGACGGTCTGCTCCTACTGCTTTAGTTAAGATAAAGATTTAACCGCCACAGATTTGCGAAGTCGTGGGCGGTTATTTCTTTTTATTCTCGTCATTGCGGGTGATCTGCATTACTATTTTTATGATTATAGTAAATGTAAAAGATCAGACTTGCGAGATTTAACAGAATACTGCAAATTTTCAGCAAGTCGTCAAAAGTGACGTACTGATCCATCATAGCAATCACCTCCCAACTGTTGTAAATTCAGCAGTGGGAGCAGAAGCAAAAGAATTTTCAAACCGCCTACCGTTTCAGGTATGCCCTCAGATATTTATTATACCAGACACCTCGAAATTTGTCAAACAAAAAAGAACACAACAACACAGACATATACATTATATAATAGCAAGCAGTCAAACTGTCCTCACATACGCCGGGCGTTCCCGGTGCGCCGCCTCCTTTTCCGGTGCATTCTCCCACGAAAAGTGTTCTCCCAAATGAAATGCTCGTCTTTTGCACAAAATGAGACGGGCTTTTTTGTGATTTCAGACAAAAAATCCGGGTTCCAGTTGACTTTTTCTGCGCCTCATGCTACAATAAAATAGAATATTTTTGTGACAGGGAGGAACACAAATTATGAAAAAGGAAATCAGAAAGCGTGTCGCTGCCGGCGTGCTGAGCGCTGTCATGCTGTGCGCCGCAGTTCCGGTAACCACAGCATTCACCGCCGGAACTGCCACATCTGTTGTCAGCGCCGCCGAAGATGACGGTACAACTCAGATCTACGGCACCGGATTCGAGGACGGCGATGTTTCGGCATTCACCGGCAGAGGCGGCGTGGAAACCATCACCGCCACCACCGAACAGGCATACAGCGGCTCTTATTCCATGTGCGTCAAAGACAGAGCCAAGAACTGGAACGGTCCGCAGTTCCTGCTGGACGACAAGTGCGAGGCTGGGGTGCAGTACACCGTCAGCGCTGTGGCAAAGACCGAGTGGTATAACTCCATCAAGCTGAGCATGGAATACACCGATGCCAGCGGCGAGCGCCACTACAGCAACCTGCAGGCGCAGACCAGCAACGGCGACTGGGCAACCTTCTCCGGCATCAAGTTCAGCTTTTCCGAGGATGTGTCCAAGGTCTATCTGTACTTTGAGTGCAACGACACCGCAACCATGTATATCGACGATTTCGAGGTGCGCACAGCGCCGGTATATCAGATCCAGAAGGATATTCCGTCTCTGAAGGATGTCTATGCCAACGATTTCAAGATCGGCACGGCTGTCACCACCGAAGAGCTTGCACCCCAGTCCACCAAGGATCTGATCGCCAAGCACTTCAACAGCATCACCCTGGGCAACGAGCTGAAACCGGAATCCATTCTGGATAAGAGCGCAACCCAGGCATCCGGCAGCGAGACCGAACCGGTCATCAATCTGGCAAGCGCCAGAACCATCCTGAACTACTGCCGGGACAACAATATCCCGGTACGTGGCCACGTTCTGGTATGGCACAGCCAGACACCGGACTGGTTCTTCAAGGAAGGCTTCCAGGACAGCGGCGACTGGGTCTCCAAGGATATCATGCTCCAGCGTATGGAAAACTACATCAAGAACGTTTTCGCTGCACTGGAAGAAGAGTACCCGACCGTAGATTTCTACGCATGGGATGTGGTCAATGAGGCATGGCTGGACAACGGCTCACCCCGTACCGGCGGCGGACAGTCCGAGAATGCCAACTATTCCGGATGGGTCAAGGTATTCGGCGACAACTCCTTCATTGAGCCGGCATTTGAGTATGCCAGAAAGTATGCACCGAAGAACACCAAGCTGTATTACAACGATTTCAACGAATATATGCCGCAGAAAACCGATGCGATCTGCAAGATGGCACTGGAACTGAAGGAAAAGGGACTGATCGACGGTATCGGTATGCAGTCTCACCTGGACGTTGGTTTCCCCACCGTTTCTGCGTATAAAAAGGCACTGGCGAAGTTCGCAGAGACTGGTCTGGATATCCAGGTCACCGAGCTGGACATCACCACTTCTGACACTTCCGAGGCTGGCTTTGAAAAGCAGGCTGAGATGTACAAGGGCATCATGGATGCCTGCGTGGAATACGCTGACAGCATTTCCGCAGTGGTATTCTGGGGTACTACCGACGACAAGAGCTGGAGAGCTGCAAAGTCTCCGCTGCTGTTCAACGAGGACTACACCGCTAAGCCGGCGTTCTACTCCATCGTAGAGGGCAAGGAGCCGGTAGTAACTACCACAAGCACTTCTGCCACTACTTCGGAGACAACCACAGAAACCACAACAGTCACCACCGGAACCACACCGGGAGATGACGTGATCCGTGGCGATGTGAACCACGACGGTATGCTGAACGGCTTTGACCTGGCGCTGATGCGGCAGTATCTGCTGAACGCATCCGCAGATGATCGGAATCTGATTCTGGATTCCAGCGTTGACATGAATGCTGACAACGAGTTCAACATCCAGGACGTTGTGACAATGACGAAGTTCCTGCTGGGCGAATAACATTTTTCCCTTTCATAATAGAAAAATCACGGCACACCCGATTGCGGTATGCCGTGATTTTTTGTATTATGACGTTACCTGCATTTGCATTCGCAGGTCAGCGTTTTTCCATTGCCTGGCGCTCCCGTTCCAGCTCCTGCGCCAGCTGATAGACGTTCCAGTTCTGGTTGGTTGGCGTAAGGACTGCCTTGTGGGGAATGCGGATACCAGCGGTGCGCAGGGCAGCCAGCAGCTTGTCCATCCGGGAATTTTTCAGACCGCACATCACCAGCAGCCCGGTTTCCGGCAGGGTGGTTTCAGCGGACACCGGAACCGTTCCGGCGGCATAGCCGGCTAGACTGCCCAGGCTTTTGCCGTAGTTTTCCGGTGCAACGGTCACCGTCCGCAGACGCAGCTTTCCGGCGATTTGTTCCACTCCGGCGGTGTCGGGAATGGCGATCAGTAAGAGTTTTTCCATATGGATGCTCCTTTGGTTGGGGTGCTTTTGGGGTTTGACAAATTTCGAGGTGTCTGGTATAATAGATATCTGAGGGCATACCTGAAACGGTAGGCGGTTTGAAAATTCTTTTGCTTCTGCTCCCACTGCTGAATTTACAACAGTTGGGAGGTGATTGCTATGATGGATCAGTACGTCACTTTTGACGACTTGCTGAAAATTTGCAGTATTCTGTTAAATCTCGCAAGTCTGATCTTTTACATTTACTATAATCATAAAAATAGTAATGCAGATCACCGCAATGACGAGAATAAAAAGAAATAACCGCCCCTAAGCGACCAAACTTGCGGCGGTTAAATCTTTTTTAACTCAAAGCAGTGGGAGCAGACCGTCTACTGGTATGCTCTCTTTCTCTTTTTATTATACACTGTTTTCACCGAATTGTCAAGTCTTTTTTGAAAAGCGCCGTTCACACAGTGCCAAACACCGCCGCACGCAGTTTTCGCACCACGTCGCTGCCGCTGCCGCCGCAGGTCTGGATGAGGTACAGCAGCACCGTGCCGTCCTGGGGCGACACGCAGAAATACGGTCCCGTCCAGCCGTCCCAGCCGAATTCCCCGGCAGGCACATTGGTCATGCACGCCAGCGGATCCTCCAGCACCCGGAGCAAATTCCCGTAGCTGTAGCCCTTCAGCGAATCCCAGTCCACCCACTTTTTCTGCGCCTCGTTCAGCTGGGGCGTGGTGAGATAGCGCCAGGTGTTTTCACCGATGAGCCGCACGCCGCTTGCACGATGCAGCCCTTTTCCAGCCAGCATTGCGGCAAATTGCAAATAGTCCGGCAGCGTGGAGACCAGCCCGGCACCGGCAGAGAAAAACGCCGGCTTTTTCCGGTAGTCCGTCATGCCCAGATGCGGATCCGGCTCGACCACCAGACCGCCCCGGCTGCCGTCCCATACATATTGATAGAGCTGCGCCAGCCGGGAGCGCTTTTCCTCCGGCACGTAGAAATCCGTATCCGTCATTCCCAGGGGCTGGAACACCCGTTTCCGGTACAGCGCATCCAAAGGCATATCCGCCGCCTTTTCCAGCACTGCGCCCAGAACATCTGCCGATGCGCCGTAGAACCACTTTTCTCCGGGCTGGAACATCAGTGGCACATCCTCGCCCACACGCCGTGCGAATTCCTGGGTGTCCACCGGGTGCGCCGTATCGTTCCGCCGGTTGATCTCGTCATAAAATGCGCCCATCTTCTTTTGCGAGACGCTCCACTGGTCGGGATACGGAATGCCCGAAGTCATGTTCAGCAGATCCTGGATGCGGATTTCCCGGTTTGCCGGGACGAGTTTGCCGTCCGCATCCACCATTTTTTCCCGGAAAGACGGAATGTACCAGGAGACCGGGTCGCTGAGTTCCAGCAGTCCGTCTTCCAACAGCTGCATGGTCACCACTGCCGTCACCGGCTTTGTCATGGAAAATATCCGGAAGATGCTGTCTGTCCGCATGGGAATCTGCCGCTCTTTGTCCGCCATGCCATACGCCCGGAACAGCAGCTGCTCCTGGTCATGCAGCACCGCCACACACGCTCCGGCAATTTTATCCTCCCGGATACCCTTTTCCACAATACGTTCTGCCCGCTGTTCCAACAGGCTCTGAGACTGCTTTTCCATGTGCAGCGCCGCCTTTCTTTCCAAAACTCCGCATAACAAAAAATCCGTATCACAAACATGATACGGATTTTTTGGTGAGATATGAGGGATTTGAACCCTCGACCCTACGCTTAAAAGGCGTATGCTCTGCCAACTGAGCTAATATCTCATATATAGGACAAGCAACGTGTATTATTATAACATAAGTCTGCCCGTTTGTCAAGCTGTTTTCCGCCTCTTTTTCTATAAGTATTTTTTATCGTTCTATAAATATAACAAATACTGAGAAAAATGCGATTTTTGTGATTGACAAATTTCGGCAGATGTTGTATAATGACAACTGTAAACCGGCACAAACAAACTTCCGGTTCAGAAAAGTCTTGTTTTCATGGAATATTCCCCGCTTTCACGATGGAAATGAAAGTGCATTTTTTGGAACCGTCTGCCGCAGCGTACATATGCGGCAGGGAATCCCTGTAAAATGCGACATCATCCGTCAAAATCCGTATTTCATGCAAAACGGTTAAGACAGAAAGGAACATCTGAAAATGAAAGATTCTGGAATTATGCGCCGTGTAGACAGCCTGGGACGTTTCGTTCTGCCGAAAGAACTGCGCCGTCAGCTGCAGATCGAATGCAACGATTATCTGCAGATCTACACCGAAGGCGAGAAGATCATCATTCAGAAGGCACAGTGCAACTGCGCACTCTGCGGACGCACAGACGACCTGATCGATTTCAACGACAAGAAGGTCTGCAAGTCCTGTGTAAGTCTCATCAAGGATTATCTTTGAGTAATTCGCCCCAATCGTGGGCAGAAAAAGATATCGCCGGCATTGTCCGGCGTATTTTTTTGCCCGGAAACTCCCGAAATTGCGTCATATCCAGACTTTTTTCAAAAAAATCCGAAAAAATTGAAAAAAGGGGTTGACAAGCCCGGCGGAATGTGATATAATAGCTATTGTTGTGAGGCTCACGGCTCACGAAAACAAAAAGATGTGCCCATAGCTCAGCTGGATAGAGTGACTGGCTACGAACCAGTAGGTCGGGGGTTCGAATCCCTCTGGGCACGCCAAGTATTTCTTTTGAAGTACGGAAACATACCTATGTTACATTTTGTAGCATGGGTTTTTTTTCTATCCGGAGAACGGAATATGGTGCATATTTCCCGGGCGGACAGGCATAGAATGCAGCAGGCGGTTTTCGTCGGAGCGGCAAAAGGGCAACGAAAAAACCGCTCATACAAAAGTACAAGCGGTTTTGAACTGGTGCCGATAGTGGGACTTGAACCCACACGCTATTGCTAGCAACGGATTTTGAGTCCGTCTCGTCTGCCAATTCCGACATATCGGCAACGACATAATGTATTATAGCACATTTCAAAACCAATGTCAAGCTTTTTCTGCAATTTTTTATGCAGGTTGTTGCACGTCACGTTTCCTGAAAAGCATACGTTTTGCGGTGTCTTTGTAGGGGTGAATAGTGTTCGCCTGTTGGTGTGTTTCCAGGTATCCCGGGCGAACAATGTTCGCCCCTACGATAAACATCATTTCTTCTATGTTCCCCTTGAAAAGGGGAATGTCCCGTAGGGACAGGGGGATTGTACTCTTAATTACAATTTATCCCTCCGGCACTTCGTGCCACCTCCTCTAAAGAGGAGGCTTTTACAAATCGTCTCCTCTTCAGAGGAGATGCCCGGCAGGGCAGAGGAGTCAGTCCGGGCGAACAATGTTCGCCCCTACGATGGGACGGGGATTTTGCACATTTGGTATGGTTTTCGTTTTGAGATACTTCTGTAGGGACAGATGCCCATATCTGTCCGCCGTAATAAGTTTCCCTTTTCCACACACCCAGGGAAATATATAAAACGGCTCTGTAGGGGCGAATCGTGTTCGCCCCTTGGTGTATCACTTCTCCGGCACTTCGTGCCACCTCCTCTAAAGAGGCGGCTTTTACAAATCGTCTCCTCTTTAGAGGAGATGCCCGGCAGGGCAGAGGAGTCAGTCCGGGCGAACGATGTTCGCCCCTACAATGAAATATACGACAGAACAAGAGAAACCTATACATGACGAAAGCGTCATCCGCACCATTTTCCACCAATACCGCTAAGGAGGTAATTTTCGTGTATCTCACTGTACATATCCCGGGATTCGGGCAGATGTTCGGCGTTCCCAACGCTGTGGTAGACCAATATCTGAAACTGGCGACCCCGTCCCAGCTGAAAGTGCTGCTGTATCTGCTCCGCAATAACGGGCAGACCGTAGACCACAGCGAGATTGCCAAGGCGCTGGCGATCTCGGAAGAGCTGGTGGAAGAGGCAGCCCTGTTCTGGTCGCAGACCGACCTCTTCGCTGTCACAGAACCGGCGGCGGAAAGCGTCCCGGCAGAGACCGCAGCCGAACCGGAACAGAAACCGGCGAAAGCCCCACGTACCAACCATGTTTCTGCGGTTTCCAGCGGCAAGAGCGGCGATCTGACACCGCTGGAAATCGCCAGCGCCATCGAGGCATCCGACGATCTCAAGACCCTGTTCCGGATGTCGGAACAGCAGCTGGGACGACCGCTGCGGCACGTGGAGCAGAAAGCACTGGTGTGGATGCACGACTACAACAACATCGGCAGCGACATCATCCTCACCGTCCTGCTCTACTGCAAATCCATCGACAAATCCAGCGTCAGCTATGCCGAAAGCATCATCACATCCTGGTGGAATGACGGCATCCAGACGCTGCCTCAGGTCACCGACGCCATCAACGAGATGGAACACCGCCGGAGTTTTACGGGGCATATCCAGAAAGCGTTTGAGATGCACCGCAAGCCCACGCCCAAGCAGCAGGAATACATCGACCTGTGGCAGGACCGGAAGATACCGCTGGATCTCATCACCTATGCCTATGAAAAGACTCTGGAGAGCATCGACAAGCTTTCGTTCCCCTATCTGGACAGCATTCTCACACGCTGGATGAACGCCGGATACCGTACCCGGACGGATGTGGACACCAAAGACCGCCCGGAGACCGGGGACAAAAAAGCTGCCGCAAAGAACGCCGTCCCCAAGAGCGACAACGCCGAGGCGTATCAATCCTTTATCCGCAATCTGGAACCGTAAGAACCAGTGTGTCCGCACCAGCCGGCACTGACCAAAGGAGTACCCAATGAACGAAGAAAATCTCGAACACGCCCTGCGCATTATCTCCACCCGGCGCAACAGCGCCAGGACGCAGCAGGAAGAGCGTATCCAGGAGATCGAGACACGCATCCCGGAAGTGGTAGAGATCAACCGCCAGCTGTTCCGCACCAGCCGGAACCTGCTGGAAATCATCCGGGACGGCGGCAATGTGAGCGAACAGGTGGAATCCCTGCGGCGGCAAAATCAGCAGGGGCAGGCGATGATCCGGACACTGCTGGAACAGCACGGCTATCCGGCAGACTATCTGGAACTGCACTACACCTGTGAAAAATGCCAGGACACCGGCTTTTTCCAGGGAAAGACCTGTTCTTGTCTCACCGAACTGGTGGCAAAGCTTTCGGCTGAGAAACTGAACCAGAGCGTCCGGTTCGAGCAGTGCAGCTTTGAGAACTTTTCCCTGGACTATTATAAAGGGCTGCACACCGAAAACGGCGGCAGCTGCTACAATGCCATGGAACGGGTGCTGTACTTCTGCCGGGAATACGCCCGGCACTTTACCCCGGAATCTCCCAGCATCCTGCTGTTCGGAAAGACCGGTCTGGGAAAGACGCATCTTTCCCTTGCCATTGCCAACCAGGTGCTGCGCCGGGGCTACAGCGTCCTCTATGACTCGGTCATTAACTTTCTGCGCCAGGTGGAGCGGGAACATTTTGGCAGGGCAAGCGGTGACGATGACACCCTGGAGCTGCTGCTGTCCTGTGACCTGCTCATCCTGGATGACCTGGGGACGGAGTTCCACTCCCAGTTCTATCAGTCTACCATTTATAATATCATCAACACCCGGATGAACCGGAATCGCCCTACCATCATCAGCACCAACCTCAACTACGATGAGATCTCCCACCAGTACGATGAGCGCATCACCTCCCGGATCTATACCAACTATAACTGCTATCAGTTCGTGGGACAAGATGTCCGGGTGCTGAAACGCCAGCAGCAGCTGCAGCATGGAAACGGATAAGTGGCTGTTGGGTCGTAAAGGAAAATTGGCGGTGAAAATGAAAAAATCCCCTTGACAAAAGGGGCGCAATATCGTATAATAGAAATAGAAAGAGAGCATACCAGTAGACGGTTTGCTCCCACTGCATCAAGTTAAAAAGATTTAACCGTCACAGTTTGGTTGCTTGGGGCGGTTATTTCTTTTTATGGTGATGCTTTTTACTATTCTTTTCATTGTAGTAAATGTACAAGATCAAAGTTGCCAAATCCAACAGAAAACTGCCGATCTTTAGCAGGTCACCCAGGGTGATATACTGATCCATCATACCGATCACCTCCCATCTGTTCAAATGAGCAGTGGGAGCAGAAACAAACCGCCTACCGTTTCAGGTATGCCCTCAGAATACACTTTGCAAAAAATGTCAAACAAAAGCAGCACCGGCTGTGGGAAATCTCCCTGCCGGTGCTGCTTTTTTATGTGTTTCTATTTTGTTGTGCAATCATATCTGCATCTGCATCAGGACTCTTCCAGTCCGGTGTTGATGCCGCTCTTTTCCAGTGCGGTCAGATCGTCGGAGACGGTCTCCTTGTCGCCGCCTTTCTTTTTCGGAAAGACCAGTTTCAGCAGGATCGGGGTAACGATGGTGGTGAATACGACCATGATAACCAGCGGTGTCATGAACTTTTCGCTCATCAGTCCCACGGATGCGCCCTTGTTGGCAACGATCAGTGCGACCTCACCACGGGAGATCATACCAATACCGATCTGCAGGCTCTCCTTGTTGGTGTAACGCATGATCTTTGCGCCCAGACCGCAGCCGATCACCTTGGTGACAACCGCCAGCAGCATCAGCAGGAGCATGAATATTACCAGCTTTTTGGTCAGACCCTTCAGTGTCATGGCGAGACCGATGTTGGCGAAGAAGATGGGGGAGAGGAGCATATAAGACAGGGTGTTGAAACGATTTACCACGTACTCATTCTTTTTCAGTCCGGATACTGCCAGACCGGCAACGAATGCGCCGGTGATGTCTGCTACGCCAAAGCAAATCTCAGCCACGAAGGACAGCAGCAGGCAGAAAACAAAGGTCACGATGTTGTGGCGGCGCAGGTTTTCGTTGCTGGATTCACGCCATTTTTTGAAGAAGAAGTGATACAGCACAGCAGCGCCGATGGCAACGATGAAGAATGCCAGGATGTTGATGACTACGGCAAGGACGCCGTCGCCTGCCAGCAGAGAGCCGAAGGTCTTTTCTGCCTCGCCGTCGCCGGACTTCTTTCCGCCCAGGCTGATGACAACGGTGAGGGCGATGATGCCCAGGATATCGTCAATGACGGCTGCACCCAGGATGGCGTTTCCGGCACGGGAATTCAGTGCGCCCAGCTCTTTCAGCGTCTCAACGGTGATGCTGACAGAAGTTGCAGTCAGCACAACGCCGATGAAGATGTTCTGCCAGAACAGCTTTGCCATCTCCGGATTCTGTTCCGTGTTGTAGAAGTCTGCCAGGAAAAAGCCGCCTACCAGCGGAACGATAACGCCCAGCAGAGCGATAACGAAGGAGGCAAGGCCTGCCTTTTTCAGTTCCTGGATGTCGGTCTCCAGACCGGCGCTGAACATGAGGACGATAACGCCCAGTTCCGCCAGGCTGACGATCAGGTCATTTCGCTGTACCACGTTCAGCACCATCGGGCCGAGAACGATACCGGCAGCCAGTGCGCCCACGACCTGTGGCAGGCTGATCCGCTTGGTCAGCAGTCCCAGCAGTTTCGTGGACAGCAGGATAATTGCGATTTGCAGTAAAAAAGAATAATCATTGTTGAACAAAAAATCTTTCAAACCCATAATGGTTGATATCTCCCTTTATAATTTGCTTTTTGTCAAGAAAACGCTTTGTCAAATTCGAACTGACGGCAAAGTCAATTTCCCGTCAGATTCTGCCGCAGCACCGCCGCATCCAGTCCGTTTACCGTCTTGTCGGCGCAGAGGTCTGCGTTGGCGGCGCCGGTCTTGGACAGGCTCTTGTTTCCAAGCAGGTACTGGATCAGCAGCACCAGGTCTGCGGAATTCACCTTGCTGTCGGCGTTGACGTCTCCCGGAAGTGTCTCCGGCTTTTGCGGCTCTGTGGTCACATCCGGCGTTTTGCCGTCCGGCTCTCTGCCGGAGATCAGCACACCGTTCTGATAGACGGGAATGCAGTCCGAGATCACATATTCTCCTGCATTTTTCAGCAGATCCGTGTTAGAATAGTCATTGAAGGCATCCCAGCCCGTCTGATAGTTGGGGTAGATCAGCGCCAGCATCAGCTCACACTGGTGCTGTCCCTCAGAGATGGGCATTGCCACTCTGCCGTCCGGATAGGTCACTTCCACATAATAGATGTTGTCCTTATAATGTTTCAGTTCCGATACCTGCGCCGGGGTGTAGTCGTCGTACATCTTCGCCTGGTCACGGTCGATGCGCATGACCACATCGCCGGGCTGGAATCCGCCGTCAATGACTTCGGACAGATCCATGTAGTACCGATAGGACAGATTGTCCTCGATCCGTGCCGGCCATGCGGAGTGGTTGGTGAGCTTAAAGCTCAGGGTGACGCCGCCGGAGGTCTCCGTCAGCTTGGTCTCCACATAGAATTCTCTGTCCCGGGTCTCCGGTTCGGGAAAGTCCGGGTCGGGCGTGCCGCCGTAGGCGTCGGTCATCTTGCAGAGCAGCGCCGTGAATCCGGCGTTGTAGTCGCAGGCAACCTCGTTGTTGATGTAGTTCTGCCGGTCGTCCTCATAGGAGCCGTCCTCGTTGGGACCGCCCACCAGTGCGCCGTATAGGATGTGCCGGTTGGTCTCCGGGGTGTCCAGGGCGTTTTTCCAGGAGGCGTGTGCCGTCCGGTGGTGGGGATTCTGCGGAGACTTGTCGCCGTATCCCACCACAAAGCTCTGCCCGTCGGGATTGTCGCCCAGACAGTAGTTGATCTGATCCTCATAGAAGTTCTGATACTTTGTGGTATTCGTCCCTTTCAGCACCGTGTCGCACGCCACGCTTGCCAGGAATCCGGCAGTGGTGGCATAGCGCAGACAGCCCCAGGTGGTGAGCCACTTTGCGCCGCCGTCCAGGGCCTTGACGGAATCTGTCCAGTAGTCCAGGTGTTTCTGTATCCGTCCGATGTAGAAACTGTCGTTGGTGTTGATGGCGTAGAGCAGCAGACCGCCCTGCATCACATCGTCCCAGCACATTCCCCAGGAGTATTTCAGCTCATCCGAACCCAGCTCTTTTCCCAGATTGGGGATATAAGAGGTCGCCTTGTCCAGATAGGACTGCTCGCCGGTGGCAATGTACAGCCAGTTTGCCGCATAGAACAGCTCGTCATAGAAGTGGGACGAACGGTAGAATCCGCTGGCATCGCTGTTGTTGTAGTCGTCGTCGCTCCGGGTCTCGTCCGCCAGCCGGAAGAGATTCTCGGCGTGTTTCAGATAGTCGCCGGTCTTGTCGCTCCTGCCCTTGAGGGCGCACGCCCCGGCAGCCAGCGCCGCCGCCATCTCGCCGCAGACCGCTGAGCTTGTGCCACGGAGAGCAGCCCTCGCCTTGGTGTAGTCAGCGCCGTTGTCCTTCATGCCGTATTCCAGCAGCTCCACCGGACCCCACCAGGTGTGATCCATCTGCCCATTGCCCACCTGGTATACGGCGGTGTCGCCCTCGTCACAGGCGGCGAGGTAGTCCAGCACAAAGGAGAGGTTGTTCACATAGGTCTCCATTTCGCCGGTCTTTTCCAGACCGTCCGGGTACTGATACAGTCCCCACGCCAGCATGGAGGCGGAGTATGCCATGGGCAGGTTGAACTTCACGTGGTCGCCGGCATCATACCAGCCGCCGGTGACTTCGTCCGTCATGGTGGAGTCGGCACGCCATTCCACCTCGTTCCAGTCCGGGAGCGGACCTGCCTGCTGGCACTCATAGAAGTAGAGGGACTTCTGCATCGCCTCTGCATAGTTGGCGGAAAAATCCGCCGCAGACACGGTGAGCGCAGAGCAGGGCAGCGCACCCAGAACGAGACATCCGGCAGTGAGCGCCGCCGTCAGCCGCAAGTGTTTCCGCATTTGCATCATCTTCCTTTCTTGCAGGGCGCAGCAGAGCCGTGCTGTGTCCCCACAGTTTCCGGTTCTTTTCCGCCGGAAATACCCTCAGCCGAAAAAAGCCGTTTTCCCTTTTATTATGGCACGTTTTCACGCCGATGTCAAGCGGTTTTCATGAAGTTATCACAAAAATTCACAGTGAAACAAACCGGTTTTTTCAAATTTCGGTGCATAGCCGTCATTTCCGGGGATTCTGTTGCAGAGCGGCAAAAATGTCCGTTGTCCGGATGCTGCCTTTTGTAGAGAATGCTTGTTTCAAACGGGGGATTTCTGTACGAAGTGACAAAAATTACGGAAAAACGGATTCTGTCTTGCAAAAAATTCCGGTTCATGCTATAATGAAATTGTATAGGCATATGCGGTAGTGATATTCCGGAAAATGGAATGGCGCATTCGCAGTCTATGGCATTGCGGCATACAAGGGCAGTTCCGCTCCGGCAGGGCGTTTTCCGCCGGCAGAACGGATCGCTTTCTTTCTGTGTGCGCATCAAATATAAGGTTTTAAGGTTTAGGAGGAATTCTGAAGTGGAAAAGAAGCTGAAAAAGGGAAAGAAAGTTACCGTCCTGGGCGCTGGTAATGTGGGCGCATCCATTGCATTTGCTCTGGCAATCAAGGGCCTCTGCTCTGAGCTGCTGCTCATCGACATCAACAAGCCCAAGGCAAAGGGTGAAGCTATGGATATCATGCAGGGCAACGCATTCTGTCCGTCCTGTGACATCCACGACGGCGATTATCCGGACGCAGTCGATTCCGATATGGTCATCATCACCGTTGGCATTGCCAGAAAGCCGGGTCAGACCCGTATTGACCTGTGCAAGACCAACGCAAAGATCATGGCATCTGTTATGCCGGAGATCGTAAAGTATGCACCGCACGCCTGCTACCTGGTAGTCAGCAACCCGGTTGACGTACTGACCTATGAGGCGATCCGTGTATCCGGTCTGGATCCGAAGCAGGTCATCGGTTCCGGTACTGTTCTGGACTCCTCTCGTCTGCGCACCTGCCTGGCAGATCACGCTGGTCTGAACATCAAGAACATCCACGCATATGTATTCGGCGAACACGGCGATTCTTCCATGATCCCGTGGTCTCTGTCCAGCATTGCCGGCATGAAGTTTGATGAATACTGCACAAGCGTAGAAGATCTGGGCGACAAGGATGCCATCGAGCAGGAAGTTCGTGACGGCGGCGCTGAGGTCATCAAGTGCAAGGGTGCAACATATTATGCAATCGCACTGTCTGTCAGCCAGATCACCGAGGCAATCCTGCGTGACACCAAGGCGGTTCTGACAGTTTCCACTCTCCAGGACGGCACACACTACGGCGTAAAGGACGTTTGCCTGAGCCTGCCGTGCGTACTGGGCGCAAATGGCGTAGAACGTGAGATCACACCGCCGATGACCGACGATGAGATCGCTCGTTTCCAGAAGAGCGGCGAGGCACTGCGCTCCGTCATCGACCAGATGGCACTCTAAGCGCAAGCCATCCCGTATCTCTGCACTATTATTATATCGTAGCAAGCCGGCGCACTGCCGCCGGGCAAACGACTGCCGTATTTTCCGCAGGTTCCCGGTGAGCCTGCGGAAAGAGCCGGAAAGGCTCTGACAAATGCTTCCGGCAGCACTGTCGGAAAACCGAACGATTGGTTGGAAAGGGACGAAAAAATTATGGATTATGCAGCTGAATCTCTGAAACTGCACTATGACTGGCAAGGCAAGATCGAGGTCACACTTCGTGCGCCGCTGGAAACCGCCGATGATCTTTCTCTGGCGTATACGCCCGGCGTTGCACAGCCCTGCCTGGAAATTCAGAAAGATGTTTCCAAGAGCTATGACCTGACCCGCCGGGGCAACCTGGTCGCTGTTATCACAGACGGCACGGCTGTTCTGGGTCTGGGCGATATCGGCCCGGAGGCTGGTATGCCGGTCATGGAAGGCAAGTGCGCACTGTTCAAGCGTTTCGGCAACGTGGATGCGATTCCGCTCTGCGTCCGCTCCAAGAATGTGGACGAGATCGTGGAGACAGTTCGCCTCATCGCCGGCAGTTTCGGCGGCGTGAACCTGGAGGACATCTCCGCACCACGCTGCTTTGAAATCGAACGCCGCCTGAAGGAATGCTGCGACATTCCGATTTTCCACGATGACCAGCACGGCACGGCAGTCGTTACGCTGGCAGCGATGCTCAACGCATTGAAACTGGTGGGCAAGGATATCCACGATATCCGTGTGGTTACCAGCGGCGCAGGCGCTGCCGGTCTGGCAATCATCCGCCTGCTGATCGCTATGGGTCTGGATCCGCACCATGTGATCCTCTGCGACCGCCACGGTGCGATCTATGAGGGCAGAGACGATCTGAACCCCCAGAAGGAAGAAATGGCGAAGATCACCAACAGCGGTCACAAGGCTGGTACGCTGGCAGAGATGCTGGTGGATGCCGATGTATTCATCGGCGTATCCGCACCGCACTGCGTGACACCGGAAATGGTGAAGTCTATGGCGAAGGACCCGATCATCTTTGCCATGGCAAACCCCACGCCGGAGATCATGCCGGACGAGGCGCTGGCGGCTGGTGCAGCCGTTATGGGTACCGGACGCAGCGACTTCCCGAACCAGATCAACAACGTTCTGGCATTCCCGGGCATCTTCCGTGGCGCACTGGACGTTCGTGCAAGCGACATCAACGACGCTATGAAGATCGCTGCTGCAAAGGCAATCGCTGACTTCGTAACGCCCGAAAAGCTGTCTGCGGAATATATCATTCCCAGCCCGCTGGAAGAGGGTGTCAGCGCCGCTGTTGCAAAGGCAGTTGCACAGGCTGCCAAGGACACCGGCGTAGCCAGAGTGTAACATCTGACAGCACAAAAAGAAAATCTTGGGACAGGGGATATTATGGTCTCCTGTCCTTTTTTGTGGATAATGTCAAATCAAACTGACTGTACAAAAGAATATTAAGTGAATTTCCCGTTTGACAATTGGAAATTTGGGAATTTGTTTCAGATAGAAAAAAACACAAAAACCACTTGCAGATTTGTGTGAAATGTGCTAAAATAGACAATGGACTTTGAATCTGATTTCGAAGTCCCATACAGCGATGACGCATCTCGTCTCGCAAAGCAGGAAAGATTGTCTATGAAACGAAAATTACCCAAGTGGTCGGGCGTCGCAGCCCTGGTTCTGCTTGCCGGTGCGCTGGGCGTACTGGCGTGGCAGGGCAGCCGGCATCTTACCGCAGCGTCCGGGAACACACCGGCTCGTCTGGCAGCTGTCTCCGAAACAGTTACCGACATCGGCACGCTCCCGGCAGAGGAATCCCAGCCCTGTCCGCAGACGGCGGCTGTGACCCGGCAGACTGAAACGTCTGTGACATCTGACAGCTCGCCGCAAACCGCAGTGACGTTTCCTCTGGAACTGAACGCTGCCGGAGCGGCGGAACTGGAACAGCTGCCGGGGATCGGCGCAGTTCTTGCGCAGCGCATCGTGGCATACCGTACACAGATCGGCGGCTTTTCCAACCGGGAACAGCTGCTGGAGGTGGAGGGCATCGGTGCGGCAACGCTGGAAGGACTGAACGGCTGGATTTTCGTGGAAAACGAGACGGCGCTTTCGGCAGAGCCGGAACAGCCCTTGCCGGAGGAGACCCCACCGCCGCAGCCGGCGGAAGAATCGGCGTTGCCGGAGACTTCGGCAGAGACCACGCCGCTGATGCCGCTGCCCCTGGATCTCAACCGGGCGGGGGAAGAGGATCTGATGCAGCTGCCGGATATGCAGCCGGCGCTGGCAGCAGAAATTGTGGCATTCCGGGAACGGATCACCGCATTCTCTTCGGTGTATGAACTGCTTTATGTGGACGGCATGACGGAGGCCTATTTCACGGAAATTCGGGATTCTGTGCAAATTTACGGGGACATTGCCCCGGAATAACGCTTTTTTGAGCAAACTCCATACTTTAACCATTTTGTAACCTTTTTCGGAATGATTCGAAATTTCTGACATATTGCACAAAAAATCGGAGCAAAATTTGTATAGTACCACTGAAAAAAATAAAAGAATGGTTTAAGCCATTGACATTCGTTGCGAATTGTTGTATATTAGGCTTATCACAAGAATTGTTCTCTGGCACAGTTTTGTGCATTTTCACAGAGGACAGCATCGGTGTGCAGTGAAATGCAAGTTTGCTGCACGAAAAAAGTTTATTGCACTGCTATGCCAAAACCGGCACAACGTGTGATATATATATTTAAGGAGGAAATTTCCAATGAACAAGTTGAAAAGAACACTGGCTCTGATGGCTGCTCTGGCTATGACTGCAACTGCATTCGTAGGATGCGGCGGCAATGACAGCTCCAGCACTTCTGAGTCTAAGGCTGAGTCTTCTGCTGAAGAAAGCAGCGAAGCAGCTGAGGGCGAAGAATCTTCTGCTGCTGAAGAAGAATCTTCTGTTGAGTCCGCAGCTGGCTACACCAACGTTGATGTTCCGGCTCTGGGCGAACCGGACGGCTCCCTGAAGGACGGCGGCAAGCAGCTGACTATCCTGTGCTGGAACGATGATGACCTGAAGTACATGTACGACATCGTTGCTGATGCAACCGGCATGGACAAGAGCATGATCAACTACAAGAACGTTGGTTCTAACGGTACTGATGCTAACGAACAGTACGCACAGGTATTCCTGTCTGGCGACGACGTTGACCTGTACTTCTGCGACGCTGACTGGAACATGGCTTATCAGAACAACGATGAGTATTCTGCTCCGCTGTCTGCAGTAGGTATCTCTGAAGACATGTATGCAAATGCTTATGACTACACTGTAGCCATGGGCAAGGACAAGAACGGCGTCCTGAAGGGTGCTTCTTGGCAGGCTGCAGCAGGCGGCTATGCATACCGTGCAGATCTGGCTGAAGAATATCTGGGCGTAACTTCTCCGGAAGATATGCAGGCACAGGTCGGCAGCTGGGATGACTTCTGGAAGACCGCAGCTACCGTATATGAGAAGTCTGGCAACACCACTGCTATGGCTGACTCTCTGGGCGGCGTATGGAGAGCTTACTCCAACGGTAACAGAACCAAGTCTTGGGTAAACGACGGCAAGCTGGATCCTTCTTCCGTAGGTGATTTCATCTCTATGGCTAAGGAGAACTTCGACAAGGGTTACATCTCTGGTGCAACTCAGTGGAATGATGACTGGCTCCCGCAGGGTATGTCTGACGGTGCTCAGGCTAACAAGACCTTCGGCTTCTTCTTCCCGACTTGGGCAATCGCTAAGGGCGGTTCTCTGGAACAGGCTGAAGGCGGCGAAGGCGGCTCTACATACGGCAAGTATGCACTGTGCGAAGGCCCGACATCCTGGTTCTGGGGCGGCACATGGATCTGCGTATATCCGAAGACCGATAACGCTAAGGAAGCTGGCCAGTTCATCTACACTATGACTGCTGATGCAGATGCAATGCAGAAGTATGTAGACGCTCGTGGTGACTTCGTAAACAACAAGGGCGTAATGTCTGCTACAACTGAAGCTGGCACAAACAGCAACCCGCTGTTCGGTGGTCAGGATCAGTTCCAGATCCTGTTCAACTCTGCTGACAAGATCGACATGAGCATTGCTTCTGAGTATGATGCAAAGATCAACACTGACCTGCAGAACGCAGTTCAGGATTACTGCAATGGCGTAACCGCTTCTGAGGATGACTGCCTGAACGCATTCCTGGATGCAATTGCAGCTGATGTAACTGACATCACTGTTGAATAAGCTTCGGCTTCTCAACGCTTTTTGAATGATTGAACGTACAGCCTATAGGATAATTGCGTCCTATAGGCGTATGTTTATCTTTTCTCTTACTATTCTACTGAATTTTTGAAAGGGTGTGTGCAAATGGCATCCGCTGCACAACGTCGTATTAAGTCGATTAGCTATGCGAAATATGGCTATATGTTCATTGCCCCGTTCTTTCTTGTGTATTGTTTCTTCCAGATCTGGCCGCTGATCCAGACCTTTATCCTGAGCATTCAGGGTAACGGTGCAGATGCGGGCACATTTGTCGGCTTCGACAACTATGCTACCATTCTGTTCGGTTCCGGTGAAGGAATGGGTCGTCGTGCAAAGGCAATGCAGGAGCTGTTTTTGACTTCGTTCAAAAACACGATCATTCTGTGGTTTGGTAACTTTATTCCGCAGATCCTGCTGTCTCTGCTGCTGGCAGTCTGGTTCACAGATTCGAAACTGCACATTCCGGGCGTGGGCTTCTTTAAGGTCGTTATGTACCTGCCGAATATCATCACCGCTGCATCTGTTGCAGCTCTGTTCATGCGTTTTATTTCCAACAGTCAGCTGTCCGCAATCAACACACTGCTGATGAATGCAGGCAGCGATCCGGTAAGCTTCGAAGCATCTGCTGTTTGGAGCCGCGGCATCGTTATGTTTATTCAGACATGGCTATGGTTTGGTAATACCATGATCATGATGATGTCTGGTATCATGGGTATCAACCCCTCTCTGTTCGAAGCTGCTGCGATCGATGGTGCTTCCAGTGGTCAGGTGCTCCGTAAGGTAACCCTGCCGCTGCTGCGACCGATGGTTGTTTATACCCTGATCACTTCCATGATCGGTGGTTTGCAGATGTTCGATATTCCGTATCTGTATCACACAGGTGCAGGTAAAATCAACGTAAACCTGCGTACCGTTGCGGTATTCGTTTATGAACAGTTCCGTGCCGGTGCAAAGGTTCACCAGCCTGACTACGGCATTGCCGGTGCCGCTTCCGTAATTCTGTTTATCATCACTGCGGCTCTGGGTATTCTCGTATTCCGTATGAACCGTGATGAAGACGAGCATCGGAAGAAGCAGGAGCGTAAGGCTCTGGTCAAGGAATACAAGAAACAGCAGAAGCTGGCTAAGAATGGAGGTCTGGGTGCATAATGGAAAACGTTGGTGTTAAGGACAATTACATTCTGGTGCAAAGGCTGAAATCGGCTGGCTGCTTCATTGTCTGCATTCTGCTGGCACTGATCTGCTTGGTTCCGCTGTACATCATGGTCATGAACGCAACCCACGGGGACGCTGCACTGCGTTCTCAGCCGCTGCAGTTCCTGCCGGGCGGTGACTTGATGACCAATATCAAGAATATTGCCGGCGGTGAATTCCCGCAGTCCCCGAACTTTAACGTTTGGCTGGGCTACCGGAACTCCCTGATCATTGCAGGCTGTACCACAGTTCTGACCGTATTCTTCTCCGCACTGACCTCTTATGGTCTGACCGTTTACGATTTCAAGATCCGTGACGGTGCATATACGTTTATTCTGGCAGTTATGATGATCCCGATCCAGGTTACATCTACCGGTTTCGTAAAGTTCATGGTAGGTACTCTGGGTCTGGCAAACAGCTACATTCCGCTGATCATTCCTGCAATCGCAGCACCTGCCGTTGTATTCTATATGCGTCAGTATATGAAGTCTTCCTTCCCGCTGGACATCGTAGAAGCTGCCCGTATCGACGGAAGCGGCGAGTTCCGCACCTTCCTGACCATTGCAATTCCGATGTGCAAACCGGCAATTGCAGTACAGGCGATCTTCGCGTTTGTACAGAACTGGAACAACTTCTATACACAGAATATGATCATCATTTCCAATGAAAAGCGTTTCACAATGCCGATCATGATCCAGAGCGTTCTGGGTCAGGATAAGCACCCTAATCTGGGTGCACAGTACGCTGCAGTTGCACTGTCTGTTATCCCGATCATTGTGATCTACCTGATTCTGTCCAGATTCATCGTTGCTGGTGTAGCACTGGGCGGCGTAAAGGAATAATCGCATTTCAAAATTGTTGTTCATAGAAAGAGCCATTGCCTTCGGGCAGTGGCTCTTTTGTGTTATGGCATGTCACCCTGCGGCGGCAAGATGCAGCATATCAAAAAAACGCCCCTCTGGCAAGTGCACCGGAGGGGCGTTTTTGATATAGAGGATTGAAATTACTTCTGTTTCATTTCTGCTGCACGCAGGGTGTTTTTCATCAGCATGGTAATGGTCATCGGTCCCACGCCGCCGGGAACCGGTGTGATATAGCTTGCCTTGGGTTCCACTTCGGCGAATTCCACGTCACCGCAAAGCTTGCCGTTTTCGTCGTGGTTCATGCCCACGTCGATCACGATCGCACCCTCTTTCACCATGTCCGCGGTGATGAAGTGTGCCTTTCCCACGGCACTGACCAGAATGTCTGCCGATGCACAAACCTCCTTGAGGTTCTTGGTGTGGGAGTGGCAAATGGTAACAGTTGCGTTCCGGTGGAGCAGCAGCATTGCCATGGGCTTGCCCACGATGTTGCTTCTGCCGACAACCACGCAGTTCTTGCCGTCGATTTCCACGCCGGTGCTGTCAATGAGTTCCATGACACCTGCCGGTGTGCAGGGGAGGAAGTCGTAGTCGCCGATCATGATCTTGCCCACGTTTATGGGGTGGAATGCGTCCACATCTTTCAGCGGGGAAATGGTCTTGATGACCAGCTGTTCATCGAGGTGATCCGGCAGCGGCATCTGTACCAGAATGCCGTGTACCTTGTTGTCCTTGTTCAGCACGCCGATCAGATCCAGCAGCTGTTCTTCCGTTGCGTTTTCGTTCAGCTTATACTCGAATGCGTGAAAGCCTACTTCCTCGCAGGCTCTCTGCTTGTTGCGCACGTAGATCTGGGATGCCGGGTCGTTTCCCACCAGAATGACCGCCAGTCCCGGCTGGATGCCGCTGTTTTCCCGCAGCGCCTGCGCCTCTTCCTTGATTTTTTGGCGAATCTGGGCGGAAACTTCCTTGCCCGAAATCAACTTTGCCATATTGCGTTACTCCTTTTCGTTCTCATTCTCACAATTTTCTGTTGCAGTATCATCATTGTCCGCAGATGCGTCCGATGCGTCAGCCTCTGTGGTAGTATCTGTAGTATCGTCTGTGCTTTCCGTCTCGTTGGATTCGCTGTCCTCTGTGGTGTCTGCGCCGGTCTTGCCAGCCTCATATTCCGCCAGCATCCGCTTGGATTCCGCCGTGTCCTTGTACATATGATAGTCCACGCCCATGCGCTTGACCTTTGTACCGATGGCAATTTGCAGGATAACGGAAACCACTACGCAGCAGATTGCCAGAATCTGGGACACACGCACGTTGCCGATCACCAGGCTGTCTGTGCGGAGACCTTCCACCACGGCACGTTCTGCGCCGTACCAGCAGATATAGATGAGGAAGATCTGTCCGTCATAGCGGCGAATTTTCTTGGCGAAAAGCGCCAGCAGTACAAAGCCCAGCAGGCACCAGACGGATTCGTACAGGAAACAGGGGTGAACCGGCTGAGACGCATCCAGCGCCGTGCCGAAGTTGGCGAAATAGGTGGTGGAGGGATACTGGTCGGTGATCCACTCCTGGATTCTGCCGCCTGACATTCCGAAGATGCTGTTGGTGTTGCAGCCGAACGCCTCCTGGTTGAAGAAGTTGCCCCAGCGTCCGATGCCCTGTCCCAGCAGGAATCCGATGCCGACAATATCCAGCAGGGGCAGGAACTTCACCTTGCGTATCTTTGCCACCAAAAGTCCTGCCAGAAAGCTGCCGATGATGCCGCCGTAAATGGCGAGTCCGCCTTCCCGGATGTTGAGGATGCTTTTCCAGTCGCCGGCGTAGTTGTTCCAGTTCAGCAGAACGTAATAGGCACGTGCGCCCACCACGCCGCCGATGATGCCGCCGATGATGCAGTCCATGACACGGTCGGGGTTCAGCCCGTACTTTTTCACCTGGGTGAAAGCGTAGACCATCGCCAGCACCAGCCCCAGGGTGATGAGGATGCCGTACCACTGGATGTCCAGACCGCCAATGGAAAAGGCGGTGCTGTCCAGGTGCAGGTCAATCCCCAGTTTCGGAAAGGTGATTTCGTTATAATCCAGTGTTCCGATTGTTTCTGTCGTCATATGTTTCCCGGGATCTCAAAGGAGATCCCTGCCTCCTTTGGGTTATTTTGCCGGCGCAATGATGGAGAGCGTCATGCGCTCCACATCCACTTCCTCCCGGAGGAAACAGTTGCAGTCCTCCAGGGTCATCTCAGACAGCACCTGCATGGTGTCGTAGAGACCGCAGCCAGCCATGTGGGATGCCACCAGCGCATTGGTCACTGCGGAGACGTTGTTCTGCTCCCGCACCAGATTGCCGTAGGTGGTCTTTTTGCACTCGGTGAACATGGTCTCATCCAGCCCGTTTTTCTGTGCATCCAGAATGGCAGCGGTGATCTTTTCCCGGACTGCCTTGGGGTCACGGGATTCGCCGCCGAAGATCATGGTGAAGAAACCGTCGCCGTTGAACACTTCGCTGGAAAAGCTTTCGTTCACCAGTCCGCTCTGGAGCATTTCCTGGTACAGGAGAGACGAGCTGCCGGACAGGGTCAGCATAGCGATGTGCGCCTGCATCTCTGCACGCAGATTGTCCATGCCGCTCCGGGGCTGGCACTTGATGCCCAGATTGAACAGCGGCTGTCCCACTGCGGCAGTCTCCACCGTCTCCGGACGAACGATGTCCAGGGTCTCTTCCGGGAAAACGGTCTCCAGTTTCTGGTCGTCGCAGGGTTTCAGCAGACGGTCTGCCACTTCCAGTACCTCATCCACAGTGCAGTTTCCGGCAACCGCCAGCACCATGTTGTGGAGATTGTAGAAGGTGCGGTAGCAGCGGTACAGCAGATCGTCTGTGATCTGGGCAATGCTCTCGATGGTGCCGGCGATGTCGATGCGTACCGGGTGTTTCTGGTACAGACCGCACAGCATATTGAAGAACACACGCCAGCCCGGATCGTCGTCGCACATCCGGATCTCCTGCCCGATGATGCCCTGTTCCTTGGCGACGCTTTCCGGCGTGAAGTACGGGGACTGGACAAAGGAAAGCAGGATCTTCAGGGATGCCTTGAAGTTGTCGGAGCAGCTGAAGAAATAGCAGGTCTTGTCGAAAGAGGTGAACGCATTGGCGCTTGCGCCGGTCTTGGCGTACAGGTCAAAGACGTCGCAGTCCTCGTTCTCGAACAGCTTGTGTTCCAGGAAGTGGGCGATGCCCTCCGGAACGGTGCAGTAGTCCTTGTCGGCAGCGGTCTTGAACTGGGTGTTGATTGAGCCGTACTTCGTGCCGAACATTGCCTCTGTGGTGCTGAACCCTTCCATCTCGCAGACCAGGATCTCCAGACCGCTCTTGTGATGGATGTGGGTGTACTTGTCACCGGTGTTCGGGGAACTGATGGTGGTCATTGTGGTCTCTGCCATGTTACTCCGCCTCCTGTTCTTTGCATTCCATAATATAAATGGTATCCAGCTGCATGGACTTTGCCGCCGCCATCAGATCTTCCTTGGTGACCTTGCGGTAGTTCTCTTCCTCTTCCGCCGGCGTTAGCTTTGTGCCACGGCAGAACTGTCCGAAGTACCAGGAGATATAGCTGGTCGCCGTGTCGCCGATGCCGCAGAGGGTGTTGTGAATGGTCATCATGGTGCTGTCCATCTCTGCATCCGTGATGTCGCCCTTGCAGATGGCATCCAGCTGTGCGGCGATGGCATCCTGTGCGGTGTCCAGGTTCTCGGTCTCAATGCCGCTGTCCACCTGCATGAAGTACTTTGCCTCGTTGTAGTTTGCGGCGCAGTAATAGCACAGGCTCATCTTTTCCCGGACGTTGGCGAACAGCTTGGAGCTGGGTGTGCCGCCCAGGAGCATTGCCATCATCTTCAGCGCATAGCGGTCGGGATAGGTGGTTTTCCAGCCCATGACCATTTTGCACTGGTTCACCGGAAGTGCCTCCCGTACCACAGCCGGTTCTGCCTTGCAGGGGCTGGGGTTGAGGAACTGCACCGGTGTCACGCTGCGGTTTTCGATGGCGGCGAAAGCCTGTTTCAGGGTGTCAGCCAGCTGCGGCACAGCTGCCGGACCCACAAAGTAGATTTCGATCTGTGCAGTGCGGAGCAGTTCCTGGAATGCCGCATAAGCGGCTGCCGGTGTCAGAGCCTCTGCGGCGCTGCGGCTGCCGTAGCAGGAGAACGCTGCCGGTTCGCCGGCGAAGGCAGTCTTATAGGTCTGAGAAATGGCATACTGCCGCTTTTCGTTGATCTCTGCGTCAATGCTGTCCAGCAGGTTCATCTGCTGGATGCGGAACTCGGTGTCGTCGAAAGCGCCGTCCGTCACATTGGGCTGGAAAATGCAGCCCAGCACGATCTCCAGCAGCTCTGCGAAAACAGATTCGCCGTCCAGCGCATAGCGGTCAGCGATGGCGGAAGAGCGCAGGGTGATGGACTGGACATCGCCCTGTTTGGCAATGGTGCAGCTCAGATCAGCCCCGTAGAGCAGATGCAGCTTGCGGTTCATTGCCGCATTGGAGGGATAGGCTTTGCTGCTGGAAACCACAAGGCTCCCGGCGAGGGCGCAGGCAGCGGCAGTCTGTTCCGACAGAGGCTGCAAAAACTGGATGCGCAGGTGATTGGTCTTTAGTTTGGAGTCCAGGATCTCAGAAAACGCAATGTTGTCCGAGAGCGGGATCCGCTGATAACTGGTTGTCATAACATCGTCCTTTCCAAAGGATTGCGGCGCTGTAACAGCGTCTGAAAAGTTGTTTTCCATACATAGTACACATCTGCGTGTCAATATGGATTCTGGCGTATCCCTGCTTTTGCAGGCATACAAATTTATTATACCACATTTCGCTGCGGATTGCTACGGTTTTTTTGAAATTCTCAGAAATATTTTCCGCAGAGAATTTCCGGGCGCTTTTTGCGATGGTTTACAATTTGTTGTTGAAAAGAAAACGCTTTTTTAGTATAATAAAATATGAGAACCTATCGAAGGATTCCTGCGCCGGAAAAAGGGTGCAGAAAGATATCATCTCCAACAGGAGGAAAAGCAAGATGAAAACAATTACAGTACACGCCAGCCAGACCTATCCCATCTGGATCGGCAGGGGACTGCTGGGACAGTGCGGCAGCTATCTGAAACAGCAGACCAAGGCACAGACGGCGGCGGTCATCACCGACGACCATGTGGACAAATATTACGGCGACATCGTGACGAGTTCCCTGGAGGCGAGCGGATTCCGCACGCTGAAGTTTGTCTTTCCCCACGGCGAGGCATCCAAGTGCAGCAGGACGCTGAACCAGATCTATGACTTTCTCTGCGAGAACAACATCACCCGGACGGACTGCCTGGTAGCCCTGGGCGGCGGCGTGGTGGGAGACATCACCGGTTTTGCGGCGGCGACCTATCTCCGTGGACTGGACTATCTCCAGATTCCCACCAGCCTGCTGGCGCAGGTGGATTCTTCTGTGGGCGGAAAGACAGCCATCGACCTGCCCGGCGGCAAGAACCTGGTGGGCGCATTCAAGCAGCCGGTGGCGGTGCTGTGTGACCTGGATACCCTGGACACCCTGCCGAAAATGTTCCTGGCAGACGGCATGGGCGAAGTCATCAAGTACGGCATGATCCGGGACGAAAAGCTGTTCGAACTGCTGGAACAGCACAACCTGGAAAATGTCAGCAGCGCTATGGACGAGATCGTCCCCACCTGCATTGACATCAAGCGTGACGTGGTGGAGCAGGACGAGTTCGACACCGGCGAGCGGATGATTCTGAACTTCGGGCATACCCTGGGACACGCCGTGGAAAGCTATTATCACTACGAGACCTATACCCACGGCAGCGCAGTGGCAGCCGGAATGTGCATGATGACCGAAAAGACCTGCACTCCGGAACTGTACGTGCGGCTGTGTGACTGCGTGAAGGCATACGACCTGCCTACCGAAGTGCCGGCATCGCTTTCGGAATTGGTTCCGCTCTGCGGCAACGACAAAAAGCGTGCCAGCGCAGCCCTGCGGTTCATCGTCTGCGAGACCATCGGCAAGGCAGAGATCCGCAGTATGCCCTTTGACGAGTTTGCCGTTTGGATGGGAGGAGACGCATGAACATACTGATCTCACCGGAGAAGCTCCACGGCACTGTGCGTATCCCGGCATCCAAAAGCATGGCGCACCGTCTCCTGATCTGTGCAGCTCTGGCAGAGGGAACTTCCGTGGTTTCCGGGGTGGATATGTCACGGGACATCACCGCCACCATGGACGTGCTTTCCGCATTCGGCGCATCGTTCCGGCAGGACGGCAGCACCATCACAGTCACCGGCGTAGGGAAGACCAGACCCCAGGCGGCTGTGGCGGACTGCTGTGAAAGCGGCTCGACCCTGCGGTTTCTCATTCCGGTGGCGGCGGCACTGGGTGTCCACACCACCTTTTTCGGACAGGGCAGACTGCCCCATCGTCCCATCACCGCCTATCTCCGGGAACTGACCAAAAAGGGCATTGCGTTTGAGTATCACAACACCATGCCGTTTTCCATTGACGGCGCACTGCAATCCGGTGTCTATGAGCTGGAAGGCGATGTGTCCTCCCAGTATGTGACCGGACTGCTGTTTGCGCTGCCGCTGCTGGAGGGCGATTCGGAGATACAGATGCTGTCCCGGCTGGAGTCCAAGCCGTACGTTGACCTTACCATCGCCTGCCTGCGTCACTTCGGCGTGACCGTTTACGAGACGGAACAGGGCTACACCGTTCCCGGCGGTCAGCAGTACCATGCCTGTGACATGGAAGTGGAGGGCGATTATTCCCAGGCGGCGTTCTTCTATGTGGCGAACGCCCTGGGCAGCGACATCACCCTCACCAATCTGAATCCGGAAAGTGTGCAGGGCGATAAAAAAATTGTGGAAATCACACAGCAGATGTGTTATAATAGAGAAAAGGGACTGCCTGCCTGCTTTGATGTGGATGCGGCAGATATCCCCGATCTGGTACCGATTTTGGCGGTGCTTGCCACATTCGGCACAGCGCCGTCCCGGATCACCGGGGCGCATCGTCTCGCCATCAAAGAGAGCGACCGTCTGGCATCCACTGCCGACCTGCTGAACCGGCTGGGCGGCAAGGTGACCGCCACCGCAGACGGTCTGGAGATCGAGCCGGTGGAACAGCTCCACGGCGGCACGGTGGACAGCTGCGGCGATCACCGCATCGCCATGTGCGCCGCTGTGGCAGCCACACGCTGCACCGGAGAAGTGACCATTCTGCACGGAGAGTGCGTTGAAAAATCATATCCTCGGTTCTATGAGGATTATCGTCAATTAGGAGGAATCGCCAATGTCATCGTTCTGGAGTCGTAATATTTCCCTTTCCATTTTCGGAGAGTCACATGGTCCGGCGATCGGCATCGTCATCGACAATCTGCCGCCGGGAGAATACATTGATGTGGAAAAACTGCGGCAGTTCATGGCACGCCGTGCGCCGAAAAAGGACGGCACGACCACGCCACGTGGTGAAAAAGACCTGCCCCAGATCATGTCCGGACTGCTGAACGACCGCACCACCGGCGTTCCCCTCTGTGCGTTTATCCAGAACACGGATACCCGCTCGAAGGATTACAGCAATCTGGCACGCCTGCCCCGTCCGGGACACGCCGACTATACCGGCGCAATGCGCTATCGTGGGTTCAACGATGTCCGTGGCGGCGGCCATTTTTCCGGCAGACTCACCGCACCGCTGTGCTTTGCCGGCGCAGTCTGCGGTCAGATTCTGGAGCGCCGGGGTATTTATACCGGTGCGCACATCGCCAGCGTCCACGGCATCAGCGATGACGCTTTCAGCCGCACCAAGGTGACCAAGGAGGATATCCTGGAAGTGCGTGGAAAGGATTTCCCGGTGCGCAACGATGCACAGGGCGAAAAGATGAAAGAGGACATCCGGAATGCCAGCCAGGGCGGGGAGTCTCTGGGCGGCATCATCGAGTGCGTCACCATCAATATGCCGGCAGGCGTGGGGTCTCCCATTTTTGAGGGACTGGAAAACACCATCGCCCAGCTGATCTTCGGCATCCCGGCAGTCAAGGGACTGGAATTCGGCGCAGGCTTCCAGGTGGCAGAGATGGTCGGCAGCCAGAACAATGACCCGTTCTATATTGATGAAAACGGTCACGTCAAGACCAAGACCAACAACCACGGCGGCATTCTGGGCGGCATCTCTTCGGGAATGCCCATCACGCTGAATGTAGCCATCAAGCCCACCGCCTCCATCGCAAAGCCCCAGGAGACCGTGGACTTCCGGGCAAAGAAGAACGAGACGCTCCAGATTCACGGCAGACATGACCCGTGCATCGTGCCACGTGCTGTGCCGTGCGTTGAGGCGGCAGTGAACATTGCGCTGCTGTCCCATATGATGGATTATCCGAATTTTTGAGAAAAAGCTTTTTTCTGTGATTTGAGGTGACAGGTTGTGCAGGAAGAAAATATGCTGAAAATGTCCAAAATGGCGACACCGCCCATTATGGATCCCCACACGGCGAACATTTTGATTTGTTATCTGCTGTATAAGATCGACAAGCCGGTGCGTGTGAATCATTTGTATGACATTGCAGTCGGGAGTGACATTATCAATTATTTTGCCTACCAGGATTCCATCGCTTATCTGACGGAACACGACTCGGTAGAGCTGCGCCGCAAGGATGACGAGATGGAGTACTATGTGCTGACGGAAAACGGCATCCGCACGGCAAAGGAACTGCGCAACTATGTGGGAAAGGCGTACCGGGACAAGCTGGTCTCGGCGGCGTTCCACTATTTTGCACGCATCAAACGGGAGAGCGAAGTCAAGATCAATTACATTCCGCTGAAAAAGGGCTATTACGTCCACGTCCGCTGTCTGGACATCGGGGACGACCTGCTGGATATGAAACTCTACGCCCCGGATTATTCCCAGGCGAAGTATCTGGGCGAACAGATCATGCTGAACCCGGCAGGCTTTTACGGCAAGATCCTGGATGCGGCGTTTTCCAACCGGGAAGAGCCGTTTGAGCTGGAAGAGGATTGAACAGCGTTTTGCAAATAGAAAAGGCGTGGGACTGTGAAAAGTTCCACGCCTTTTTGTGTATACAGATTGTGTTGTGTCTGCGAATTAGCCTCCTCTGAAAGAGGCGGTGGAGGAGTCATCGAAAACAAAAACAGCCTGCCTCCAGGACAAACCCCGGAGACAGGCTGCTTTTTATAAGATTGAGAGAATTACCAAATTATATCAACCGAAAGCTTTCGATCAATATGCAACGCCCTGCCACTTCATAGCGTCAGCAACCTTCAGGAAGCCTGCGATGTTTGCGCCGACAACCAGATTGCCTTCTACGTCGTACTCCTTGGAACGATCGTATGCGTTGTGGAAGATGTTGATCATGATCTGCTTCAGCTTAGCATCAACTTCTTCGAATGTCCAGGACAGACGCTCGCTGTTCTGAGACATTTCCAGACCAGAGGTAGCTACGCCGCCTGCATTTGCTGCCTTTGCCGGTCCAAACAGGATGCCTGCAGCCAGGAACTTGTCGATTGCTTCCGGAGTAGAAGGCATATTTGCACCTTCTGCTACGACCTGAACGCCGTTCTTCAGCAGGATGTCAGCAGACTCGCCGTCGATCTCGTTCTGGGTTGCGCACGGCAGAGCAACATCGCACTTGATGGTCCAGATGCCCTTGCAGCCTTCGGTATAGGTAGCGCCGTCTACACGGTTTACATATTCCTTGATGCGTCCACGTTCTACTTCCTTGATCTGCTTTACAACATCCAGCTTGATGCCGTTCGGATCGTAGATGTAGCCGTTGGAGTCAGACAGTGCAACAACCTTTGCGCCCATTTCCTGTGCCTTTTCCGTTGCATAGATTGCAACGTTGCCGGAACCGGAAATAACAACAGTCTTGCCCTTGATGGTGTCCTTCTTCATGCAGCTCATCATCTCTTCAGTGAAGTACAGCAGACCGTAACCGGTAGCCTCTGTTCTTGCCAGAGAACCGCCGTAGGACAGACCCTTACCGGTCAGAACGCCGGTGAACTCGTTGCGCAGTCTCTTGTACTGACCGAACATATAGCCGATCTCACGTGCGCCGGTACCGATGTCGCCAGCCGGAACGTCAGTGTCAGCGCCGATGTGCTTGGACAGCTCAGTCATAAAGCTCTGGCAGAAACGCATGATCTCGTTGTCAGACTTGCCCTTCGGGTCGAAGTCAGAACCGCCCTTGCCGCCGCCCATCGGCAGTGTGGTCAGGCTGTTCTTGAAGATCTGCTCAAAGCCCAGGAACTTAATAACAGATGCGCATACAGACGGGTGCAGACGCAGACCACCCTTGTACGGTCCGATTGCAGAGTTGAACTGGCAGCGGAAACCACGGTTTACCTGAACCTTGCCGTTGTCGTCTACCCAGGAAACACGGAACTGGATCATGCGCTCCGGTTCTACGATGCGGTCGATTACGCCGTTTGTCTCATAAGACGGATCCTTTTCTACGACCGGCTCCAGAGACATCAGAACTTCGCCGACTGCCTGCAGGAATTCCGGCTCGTTGCCGTTGCGCTTTACGACGCTGTCGTATACGCCCTGAAGATAAGCGTTCTTAAATGTAAATGCCATGGGAATCTCCTCCTGTTGGATAAAAATGTTGGATTAAAATGTAGCAAAACATTCTGTCAAGGATACGGGACGTTCTGTCAGAAAACCCGTATCCGCACGCTGTCCAAACTCAAAATGTATGTGATGTATGTGCATTCGCTTCAAACACCTGTACACGCACTTCGAACAACATCTATTATACACCATTCGGCTATGTTTTTCAATGCAAAATTGACGAACTTTTGCATTTTCTTGATATCGAAATCGCAGAAACCGAAAAAAAGAAAGATATCCGAATTTCAAATTTCGATTGCAAATTCTGAATCCGTTTGAAACACAGATTAAAAAGCGGCAAGAAAAAGGCTCTGTCTCACGGGAGACAGAGCTGAAAAAGAAAATTTTATCCTGTGCAGCAGAAAGCGTTCCGTTTGTAGAACAAAAAAATCAAAATATTTCTGTAGGCGCTCTTTTGCAAAAACGCACAAAACCGGATGCTGTCCCTGCCCAGAGGTGACCTATGCCGGAATATCCCGGCACCGTTCCTGCCGAACCGTCCCTGCATTTGTCACAGAACCCATTATATCCAAAAAGGACGGGATTGTCAAGCAAATTTCAATTTTTCCCGAAATACCAGAAAAAATAAAGGAAGATCCTGTCACATTAGCGTGAATTTCAGCAGATCTTCCGGCTTTTCCGCCAGATCGTCTGCGCCTGCCTCTGCCAGTTCGTCCCTGCCACGAAAGCCCCAGGTGCAGCCGATGGAATGTACGCCGGCATTTTTGGCGGTGCGGATGTCCACGTTGGAATCGCCGATCATGACCGCCTGTTCCGGTGTCATGCCTGCGTTTTCCAAAATCACAGAGATGATCTCCGGCGAAGGCTTTTTGGGACGGCTGTCGCTGCTGCCCAGGATCTGATCGAATCCGTTTTCACCGAAATAGTGCTTCACGATCTTTTCCACAAAAGGCTGGGTCTTGTTGGATGCCACGGCGATGTGTACCCCGGCGCTGCGCAGCTGTTCCAGCACTTCGGGGATGCCGGCATAGGGTGCAGTCTTGTCCAGGCAGTGGCGGCTGTAGTCCTCGTTGAATGCGGCGAAGAACCGTTCCACCTCGTCCGCCGGTGTGTCTGCCGGCAGGCAGCGCTCGCAGAGCTTGTGGACGCCGTTCCCCACAAAGCGATAGTACGCATCCAGGGGATGGGTGGGCAGTCCACGCTGTTCCAGCAGGCGGTTGGCTGTGCCGCCCAGGTCGGCGATGGAATTGACCAGTGTGCCGTCCAGGTCGAAAATGGCAAGTTGATACATAAAAGGGTCACTCCTGACTTCTCCCGGAAAACGACAGCAAACGCCGCAGTTCTCCCGGCTGATAGATTTGTTCCTATTATAGTACATGACGGGTGTTTTGTCAAATGGAAAGGAGTGCATTGTCCGAAAGGGAAACCTAATATATGCCTCCTCTCATAGAGGAGGTGTCCGAAGGACGGAGGAGTCGACCCGGGCAAACATTGTTCGCCCCTACAGACAGCTTTTCAAGGCAGACTTTTTGAAAGATTGATTTTCTTTCACACTGCATCTCACTCTTGACAAATTCGTGAAAATTTGGTAAACTAATAGGAGCGTGGGCAAAAATGGCACACTGCATGGTAAATTCCCGGCGCTGTTTGCAGTGCCGAAAACGGGAAAGGGGAAATGATCTATGAGACGAAAAACAATCTGCATCCTGGCAGCCCTCGGGGCAGTGCTGGGCGGCGGCATTCTGCTGGGCAGTACCGTATCTGCATCTGCGGTAGAGCTGGAAACGCCGGATGTCCCGGTGGCAACGGCAGTGACTTCCATGACCGGCGAACCCGGCTGGCAGAACGAATACGGCGTGCGCCGGTATTTCGACGAATCCGGAAACGCTGTGACCGGGGAGCAGGAGATCGACGGCGTGTACTATCTGTTTGATTACACCGGCGTGCAGAAAACCGGCTGGCGTACCGTCAACGGCGTGCGCCGCTATTATGACCCGGAGACCGGGGAGATGGTCAGCGGCTGGCTGACCTACTGCGACAACCGTTACTATGCCGACGAAGAGACCGGCAAGCAGACCGGAGAGTTCCAGAAGGACGGCAAGCGCTATCTGCTGGACGACACCTACGGTCAGCAGCAGCTGGGACTCTGCACCTTTGCGGACAAGACAACCTCTTATTATGACGAGGACGGCGAAGTGCTTTCTGGTTGGGTGACGGCGGACAGCGGAAAGGTCTATTATTTCGACAGCAATTACGCCATGCAGACCGGCTGGCAGAATATCGGCGGCGAAAAGTATTATTTTGCATCGGACGGCGTGATGCGCACCGGATTCCAGGACATTTCCGGCGCACGGTACTACTTTGACGCAGACGGTGCGATGCACTACGGCTTTCTCAATCTGAACGGCGATACCTACTACCTGAACGACCAGGGAAAGATGGTGAAAAGCTGGCAGAAACTGAACGGGCAGAACTATTATTTCAACGCCAGCGGCGTGATGCAGACCGAGTGGCAGATGATCGGCGGCAAGTTGTATTACTTCGGCTATGACGGGGCAATGCAGAAGAATAAGGAAGTGTTCTGCTACTACGACAGCGAACACTGGGGCAACTATTATCTCCAGTCGGACGGTTCGGGTATCTCGGTGGTATGCTATCGGCTGAACCAGGCGACGCTGAAACCTCACTACAGCTTTGTGGTCTATAACCGCCAAACCAAGAACCACAGCCAGTGGACAACGTACATTTCCGATAAGGACAAGCAGATCCTGCAAAACTTTATCAACAAGAACTTCAAGAAGGGCATGACACGGGAACAGCAGCTCTGGACAACGCTGAACTGGATCCACACCAACGTGGAATATGCCTACGTGCAGAACGGCGCCTGGGCGCAGATCACCAACAAGTCCTATGTGGACGCCATCTTCACCTACCGCAAGGGACAGTGCATCCAGTATAATGCGGCGATCGCATCCATGATGGCATACCTGGGCTATGATGTCAACCTGGTGCAGGGCTGGGTCGGCGGCGTCGGCAATCAGCACTTCTGGTGCGAGGTGCATATCAACGGCAAAACATACGTGATGGAGACCGGAAACGAGGGCAAAAACGGCAGTTGGATGCACTTCCTGGATCCATACAGTGACGCAACGGAATATGTTCAGTATTAAGCGGAGGTTTCACAGATGAAGAGAACAGGAAAACGCTGCATGGCAGCACTGACCGCAGCCGTTATGGCTGCACTGGCACTTCCGGCAGGGAGCGCATTCGCAGACGACAGCTATCTCATTTCGCCCAGCGGCTATTTGCAGGATCGTACCGGCACGCTCACCATGACAGTTTCCGGCGAGCGTGAGGTGCAGGTGAAAATTGAAAAGGATACGCCGGACGGTATTATTCTGTACTACGACACCACGCTGTACGATGACGGAACGTATGAGTTCCTGCTGGACAGCTGCGAATACAACATCGGCACCGGCGAGTATGATTCTTCCTTTACAGTCACGGTACAGGACAAGTCGGACAGCCTGGCGTGCTATACCCAGAAAAATATGGTGGTCATAGACCCGGGCTTTACCACCGATGCGTCATCCAGTGCGTATCTGTGGAACGTCACCCTGGAAGAGGGCGAGACCGGACAGGCGAGCGCCGATGTGACAGACGCAGCGCTCCGGGAGGACGGCATCTGGTACGGTGAATCCAGCGTGAATCTCCAGTATGTGCCGTATGTACTGGGCGATGTGAACAGCGATGGCAGCGTAGACACCATCGACATCTTTGAATCCATGTATTACGTGGCGAGAAAGGCAGTGGGCTATACCGATGTCAGCTTTACCGGGGACGCATCCTCTGCGGCGGAGAAATACGCATTTGCCGCCGCAGACGTGGACGAGAGCGGCGTGATCGACAGCACGGATATCTATTACATGATGTACTACATCGCTCTGAACGGCGCCGGCATCCACCAGGGCTGGGATGAGATTCTGGCGAAGTAAAGCAAATCAATAAAGGATAGAAGTTGGGCGTATCGTTTTAGATATGATCCCCCTGTCAGCTTACGCTGACATCCCAGCACAAGGCACACCCTACGGGCGCCTTTTAAGGGGGACATAATAAGCCTCCCTTGAAAAGGGAGGTGGATGCTCCGTAAGGAGCAGACGGAGGGATTATTTTCTGTCAGCTTATGATGATGCCCACGATTCAAAGCAAACTTCCCTAAAAATCGACCTGCATGGCAGCAGCACCGCATTTCTTGACAAAAATTACCCTTTCATGCTATAATACAGGCAGCATGGCGGAGCGGATTCCGCTTTGCTGCTTGTTTTTTATGTTGCCGCAGAAACGGGTTCTGACGGCAGACACAGAAAGGAAACTGTTATGAAAAATGCAAAAATGCGAACCGGTATCATTTTGGGTGTGATCGTTCTCCTGGTGCTGATCGTGGGCGTCGGTGCAGTCACCGTTGTCCCGGCAGGACACACCGGCGTGGTCGTCACTATGGGAAAGGTCTCCGACCGTGTGCTGGATGAGGGAATGCACTTCAAGATGCCCTTTGTACAGCAGGTGGTCATGATGAACAACAAGATTCAGAAAACGGAGATCGACTCCAACGGCGTGTCCAAGGATCTGCAAACCGTCTCCAGCGGCGTTGCCATCAACTACCACATCAACAAGGACGATTCCGCTGTGATCTACCGCACCATCGGCGAGGGCTACGCAGACACTGTTTTGCAGCCGGCGATCCAGGAATCCATGAAAGCCATCACGGCGCAGTATACCGCCGAGGAACTGATTACCAAGCGCTCTGCCGTTGGCGAGGAGATCGGCGCAACACTGGCGGAAAAGGTGCAGGAATACGGCATTTTGATTGATAAGTTCAACATCATCAATTTTGACTTCTCTGCGGAGTTCAACGACGCCATCGAGCAGAAACAGGTGGCAGAGCAGAACAAGCTCCGTGCCGAGACCGAAAAGGAACAGAAGATCATTGAGGCACAGGCGGATGCGGAGCAAAAGGTCATCGCCGCCAAGGCAGAGGCGGACGCCATCCGGCAGAAAGCCGAGGCAGAGGCAGACGCCAACGAGAAGATCAACGCATCGCTGAATGAGAACGTGCTGAAATACCAGCAGATCGAAAAGTGGAACGGGGAATACCCCAACGTGGTATCTTCGGACTCTTCCATCCTGGTGGGTGTGTCGTCCGGCGATGACACAGCGGCTGCGGCAGATGCTGCGAATTCCGCAAACTAAAACAACGTACCACAATTGCAGTCAACCAGAAACCGTGCGGCAGCTATCCCTGCCGCCGTTTCGTTTTCAGAAGAGGAGAACCGCCATGAGAAAACCGCTGACTTCCGGACAAAAGGGCGCACAGGGCGAAAAGCAGGTTGCCCGGCATCTGCGCTGGCTCAGCAAAAAGCAGTACATCGTGCTGTCCGATCTGATGCTATTGCAGGGCAGGCGGCTCACCCAGATCGACCACGTGGTGGTGTCGGTCTATGGCATATTCGTCATCGAGACCAAAAACTATCACGGCACCATCACCGGGACGGAACGCAAGGAGTTCTGGACGCAGGAGCGGCACGGAAAGCGGTATAATTTCCGCAGCCCGTTCCGGCAGAACTATGCCCACATCCGGGCGCTGATGCAGCTGCTGGGTCTGGACGAGGACTGCTTTTTCTCCATTGCGGCATTTGCGGATGATGCGGTGCTGGCGGTGGAGCAGGAGGAGGACAGCGTGGAACAGCTGGTGCATTTCCGGGAAGTCCGGCGCACCATTCGCCGTCAGCGGCAGATGCTGCTGGCATGGGACGATGTGCGCTATTATGCCGGGACAATTCTCTGCGCCAATCTGGACACGCCCCAGGCGAGACAGACGCACCTGGAGCAGATCGACAACGAGATCGCCTACCGGAACTTTGCCCTGCGGAACGGCTTGTGTCCACGCTGCGGCGGAAAGCTGGTGCTGCGCCACGGTACATACGGCGATTTCTACGGGTGCAGCAATTATCCGGCGTGCCGCTACACCCTGGAAAACGAGGCATAAGACAGCATCGCATTCCGCAAAAATGGGAATGCACACGTCCAACTTTTTACATTCATTTGAATTGCGTACAGAAGAAAACAAAGTAGTTCTTTTCTTCGAAATGAAATATGAAAAAACTCTTGCTTTTTCAAGTCGAATGTGCTATACTACAAAAGTACACAAATCGTATCTTATATATGCTATCAAACGTGTCCGGCATTCCGGCGTATGCAGGCGGAAGGTCGGCGCAGCGTTTTTTTACTAAGGAGACACCGCATAAAGGCTTTGCACAGGATATGCCTGCAGTGTTTCCATGGATGCCGTCCGGTCTGTGGGCAGACAGGGACGGCGGCAATGTTCGCAGAGGAGAAGAATCATGACGAAACAAAAACGGCTCCAGATCGGTCTGATGATACACCATCTGGAAAATGAATATGCAAGCGAGATACTGAAAGGTGCGATCGCTGCTGCGGAAGAACTGGACATCAATCTGATCCTGCTGCCCGGCAGGGGAATCAATGCCGTAGAAGATGATGAGAAGTATTCGATCTATGATTATCAGTACAATGTGATCTACAACTATGTTTCCACCGCCAACCTGGACGGACTGCTGGTCTCTGTGGGAACGGTCGGCTCGTATATCAGCCGGGACGAAATGCGCAAGTTCCTGCATTCCTACGATCCGCTGCCGCTGCTGACCATGGAAGTGGAATTTCCCGGCTATCCCTGCATCCGGTTCAACACGGACGGGATGAAGCTGGCGGTAGAGCATCTGATCCAGCGCCACGGCTGCCGGAAGATCGGCTATGTTTCCGGTCCGATGGGAAACCAGGATGCCATGGACCGGCTGCACTGCTACCGCACGGCGCTGGAGGCGAACCACATTCCCTACGACTGCACCAAGGTGGTCTACGGCAACTTCTCCGAATCCTCGGAAGAGGTGGTTCGGGAACTGCTGGATATGCACCCCGACCTGGAGGCAATCTGCTTTGCCAACGATAAAATGTGCATCGGCGGCTATAACGTGTTCCAGGAGCGTGGAATGCGTGTGGGCAAGGATATCCTGGTCACCGGATTTGACGATTCTGAGGTGGCGACCAGTCTGAAACCCATGCTGACCACCGTCCGCACCAACATCAGCAGTATGGGCTATCAGTCCGTGCGGGAAATGGTGCGGCTGCTCCAGACCGGTCATGCGGAAAGCAAGACCCTGGATGCCCGTCTGATCGTCCGGGAGTCCTGCGATCTGACCACAGAACAGATTCAGGAAATGGCAGAGAACTGCGCCGCAGAAGAGATCGTCAACATGATCTTCAACAAGTACATCGGTGACCTGGAAACCGTTGCAAAGACCAAGTTTATTGAAGATGTCTGGACGCTGGTACGAGAAGAGTTCCAGACGATATGCAGCCGGCAGATCTTGGATATACCGTGGTTCCGTCAGCAGCTGGCACAGCTGTTCGACCGCACAGATGTGATCCCGGTGCAGGTGCCGCTGCTGAAAAAGATCGTGACCTATGCCAGATACCTGGCGACACAGATCTGTCAGCACGACAAAGAAAACCGGCTTGCGGTGGAACAGCTCCACGAAATGTTCCTGGATCATCTGCTGGACTACAGTATGCAGCAGCAGTATCTGCTCCGCACCAATCTGACCTACAGCAATTTCCTTATCAGCAATATCAACAAGGATATGATGATAAACAGCAACGACGAGGAAAAAAGCTTTTTCTCCATCGTCAAGAATCTGTATCGGGTCAACTTCAAGAGCAGTTATATCTACGTGTTCAACCAGCCGGTGGTACACTATCAGTATGAAGAGTGGATCATGCCGGAGAATCTCTATCTGAAGTCCTATCACATCGGACAGAAGCTCAAGCGTGTCGAGCCGCCGGAACAGCAGATCTCCGTATACCACTGCATCGCCAACCGCTATATGCCCAGAGACAGACGGTATACCTTTGTGATGGTGCCGCTTTTCTCCAATGAGGAGCAGTACGGTCTGTTTATCTGCGAGCTGGATTATAACCACTTCTCCCAGATCTATTCCGTAGCGCCCCAGATCTGCTCCGCCATCAAAATGACCCGTCTGGTCAAGGAGCTGGAGGGCAATCTGGAAGAGGCACGGTTCGACAACCGCCGGCTGAAACTGATCTCCGACTCCGACGAACTGACCGGCGTATACAACCGCCGTGGGTTCTACCGGATGTCCAATATGCTGCTGGAGAGTCCGGAATCTGCCGGAAAATCCTGTGTGCTGATCCTGGCTGACCTGGATAATCTGAAGATCATCAACGACACCTTCGGACATGACGGCGGCGACCACGCACTGAAAACCTGTGTGCAGTATCTGACTTCCGCTGTGCCGCTGCTAGATGCCATCGGCAGAGTGGGCGGCGATGAGTTTGCCGGATTCGCCGTGGTAGAGGATGCCGAACAGGCAGGGCAGCAGATTTACGACAGCATCAAAAAGGCTGCCAAGGTGTACAACGAGACCAGCGATATTCCCTATAACATCACGCTGAGCGTGGGCGTTTATACCATGCCCTGCAAGGCTGGGGAACAGATACAGAACTACGTGAAGTTCGCCGATCAGAAATTGTACCAGGACAAGAAAAACAAAAACCGTGTTGTCATCAAGCCGGAACAGAACTGATTTTAATGAAAAAAGCCATACCGCAGGGTCGTTCCTGTGGTATGGCTTTTGTGTGGTATTTGCCTTTTTGGTCAGATGCAGTAATCGTCGCCGCTGCCCGGACCGCTGTCCAAGATATCCTGTAAGGTGATGCTGTCCAGATAGCGGTTTATCACGTGATACAGCCCTTCCCAGACGGAGATGGTGAGACACTGCTCTGCCCGTGGACAGTCCACCTCGCCGGACTGTAAGCACGCCACCGGCGCAAGGTCGCCCTCGGTGATGCGGAGAATTTCGCCTACGGTATAATCGCCGGGGTCTTTCGCCAGCCGGTAACCGCCCTGATAGCCCCGGTTGGTGCGGAGCAGGTTGGATTTGTTCAGTAACGGGACGATCTGCTCCAGATATTTTTTGGAGACCTCCTGCCGCTGGGCGATGTCCTTGAGGGAAACATAGCCGTCACCCTGGTTCTGCGCCAGATCCAGCAGCATTCGGAGCGCATAACGCCCTTTGGTCGAGATTTTCATATAAGCTCCTTTCCGGACAGGAAATTTCCTGTCTTGCGTATGCTGATTATCCTATTATACCATAGGTTTTATAGGCTTTCAAGTGGAAATTGTTACGGCGTTATGCAAATCAGTCTTTAAGAAGATTTTTCTAAAAGGCACCTATAACTGGGATATTAGTGGCATGAGAATGATCCCTCCGGCACTTCGTGCCACCTCAGCACAAGGCACACCCTACGGGCGCCTTTTCAAGGGAGGCTTATTTTTTTACCATGTCCCCCTTGAAAAGGAGGATGTCCCGAAGGGACAGGGGGATTATAACTCAAATGACAATATTGAATCCAAAATACATTCTTAAAAATTGATTTGCACGGCAGCACCGCACCAAAACAGCCCTTATTCCTTTTCAGCGCCGGTGATTCTGCCGCCGCCGACTACCACATCGCCGTCATAGAGAACGACTGCCTGCCCGCAGGTGATGGCACGCTGGGGTTCGTCGAATTCCACGTGGAGCGTGCCGTCCGGTGTCATCCATGCGGTGGCAGGCTGTGCCGGATGGCGGTAGCGGATCTTCGCCTGGACACGAACCGGCTCTTCCAGGCTGTCGCAGGAGATGAGGTTGACATCCGATGCGGTAAGCTTTCGAGAAAACAGGTTCTCGCTGTAGCCCAGGGTGACGGTGTTGTCTGCCGGGCAGATGTCACAGACGTACAGCGGATGGGGCGCAGAGATGCCCAGACCCTTTCGCTGCCCGATGGTGTAGTGAATCACGCCACGGTGTGTGCCGATCCGTTTGCCCTCCGGGTCGAGAAAGTCGCCGGTCTCCGGAACTTTTCCCGTGTACCGCTCAATGAATCTGGCATAGTCCCCGTCCGGCACAAAGCAGATGTCCTGGCTGTCCGGCTTGTCCGCATTGAGAAAGCCGTGTTCCTCGGCGATCTCACGCACCCGGTGCTTGGAAAGTTCGCCCACCGGGAACTGGGTGTGCGCCAGCTGTTCCTGGGTCAGATTGTACAGTACATAGCTCTGATCCTTGCTGCCGTCCAGCCCCTTTTTCAGCAGATAGCGCCCGGAAGTTTCGTCGTATGCCACCCGGGCATAGTGTCCGGTGACAATGGTGTCCATCTGCATTTCCTGCATCCGGAGATAGAGCTTTTCAAATTTCAGATAGCGGTTGCAGTCGATGCAGGGGTTGGGCGTCCAGCCGTTTTCATAGGCGTGGACAAACCGGTCCATGACCTCTTTTTCGAAGTTTGCCGTAAAGTTGAAAACATAGTAGGGCATATGCAGACGATACGCCACGCTCCGTGCGTCCTCCACATCGTCCAGGGAGCAGCAGGTCTTTTCCCGCTTGACCCCTGCCTGTTCGTTCTCGAACAGTTTCATGGTCGCACCGACGCATTCATAGCCTTTCTGCTGCATCAGAAGCGCCGCAACGGAACTGTCTACGCCGCCGCTCATGGCAATCAGAGCCTTTTTCATACAATCACCTTTTTCCTGGAGTTAGAACTTGTCTTCACAAGCATATACACGTGTCTTTTCGGCAAATTTTGCTGCATACTGCGGAAAAAATACTTGCCGGGCGGCAGCCCGCCTGCGTATTTTTTTCTTGTCTGCAACAAAATTATGCTCGAAAATCCGCATATATTTCTTGTGAAGACAAGTTCTTATTATATATCAGTATAAACGAGAATCGTGGAAAAGTCAAGGGAATGTGGAAAATCATCCGGCGGCAGCATTTGACATTTTCCGGAAAAGTGCTATACTGGAAACAATGCGGAAAATCACGGGAACAAAGGAGAATGTATCAATGAAACGCTTTTTGCAATGGTGGAAAGGACAGCCTGTGCTGGGGATCTCACTTCTGGCGGCGCTGGTGTCCATGTGCTTTGTGCCGCCGGATGCCGGCTATTTGTCCTACTGCAACCGTGCTGTGCTGATCCAGCTGTTTTGTCTCATGCTCACAGTGGCAGGACTGCGCAGCATCGGCGTGTTTGAACAGGTGACGCAAAACTTGTTGAAACGTGCCGGGACAGTGCGGCGTGTGGGACTGTTTCTCGTCCAGCTGTGCTTTTTCAGCGCCATGCTGGTGACCAATGATGTGGCACTGCTCACTTTTGTGCCGCTGACGCTGCTGCTGTTCCGGGACATCGGGGACGAGAAAAGCCGCATCCGGGTCATTGTCCTGGAGACGGCTGCTGCGAATCTGGGCAGTATGATGACGCCGGTGGGCAATCCCCAGAACCTGTACCTCTATGCGGCGTACCAGCTGCACACCGGCGACTTTTTCCGTACCATGCTCCCTGCCGGCGTGCTGAGCTGGCTGGTGCTTCTGGGATTGTCGTTCCTGCTGCCGAAAACACCCTGTGCCGGAAAACCTGGGGAAACAACCTTGCCTGTCATCCCGAAAAAGCCGGCGGCGGTGTATCTGCTGCTGTTCCTGGTGTGTCTGCTTACCGTGTTCCGGGTGATCCCGGACTGGCTCTGCCTTGTGCTGACTGCCGTGCTGGTGTTTTTCTGTGACAAAAAGCTTTTCGCCCAGGCGGACTACTGCCTGCTGGGGACGTTCGTCTGCTTTTTCGTGTTTGTGGGCAATATCGCACGGGTCGATGCCGTCCGGGCGTTCTTTGCCGGCGTGATGCAGGGCAGGGAACTGTGGGTCTCGGCGGCGCTTTCACAGTGCATCAGCAATGTGCCGGCGGCTGTGATGCTGTCCGGCTTTACGGAAAATGCAAAGGCGCTGCTGCTGGGCGTGAACCTGGGCGGTCTGGGAACGCCTATCGCCTCTCTGGCGAGTCTGATCTCCTATCAGTTTTACAGCAAGGCGGCGCATTCCCGTCCGGGAAAATACCTGGGCATTTTCTCTGCCGTGAACTTCGGGATGCTGGCGGTCCTGCTGGCAGTAGGCTGGCTACAGCTGCGTTTTTTCTAGGCAGATTTCCGCATACGCCAGACACCGGGCATCCGGCTGATGCCCCAACTCCGTGGTCACGGCAAGGGGCAGTGCGGGGTCGGCGATGATGTCCTGCACTATCCGGTACAGTTCCGGCAGCTGCTGCTTTTTCGCCAGCTCCGAAAAATTTCCCAGCAGTACGCCGCTGCACCGGGAGAACATTCCCATTTGCCGGTACTGGTGCAGCATGGTCTCCATCCGGGCAAGACTGCCGGAATAGCTCTCCAGGAACAGCACCCGTCCCGTCGGGTCCGGCTGCCACGGCGTTCCGGCAAGTTTCAGCGTGCAGCGGATGTTGCCGCCGCAGACTTTTCCGGAGAGCTGGCTGCCCTGTAAAAAGGTACAGCGAAAGCGAAACAGGTCATCGTCCTGCCGCTGTATCCAGCGTGTGAACCGTTCTGCGGCGGCAGGGCAGCTTGCCAGAAAGCGTGGCTGGCAGTAGAACACCGGCACGTGACCGAAATCCTGCAGGGGATTGAGCAGAGCCGAAACGTCGCTGTATCCGAAAAAGGGCTTGGGAGTGTGGGCGATCTTCCGGAGATCCAGATGGGGCAGAACTACATTTGCCCCGTCGCCGCCGGTCAGATCAAAGACTGCATCCACCTCCGGCGACGCAAACGCCGCCTGGATGTCTGCGGCACGTCGCTCTGCCGGCTGGGGTGTGCCGGCGGCAGTCTGGTACAAGGACGGGAAAACCACCGTGCGCAGTCCCAGCGATTCCAGAAAAGCGCAGAGCCGTGGAACGGCGTCACTGCCCCGGGGCAGCCCGTCGGAACTGCCAACCAGTGCGATGGTGCTGTTTGGTGAAAACTGTAACATAAAAAAGACCTCCGTTCTTGCCGATCGGTGTGTGTGCGGCGCCGCCTTTAGTATAGCACGTCATTCTGTCACCGTCAAAGCCGAATTTGTACCTACAAATTAACAAAAAAAACAGGAGATGTGATTTTTCTTTTCTTTATTCTGAAAACCGTTCGGCGCATGGGAGCAAATCGGCAAAAAATAAGGTTTTGCAAAAAAAATCTTGGGAAATTGCAAGAAACCTATTGACATCATAGTTGAGATGTGATATTATTAAGACAGATCAAAACACAGTCCTCTGACGGCAAAAAAAGCGGTGTGCAAACAGCGTGGAAATTGCCTGCCCAAAAGATTGTGCTTTGGAAAAATCCAAATCAAATTTCGCCGGTTTACCCGGCAAAGGGGAGATCTTAAAATGGCAGAGACAATGGCAAAGGCATGGGAAGGTTTCGTCGGCGGCGCATGGGAAAAGACCATCGACGTCCGTGACTTCATCCAGAAGAACTACACTCCGTATGAGGGTGACGAAAGCTTTCTGGCCGGCCCGACTGATTCCACCAAGAAACTGTGGAGCGAAGTAATGGACCTGTTCCAGAAGGAACGTGAAAACGGCGGCGTTCTGGACATGGACACCAAGCTGGTTTCTACAGTAGATTCTCACGATGCAGGTTACATCGATAAGGATCTGGAGACCATCGTTGGTCTGCAGACTGACAAGCCGCTGAAGCGCTCCCTGCAGCCGTTCGGCGGTATCCGTATGGCTGAAGAGGCTTGCAAGGCTTACGGCTATGAAGTAGACCCGGAGATCAGCTATATCTTCACACACTACAGAAAGACACATAACGAAGGCGTATTCGATGTTTACACACCGGAAATGCGTGCTGCTCGTCACAATGCGATCATCACCGGTCTGCCGGATGCTTACGGCCGTGGCCGTATCATCGGTGACTACCGCCGTGTTGCTCTGTACGGTGTAGACCGTCTGATCGAGGACAAGAACTATCAGAAGGCTATCACTTCCGGCACCATGACCGAAGAGAAGATCCGTCTGCGTGAAGAACTGGCAGAACAGATCAAGGCTCTGAAGGCTCTGAAGAACATGGCAAAGAAGTATGGCTATGACATCTCTGTTCCGGCTACCACCGCTAAGGAAGCAATCCAGTGGACTTACTTCGCATACCTGGGTTCTGTTAAGGACCAGAACGGCGCAGCAATGAGCCTGGGCCGTACTTCCACATTCCTGGACATCTACATTCAGCGTGACCTGGACAACGGTACTCTGACCGAGGAACAGGCACAGGAATACATCGACCACTTCATCATGAAGCTGCGTATGGTCAAGTTCGCAAGAACTCCGGAATACAACGCACTGTTCTCCGGCGACCCGCAGTGGGTTACTGAGTCTATCGGCGGTATGGGCATCGACGGCAGAACTTTGGTTACCAAGAACAGCTTCCGTTACCTGCACACCCTGGAAAACCTGGGTACTGCTCCGGAGCCGAACCTGACTGTTCTGTGGTCCAAGAGACTGCCGAAGGCATTCAAGCACTACTGTGCAAAGCTGTCCATCAACACCTCTTCCTTCCAGTATGAGAACGACGATCTGATGCGTGTGACACACGGTGATGACTATGCCATCGCTTGCTGCGTATCCTCCATGCGTGTTGGTAAGGAAATGCAGTTCTTCGGCGCTCGTGCAAACCTGGCAAAGTGCCTGCTGTACGCAATCAACGGCGGTGTGGATGAAAGACTGGACGCTAAGACCGGTAAGCACAACCAGGTTGGTCCGAAGTATCGTCCGGTAGAAGGCGATTATCTGGATTATGATGACGTTATGGCAAAGTACACAGACATGATGGCATGGCTGGCTAAGCTGTACGTAGATACCCTGAACTGCATCCACTATATGCACGACAAGTACTGCTATGAGGCAATCCAGATGGCTCTGCACGACAGAGACGTAAAGCGTTATTTCGCAACTGGTATCGCTGGTATGTCCGTTGTAGCTGACTCCCTGTCTGCAATCAAGTATGCAAAGGTTAAGTGCATCCGTGACGAATTCGGCGTAGTAACTGACTTCGAAGTAGAAGGCGACTTCCCGAAGTACGGCAACAACGACGACCGTGTAGACAGCATTGCAGTTGAGATCCTGGACAAGTTCATGGATATGATCCGCAGCAACTACTGCTACAGAGGCGGCGTTCCGACCACTTCTATCCTGACCATCACTTCCAACGTTGTATACGGTAAGAAGACCGGTAACACTCCGGATGGCCGTAAGAAGGGTCAGCCGCTGGCTCCTGGTGCAAACCCGATGCACGGCCGTGACACCCACGGTGCAGCAGCATCTATGGCATCTGTTGCTAAGCTGCCGTGGAAGAATGCACAGGATGGTATCTCCAATACCTTCACCATCATCCCGGATGCTCTGGGTAAGGATTCTGCTGTATTCGCAGGCGACATCGACGTTGCTTCCATCCGTGAGGAAATGGAAAAGCAGTAAGTCTGAAAAGGACTATTTGAAAGGAGGCGCAGGGTCATGGCGGAACATGAAGTCAAAGAACAGGACAAGTCGGATGAACTGGTGGACATGATCGAAAAGCTCATGGAAGACGGCAGCGGCCATCTCACCATCTCTGAGGACGACCTCATGGGCGAGGGCTTGAATGTAAAGACCTATCGCAGCATGGATTGCTCGAAAGGGAACATGGCTTGCTGTCAGCCGACTGAGTTTATAGAGGACGAATGAGTCTCATCCGTCCCCGGTATTTATCCCGATTCGTAAATTCTCAAGGAGGAATTTATCATGGCAAACGAAAAACAAATTGAAAATCTGGTAGGTCTGCTGGACGGCTATGCAGAAAAAGGCGGACATCATCTGAACGTTAACGTTCTGAACCGTGAGACTCTGCTGGACGCACAGGCTCATCCGGAAAAGTATCCGCAGCTGACCATCCGTGTCAGCGGCTATGCAGTTAACTTCATCAAGCTGACCAAGGAACAGCAGGATGACGTTATCACCAGAACTTTCCACGCTGCTCTGTAAGCAGAAACGTGCTGGAATCGTAAAATAAACATAGCATAATGTTAGCAGTGGGCGTGCAGTTTCTGTGCGCCCATTGTTGTATCCGAACGCTTTCGTTTGCATTGCGTTCAAGAAAGGAGAACAACATGGAAGGACACATTCATTCCACGGAAAGTTTCGGCACAGTCGATGGTCCCGGAATCCGGTTCGTCATCTTTTTCCAGGGCTGTCCCATGCGCTGTCTCTACTGCCATAATCCGGACACCTGGACGATCGACAATCAGAACCAGGAGAATCTCCGGACGGTGGAATCTCTGCTGAAAGAGTACGACGGCATTAAGGAATTTCTCCACGACGGCGGCATTACCGCAACCGGCGGCGAACCTCTGGTGCAGATGGAGTTCTTAACGGAACTGTTCGAGGCGGCAAAGAAAAAGGGTATCAATACCTGTCTGGACACCTCCGGCATTCTGTTCCGTCAGGAACGCCGCCCGGAATTCGACCGGCTCATGGCAGTGACCGATCTGGTCATGCTGGACATCAAGCACATTGACGATGCAGAACACCAGAAACTCACCAAGCAGAGCAACAGGCACATCCTGGAATTCGCCGAGTACCTCAAGGAAAAGGGCGTTCCGGTCTGGATCCGCCACGTGGTCGTGCCGGGCATCACACTGAACGACGACTATCTGCGGCAGCTGGGTCACTTTATCGGCGGTCTGGATAATCTGAAGGCGCTGGACGTGCTGCCTTATCACACCATGGGTGAGGTCAAGTATGAAAACCTGGGGATCGACTATCCGCTGAAAGGCGTTCCGGCGGCGACAAAGGAACAGGCAATCCATGCAAAACAGGTCATCTTCGAGGGCATCAAGGAACGCATCCGGGAGGACATCCAAAAGCACTGACCATTGTTTCACAAAAATCGCTTAAATTTTACAAAAACCGCCTTGCCAAGGGCGGTTTTTTCTGTTATAATAAAAAGTGCGGCAAATTGAAAAATGCCGGAATATCATAAAACTAGGAGGTGCGGCATGAACGCTGACCCTTATCCCTTGCCATGCCCGAAAAAAGCTTATGGCAAACGGATGAACACATGGAATACAGGCAAGGACAGCGGATGCCGTTAACCCGGTCGGGCTGCCTTGCGGAAAGGTGGTATCCGATTTGGTCTCTTATTACAAAACAGTGGCAAACCGGCTCATTGAGGTGGATTCTCTGATGCCGGGCTGCTGGATCTCCGTGGTTGACCCCACGGCACAGGAACGAAAAATGCTGATCGATGATTACGGGCTGGACAGCGACTTTCTGAAATCCTCACTCGATGAAGAAGAGTCGTCCCGTGTGGAACAGGAGGAAAACCAGACCCTTATCATTGTAGATACGGCGGTGTCTGAGGTGCAGAAAGACGATACCTTGATCTTCTACACCATGCCGCTGGGTATTATTATTACCGACCACTACGTCTTTACCATTTCCCTGCGAGAAAACAAGGTCATTGACGATGTGGTCAGCGGACGGGTGCGGAATATCCAGACCCAGTTCCGGACACAGTTTGTGCTGCGGCTGATGATGAACATTACCGCATCGTTCCTGGTCTATCTGAAACAGATCGACAAGACTTCCAGCGCCATGCAGCGGAAACTGCACGGTGCAATGAAAAACCACGAACTGATTCAGATGCTGGAGTTGGAAAAGTCTCTGATCTACTTCTCCACATCTCTGAAATCCAACGATGTGACCATGAACAAGATTCTGCGTGGCAGAGTGGTGAAACTCTACGAAGAGGACCAGGATCTGCTGGAAGATGTGCTGATCGAGCTGAAACAGGCGCAGGAGATGGCGAGCATCTATTCGGGCATTTTGTCCGGCGTTGTGGAGGCGTTCGGTTCGGTCATTTCCAACAATCTGAATATTGTTATGTGGCGTCTGACCATTGTGACCATTATCCTGGCGATTCCGACGATGGTGTACAGCTTTTACGGCATGAACACCCTGGATCTGCCCTTTGCAGAACATACATGGTTTCCCTCTGTGCTGTCGCTGGTACTGACCGCACTGGTGGCGTTTATCTTGCTGAAATATAAGAAAAAATAAAGGCAACACCGCATAAAGCTTTGTGCGGTGTTGCCTAAAGACAGGCAGCCGGAAACGGATTCTGGCTGCCTGCTTTGCTTGAGAGAATGGATTACTTTTCTTCCGGATGTTCAGTCTCCGGCGGTGTGACTTCCAGCCGGATGGAGCAGATGGTCTGGTTGTCCACTTCCAGTACGGTGAAATGGAACGTGCCGTCCGAGACGGTCTCGCCTGCGGCAGGGATGTGTCCCAGGAGTTCCATGACCCAGCCGCCGATGGTAGTGCATTCCGTCTCCGGCACTTTCGCCGGGGCATCTTTCTTGTCCAGTGCGGAACACAGGTCGCTGACGCTGAACGAACCGACCACCGTGTAGGTGTGGGGTGCTGTTTTCTGGAATTCATGCACTACCTCGTCGCTCTCGTCGTAGATCTCGCCCACCAGCTGTTCGATGATGTCTTCCAGGGTGACCATGCCCTTTGTGCCGCCGTACTGGTCTACCACAATGGCAAGGTGTGTCTTGGCGTGCTGCATATCCCGGAGAATGTCGCTGATGCGCTTGGTGTCCGGCACGTAGATCACATTCTGGGTGATCTCTGCCAGCGTCTGAAACTCGCCGCACAGGAGCCGGAAAAAGTCCTTGTTGGTAATCATGCCAATGATGTTGTCCATGTCCTTTTCGTATACCGGAAATCGGGAAAAGTGATTGTTCAGAAACATCTGCTTTGTCTCTTCGATGGTGGCATCCGACGACAGGGCGACCATCCGGACACGTGGAATCAGTATCTCGCTGACGGAGGTCTCATCAAATTGCAGGGCGGAGATCACCAGATCGCTTTCCTGTTCTTCCAGGACGCCCTCTTCCTCGATCTCGTCAATGATGTATTTCAGCTCGTCCTCCGTGACGCTGGGCGCATCCTCCTTGGCAGTGAATGCCCGGGAAAGTACGCCGAACAGCAGTACGAAAGGCGTCATCAGCAGAGTAAACTTGGATAGGATGCCACCCAGCGCCAGCGCCAGCTTGTCCGCATGGGACTTGGCGTAGGACTTCGGCAGCACTTCACCAAAGGTCAGCACCAGAACGGTCATGACGATGGTGGAAATGGCTGCGCCGGCAGAGCCGAAGTGGGCGGTGAAGAAGATCGTTGCCAGCGAGGATGCGCCGATGTTTACCACGTTGTTGCCCACCAGAATGGCGGTCAGCGCCTGTTCATAGCGGTTGGCGATATCCAGTGCCTTTTCGGCACGTTTGTCCCCGGAATCCGCCATGTGCTTTAGCCGTATCTTGTTGACACAGGCGAAAGCTGTTTCCGTGCTGGAAAACAATGCAGAAAAGGCGACGAGAATCAGTATCGGTATGACGTAAACCAAAATAATAGTTCCTCCCAATGGAATCGAAATTTTAGGGCGACACCGCACAAAGCCGTCAGTCAGGCTTTATGCAGCGGTTCCTTTCTACTGCGGTGCAGTACTATCTTATCCATCATACCATAAAATACAGAAAGAATCAAGAGGAACTGTCGAAATGAATCAAAAAAGAGGTTATTTTTATGTTAAAAGCAATTCACTGGATCATTGACCATATGCCGAAACCCATTCAAAAATTGTGGTATTCCCACGAATCCGTGTGGATGTACATTCTGGTGGGCGGACTGACCACCATTGTTTCTCTGATCTTTCAGATGCTGCCCACGGCGCTGTTTACCCGGATGCACATGGCAAACTGGCTGAACACCGGGCTTTCCACCACCATTTCGTGGATCTTCGCCGTGACCTTTGCCTTTTTCACCAACAAGAAGTATGTGTTCCAGAGCGTGACCGATACCCGTGCGGCGTTCTGGCGGGAACTGTATATGTTCTACGGCGCCCGTGCGGTGACCTATTTCCTGGAGCTTGCCATTATGGAAGGCGGCAACCACTTCTTCGCCACCGTCAACGGCGAGATCGTCACATGGCGCTCTCTGGTGGTAAAGGTCGTGGCACAGGTGGTGATCCTGGTGCTGAACTACATTTTCAGCAAACTGGTCATTTTCAAGAAAAAGGAAAAGACGGAATAACGATGTCTTTTTTGTATAATCCCCGGCGTCTCTGCGCATACTGTCCTTGTGACAGATATGATTGGCAGCACTGCACAGGCTCTGTGTGATGCTGTCATGCAAAGGAGGCGCTTTTTTCATGAGTGTGGTTCTGATCCGTTCGCTGATCCTCTACATTGTGGTGATCTTCGGCGTGCGCCTGATGGGCAAGCGTCAGCTGGGGGAACTGCAGCCCTCAGAGTTGGTCATCACCATTCTGATCTCCAACATCGCCACCCTGCCCCTGGAGGATACCAGCATTCCGCTGATTCTGGGCATCCTGCCCATTCTCACCCTGGTGTGCTTTGAGGTGGTGATCTCCTGGGTGACGCTGAAATCCCTGCGGATGCGGCGCATCATCTCCGGGCGGCCGAAGATCATCGTCCGAAACGGTCAGATCGAACAGGCGACCATGCGTGACCTGCGGCTGTCGGTGGATGATCTGATGACGGCGCTTCGCCAGCAGCAGGTGTTCGACATCAGCCAGGTGCAGTTCGCCGTGATGGAAACCACGGGAACAGTCTCCGTCTACCTCAAGGCGGCGTGTCAGCCGCTGACGCCGGAGGACGTTGCACTGAAAAAAGCAGCCCAGGATCCTCCGGTGGCTGTGATACAGGACGGCTGTGTCATGAACAAATCCCTGGCGATGCTGGGGAAAAACCAGGCGTGGCTGGAACAAAAGCTGGCGGAGCATCGGCTCAGAGAAAGCGAGGTGTTCCTCATGCTCAGTGATGCCGACGGAAAATGTACCGTGATACCGAAGAAACAGGGGGATGCCGCATGAATCGTGTCAGACTTGGCATAGCAGTGCTGCTGGCGCTGGTACTGCTCAGCAGTGCATCGGCGTGGCTGGTACGCTCGGAGACCAGCCGCCTGCTGAACGACCTGGACCAGCTCCGGGAGACTGTCCTGCAATCTCCCGAACAGGCAGAGCAGGCGTTTCAGCAGTTCCACGACCAGTGGGAAAAGTCCGAACGCCGCCTCAATCTGGTGGTGTGGCGGGACAAGGTGGTGCAGATCGACGTGACCGTTGCCCATCTGACCCCAATGCTGGGCGCAGACTGTGACGAACTGGACTCCGAACTCTCAGAGGCTCGAATGTGGATCCAGCGGCTGAGCGAAAGCGAGATGCCGTTTTGGTGGAATATCCTATAGACAGGGGAAAGGCATGGTGCGCAGACACCGTGCCTTTTTTGCAGGAGGCACCGCTTTTGTTCATGGAAAATTCTGAGAATCTCCGTATCGTTTTCGATTTTACTGTGTTATAATAAATAATATAGTATGATACTATGTCGTATTATACTGTAAAATGGTAACAAAAAGCAATGAAGGGAGCGAATGAAATTGGGTAAAATGAAAAAAATCCTGGCGGCTCTGACAGCAGGGGTACTGTGTATGGGTGCAGTGCCGCTGTCTGCGGCGAGTCTGCCGGAGGCGGTGCTTTCGGTGAGTGCTGCGGAGAGTACATACGAAAATCTGACCTATACGACAGAGGAGGACGGCACAGTCACCATTACCGGCTGTTCGGCAGATGTCTCCGGCGAAGTGGAACTTCCGGCGGAGATCGGCGGAAAATCCGTCACCCGGATCGGGGACAGCGCATTCCAGGGCAACACCGCCATTACAGGCGTTTCCGTGCCGGACAGCGTCACCAGTATCGGCGATTCTGCCTTTGCCGGCTGTACCGCTCTCACGCATATTGACCTGCCCCAGACGATGACATCGTTCGGCAGGGAAGTGTTCAACACCTGTACCTCGCTGGAGAAGATCACCATTCCAGAGGGCATCACATCTCTGCCGGCGATGGCGGATACCGAAATGGCAGACAGCTGGTACGGTTTCCTTGCGTTCTGCACCTCACTGAAAGAAGTGCAGCTGCCATCTACCTTGAAAACCATTGACGAGGCGGCGTTCTATAGCTGTACCGCTCTGGAGTCTCTCCAGATCCCGGAGGGTGTCACGGAGATCAAGGACTATGCGTTCGGCGGCTGTGAGGGACTGACCAGTCTACAGCTGCCGGACAGCGTCACCCGGGTGGGCAACTGCGCATTTCTCTCCTGTACCCAGCTGACGACAGTTACGTTTCCGGCGCAGATGACTTCTATGGGCAAGGCGGTTTTCAACAGCTGTACCGCTCTGGAAACCATTGCGATCCCGGAGGGCATCACGTCGCTGGCGGCGCAGTATTATCCGGACGATGATTCCTATTCCGGCTTTTTCCTGGGCTGTACCTCGCTGAAAGAGGTCAAGCTGCCATCCACCCTGGAAGTCATTGACGGCGCAGCGTTCTATAACTGCTACGCCCTGGAAACGGTGGACATCCCGGACAGCGTCACCCAGATCGGCGCATTTACCTTTGCCCACTGCACCAGCCTGCAAAGCTGCACCATGCCCAGCCAGGTCACTTCCATTGGGAATGAGGCTTTCAACAGCTGCACCAGTCTGACGGAAATGGTTATTCCGGAGGGTGTCACGGAGATCGCAGACTATGCGTTCTACAACTGCGAGAACTTGCAAAGCGTCACCATTCCGGAGAGCGTCACCAGCATTGGCAATTCCGCTTTTTCCAACTGCACCAGCCTGGCGGCAGTCACCATTCCGGAGAACGTCACTCATATCGGCGGTTCTGCGTTCAGCAACTGCACTGCGCTGAAAACGCTTCACATCCCGGACAGCGTCACCGAGATCGGCACCTGGGCATTTTCCGTCTGCACTTCTCTGACCGAAGTGACCGGTATGAACGGCATCACCCGGCTGGAAAGCGGCGTTTTCAACAACTGCACCAACCTGCAAAGCATCACCATCCCGGCAGGCGTCACCAGCATCGGCAGTTCTGCCTTTGCGTACTGTGATGCACTCACTGCCATTGTGATTTCGGACGGCGTGACCGAGATCGGCGACCGTGCCTTTAACGGCTGCACCAGCTTGAAGAAGATCTCCATTCCGGAGAGCGTGGAGACCATCGGTGAAAAGGCGTTCCAGGACACGCCCTGGCTGACGCTGAAACAGGAGGGCAGCACACTGGTCATCATCAACAACAAGCTGGTGGACGGCGCCAACTGTTCCGGAAACATCATCATTCCCAACGGCGTGACCAGCATTGAAAGCTCCGCCTTTGCGGACTGCACCGGGCTGACCGGTATCACCATCCCGGACGGCGTGACCAGTATCGGCAATTCTGCCTTTTCCGGCTGTGACAATCTGGGCAGCGTCATCATTCCGGAGAGTGTCACCGCCATCGGCAACAGCGCTTTCGCCAACTGCACCGGTCTGAAATCGGTCAGCCTGCCGAAACAGCTGAAAAAGCTGGAAAACTGGACGTTTATCGGCTGCACCAAGCTGACGGAAGTCACCATTCCGGACGGCGTAGCAGACATCGGCATCCAGGCGTTCTATAACTGCTCCAATCTGAAAACCATTTTCATTCCGAAGAGCGTCACCGCCATCCGGGAAAATGCCTTTCAAAATACCGCCTGGATGGAGGCGAAGAAGGCAGAAAATCCCATGGTCATTGTGAATGCCATCCTGCTGAACGGCGAGGGCTGTTCCGGCAATGTGACGATCCCGAACACGGTGAAGATCGTCAGCGGTTCTGCCTTTTTCGGCTGCACGGAGCTGACCGGCGTTGTGATCCCGGACAGCGTCACCATTATCGGCGACTCCGCCTTTTCCAGCTGCCCGAAACTGACCAGCGTATCCGTTCCGGACAGTGTGACCAGCCTGGGCGGCAGCGTCTTTTCCGGCTGTTCAGCGCTGACGGAAGCGGTTGTTCCGGCAGGCATCACAGAGATCGGCGAGTACCTGTTCTGGGGCTGTACCAGCCTGGAAAAGGTACAGCTCCCGGAGGGCATCACCAGCGTGGGCGAATACGCCTTTGACCAGTGCGATGCGCTGACGGACGTATATTTCGGCGGCACCCAGGAGGCGTGGGACATGGTCTCGGTGGGATTCTGCAACGACACTCTGACCGGTGCAGTCCTGCACTACGGGGAAAGTCTCCCTGTAGAAAATCCGTCCTACCCCAAGGGCGACCTGGACAACGACGGCAAGATCGACACCAGCGACATCTTCGCCGCAATGGTCTACGTGGCATATAAGGGCGCAGGTCTGGACAGCGGCACAACGCCCGAACAGATCGCCGCCGCAGACATCGACGGAGACGGAAAGGTGGACTCCACCGACATCTACTATATGCTCTACTATGTGGCACTGCACGGCGCAGGGCAGAAGGTCAGCTGGGAAGATGTGATTTCGTAATCACGAAAATCTTTTCAAGGTAGGCTTATTGTTGTTCATTTTGTCCCCCTTGAAAAGGGGGATGTCCCGAAGGGACAGGGGGATTAGAACAATCAACCGCCCGCATCGGAAACCACATCCGGTGCGGGCGATTTTTGCGTAACTGTTTCAAAAAATCCGTCACATTCACAGAAAATTCCGAAAAAGTTGTTTATTTTTTTTTTTTTTTTGCGTTATAATAGACACTGTTACAATCTATCATGGAAAATTGTACTTTTGTGCAATGACAATTTTGTGAAGGGAGTCTATTGGAATGAAGAAGATGAAGAAACTTTTGGCAGTTTTGACGGCTGGGGTAATGTGTGCCGGAATGACGGCAGGCGCATATGTAACGGCGCAGGAGTTCCCGGCGGTGTCGGATGCTGCAGAAAGTACCGTTATGGTGCAGGATGATGGGGAAACAAAGGTCGAGGGAGACTTTTCGTATCGTGTCCAGGAGGATGGAACGATTGAGATTTTGAAGTACCTTGGTACAAGCGGAGTCGTTAAAGTTCCCGATACAGTCGAAGGTATGGAAGTAACACGTATTGGCGATGAGGCATTTTGTTATAGTACGGTTGAAACAATTACAATTCCAGATTCTATTACAAGCATAGGTCAAAGTGCTTTCTACTCGTCGGGATTGTGGGAGAATTGTAGTACAACGGAAGTTTATGTTGGCAATTGGTTAGTTGGATTAAAAAGTAGTAATAGCATAATAGATGATTTGGTAATTGCAGATGGTACAGTTGGTATTGCAGATTATGTATCAAGATATTCTGCAAATAATTATGCTAGAGTAAATTCGGTGAAGATACCAGAGGGCGTTAAATATATTGGTGTACGTGCCTTTTTGGGGTGCAAACGTTTGAATAGTGTTACATTGCCGGATACATTGATTAGTATTGGAATGGGCGCTTTTCAAGAATCTGGCTTATCATCTATCATTATTCCAGATGGCATAACATCAATTCCGGATTATACCTTCTGTGGATGCAGTTCATTACTAGATGTAAAAATGCCTGACTCTATTACAAACATCGGAAAATATGCGTTCCTTGATACAGCATTGCTGTCAAATCAAAGCACAGATATGAAGTATGTGGGAAACTGGCTGGTACAAGGTTCTTATGGAGAAAATAAATTGAAAGAAGGTACTGTTGGTATCGCAGACAGAGCATTTAATAATGGCATTTATTCAGTGAGTGTAAGCGGTATCACAATGGTAAGTTCCTTGAAATACATTGGCGCAGAGGCGTTTTATGATTGTGAGTCGCTGAAAGAAGTTACCCTGCCAAAAAGCATCGTTTCTATGGGGAACGGCGTGTTTCAGAACTGCTCCGGATTGGAAACTGTGAAATTCCGCAGCATGGAATTTTCGGAAATACCGGATGATACATTCTCCGGCTGTACCAGCTTAAACAAAATCACCCTGTCCGACACCACCACACGCATCGGCAAAAGAGCCTTTGAAAACTGCTCTTCGCTTGCCAACATCGCCATCCCGGAGACCGTCACGCAAATTGACGATGCGGCGTTTGCCGGATGCCGGATTCTGACGAATTTCACCATGCCCGAGTCGGTTGCAGAAGTGGGCGGCGGCGTGTTCTATGACTGCGCCGGTCTGGTCAGCATCAAGCTTTCGGACAACCTGGCGGCACTGCCCTATTATTCTTACATTGACAGCAATAGCCAGGCAAACACAAAGGGATTTTTCGAGGGCTGCACCAGTCTGAAAGCCATCGCTCTTCCGGAAAATCTCACCCAGGTGGATATGTACGCATTCCAGAACTGTATGGCGCTGGAAAACGTGGGACTGCCCAAGGGACTGACTGCCATTCGGGATGCCGCTTTCAACAACTGTGTTGGCATCACGGACGTTTACTTCGGCGGTTCGGAAGAGGCGTGGAACAGCGTGGATATCGAGTCCTATAACGACGCTGTAGAGGATGCGGCAATGCACTATAACAGCGTATACGAAGACCCGGCAACCACGACGACCACTACTGCCGAGACGACAACAACTACCACTGAAACAACCACCACGACTGAAACCACCACAGCCGAAACCACAACGGAAACCACTGCCACCGAGACAACCACCGAAACTTCAACAGAAACCACTGTTACCACCGTCACAGTGACTACGACCACCACGACGACCACCGAACCGGAGACTCCGTCATACCCCAAGGGTGACCTGGACAACGACGGCAAGATCGACACCAGCGACATCTTTGCCGCAATGGTCTACGTGGCATATAAGGGCGCAGGTCTGGACAGCGGCACAACGCCCGAACAGATCGCCGCCGCAGACATCGACGGAGACGGAAAGGTGGACTCCACCGACATCTACTATATGCTCTACTATGTGGCACTGCACGGCGCAGGGCAGAAGGTAAGCTGGGATTACGTGATTTCGTAACCGGTAAAAACCAAATACCGCAAAAAAAGCGCATCCGGCGAAAGTCAGATGCGCTTTTGTATGTTCGGCTCAGAACTCCTTGATGGCGGCTTTCGCCTTGTTCACGATGTTCTTGTCGTTTTCATAGGTGAGGATGGTGGACGCATAGCCGATGTCCACCCAGCGGATCTCGGCGATCTCTTCCTCCTGTGGCACGAAGTCATAGTTTTTGGCACGAGCGATGAAATACACCACCGTTTTCTGCGTGTCACGTTTCGGGAAATAAGACACCGTCTCCCGGAATGTGGGGTCGATCATGACCTCCACCGAGGTCTCTTCCCGGATCTCCCGGATGGCAGTCTCGATCTCTGTTTCGCCGTTTTCCATGTGTCCCTTGGGAAACGACCAGTGACCGCTGTTGATGTGCTTTATCAGCAGGATCTCCGTGTTCCCGTGGGATTTGCGGTAGACGATAGCACCGCAGGACTTTTCATGCTGCATGGGTTTCACCCGACTCCTTTTTCATGTGATGATTTGTTACTTCTAGTATAGCATATTTTTCAGTATTTGTCCATAGTTAATTTTTGCGCCCATGCGGAACAATTTTCATGATAGCCTCCCCTGAAAGGGGTGACTCCCCACGGGGTGGGGAGATGCCCGTAGGGCAGAGGGGACCGCTCAGTACGAGGGGGACCGCCGTTAGGCGGTGGAGAGGTTCTTTCATAAAAATTTTTTTCAGTATAAGTGGAGACCCCTCAGTCAGTGCTACGCACTGCCAGCTCCCCTTTCAGGGGAGCCTTACTTGTCAAACCTCACCATTTTCGCCGGTACGTCACATACACATACGGAATCCCACCGCCGTGGCGCTCCTCTGCGGTTCGTGCAAACTGTCCTGCCGGCAGCGGCGGAAAAAACGTGTCTCCGTGAAAGTCCCCGGCGATCTCCGTGAGGTACAGCGTCTCCGCCAGCGCCATGCCCTCCGCATAAATGCCTGCGCCGCCGCCCAGAAAGACCTGTTCCGTTTCTGCGGCAGCGACAGCGTCCGCCAGGGTGGGAAACGTCCGCAGGTGCGCTCCGGTGAACTGCCTTGTGCGGGAGACGATAAAGTTTTCCCGTCCGGGAAGAGGTACGCCGATTTCTTCATAGGTGCGCCGCCCGAAGATCACCGTCTGTCCCAGGGTCAGCGACCGGAAACGCTGCTGCTCTCCGGGAATGCGCCAGGGAATCCTTCCGTTTTTCCCGATGGCACGGCGCCGGTCGTATGCGGCAATCATGGCGATGCGGCTCACAGGGCAAACAGGCACAGCAGGATGATGAGCGACAGGATCATGGCAAAGCCCATCTGGATGCCGAAAGCGCCCAGGATGAACCAGCCGTTTGTGCCGCCTTCCTGCCGCAGCCGGATGCGCCGCATTTCCGGGGAGACGTCCTCCTGCACCAGCTTGTGTACCCGGCGCAGCACGAAACGGTAATAGATGCGGTTTCCGAAGAGTCCCAGGAGAATACTCAGCACGATCTCAAAGTAGCTGCTTATCATGGCGATGTTGTTCAGCAGGGTCTCGTGAGCGTCCAGCTTTCCGATCATGTTCTGGAGGAACTGGATCACTTCCGGCTGGGCATTCGCCTCACGCAGCATGGGCAGATACTGCTGAAACATCAGTTCCAGCTGGACGATGGACTGGGGAACATGGAGCAGAGACAGCACGCCGATCAGCACCAGCGAAATGCCCCACATCTTCCGGTACGCCAGGTAATACTGGGGGAAGAGCAGGCAGGGAAAGTTCAGCGAAATGCGGTGTCCCTTACTGAACCGCAGGAACTTTGGCAGATAGTACAGGTTGTTCTGCGCTACGAAGTTCGCCACATCTTCCAGCCGTTCGCCGTCCAGGTCTTCCGCCGGGTCCAGTCCGCAGGTCGCATCCTGTGCGCCCATGCGCTGTGCGGTTTCCCGGAGCTGTTCCCGAAAGGTTGCCGGCGGCGTGTCGGATTCCTCTTCCGGCCGTAAAAACGGCTTGCCGCAGTGCGGACAGTGGGTGGCATCCTTTGGACAGCTGGTGCCGCAGTCCGGGCAAATGCGTATCATCTGCGCCTCTTCCTCTGCTTTTTTCTCCGGTTGCCAGCTCTTTCCGGATTCGTGCAGCGGCAGGTTGACGCAGGCGCCGTTTTTCTGCCAGCAGGCACGGTGATACGGCGTACCGCAGTCCGGGCAGACGACGACGTCATCGTTGTCGGTGAATACCTGTCCGCAGACAAAGCACTTTTCTCCCGTGTGTATTCCCATAGGGTATCCCTCTTTTCTAAGGCAGAATGCGGAGCATCGCCTTTTTTGCTCCCTATATTATAACACAGGAGAAAATTTTTTTCAATATCCAAAGAAAATATTTGCATCTTCTCCGATTTTGTAGTATAATAAAAGAGATAGTGATTTTGTCTTTCGAACAAGGAGAAACAATTATGGTATTATTAGATGAACTGCGTGTCACAATGAGTGACTACCGCAAAGACCTGAAAGAACTGTACGAGGTGCTGGGCATTGAAAAGGCACAGGCACGTTATGACGAACTGCAAAAGCAGGTGGCAGACCCGGATTTTTACAGCGATCTGGAGAATTCCCAGAAGGTACTCCAGGAAGTAAAGTCCCTGGAAAACCGCATCAACAAGTATAAGAAGATGGAAGAGACGCTGGATGACATCCTCACCCTCATTGAACTGACCATGGAAGAGGGCGAAGAAGAGTCCAACGCCGAGCTGAACGAAGAGGCAGACAGTTTCGTCAAGGAACTGGAATCGCTGAAACTGGCATCCCTGCTGACCGGCGAATATGACAGCTCCAATGCCATTCTGACATTCCACGCCGGCGCAGGCGGCACAGAGGCGCAGGACTGGGCAGAAATGCTCTACCGGATGTACAACCGCTGGGCAGAGCGCCACAACTTCAAGGCAGAACTGCTGGACTATCTGGACGGCGACGAGGCTGGCTTGAAGAGTGCGTCCATCATGATCTCCGGCGACAACGCCTACGGCTTTTTGAAGTCCGAGTCCGGCGTGCATCGTCTGGTACGTGTGTCTCCGTTTGACTCCTCCGGACGCCGTCACACCTCTTTTGCGGCGCTGGAAGTTATGCCGGAAATCGACGACTCCATGGAAGTGGACATCCGTCCGGAAGATATCAAGATGGATGTCTTCCGTGCCAGCGGCGCCGGCGGACAGCACATCAACAAGACCAGCTCCGCCGTTCGTCTGACCCACCTGCCCACCGGCATCGTGGTATCCTGCCAGACCCAGCGCAGCCAGTACCAGAACAAGGACTATGCGATGAAGATGCTCCGTGCAAAGCTGGTGGAGATCAAGGAACGGGAACACCTGGACAAGATCGCAGACATCAAGGGCGTGCAGAAAGAGATCGCCTGGGGCGCACAGATCCGTTCCTATGTATTCATGCCGTATACCCTGGTCAAGGATCACCGTACCGGTTTTGAAAACGGCAACATCCAGGCAGTTATGGACGGCGACCTGGACGGCTTTATCAACGCCTATCTGAAAGCCCTGTCCAGCGGTACATTGCAGAAGTAAGGTTTGCTTGTGCAGAGGGATACCTCGAAAGAGTTTCCTCTTAAAATGTCTCCTCTTTTAGAGGAGATGCCCGACAGGGCAGAGGAGTCGTGATTTGAACCCCTCCGAGCGGCTTTGCCGCCCACCTCCCCTTTCAGGGGAGGCTGATTCACACCAAATTTTCTTGACAAGGATTCCGGTTTTCGCTATAATAATAGTACAGACAGCAGCAGTGCTGTACCGACGGAAAAACAGAAAGGAAGAACAGACCTATGACATACAAAGAATCATTCCTGCGCTTTATGGTAGACTGCGGCGTGCTGACATTCGGCGAGTTTACGCTGAAAAGCGGCAGAAAAGCACCGTATTTCATCAACGCCGGCAACTATCACAGCGGCGCACAGCTGATGGAGCTGGGACGCTATTACGCTGCCTGCATCGCAGAGCATAACATCCCGGTAGAGACCGTTTTCGGTCCGGCGTACAAGGGTATTCCGCTGGCAGCCGCAGCAGCTGTGGCTCTGGCGGACAAGTACCAGAAGGACGTAAACTTCTGCTTTGACCGCAAGGAAGTCAAGGACCACGGCGAAGGCGGTATGTTCGTCGGCAAAAAGCTGACAGACGGCGAAAAGGTGGTCATCATCGAGGACGTTATGACTTCCGGCAAGGCAATGGCTGAGGTATATCCCAAGCTGAAAGGCGCAGCAGATGTAGACATCACCGGCATGGTCATCACCGTAGACCGGATGGAGCGTGCGCTGGAGGGCGAAAAGTCCGCTGTGCAGTCTGTCTATGAAAAGTACGGCGTTCCGGTATATTCCATCGTCAACATGGAAGATATCATCCAGGGCATCCGGGATGAGGTCATCCCGGGCAAGGAACACCTGGACGCAATGCTGGCTTATCGGGAACAGTACGGCGTAAAGGCATAAGCGAAACCAAGAAAGGAGACGGGCGGTTTCATGACCCCGTCTCTGTGATGTTCCAGTAGCTCAGCTGGATAGAGCGACCGCCTCCTAAGCGGTAGGCCGGGTGTTCGAATCACCTCTGGAACGCCAGAAAAACGCTGCCGGCGGACGGGTTCTGCCGGCAGATTTTTTTCAAAAAACGGTTGACAAGCCGTGAAAAGTATGCTATAATAAAAAAGCCGCTTGCGTGGAGGTCTCAAAACACTCCGGTGTGCCTTCGGCAGCGAGTTTTTGTAAAAGGCAGGTGCCAAGAATTATGTACGCAGTAATTGAAACCGGCGGAAAGCAGTATCAGGTAAAGGCTAACGACACACTCTTTATCGAAAAGCTGAACGTTGAAGCAGAGGACAGCATTGTTTTTGACAAGGTTGTAGCAGTTGGCGGCGAGGACGGTCTGAAGATCGGCACTCCGTATGTTGACGGTGCTTCTGTACGTGCCAAGGTCATCAAGAATGGCAAGGCAAAGAAGATTACGGTTATGACCTATAAGCCGAAGAAGGGCGAAAAGAAGAAGCAGGGTCACAGACAGCCGTATACCCAGGTGCAGATCGAAGCCATTGAGGCATAAATGATTTCCGCACGTTTTTTTCTTGCAGGAGAGCAGTATACCGGCTGTGAGATCACCGGACACGCCGATTATTCGGAAGAGGGGACAGACGTGATCTGTGCCTATGTGTCAGCTGCGGTGCAGACCGTGGCAAATCTCATGACGGAGATCTTCCGGCTTCCCGTTTCGGCGGAGGAGACCGAAGAACCGGCGAGGGTATCGCTCCGGCTTTCGGGAAAAGATGATTCCGGCAACGCCCACCGTTTATTTGCGGGGCTGGCGTTACAGCTGGGAGAACTGTCGAAAGCGTTTCCTGCGAATATTCAAGTCACACACATGGAGGTGTAAGTCATGCTGAAGATTAATGTACAGTTTTTTGCACATAAGAAGGGTTCTGGTTCTACCAAGAACGGCCGTGATTCTGAGTCCAAGCGTCTGGGCGTAAAGCGTGCAGACGGTCAGTTCGTTAAGGCTGGCAACATCCTGGTTCGCCAGAGAGGTACTCACATTCATCCGGGCGCAGGAGTAGGCATCGGTTCTGATGATACCCTGTTTGCTACCGTTGATGGTACTGTAAAGTTTGAGCGTGTTGGCCGTGACCGCAAGAAGGTCAGCGTATACGCTGCACAGTAACGAAAACGACATAATTTGTCGGATTGCGTGAAGAACGACAGGAAATCCCGAGCAGCGTTTGTGTGCTTGGGATTTTCTTATTATACTTCACGTGATTGCAAAAGATGCAGGGCAGAAATGTGTCTTTTGCAATCGTGTGAAGTATAGCTGTGACGTGTGAAAGATACACCGTGAAATGAGAGGAGATGTGAGAGATGTTTGTCGATCAGGCACGAATTTCGATCAAAGCCGGCGACGGCGGCGATGGAGCGGTTTCATTCCATCGGGAAAAGTATGTGGCGGCAGGCGGCCCGGACGGCGGCGACGGCGGAAAAGGCGGCGATGTGGTCTTTCAGGTGGATGATAACTTTTCCACATTGATCGACTTCCGCTATAAGCGAAAGTACACCGCCCAGCGGGGAGAAAACGGCGGTGCGAGAAACTGCACCGGAAAGAGCGCACCGGATCTGGTGATCCGTGTGCCACGTGGTACGGTCGTCCGGGAGACAAAGACCGGCCGGATCATGGCAGACCTCTCCACGGACGAGCCGCAGATCCTGGCAAAGGGCGGCAGAGGCGGCAAGGGCAATATCCACTTCGCCACCTCTACCCGGCAGATTCCTCGTTTCGCAAAGCCGGGCTTTCCCGGTGAGGCGTTCGATGTCACACTGGAGCTGAAACTGCTGGCAGACGTGGGTCTGGTGGGATTCCCCAACGTGGGAAAATCCACGCTGATCTCCGTGGTCAGCGCCGCAAAGCCCAAGATCGCCAACTATCACTTCACCACCTTGACCCCGGTGCTGGGCATGGTGCGTGTGGCAGAGGAACAGTCCTTTGTCATGGCAGATATCCCCGGACTGATCGAGGGCGCAAGTGACGGCGTGGGACTGGGTCACGACTTCCTGCGTCATGTGGAGCGCTGCCGTCTGATTCTCCACGTGGTGGACGTTTCCGGCAGTGAGGGCAGAGACCCCATCGAGGATTATGATACCATCCAGGGCGAGCTGGAGCGTTTCCGGGAAGATCTGGCAGAGCGGCCGCAGATCGTGGTCGCCAATAAGTGTGATATGGCTGACCCGGAACAGATCGCACGGTTCCGGCAGTATATCGAAGAAAAGGGACTGCCGTTCTATGAGATCTCCGCAGCTACCACCCAGGGAACGGCGGAACTGGTACAGGCGACCGCAGCCATGTTACAGACCCTGCCGCCGATTCTCCAGTATGAGGCAGAGGCGCCTTCGCCGGAGGAACTGGCAGAAAATGCCCACGGCGGTTTCGAGATCGAAGTAGAGGACGGCGTGTATTATGTCAACGCCATGTGGCTGGAGCCGATTCTCCGCACAGTCAATATGGAGGACTATTCCTCGCTGCAATACTTCCAGCGTGTTCTGCGCAGCAGCGGCATCATTGATGCACTGGAAGAAAAGGGCATCCAGGAGGGCGACACCGTCGATATCCTGGGCTTTGAATTTGACTTCGTGCCGTAATGAGGTGAGGGTATGAAACCGTTGACACAAGCAGAGGCGAGACAGTATAGTCCCATGGCACTGGCATTTCTGGGCGACAGCGTCTATGAAGTGATGGTGCGGGAATATCTCCTTCGTGCGGCAAATCAGCCGGCGGCAAAGCTGCATGACCAAAAGGTACAGCTGGTCTGTGCAGGCTTTCAAGCGGCGGCGGCAGACCGTCTGCTGCCCGTTCTGACCGAGAACGAGACCGGCGTCTATAAACGTGGCAGAAACGCCAACAATACCGTTCCACGCCATACCTCCGCACAGGATTATCATAAGGCGACCGGGCTGGAAAGCCTGTTCGGCTATCTTCATCTGATGGGTGCGCAGGAGCGGCTGGAAGAATTATTTCAAATTGTGATGAATGCAGACGGTGCGTCTGCGGAAGAATAAGGAGTGTTTACCAATGTCAGGACATTCGAAGTGGAATAATATCAAGCGGAAAAAGGAAGCAACCGATGCCATCAAGGGCAAGATCTTCACCAAGATCGGCAGAGAGATCACCGTTTGCGTCAAGGAAGGCGGTCCCGACCCCAACAGCAACGCCAAGCTGCGTGATCTGATCGCAAAGGCAAAGTCCAACAACGTGCCGAACGACAACATCGACCGTGTCATCAAGAAGGCTGCCGGCGAGGGTGACAAGAACAACTACGAATCCATCGTATACGAGGGCTATGGTCCCAACGGCGTGGCAGTTATCGTAGAGTGTCTGACCGACAACAAGAACCGTACTGCAGGAAATGTACGCCACTATTTCGACAAGTTCGGCGGCAATCTGGGAACATCCGGCTGTGTATCCTTTATGTTCAGCGAAAAAGGCGTGCTGGTGCTGGAAAATGACGGTCTGGATGAGGACCAGGTCATGGAGGACTGCTTTGAGTTCGATGCAGACGATTTCTCCATGGATGACGAAGAGGTCATCGAGGTCTCCTGCGCTCCGGCAGCCCTGCGTGGTCTGCGTGAGGGTCTGACCGAAAAGGGCTATCACGTGCTGTCCGCAGAAGTTATGCAGATCCCGTCCACCTATACCACGCTGGACGACGAAGAAGCAGTCAAGAAGATGAACCTGCTGCTGGAGAATCTGGAAGAGGATGACGACGTGCAGAACGTATTCCACAACTGGAATATGCCGGAAGAGGAATAAGCACGGCGCAGGTACAGGCATAGGCGTAGTCGAAGAGCCGACAGGCTCAAACAGAAAATTGGCGTATCCGGTTTCGCCTCGGCGGCGCCGGATGCGTTTTTTTGTGAAAAGAGCTGATATTGGATGTTATATAAATTTCACAAAGAACAAGAACAAGTAGAGAAAGTTCCTTTTCATAATATCAAAAAAGTGAGCGGAAATGAAAAGGACTTGGAAAACCTGCTTGCAAATCATTTGCAGGATTTCTTTTCCAATCCGGTTTTGATGCCGATTTTTCAGGAGAGAAAATGGCAGGAAGAACCGGATTTAATGGCGCTGGATGAAAATGGAACGCTTTATATTTTCGAACTGAAGGTAGGTTTTGTTTCTGATAAGACCGTTCTTCAAATCATTCGGTATGCGCAAAAATTTGGTGTGGAAAGTTATGCGAAGTTAGACCATTTTTATCAGCAGTGGTGTAAAACTACCGGCAGTCCATATACAGATTTGAAAATTGCGCATAAAGACGCTTTTCAATTAGACTCCGCATTGCCGGAATCTCAGTTTAATTGCAGGCAAAAATTGATTCTTGTGGGCAATGCAGCAGATGGTAAGCTGGCGCAGGCAGTTCAATACTGGCAAGAAAAAGGGCTGGAAATTGATTTTATGCCGTATCGGTTTTATGAAATCGGCGGTGAAATGTATTTTGAATTCTTTGCAAAACCATTTGACATCTGTTCTTTCCAATCGAATCAATCGAAAAAAGGCGTTTTATTTGATACCAATGGAAAACACAACGGACTTCAATCCGTTCTGGATATGCTCCAGGATAAAGAGAAAAAAATCAGCGCCTATGGAAAAGCCAATCGTTTTGTGGATTGGCTGGAAAAAGATGACTATGTTCTGTATTATCAAGTGGGTTACGGCGTAATTGCCGCAGGAATTGTAACGGATAATGTTGCTGAAAACTTAGACAGAGAAGAGCGATGCCGAAGAGTAAATCTGCTGACAGATGTGATCCGGTGTGAAGAAGATATCTGTGCGATTTCTCCAAGGGAGTTAGAAGAATTATTAGGACATGGATTTTTCTATGCCAATACGATCAAACGACCCTATTTAAGCATAAAAGAGGCTAAATTGATAACAAAGAAATTACAAGAAAAATATCAAGAAAAACGAGAGGAAAAAGAATGCGATTTGAAGAACTGAATCTATCCGCACCACTGCTGGAGGCGATTGCACAGCTGGACTTCACCGAGATGACAGAGATCCAGGAAAAGGCGATTCCGCTGCTGCTGGAGGGCAAAGACGTGATCGGAAAGTCCAATACCGGCACGGGAAAAACTGCTGCATTCAGCATCCCGATCCTGGAACAGATGGGACAGATGCCCCAGGAGGAGCGCCGCAATGTGTGCGCTCTGATCCTTTGCCCCACACGGGAACTGGCGATGCAGGCTTGTGACGAGATCCGGAAGTTTTCCCGGTTCCAGAGACAGATAAAGCCCGTGGCTGTCTACGGCGGCGCCAGCATGGAGCGCCAGATCTACCAGCTGAAAAACGGCGCCAATCTGGTAGTCGGCACGCCGGGACGTGTCCTCGACCATCTCCGCCGCCGGACGCTGAAACTGGACAATCTGAAAACCATCGTCCTGGACGAGGCGGACGAAATGCTGAACATGGGATTCCGGGAGGACATCGAGTCTGTCCTGGCGCAGATTCCGGAAGAACGTCAGACCGTGCTGTTCTCCGCTACCATGCCGCCGGCAATCCTGGCGATCACCAAGCAGTATCAGAACGACCCGGTGCTGGTGCAGATCCAGAGCGCACACCGGACGGTGGATGCCATCGCTCAGTTTTCCGTCAGCGTTCCCATGGGACGCAAGACCGATGCGCTCCAGCTGCTCCTGCTGTCGAAACAGCCCAAGTCTGCCATGATCTTCTGCAACACCAAGAAGATGGTAGACGAGCTGACTGAGGCGCTGTGTCTCCGTGGCTTTTCTGCCGCAGGTCTCCACGGCGATATGAAACAGCTCCAGCGCACCCAGGTCATGAACGGGTTCAAGAGCGGCAGAAATACCATTCTCATCGCCACCGATGTGGCTGCCCGTGGCATTGATGTCAAGGGCGTGGATGCCGTGTTTAACTACGACCTGCCCCAGGATCATGAGTACTATATCCACCGCATCGGCAGAACCGGACGTGCCGGAAAGACCGGTACGGCGTACAATATCCTCAGCGGCAGAAAGCAGGAAATGGAGATGCGTGACATCTCCCGGTATACCAAGGCGGACATCACCGAGATTCCTGTGCCGACCTCCAAGGAACTCCGGGCATCGGCAACGGAAGAGACACGCACCCAGCTGCTGGAACTGGCGGCACAGCCGTCATCGGAAGAGGCACTGGCGCTGGCGCAGGAACTGCTGGCACAGGCATCGTCTCCGGAACAGCTGCTGGCGGCGCTGGTGCAGAAACAGCTGGACGCAGCCACCAAGAACCTGCCCACATTCGATGTGCCAAAGCCGATCCGCAAGGGCAAGCGTGCCGGAGCGAAAACCGTTCGGGTACACATCAACGCCGGACGCAAGGACCGGATGGCGCCCAACTTTATCCTGGGTGCGTTGGTAGAGGCGACGGGCATGGCTGGCAACGAATTCGGCAAGATCGACATTCACGACCAGTACACCACCGTGGAAGTGCCGGAGACAGAGACCGACTTTGTCATTGATGCCATGCAGGACGAGAAAATCAACGGCAAGGCAGTTTCCGTGCGGCGCTATGAAGAGCGTGATAACGACCACCGTGGCGGCTCTCACAGCGGACGTGGCGGCAGAAACGGCGGACAGCACCGCCAGTCCCGTCACGGCTATAACCAGCACGCACGCAGCGGCGGCTATAACCGCAAGCGGAGAAAGGGCTGATATCGCTCACCAAGGATAAAATAAACCAATCCCCGGACAGACATCGCCTGGATGTTTGTCCGGGGATTTTTTTGCCCAGACAGAAAAACACCCTGCCGGAGAAAAAGCAGGGTGTCGGGAAGAGTATATGGAGTTGTCAGTGGATAGGAATGACTGTGTCGCCAAATTCGATGGAGACGATGCCTTCGGGATTAATGGGCTTATCGAAATCAATGTTGTATTCCCAAAGGGTATTCTCCAGATAGGTTTGTGTCAAGCCGCTGTTTTTGCAATCCGGTGTGAACGTACTGCCGTCTGCATATGTGATGGTTGCCGCATAAGGTTCATTGTAGGAACCGAACAGCGCCATCTCTCCGGTGCCGGAAAGGTGCAGAGAAAATGCCTGGATATCCAGATGCTTCAGATAGCCGGTCCCGTTGTCATTTGGAACGGCGATGGGTTCTTCAAAGTCGCATTGCTGATCCTGCAAAGAATCGTCCAGCGTAAAAGAAGTGGAAATGGTTCCCATAAGTTCGGTCTGATCGGCTTCTGCATATCCGTTTTGCGCTTCTGATAGTTCTGTCATATCGGTCAGTCCAATGATACAATTGAGATGGTCGAAAGTAATGCCGTTTGCAAATTTCAGCTGATAGAATGCAGTATACGAGCCGTCTGATTCCGGTACTTCTGTTTGTACGGAAAAGCCGCTTTCCTCCACTCGATAGGGATCATCATCTTTTAACGCATAAATGTTGTCGATTCCCTCAATCTGCGGATATACGAGATTGGAAGTAAAGTCCATGTAAGTGCTGATATATCTTTCTGCAGGGTTGAAATCAGGATCACTGGGAACAATACGCATCATCAGATAAACGTATTTCGCATCGTTGACCACGCCGATGGGCGTAATGTCCAGACCGTCCATGCCGTCTACGGTGAAGGATTCGATCTGCCCGTTGGTGAACACTGCGGTTTCCGGGGTATCTACCGACTCTGCCCACGGGAACAGCATCTCCAGCAGACTGGTGTTCTGTGCGGCTGCCACAGAAAAGACGCTGACCGCTGCCACACAGGCTGCCGCCGCAACGGCGATGCCGGCTCTTTTCCGCAGGGTGATTGTCTTTTTCCGTTTCGGCATTTCCTGCCGATGCACTGCGTCCAGGATACGCTGCTCGCAGGCGTCAGACATCTGAATTTGTTCCATGACACGCTTGTATTGCCGTTTGTCCATAGTGAAACCCACCTTTCTGTTCCAGCTGCATTTTCAGCTTTTTTCTTGCTCGTTCCAACTGTGTCTGTATGGTGGAGGGATTGCGCTGAATCATCTCCGAAATTTCCTGGATGGAATAGTCCTCGTAGTAGTAGAGCAGGACGACCACCCGGTATTTTTCCGGCAGAGAGAACACTGCCGCATACAGTGCATTGTCCTGCGGCGTTTCAAAGGAATCTGCCAGATTCTCCGGGAGTTCCGTCCGGTTTCTGCTCCACACCGACCGCCGCAGATCGTGGCAGGCGTTGATGGTCACCCGGATCAGCCACGCCTTTTCGCTGCCCTCGTCCGGAAAGGGTGTCTCCCGGAGGTAGAACTTGAGAAAGGTCTCCTGCGAAATGTCCTCTGCGTCTGCGGTGTTTTGCAAATAGGTATAGGCGATGCGGTAAACGGTATCCTTGTATTGCTTTAGCTTGATGCGGAATGCTGCCTCGTCCATGCGGAACACCTCCTTTTTCACAGGTTCTTTTTGAAGCGCTTCACCCCTATAACGATCGGCAGGGGCAAAATATCTCACTTTCGGAAAAATTTTTTTCACCCACAGAAAAAGCCGCCCGGCAGGGACGGCTTTTTTGGATGTTGATTCGTTTTATCGTGGGGAACAGGGTTCGTCCGCCATAAAAAATGACATGACGTTTCCGGCAAATTTTCGGGCATTACAATACATTCTTCCCGTCGATCAGCACCATCCACGGGTCGCACAGCAGGTCCAACGGGTCGCCGTGGTACAGCTGTATATCTGCGTCCATGCCCGGCGCAATGCTGCCCACACGGTTTTCCACGCCCAGGATCTCCGCTGCGCCGGCAGTGATGGCATAGAGGGCATCTTCCCGTTTCATGCCGCCTTTCACTGCCAGAGCCGCTGTGGTGGGCAGGTACTGGATGGGGATGACCGGGTGGTCGGTGCAGAGCGCCAGCTTGACCCCGGCTTTCTGCATCACAGACGGCCCGGAGATGGTGAGGTTCTGCATCTCCGGCTTGCAGCGGTCGCACAGGATCGGACCGGCAATGACCTTGGCATTTTCCTCCGCCAGGATGTCGGCAATCAGATGTCCCTCTGTGCCGTGGATAATGACATAGTCCAGGTTGAACTCTCTGGCAATGCGGATGGCGGTGCAGATATCGTCTGCCCGGTGACAGTGGAAATGGGCTTTCACATCCCGTTCCAGCAGGGGCAGCAGTGCCTCAGACTTTGCGTCATAGTCCGGCATATGCTCGTCCGGGTCGCTCTCTGCAAAGTCCAGTTCCTGCTGATAGCGCTGCGCTTTCGCCAGCCCTTCCCGGATCATGGCAGCTGTCGCCATACGGGTGATGGGCGTTTCGTCCCGGTCGTTGTAGACGCTCTTGGGATTTTCGCCCAGGGCAAACTTCACGCCCGTGCCGATCTGCATCCGGTCTGCCATCCGTCCGGCGGTTTTCAGAATTGCCATGGTGCCGCCGCAGGCGTTGGCGCTGCCGGGTGAGGTCATGACCGTTGTCACGCCGGCTGCCCTTGCCTCAGCAAAGCAGTGATCCAGCGGATTCACCCCGTCGATCACACGCAGATGTGGCGTAAACGGGTCGGTCGCCTCGTTGCAGTCGTCGCCCTCAAAGGCGATGCCGTTTTCGATAATGCCCAGGTGGGTGTGCGCATCAATAAAGCCCGGCAGCAGAACCGAACCCCCTGCGTCAATATCCTCCGGCGCAAGCACTGACGGTGTGCCTGTGCCGACTTCGGTGATCTTGCCGTTCTCGATGCAGACATAGCCGTTTTCCAGAATGCCGGCATCGGTCATGGTATGTATGGTTGCGTTCCAGATCTTCATGGATGTACCTCTTTTCGTTTCCGTGGTTTTGGCATGGTCAGCGTATAGCTTTCGTCCAGCAGCCAGAACAGTTCCGGTTCCGGCAGTGTGCCGTCCAACAGTATGGTGATCCAGTGGGTCTTGTTCATGTGGTATGCCGGAAAAATGCCGGGCTTTTGCCGGAGCGAGCCGGTCTCCAGGGGACTGCACTTCACATTGAGGATGTCTGCCGTTCCGTCCGGCGCAAGCCCCAGCTTTTCCGACGGGATGCGCATGAGGAGACCGTACCATTTCTGATTCCCCGGGTGGCGCAGCACTGCCGCATCCGGCGTGCCGTCCCAGGGATATTCCGGCGTTGTGCCGTAGTTTTCCGCCGCATAGCGCAGCAGCCGTTCACGCTGTGATGGTTTCGTCTCCATGGCTTACTCCAGGGACACGATGGTCACGCCGTCCTCGCCCTCGCCGAATGTGCCGAGACGGAAGTTCTTCACGTATTTCAGCTGTTTCAGCCGCTGGTGGATCGCCTTGCGCAGCAGTCCCGTGCCTTTGCCGTGGATGATGGTGACGGTGGCGATATGGGACATGACGGCTCTGTCCAGGAACGCATCCATCTGGTATACGCCCTCATCGCAGGTGCAGCCACGGATGTCCAGCTCCATGGTGCCACGCCGTGCCGCCTGTGCGGAGACTCTGCCGGCGGTCTGGCGCTGTTTCTGCTGGCTCTTTTTCTTTTCCTCCACGCCTGCCACCAGACGCAGCTTTTCCTGGGGAACTTTCGTGCGCATAGCGCCGATCTGCAAAAAGACCGTGCCGTTTTTGTCCGGCTTTCCGGCGACGACCGCTTTCTGCTTGGTATCCGCCATCATGACCGTGTCGCCTACCTGCAATTCCCGTGGCAGCACGTATTCTTCGTCCGGGACTTCGGTCAGCGGATTGGCGGTCTCGTGCATCTTCCGGAAACCACGCTTGACGTTGCCCTTTGCCCGGATCACATCGTCCCCGAAGGATGCCTTTTCCTTTGCCCGGCGCAGCTGATCCAGCTCGGTAATCATTTCGTTGGACTGTGCCTTGGTGGTCTCTACGATGCGCATTGCCTCCAGCCGAGCCTGTTCCATCACGTTTTCCCGGTCGGTGCGTGTCCGCTGTACCTCTTCCCGGAGTTTTGCCGCATCCTCTTCCGCCTGGTGCAGTGCCTGCTGCATGGCGCTGCGGTCGTGTTCCAGTGCCTTGCGTGTCTCTTCCAGCTTGGAGACTGCCTCTTCAAAGCGCAGGTTTTCCTGGCTCACCAGGGTCTCCGCCTGGGAGATGATATCGTCCGACAGTCCCAGCCCCTTGCAGATGGCGAAGGCGTTGGACTTTCCGGGAGATCCCAGGATCAGCCGGTAGGTGGGACGGAGCGTTTCGATGTCGAACTCACAGGAGGCGTTCAGCACATCGGGCTGTTCGGTGGCGTAGAGTTTCAGTTCCTGGTAGTGGGTGGTGACCATAAGCTTTGCGCCGTTGTCCTTCAGCCGCTGGATCACTGCCTCTGCCAGCGCCGCACCCTCGATGGGGTCTGTGCCGGAGCCTAGCTCGTCCAGCAGTACCAGAGAGCGGTCGTTTGCCTGTTCCAGAATGTCGATGACACTGCGCATATGGGCAGAGAATGTGGAAAGGTTCTGCTCAATGCTCTGGGTGTCGCCGATGTCTGCCAGCACGTGGTCAAACACGGAGATCTGGCTGCCCTCTGCCGCCGGGATGAGCATACCGCTCATTGCCATCAGCGTCAGCAGACCGCAGGTCTTGAGGGCTACGGTCTTACCGCCGGTGTTCGGACCGGTGATGATAAGCGCCTTGTTTTCGCCGCCCAGGGTAAAGCTGATGGGAACTGCCTTTTTATAGGGAATCAGCGGATGGCGTGCCTTTTTCAGCACGATCACGCCGTCGTCAGTCAGCACCGGCGGAAAGGCGTGCATCTGTTCTGCCAGGCGTGCCTTGGCGAAATACAGGTTCAGCTCGGCGCAGACCTCGTGGTCACGGATGATGGCGTCTGCCCATGTGCCGCACTCGGTGCAGAGTTCCTCGATGATGCGCTCGATCTCCTCCGCCTCCTGGAGTTCCAGCAGACGGATGTCGTTGTTGGCATCCACCACGGCGATGGGTTCGATAAAGATGGTCTGCCCGGTGGCAGAGGTGTCATGCACCAGACCGGGGATCTTGCTGCGATATTCCGCACGGACAGGCAGGACAAAGCGTCCGTCACGGAGCGTGACACGGCTGTCCTGGAGACAGTCCTGCACATCCTGTTTGCGCATCATGCTGTCCAGGGTGTCCCGGAGCTTTTGCCGGGAGCGTCCGATCTTGCGGCGGATGTCTGCCAGCGCCGGGCTTGCGGCATCGGCGATCTCCTCTTCCGAGAGGATGGAGCGATCCAGCTTTTCCAGCAGATACGGCACAGGCGCCAGCTGGCTGAACAGGTCGTCCAGGGAGGATTCCACCCCGGAGCAGCGGTCGTACCAGTCGCTGAGGGACTGAATCTGACGCAGTACCGTGGCGATCTCCAGCAGGTCTTTCAGCGACAGTCTCGCCCCGGACTTTGCCCGGCGCAGTCCCATCCGCATATCCTGAAAGGCGTGGAACGGCGGTGCGCCGAACTGGACGGACAGCTGGAACGCATCGTTGGTCTTTTCCAGCTCTGTCCGTGCCTCTGCCAGGTCGGAGCAGGGGACGATGGTGCGTACTTTCTCACGGGTGATCTCGTTGGCGGAGAGATTCGCCAGCATTTCTAAGATTTTATGAAATTCCAGAATTTCCAGATTTTTATTCATGGGAGTTTCTCCTGTTAAAGATATCATGTAACATTGGGCGGTGCGGACGGGTGTGCAACGGACTGGTAGAACGTCAGCGCCCTGGGTTTCAGCGACAGGTGGTACTGGACAAAGCGCTCGGTGCATTCGCCCAGCGCCCGGAGATTTTCCTGTCCCAGTTGAAACTGATACAGCCGGTTATAGTCCGCAAAGAGAATGTGCCGCATCGCCTGCAGTACCGGCGCACGGAGCAGGATCGGAGAGCGCAGATTCTCCGGCGCACCGCAGTCCGCACAGAAAAAACAGCCCTCTTCCACGGAGAAATAGAGCCGTTTTGGTAAAAATACACCACAGCTGCGGCACATGAGCAGGTCGGGCATCATGCCCAGCTCCGTCATGAGCCGCAGCTCGAAGATCGATTTCAGAAGTGCCTCAGAGCGCTCACCGTTCTCCAGATAGTGGAGGGTGTTCAGCATCAGCCGCATCACAAAGCAGTTTTCCTCCGGGGTCTGATGTTCCCGGACGCTGAGCCGCACCAGCTCGCTGAAATACATGGCAAGGCTCAGCCGGGAGAGAGACTCCCGGAGACGGTAGAAAATGCGGATGGGTTCGGCGCTGTCCAGATACAGCCCCTTCTGCTGTTTCCGGATGCTGAAATTGGCATAGGAAAACAGCTGGGTGGCAGAGAGTCCGGCGGAGGTGTTTTTCTTTGCGCCCCGGACATAGATCTCCCGGACCGTGTTATGCTCTGTGAGAACGTCAATAAACTTCCCCCGTTCTCCGGCGCTCCGTTCCGCCAGAACCAGTCCCCGATAGATCTCCATGTGTGGGAACCTCCTTTTGCACTGCCTGTGCCGTCTGCTGCACGCTGCCGTCCAGTCCACGGCGGTAGTGCAGATAATCGTCGATCCGTCCGGTCATACAGAAAATATCCCATGCGTCCATATTGTGTACCTCCTGTTGGAAAGGGCAGAGCAATTTTTCAGAGAAAATTGCCGCCTTACTGAGATACCATTATGTTGCGTGGGGTATTGCTTTTTTATGTGTGGCAGATTATTCCGGGTTGTCCAGCCCGAAGTTGTGGATGAGACCTTCCTTGTTGCGCCAGTCCTCCTTGACCTTGACCCAGCACTGCAAATTGACCTGGATGTAGAAAAAGCGTTCCAGGTCTTTCCGGGCGAGGGTAGCGATCTTCCGGAGCATGGTGCCGTTTTTGCCGATGAGGATGCCTTTGTGGGATTCCCGTTCGCAGTAGATGGTGGCGTCGATGTCCAGCAGATCCTTGTCGTCCCGCTCTTTCATGCGCTCGATGGAAACGGCGATGCCGTGGGGGACTTCGTCCCGGAGCAGGTTCAGGATCTTTTCCCGGATCATCTCTGCCGCCAGCACACGCTCCGGCTGGTCGGTGAACTTTTCGTCCGGGAAATAGTGGGGTGCCGGCTGTGCCAGCGCCATGACTTCCTGTTCCACCAGGTCGATGCCGTCCGATTCGGTGACGCTCACCGGAATGGTTGCGGCAAAGGAATGCACCGCATTCAGCCGGGCGATCGTCCCCATCAGCCTGGTCTTGTCGCTGCAAAGGTCGATCTTGTTCAGCACCAGGATGGTGGGCGTTTTCGCCTTTTCCAGAGAGTGCAGCAGCTCCTCTTCCTGTTCCGAAAGGGGCTTGGTGCAGTCCTGGACGAACAGCACGGCGTCGATGTCTGCCACAGCGTCCTTCACCGCTTTCAGCATATGACCGCTCAGCTTGGTGGTGGGCTTGTGCAGACCCGGCGTGTCCATAAAGACCATCTGCGTTTCACCGACCGTCTTGATGCCGGTGATGCGTGTGCGTGTGGTCTGGGGCTTGGGGCTGACGGATGCGATCTTTTCGCCGATGATGGCGTTGAGCAGGGAGGACTTCCCGGCGTTGGTGTGTCCGGCGAGGGTCACGAAAACCGATTTTGTCATGCGTCAGTATCCTCCGGCTGGTTGGTGAAGGTGGCTTCTCTGGAAATGCCCAGTTCGCCCAGGACTTCCTCTTCCTTTTCCCGCATCTTGCGCTCTTCCAGCGGGCTGGTCTCGTGGTCATAGCCCAGCAGATGCAGCATGGAGTGAACGGTCAGAAAGCCGATCTCACGCTCCAGGGAGTGACCGTACATATCTGCCTGCTTGACAGCCATTTCCAGAGAGATGACCACATCGCCCAGCAGTGCGCAGCCGGTCTCCTTGTTGGTGTCATAGTGGCCGTCCTGTCCCAGGGGAAAGGAAAGCACATCGGTGGCACGGTCTTTCTGGCGATAGATCTTGTTCAGTCTGTGGATCTCATCGTTGCTGACAAAGGAGACGCTGACTTCGGCATCCTGCCCGAAATGCTCCGCCACCAGGACTGCCTGGCAGCAGCGGCGGATGAGCATTCGGATTCCTACCGGGACCCGTACTTCTGTTTGATTGTTTTTTACCATGACTTTTACTTTTGGCATGATGAACGATCTCCTTTCATGAGATTTCACATATATCTTAATTTTTTTATTTTTTGGCAATGTCGATCAAACCCTTTCTATAGGGGATGTAATTGTATTATGGAATGTCTAACACAATAACAGCAACAGGAATAAGCCTCCCTTGAAAAAGAGAGGGGAACCAGCGAAGCTGGTGGAGGGATTCTGCTGATGCCTTTTCTTTGTGTTTTGTTTTAGATTTTACAAAAAATCCCTCAGTCAGCCTGCGGCTGCCAGCTCAGCACAAGGCACGCCCTTCGGGTGCCTTTTCAAGGGAGCCTAGTTATGAGGTTTTCAAATTTAGTGCTTTCTAGTACCTTTTCGGTCAGAACGCTCCGTTTTGTCACTATTCTGCCGGCGCTCTGCCGCCTCGTAGGCACGGATGATGTCCTGCACCAGCTTGTGGCGCACCACATCCCGGTTGGTGAATTCGCAGACGGCGATGTCGTCCACCTTCCGCAGGATACGGGAGGCGATGACCAGACCGCTTTTCTGCTTGTCCGGCAGGTCGATCTGGGTGGTGTCTCCGGTAATGACCATCCGGCTGCCCTCGCCCAGACGGGTGAGGAACATCTTCATCTGTTCACCGGTGGTGTTCTGCGCCTCGTCCAGGATGATAAAGGCGTTGTCCAGGGTGCGTCCACGCATATACGCCAGGGGAGCGACTTCGATAGAGCCACGCTCCAGATGGCGCTGGAACGCCTCTGCACCCAGCATTTCAAACAAGCCGTCGTACAGCGGACGGAGATAGGGGTCTACCTTGTCCTGGAGGTCGCCGGGCAGAAAGCCCAGCTTTTCGCCTGCCTCCACAGCCGGACGGGTGAGGATAATGCGGCTGATCTCGTGCCGCCGGAACGCACGCACCGCCATGGCAACCGCCAGATAGGTCTTTCCTGTTCCGGCAGGACCCAGCCCGAACACGATGGTGTTTTCGGCAATGGCACGGACATAGCTGCGCTGTCCCACAGTACGGGTATGCACCGGCTTTCCGGCGGCGGTGAGACAGACGGTGTCGTCATCTGCCAGCTCCGCCAGCTGTCCGCTTGCGCCCTCGTCCACCATATCCGAAACGTAGTGGATGGACTGCGGCGTCACAGCCTGTCCGGCGGCAATCATTTTCAGCAGTGCAGTGACCGCTCCGGCAGCCAGCTCTACCGCTGCGCCGTCGCCCTGGATGCGCAGCTCGTCCCCACGGCAGATCATCTGCACATGATACCGCTGTTCCAACAGCTTGAGGTTTTCGTCAAAACTGCCGCATAAAGTCTGAAATTGGTTGTTGTCCTGCATTGCAATCAATCGTTCTGCCATGGTGGGATCGGTTCCTTTCTGAAAGTCTGCTGTACTCCGGTCACGCCGTTTTTGGCTGTCCGGAGGAATATCCTCTACCTATTATAGCATACTCTTTGTAAAATGTGAAACGGTATCTTCTTCTTTTAACAAAAAATTCAGGAATTCCCGCATAGGCGGCAACTCCTGAATGGCTTTACAGAATGTGTTGCAATGTGCTGTTTAATAAAACCGGTAGTCCGAAATGTCGGAAAGGAAGATCTGATACAGCGAAAAGATGCCGTCGTCGATCTCCCGGCGGCTGCTTTCCAGGGACAGATTCCGGATGTCCCGGTGCAGGGGAAAGCGCAGGGTACACTGTGCCTGGGTGTCGGTCTGGGAGGTGAGCAGGACGGCGTGATACTTCCGGCAGAAGTGCTGTACGACCTGTTCCTCCGGCGTGCGCAGCCCCGTCTGATACAGCTGCTCCGGGATGCTGTGGCGGTGAGACTGCGGCTCTGTGCCGTCGGAGACTGCCGTACAGCGCAGCACTGCCTCGTTTTCCTGCTGCTCTGCCTGCCAGGTGAAATGGGACGCAGACGGCATAGTCTGCCGCAGCTGTAAAATCAGACAGAGCAGGCTCACACGCAGCCGCCGGCGGTGGACGAAAATGCACAGGTGGGGCGCCGTTTTCAGTGTCATCCGGATGGCCCTGCCAAGCACCATTCGACACGATTCGACAAAATTCGACAATTCACGGTCCAGAAAAAGCGCCTCACCGGAGACTTCGCAATTTTGGTAATATTTGAGCTGTTCCAGACGCAGCACCGAAGACCGCATGAGACGGCAGCAGTTGCCTTGAATAATGTTCAGTTGTTCCAGCTGTTCTTCCAGGATCATCCTGGGGATCTGGTCGCTGGATTCATCCAGATCCTGATACAGCGCACTGACGGCGTTGGAGATGCCAAATACCTTCTGGCGTATGGCGGCGATCCGGTTTTCTTCCTCGTGACATCGGTCGGGGTCGGACCAGAAGAGTTCCTCTTCCGGCTGTGCGCAGATCTGCACCAGGATCACCGGCGTGCCGCCGATGCGGCATTGTTTCTGCCGGAGCAGATACAGCACACTGCCCTGCCGGACGGAAAACGTGCCGGTCTCCGGCGTGCCGTCCGGGGCATACCGTGGCAGGGATGCGCCGTCCTGATCCTGCCGCAAGGTGGCGGCGTGGTTCTGCCAGAGCGGCGTGCCGTCCATGCGGTAGAAAAGGACGGCATCCTCAAACTGCTGATACCATTCCCGGATCTGCTGAAATTCACTTTGCTGCATCGCTGTCATCTCTCCTCACTGCATCCGCATTTGTCTTTATTCTATGCTATTATTATACTACATATTTCAGAACAGGGAAATAAAAAAAGTGATAATTTTGTCTTGTTTTCAATTTTTGTGCATTTTGCATAAAATGGTTTCCCGTTTTTTGCGGAAAACGTGGAAAATAAGAGAACTTGCCTTTTTACCCCCTGCTTTTTTTGCGAAAGTGCTTGAATTTTTCTCCGGAATGGTGTAGAATAGAATTATCAAGGAATCACTGGGGCAAAATCGGGCAGATGTCCGGGGATGTGTATCAGTGCTTTCTAAAATATTAGGAGGTAATTTCCAATGTCAGTTAAAGTTGCTATTAATGGTTTTGGCCGTATCGGTCGTCTCGCATTCCGCCAGATGTTCGGCGCAGATGGTTATGAGGTCGTTGCAATCAACGATTTGACTAAGCCGTCTATGCTGGCTCACCTGCTGAAGTATGATACCGCACAGGGCGGTTATGCAGGCAAGATCGGTGAGAACAAGCACACTGTTTCTGCTGATGACGAAGCTGGTACTATCACTGTTGACGGTAAGACTCTGAAGATCTATGCAAAGGCTAACGCTGCAGAGCTGCCGTGGGGCGAGATTGGTGTTGACGTTGTTCTGGAATGCACTGGTTTCTACACCTCTAAGGCTAAGGCACAGGCTCACATCGATGCAGGTGCAAAGAAGGTCGTTATCTCTGCTCCGGCTGGCAACGATCTGCCGACAATCGTTTACAACGTAAACCACAACACTCTGACTGCTGATGACAAGATCATCTCCGCAGCATCCTGCACCACCAACTGCCTGGCTCCGATGGCTAAGGCTCTGAATGACTATGCTCCGATCCAGAGCGGTATCATGAGCACCATTCACGCTTACACCGGCGACCAGATGATCCTGGATGGTCCGCACAGAAAGGGCGACCTGAGAAGAGCAAGAGCCGGCGCAGCTAACATCGTTCCGAACTCCACCGGTGCTGCTAAGGCAATCGGTCTGGTTATTCCGGAACTGAACGGCAAGCTGATCGGTTCTGCACAGCGTGTACCGGTTCCGACTGGTTCCACCACGATCCTGACTGCTGTTGTTAAGGGCGCAGACGTAACTGTTGACGGCATCAACGCTGCTATGAAGGCTGCTGCTACTGAGTCTTATGGCTACAACGAAGAGCCGATCGTATCTTCTGACGTTATCGGCATGAAGTACGGTTCTCTGTTCGATGCAACTCAGACCATGGTTTCCAAGATCGCTGATGATCTGTATGAAGTACAGGTTGTTTCTTGGTATGACAACGAGAACAGCTACACCAGCCAGATGGTTCGCACCATCAAGTTCTTCGCTGAACTGGCATAAGTTAGCGTCGGATTCTCGCAGACAGGATTTGTTCTGTCTATGAATTTGCAAAATGAAAGCGGTATGGCGGTTTCGTCATGTCGCTTTTTTGCATATCTGCGTGCAGGATGGGACAGCGGCAGACGATTGTGGAAAAAATGCGAAAAAATATTGACGGCATTCCCCATCCTATGCTATAATAAAAATGCAGAAGGTTGTTCTCGAAATTTGCTGAAAAGATGCTTCTTTCTAGGGCTTGTTTGACAAATGTACGGATTTTTCAAACAAGCCCTAAAAGAACAACTTCTAAAATCACATAGAAAGGAGGAATGTACAATTGTACAGGATATGGCGGCGCTGGCTGTCGCTTTTGACGGCGTTGGCTCTGGCGCTGGTTTTCTGTTTTGCGGCGTGTCCGTTTGCGGCTTTTGCCGATGACACGGGGCAGAAGGTGTACCAGGACATGATCTACTACACCATCACGCCTATGCACGAGGTGACGATCACAGGCGCACGTGCGATACTGACGGAGGCGAACATCCCGGCAGAGCTGGACGGCTGTCCGGTGACGGAGATCGAACGCTATGCCTTTAAGGACTGCACCCGGCTGAAACAGGTGACCCTGCCGGACACCATCCGCAGGATCGGGGAGTTCGCCTTTAAGGACTGCACCCGGCTGGAGCGCATTTCCATCCCGGATACGGTCTCAGACATCGGCTGGGGCATCGTCCAGGGAACGCCCTGGCTGGACAACCAGACAGAGGAGTTCGTGATCGCCGGAAAGGGATTTCTGCTGGCGTATACCGGAGCAGACGCTACGGTCACTATCCCGGATACGGTAAGCACCATCGGCGGCTATGCCTTTGAGGGCTGCACCACCCTGGAAAACGTGGTGATGCCGGACTCGGTGCAGACCATTGATGCCTTTGCGTTTCTGAATTGCAGCAGGCTGCACCAGGTGCAGTTCCCGGCGCATCTGAAAACCATCGGGGAATATGCGTTCCATTGGTGTACGGCGCTGGAAGAGGTACAGATTCCGGATACGGTGACGACGGTGGGCAACCACGGGTTCAGCTATTGCCGGTCACTGAAAAGCATATCTCTTCCGGCAGGGCTGACACAGATCAGCAACACCCTGTTCCAGGGCTGCACCAGTCTGGAAGAGCTTCAGATCCCGGACGGCGTCCAGGTGATCTATAACTATGCTTTTGACGGCTGTTCGCAGTTGCGGAAGATCACGCTGCCGGAATCGGTGGAGGAGATCGGCTCCAACGCCTTTTCCGGCTGCACGGCTTTGAAACGTCTGGTGATTCTGAACCCGGCGTGCCGCATTTATGATGCGGAAAAAACGGTAGAACCCAGCGTTCGTATCAACGGATATGCGGTTTCTACGGCGCAGATCTATGCGCAGAAATACCAGCGCTCATTTCATGCCCTGGATCGAAAACGGGGCGACATGAACGGAGACGATGTAGTCGATACATCGGATCAGTTCGATTTGATGTATCTCTGTGCCAGACGAGGCGCAGGGATACCAGTTGACATCACAGCCGCTCAGACATATTGTGCCGACTATAATCAGGACGGCGTGATCGACACAACAGATATTTTTGAATTGATGTATTACCTCGCCATGCGTGGCGCAGGCGTTCTGGTGGAAGATCCAGAAAATGATGAAGACGACTAATCCATTTTTAGGAAAGGAAAGAGGTGTTTTCTGCGATGCAGAAAAAGAAACGAGGGAGACTTGCAGCGTGTTTTCTGGCGTTCTGTATGGCTTTCTCTATGCTGCTGTATGTTCCGGAGGGAGCCTGGAAAGTAAGTGCAGACAGCTTGCAGACCTATGACGGACTGATGTACCGCATCAGCAATACCACAGCATCCGTTCTCGGTCTGGAGGACACCCTCAAAGAAGTGGTGATCCCGGCAAAGGTGGACGGCCGCTCTGTGATCAGCATTGAAAACTGTGCTTTTGACGGAGAAACGTCCATCCGGAAGGTGGTGATCCCGTCCAGTGTGGTAGCGCTGGGGAATCATGCTTTTCGAAATTGTACCAACCTGTCGGAGGTAGAAGGCGGCGAGTCGCTGGACAACATTGGCTTTGATGTAATGGAAAACACGGCTTGGCTGAAAAATCGGCAGGACGAAGTGGCTGTGCTGGGCGGAAAGGTGGCTGTGGCTGCACCGGATACGGCGCAGGTGACCATCCCGGACGGCGTGACCCGGCTGGCAGACGGCGTCTTTATGGAGCGGAGCAGTCTGGAAAGCGTTGCACTGCCCGAAAGCCTGGAACGGATCGGGGAGAAGTGCTTTATAAAATGCGAGAATCTGGAAAGCATTTCTCTCAACGAAAATCTGATGGTGATCGACAGCTATGCGTTTTACGGATGCACAAAGCTCAAGGCGATCCAGTTCCCTGCCAGTATCTGGATGATCGGATTCTATGCGTTTCAGGGGTGTACTGCCCTGAACGTTGCGCAGTTTGGGTCAGATTCCCATTTGCAGATACTGCTTTCCGGCGCATTTGAGGATTGCACCGCTCTGCGTTCCATCACCCTGCCGGCATCACTGAATCAGATGTATGAAGGCGTGTTCCGGAACTGTACTTCGCTGAGTATGGCAGCCATCCAGGGCAGTCTGACCCAGATCCCCGGCAATTCGTTCAGCGGCTGTACCATGCTGGAATATGTGGGGATCTCCGATTCTGTCACAAGAATCGACAGCAATGCGTTCAGCAACTGCACCAGCCTGCGGAGTCTGAAAATGCCGTCGGGGCTGAAAACCATCGGAGAATATGCCTTTTCCATGTGTACCAATCTGAACAGCTTTGAGCTGCCGGAGACGCTGGAACGCATCGGAAAGGATGCCTTTTTCCACACCGGCTGGATGGAGGCACAGACGGACGACTGGAAGATCTGCGACGGCGTGCTGCTGGCGTATGACGGCAAGGAGACTTCCATTATCATTCCGGGCGACATTCGTCTGATCGCCAGCGGATTTCTTTCCAATTACAGCAAGGTGAAAAATGTGACCCTGTCCTATGGGCTGGAATCTGTTTCTCCCGGAGCGTTTGCAGGCTGTGAGTCTCTGACGCAGGTCAATTTCAGCAGCAGTGTCCGCCGCATCGAGGCAGAGGCGTTCCTGGACTGCACCATGCTGAAAACGCTCCAGGGCATGACAAACGTGGAGGAGATCGGAGACAGTGCCTTTAACGGCTGTAAGGCGCTGACTACGGTGGAACTGCCGGAGACGCTGACCAGACTGGGCAGCCACGCATTCCAGGATTGTTTTGACCTGGTGGAGATCTCCATTCCCCATAGTTTGACTGAGATCGAGGATCACACATTCTATGGCTGTATATCACTGGGAGATGGAGGGACAGTTGATCTGTCCAATACGAATTTGCAGTACATCGGCGAAAAGGCATTTGCAAACTGCATAAGTATTCGCCATATTGCGCTGCCGGCGAGTCTGACCAGTCTGGGTAACTATGCTTTTGAAAGTTGTCGGGTATCACTGGTGGTATTTTTCTACGATAATCACTGTACGCTGAATCTGGACGAATTCTATTTTCCGACAAAAGCGATCCTGGTGGAAAACAGAGCGGGCTTGGGAAAAGAAGAAACTTCTGTGCAGAAGTATGCGGACGCATTCCATCTGGAGTACACCACACTTACGCCTCCAACGACAACCACGACCACAGTCATGACCACAACGCCGCCAGCCACCACTATAGTGACAACGGACACTACGGCGCAGACCACGGCATCCGCCACAAAAGGTTCGGAGACCATGACCATGCCGCCGTATATTACCGTGACGGAGACTGCTCCGGCAACCACGACGCAGACTGTTACGGGAGAGACAACAGCCTCTTCTGAAACCGGCACGGCGACCACGACAAAGGCGGAAGAATCTGCATCGTCATCGTCGTCCACGGAGCAGACGGAAAGCACAGCGTCAGAAACTACCGCAACGTCTGTGACGACCACGGTTTCCACATCAGCATCGCTCGCACGACACACGCTGGGCGATGTGAACGATGACGGCAGCATTGATTCCACCGATATTTTCGAGATCATGTACGCCGCCGCCCGGATCGGTGCAGGAAAGGATATCCTGCACGACGGCACGCTGAGCGAAGAAACGCAGCGGCGCATGGATATCAACGGGGACGGCAGGATCGAGGCGGACGATGTCTACGCCGCCATGCTGTACTGTGCGATGCGTGCGGTCGGCATGAACCCCACCCCATTCGAATCCTTTGACTGGGCGAACCACACGGTGTATACCGGATAAAAGAAACGCCTTCGGGCAGAACGGAGTAAATTATGCAGTATCAGAACCCCATTTTGCCGGGATTTCACCCGGACCCCAGCATCTGCCGGGTAGGAGACGACTTCTATCTGGTGACCAGCTCGTTTGAGTATTTCCCCGGACTCCCCATCTATCACAGCCGTGACCTGGTGCATTGGGAGCAGATCGGACACTGTCTGACACGGGATTCTCAGGTGCATCTGGTGACCGGCGCACCCAACTGTCTGAACATCTATGCGCCCACCATCCGCTATCATGACGGGCTGTTTTATGTGATCGTCACCAATGTGACCGGGGACAATCACGGCAACTTTATCATCACTGCCAAAGACCCGGCAGGGGAATGGTCTGACCCCATCGCTCTGCCGTTTCCGGGAATCGACCCGTCCCTGTTCTTCGACGAGGACGGCAAGGTCTATTACCTGGGGACAGACGGCGGCATCTACCTCAGCGAAATGGATATCACCACCGGGGCAGCCATCGGCGAGACCCACCGGCTCTGGCAGGGGACTGCCAACAATCCGGAGGGACCGCACCTTTACAAGATCGACGGGATGTACTATCTGCTGCTGGCACAAGGCGGTACAGAGCTTTGCCATATGGCAGTGCTGGCACGGAGCGAGTCCATTCTCGGTCCGTATGAACCCTGTCCGCACAACCCCATTCTGACGAACATCGGGCAGAGCCTGCCCATCAAGGCGGCAGGTCACGCCGACCTGGTGGAGGATGCGGACGGCAACTGGTGGGCAGTGTGCCTGGGCATCCGTCCGCTGGCGTATCCGTTCCGGCACAATCTGGGACGGGAGACCATGCTCGTTCCGGCAAAGTGGGAAAACGGCTGGCTGTATGCCGGGGAAAACGGCGCAGTTCTGCCGGAATTCACCGTTGCCCATGCGCCGAAAGCCTGGGCAGCATCCGGCTATGTACCGGGCAGCGCTGTCACAGACGAGTTCCAGGGCGAGACGCTGCACCCCATGTGGAATCTGATCTACAACCCGGTGCCGGGAATGGTGCAGTGTACCGGAAACGGACTGGAACTGCACGGCAACGGCGTTTCTCTCTGGGAGGATGCGCCGAAGGCGTGGCTGGGACGGCGGCAGGAACACTTCTGCTGTACCGCCGAGACGGAGCTTGCGTTTGTGCCGGGGCAGGAGGGCGAAGAGGCAGGTCTCACCGTGTACATGAATCCGGGGCATCACTATGAGATCGCCCGGACCATGCGTGACGGCGTGGACTGCATCATCCTGCGGCGGCGCATCGGTGCGCTCTGTGCGGTGGAAAAGGCTGTGCCGTGCCACGGCGGAACGGTAACGCTCCGGCTGAGCTGCGACCGCTATTGGTATCGGTTTGCCTTTGCGGAAGATGGCGGAGCGATGCAGGAGATCGGCGCAGGCGAGACCCAGTATCTCACCACCGAGGCAGGCGGCTGCTTTACCGGCAATTACATTGCGCTGTATGCCTCCGGAAACGGAACGGACATGACGGCGCCGGCGAAGTTCCGCCGGTTCTCCTACGTGCCGACAGAAGAATGACCTTGCTGAATTCATAAAAATGCAAAAGAGCCGCAGGTGCTGTGCCTGCGGCTCTCTCTGTTATGTAATCTATTTTTTCGTTAATCCTGTGCCTGGCAGAATGCTACGATACAGCTGCTTTCGATGTCATAGCGACCGGTTTTTGCGTAGTTGTCGTCTCTCAAGTAACCTGCACCTTTGTATCCACAGTATACCATAGCGTCTAAGCAGTCTGTCAAGTTCAAGACGCCGTCACCGTTGACATCCATCAAATTGTAAGCCACCTTTGAAATCTCGTGATTGTCTAAGGAGTTTGTATCCAAATCTGTTCCATCCACAATTTGAACGTGTATACCAACTGCCGTCATTACCTGATAAAACATCTGGTAATATACAGTTGTTGAGTCAATACCGTTAGGACTGTTTTTGATGCAGCCGATGTGAATGGTCTCGTTCTCATGAATCCAGTCAGCATCAGCCTGGTCAACGACACCATCGCCGTTGACATCTGCCAGTGCCAGCTGGTCTGCGTTCAGCAGAGTATTGTCTACGTGGAGATATCTGGAAACCATAGCCGCATCATGCCCAGTGATAACACCATCCATATCCACATCGCCCGGCGCATATGCTCCCTCAGCGCTGGCGCTCATGGCAGAGATGGGAAGTGCAGATAATGCCAGAATACCTGCCAGTACAGTTGAAATTACCTTTCTCATTTTCATAAAAATACTCCTTTCGGTGAGAGCGCCTGCACGCTCCGGTTTTCCCTTTTACACATAAAATCTCCCAGTTTCACGGGAATTTTATCTACTTTTATTGTAGCACTTTTAGTGTGGTTTGTCAATATATTTTTTGGAAAAATGACAAAAAAGAGCCGCAGGCGTTTCTGCCTGTGGCTCTTCCTGTTTTATAAGATATGTGTTTTAAGAATTAGTCTACAGTGATTTCCTTGATGCCAGCCCATGCTTTGCTTAAATCTCCAGATTCGTCAGCATTGCATACAATGGTAACCAATTCTTCGTTCAAATCATAACGACCATCTACCAGATAGATGTCTTTCTGCAAACCAGCACCGTACATTGCACAGGAGAAAAGAGATGCAAACGCATCGTCAATCGTGATGTCTCCGTCACCGTCTACATCCAGCAAATTAAAATAAATCTGTGACATCTTTCCGTCATCTAAGCTTGAATCTGTATGATAATTAGTAAGAAGTTCTTTTGATTCAGTTATTTCAAATGGAACACCTGCACCTTTTTTCGCTAAATAGTACATCTGATAAAAAAAACTGCTGGAGGTCAGCATTGTAACTGTTTTGTCCAATTGACCTAAGTTATACACTTGATTTTCATGAATCCAGTCGGCATCTTCCTGTGTGATTTTTCCGTCTCCGTTGACATCGGCAAGCTTTTTCTGCTCGCTGGTCAGCAGGTTGTTGTCCACATAGAGCGCACGGCTGACAACAGCCGCATCATGTGCAGTCACAAAACCATCCATATCCACATCGCCCAGCGCATATACTTCCTCAGCGCTGGCACTCATGGCAGAAATGGGAAGTGCGGACAAAGCCAGAACACCTGCCAATACGGCTGAAATTACCTTTCTCATTTTCATATAAAACCCTCCCTTAATTATCGTATACAACTGTTACAGGTAACAGTGTATTGATTTCTTTATTTGTGATTTCGACTTTTGCGCCTGCCTCTGCGATATACTGCATCAGTGCATCTGAGTCCGCTTTTTGAATCACTGTATCGTGGTCAATATCAGCAACAGCCGCACACTTCAAAAATGGATAGTTTTTATACCACTCACTCGTTTTGATTTTTAATTGCTGGTCTAAATAAGTTGTACTTACTTTTTTGCTTGATGTGCGTTCCGTCATTTCCATGATATAGTAGAGATCTGTTGTGTCAATTTTATTATTGCCATCAACATCACCTAGTTTTACACTTTGAGACGGAGATACCTCAATTGTTGCATCATTAGGAACTGTAACGCCGTCAGTATTACTGAAGTATGCGTCTGGCTCGTTCGGACTATTATAGTGTGTAATTCCAATGTGGAATGTATGATTTGAAGTTGATTGATCCAATATCTGATACTCAAAGGTAAATACCAGATTGTCGTAAGTAAGATTATCTTCTTCCTTTGAAGTAACAGGTGTGACATAAATAAGATTCAATCTTGTTTTGTCAGCATTTAATACTGGGTCGACAAATGTGGAACCTACTGGCATTTGAGTTGTGTAATTTCCGTCAAACATAACTCCACTGTCGTTCTTAATAGCAAAATTAAATGTTGATACTCCGGGATTATTTATAACTCGAAAAGACAGTTGAAACTTAGAGTTTGAAATTTTCTTCGTAGTCACTGTGTACTGAAACTTCGATCCCGGAACAGACGAAATATCAATTGCACTTGCCGGAACAGCCATCGCTCCGGACAAACCGGTTACGATTGCGCCAACTGCCAGAACAGCAGCGGCTTTTGAAAAAATCTTCTTCTTCATATTGATGAATCCCTTTCTAATCCTGTTTTTAGAAAAGCGCCTTTCTCTACCTTTAGTATACACTATGATTTTCGAAAAGTCAATAGAAAAAGAAGAATTCGACAAAATCTCGTGAACTTTTTTCTGACACATTTCGACATGGTTCGACAAAATTCGACAAAACCAGGTTCTAGTTATAGTATACGCTATTTTCCCGAAAATGTCAATCATTTTATGATGCGAACTTCAACAAAATATGACCATTTGTTTTGTGCATTTTGCAGAGCATCCGGAACTTAGAAGTTTCCGGAAACGATCTGGTCGAACGTCAGCGGCATTCCTGCGCCGCCGTATGCGATATACACCATAAGATAGAACAGGTCGGTGGAGTCCACTGTGCCGTTCTTGTCGATGTCGCACGCCTCCGGAACGACCTCTGCCGGCGGCTCTTGTCCCACGGCACGCAGGGCGATGTAATACATCAGATAAAAGGTGTCCGTGGCATCAATCTTGCCGCTGTTGTCCACGTCGCCCAGGGCATAGGGACGATACAGCAGGGAAATTTCACGGCTGACGTTCCAGTCCCCGTCATCTGTGATCTCCGACCGGGCAGAGGTGGCAGAGACCGGTGTGTCCATCCCGTCCGGGAATGTGACATTATAATAGTAGGTGCTGTTTCCCACCACCGATGCCTCCGACTTGGGGTCAGCGATGATGACGTTCTTGTCCTCGAACACAGCGTCGTCCGTTGCCGGCTCGCTGATGGTGACATTATAGACAGACGCATACGTGCAGGTGAGCGCCTGGGTCGTGTATGTATTCCTGAACAGCGACGGATCCAGCGGCACTTCGTTGTAGTCCAGCAGCAGCACGTATTCCGTGATATCCGCATCTTCCGCCGGCGCTAAGTCCAGATCGTAGTAGACGGACGGCTTTTCGGAGGAATACTTGGTCACCTTGAGATGCACCGGATTGTCCTGCACCGAAACGCTGATCCTGCCTGTGATCTGGCTTTCCGGGATGGGCTTTGTGCCGCCTGTGCCGGAGAGCCGGTCGCTTTTGTCCAGCTGGATGGTCTTTACCGTAGGCTGCTGCTCTTCAGCGGACGCAGCCCAGTACAGCCCCGGCATGGTGCAGCAGAGCGCTGCGGCAGTGATGCCTGCCAACAATTTCTGAAACATGGTACAGCCTCCTTAATACGGCATGGTGAACTGACCCACACGCCATGCGCCACGCTCCATGACCAGGGTGAAGGTGTCGGTCTGCTCTGAGGTGTCGCCGCTGTCCGGCTCTTCATAGGAGGCAGTGACGGAGAAGGTCAGCGTGCTGTCTGTGCTTGCGGTGAGCGCCGTCACCTTTGCGGAGACATAGGAGATATCGGCGCCACGGTCGCCCAGTCTGCCGTAGAGCTTGTCGTCTACCATCTGGAACATTCCGTCGAAGTCGGATTCATGTCCGGACTGCGCAAAGACAGAATAGTATTCCGCCTCTGCCGCCTCGATGGAGTCGCAGCTGGTGATGCGCACATAGCCGTCTTCGGTGGTGTCGCTGTTGTCATAGGTGAAACAGTCGCTGGTGCAGCGATAGGTGTAATAGGTCTGGCAGGCGGTGTCGTAGATCTGCTGTGCCTGCGCCACCCACTGGTCGGCAGTCATGCCGGTGTCACCGATGGTCTCCTGGCTCTGTGCCGCCGGAGCATCTGTAGTCTCGGCGGTGCTTTCCTCTTCCGGTGCGGAGAGGTCGGTATCCACTTCGGCAGTTTCTGCCGCAGGCTCGGTCTCGGCGGTCTCTGCCGGAGCAGTGGTCTCGGCGGCGGTAGTTGCCGCATTCATGTCCACCTGGGTCTGGCTGCCGTCGGAAACGTCTGTACAGCCTGTCATCAAAGCCGCCATGGTGCAGAGTGCAGCAAAGGCAGCCATCATTTTCTTTTGCATGAAAACTCCTTTCACAAAAGGGCGTGTTTCTGTCACGATCCCGGTGCATTCCCCTCAGAGCGCTGCACAGCGTCCCCCTGCACCCGTGGATCTCCGCTGCACCAGCCAAAGCGTATCCCGGTGCAGTTACCCCTGTCCTCTATTATACCACGGCTTTTCGGAAAAGGCAAGCATTTTCTGATGGAACAAACTGCGAGGTGTCCGGCGTTTTCATGGCGTGAATTTTTCATCGTAGGGTGAATGCTGTTCGCCCGTTGGGATGCCTTTTCTTTTTGGAAAAAGGTCGGGTCGATGTGGCTTGCTATCCTTGGTCAAGTCTGCCGTCGCCATTTCCGCTGGGCGACGGGCTGGGCATCGACCCCTACGGATTTCACGCTGCGAAATCCTGCAAGTCTGATTTTTCACACTATAATCAAAAAAGAAATAACCGCCCCAGAACTGCAAAACTCGGACAGTTATTTCTAAAATAATCTTACCTTGGGAGCAGACCGTCTACTGGTATGCTCTTTCTACTTCTATGATACGCCGGAATGCTCTGTTTGTCAAGGGCTTTTGTGAAAAGGTTTTGCATCATGTGGGCGAACACTGCCCGTCTCTGTGGTAAATTTGACAATTTTTGCAGAGTGTGGTATACTGGTTTTTGAGGGCATACCAATAACGGTAGGCGGTCTATTCCAGCTCCCGGAAGGGAGTGAGTAGTATGGAATACGTAACTTGGTCAGATTTGATTCAGTACAGTATCCTGATCGTTGCTATTATAGCAGTGATGCACGATATTTTCCATAACAACGACAACAAACGGAAATAACCGCCCCGACTGCTAAACCTGGGCGGTTATTCAAAAACGCTATAAGGGAGCAGACCGTCTACTGGTATGCTCTTTCTATTTCTATTATACGCCGGAATGCCCCGTTTGTCAAGGGCTTTTTTGTTGTTTGACAAATTGTGTGGTGTCCGGCGTTTCGATCGTGTAAATCTTTCCCTGTGCAATGTGATTGGAAACCCAGGGGCGAACGATGTTCGCCCCTACGGGTTTGTTTGCAATGTGTTTTTATTGCAGGGACTTTTCAAAGATGCAGCATCCTAAACGCACTCCTCACCCCAAAACCAAAAAGCACGCAACCCCGGGAACTTCCCGAAACTGCGTGCAAATTCTTGGAGCTGTTAACCAGATTCGAACTGGTGACCTCTTCCTTACCAAAGCATCTGTAAAAGTCAGAAGTATCACGAAAGCACGAGAGAAATGCGATAAAAACAGACGGTGTCAAACAACTCAGATATAAAATAAAATGAGAAAAAATAATCCTAACGTCGTACTAGTGTCGTACTATTTTTTATCCAATCCTAATAGTTTTCTAGTTGATTCTACATCGCTGTGAGCATATCGTTTCCGCAGCATTTGCAGATCAGCGTGCCCTAATACGTTTGCAACCGCAAAAAGATTTGCACCGCTGTTGACCCACAGGGTAGCTCTTGTGTGTCGGAGTTCATGCGGTGTAAGCTTCGGGATATCTATCCCTTGTTCTGCATAAAATTCCTGCATATCACGCATGAATACATTGTACCTTCTTTTCTGCCAGTTGCTTGGGGACTGTGGTTTTCCAGAATTATTTCCGAAAACATACTCACACTTGTGCGGACGAATCGACAATTTCTCAATATCAGATTCTGTGATAGGAATGATACGTTCTCGAAAATCGTTTTTCAAATTTCCTGCAACAATTTCCACTTTTCCTGTGGCTGCATTTTTTACTTCTGCTACACCTCGCTGCACATGAAGTGTTAAAGCGCTGGAATCAATATCTTCCCACTTGATTCCAAGCAGCTCCGAACGGGTGATACCATACGACAACATCAAAATGATTTCTAATCCGTATGGGTGCGTTTCTGCATAGCGTAAAACATAATCGCATTCTTCCGCTGTGTATGTGTGTTTTTCATGTTTCTTCACATTGCTTCGCAGACGGATATCATCACAGGGGTTTTTGTTGACAATATCGTTTTGTATCGCAGCGGCAAAAATTCGATGCAGCACCATTCTGTGGACTTTAAGGGTTTCCAAAGAATAAGCGTCCTGGTTTTGGTTAAAGTAGTTTTGAATGTCAATCTGCTTGATTCGGTTCATTCTTGCATTTTTGAAATATGGGATCAAATGCTTTTCAATTGTGTTTCTATAGTGCAGCTCATAGGTGCTGCCCTTAACCGTCCCTTTTAGAGACTCCAAAACCTTTTCAGCCCACACGGAAAAAGCAATGTCATTTGACTGAGGTGTTTCTCCGGTGATGTCATACACAGCCTGATCTACTTTGAACTGTTCTGCTTTGGCTTTGGCAGCTTCCTTACTGATTTTACTGTAGAATGATTTTCGGATTGGTCTGCCCATGGAATCACGTCCGACCGTGACTTTAACTTCATAAATGCCGTTTGCACGATTGGGCTTTTCCTTTTTCGGTCTGCCCATGCAATCACCTCATTCCTCCATGCAATCATACAACGTTGCGCCGTTTATAACGGACAATAGCACTTTGTCACTGCTCATGTCATTCATTACATTGATGCAAATAGATGCGTTGATGCCATATTCTTTTGATTTTTCATATAGAGCATCGCTTGTTTGTTCTATACCAGACCGCAACTCATTCCATTTCTGAGTGTCCCCGGTCAGCTTGGACTTTGTCACATCTACAACGATGCCGTCTGCTGTCAGGTTGATCGTGTAATAATTCAGATCGCTGTCATACTGTACAGATACATCAGACAACCCCTCTTGGTTTTGAAACGAATCTTCCAGAATACCCCGAAACAGTTCCGGAGAAATCACACCGCTGTCAGCCGGCTGTTCTGCTTGAGAACTGAACTGTGGCTTTACAGCAGCATCATTTTTGCTTTTTCCGTTAGAAAACAGCATACACAACGCTGTGATCACAGCGGCAACTACAACAATAACGACCAGACAGCCACACCCGGCACCCACTTTTCGCCCTGACGAATGGTGGGTTTTTTTATGCCGTTTTTTCGACTTATCCCATTGCCAGTCATCCGGATCCGGAATATTCGGAGCGATGAAGTCCGGCTGCGGAGCTGGGAATGCTTTGCCGCAGTTAGAACAGTGTTTTGCCGCATCCTCATTTTGCGCACCGCAACTCATACAGTATTTCATATTTTACCCCGTTTCATCTCAAAAAATCTTATCAAAATAGATCCAGCACGCTTTTCGCACCAGTTCTTCCGTCACATCGAAGTATTCTGCAAGTTGCCAAACTTCACAATACCCTTTTTTCATAGCAATTTCCATTTCCTCTTTCGGAATCAGCTGTTCGCAAGCCCATCTGTTTGCACGGTATTCATGCCGGCTGACAAGATCGCAGCTGCTCCAACGATTGTAGAATGCACCTTGTGTGCAGTGCCCCAATTCATGAGCAAGTCTGGTCTTTTTTTCTGCATTGGTTGGCATTTCGCTGTCGTCCATGCCAATATAGCAATCAAAATCATCTGTCTGTATCGACAAGGATTTTGTCTTTGGAAGCGGAAACGGTATGACTTCTATATTTTCAACGTCTGCAATATGATATAGATCATCGAGGTTCATTTTTTATCCTTTCGCTTATTTTCCTCACGCAGCTTGACCATTTCAGCAAACTGCTTGACCTCTGCATACATTTCATCGGTGATTCCCTCAGCACCGTGGAATAAGGCAAATTTGATGTCGTTTTCTGAAACTTCTTTTGAGTGGTCTGATTCCGAACCGCCAATCAAATATTCTACAGTCACGCCAAAGTAATCTGCTATTCTTTTCACGGTTTCAATATCTGGCATTCTATTTCCAGTTTCCCACATGGCAACTGTACTTTTAGACACGGAAAGTGTTTCAGCTAAATCTTTTTGATAAATTCCATTTTGTTTTCGTAGTTTTTTTAGTTTATCGCCAATCATGATGTTCACCACCTGTGAATATTATATCACACATTGTGACTTCGGTCAAGGAAATAAAGCTTGTTTTTGTGCAATATGTAGAAAAATCACAAAAAGTGATATTTGCATATTGACAGTTCACTTAAAGTGATTTATAATAAAATTGTCAGATCACGAAAAGTGACTTTTATGTGAGGTGATAATTTGACTGATATTAAAAAAATCCGTGAAAAGCGTGGAATTTCTCAAAAAGAACTGGCTGCAAAATTAAATGTATCTCCAAGCACAGTTTCTCAATGGGAAAATGGATTGAGGAATCCAAGCCTAGTAAATGTAAAACGAATGTCAAATATTCTACACTGTACTACGGACGAAATTCTAAGCTCTGTTGTAGAGGAATTTGATGATTCTAAATTTCATGGAACTAAAACTGAAAAATGGATAGATAGCTGAAAGGAGTTTTTATGAAGAACATGACTGATGAACAAGTAGAAATGGAGATTCAAAACCTTCGTGATTCTGACAATGTAAAGCTTGCACAGAGAGAGCAGCGAATCAAGTACAAACGCCGCCAGTATCTGTATCAACTTCGGTACTACGAAAAAAGAGGAAAGCAGCTTGCCGAACTTGGTGCAACACTGGAAAACTTAGAAGAATTTCTCTATGGGGAGGTAATTGAAGAATGAACAGGATTCCATACATCAAACCCGTATTCCTGTGCAATCCAGAGAAGAACACCATTTGCAACAAAGCCATTTGTCAATCCGGATGCCGGTACACAACACACCAGCAATTTGCACAGCTGGACAAGCACGGAAGTCCCATACAAGCGGACATTTTCAAGGAAGGAGCAGGACATGAAAGCAGAAGAAAAGATTCAATCATTTTTGGAACAGGACAATGAAAAGATCTCCGAGATCATCGAAAAATACCCCAGACAAATCCCGGTTGCAGTTGTGGCAGATCTGTTTGGCTGCCATGCCGACAGCGTTCGCATGGCGTTGGAGCAATCCAGCGTGTTCGGTTTGGGATTCCGGCAGTCCGGCAAACTGAACCGTGCTTTTGTAATTCCAACCGGCGTATTCGTTCGGTGGTATTTGGGGGTGTCTGCATGAAGTGGATTGAATTGAACGACGGCGATCTAATAAATTTAGATGCTGTAGCGGTCATCATCGCCGGTGAAAAATCAAATAGAGTATGCTATGTCGCAGAAAGAGAGACAATAGCCGTAGAAATATTTGCTACGCATGAGCATGTGGAATGCCGGATGCAACACCTGAAAGATCTGTTGTTGGAAAAATGACACGCTGTCCTGAGCATGACGTAAAACCGCTCTCCACTGCCCCGAATGGGGCTACCCTCCATTTTTTATCTCCCCTATGCGGCGGTACTGGCAGCCGCCGCAAATACAGTGATGCAGTCATATCTGGGGAATGACAACCCCCAGACTGCCGGTGCAACTCCGGCACACTGCCCCAACATCTCCAATGTCATAGGTACTCCTTTCCGTGCGGCGGTATAGTACACCGCCGCAGATCGGGCGATGCAGTCATGATGTGGGAATAATCACCCCACATCTTCCGGTGCAGCTCCGGAATGCCCTGCCATGCCCAGTTGCCGGCAGTCAGACAACGAACGGAATCCGTTGGCACACACGCAACAGCGACCACAGGCGGCTTATTACCTGTAGCTGCACGGTTATATATCGTCCCGTGATTACACGATGGTGCTTCCGGTGCATTGAGCAGATCAGTGCACTTCCACAAATAAATCAAGGAAGGAGGAAAAGAAATGGCTTTCTATTGTGAACAGGATTTCGTCACCGAAGAATGCCCGCACTGCGGCAAGGAAGTCACGGTATACTGGGACGAGGAGCAGGACGGACATGTCATGCACTGCCCATTCTGCGGTGAATCCATGCTGCTGTGCAGTATCTGTCCGGAAAGCAGCTGTGACTGGACAGAGAAACACGGCTGCAAGGTAGAACGAAAGGAGGTATCATCATGTCAAAACGATATTACTGGCTGAAACTGAAAGAGGACTTCTTTCGAGATAAGGTCATGAAGAAAATGCGGAAGATCGCAGGCGGTGACACCTATGTGGTCATCTATCTGAAAATGATGCTCATGTCCATTCAGACAGGCGGCGAACTCTACTTTGAGGGCATCGAAAACGACTTTGCAGACGAACTGGCACTTGCACTGGACGAAGATGAAGAAAACGTCAGAGTGGCACTTGGTTTCCTGATGCGTTCCGGAAAGCTGATTGAAAAAAGTAAATCAGTTTACTTTATGCCGGAAGCCAGTGAAGCCATTGGTTCAGAAAGCAGCAGTGCGGAAAGAGTACGGAAATTCCGTGAAAAACAGAAGCAGGAGCAACTGGAAGCAGAAGTTACTGTTGCAGTGCCCTGTACAGCAGAAACACCTGAACTGTTACAATGTAACACAGGAGAAACGCCTTGCAATGTTACAGGTAACGTAGAGAAGAGTAGAGTAGAGAAGATAAGAGTAGATAAGAGGGAGAGTACAGGTGCACAGTCGGACAAGCCGACTGACACACACCCTCCCAAAGCAAAACGATTTGTGAAACCGACTTTGGAAGAAATCAGAGCTTACTGTCAGAGCAGGCAGAATGGTGTAGATGCAGAACGCTTTTACGACTACTACGAATCCAACGGCTGGCGTGTGGGGAAATCTCCCATGAAAGACTGGAAAGCAGCCGTGAGAACGTGGGAGCGGAGTGAGTGGAACCGTGGAGGTGAAAAGTATGGAAGCAATTCAGAACCTGTTGCAGATCGCTGGGAAACAAAATTCTGATGCCGGAATCACACCGGAATCCTATGACAAGATGCGGTGTGACTGGTACAATCAATCACGGGGCAGCCTTACCGGATATGATTGCCCTAAGTGCCGGAACAAGGGCAGCATCGCCTACTTGCAGGACGGCGTAGAAATGCACCGTATCTGTGAGTGCATGGCGATCCGGCAGAATCAGTCCAACATCACACAGTCCGGACTGGCAGAAACGATACGCACCAAAACATTTGATGCATATCAGTGCAAAGAAGACTGGCAAACTGCACTGAAAGAAAACGTGATGCACTATGCTGAAAAGAACCGTCCGCAATGGCTGTATATCGGCGGACAAAGCGGAGCAGGCAAAACGCATCTGTGTACAGCTGTCTGTGGTGTCCTGCTCCAGAGAGGACTGCAAGTGCGGTATGAGATGTGGCAGACAATTTTTCGCGATCTAAGCCAATTTGCTACCAGACAGGAACGTTTTCATCAGCTGACACAGGCACAAGTGCTGTACATAGACGACTTCCTGAAGCCGATCGGCGGCAATGTCAGTGATACAAATCCAAAAGAAATCAGCATTGCGTTTGAGCTGCTGAACGAACGGTACACTCGAAACATGGTCACAATTATTTCCAGTGAACGTATCTTCCGTGACCTGCTTGCGGCGGACAAGGCGTTGGCAGGACGTATCAAGGAACGCTGCGGCGGGTATCTGTTCGCGATAATGAGAAGTGACGAAAAGAATTGGAGATTGAGGTGACGGCATGAAAGTATTGATTGCGTGCGAAGAATCCCAGAGGGTATGCACAGAATTTCGGCGGCTTGGACACGAAGCATACAGCTGTGACGTGCAGGAGTGTTCCGGTGGCCATCCGGAGTGGCATGTTGTAGAAGACGCTCAGCAAATGCTTGAAAATGACATCGTGATTGTTACACTGGATGGCAAAACGCATTTTATTGACAAGTGGGATTTGATGATAGCACACCCACCGTGTACTTATCTCAGCAAATCTGGCGGAAATCGGTTGCGAATCAACGGAGTGCTACAGCAACAGCGGTATGAGCAGGGTTGCAAAGCCGCAGAGTTTTTTATGCGTTTTTACCATGCAAATTGCGAAAAAATAGCAATTGAAAATCCGATACCCATGAAGATTTTCAACTTGCCGAAGTACGATCAGATCATACAGCCCTGCTTTTTTGGCGATCCATGGCTTAAAACAACCTGCCTATGGCTAAAAGGATTGCCAAGGCTTATTCCAAGCAATCCTGTTACGCCAACTGGCCGGTGGGTAAACTGCACCGATCACAGAAAAATTAAGAAAAATGACAGCTGGCACAAAAGTGGCGTAAAAAAAGCAAAGGACAGGGCAAAAACATTTTTGGGAATTGCAAACGCAATGGCAAGCCAGTGGGGCGGCAAAGATGATGCTGTGCGGCAGCTGATCTTTGACATGGAGCAGGAGAATGACAATGGAATTTGATATCCGATTCGATCCACCACGATCTACAGCCCAGGAAAAGCAATATGCAGTCCGAAATGGCAGAGTCGTTGTCTACGAAACGGCGAACGCAAAAGCTGCGAAACAGCTGCTACGGCTGGTACTTGCACCGTATACGCCCAGGAATCCGCTGACTGGAGCTGTTGCACTGTATGTCACATGGCGATTCCCGTACAAAGGAAAGACGCACGTTGACGGCGAGTATAAGACCACCCGACCGGACACGGACAATCTAAACAAGGCGCTAAAGGATGTCATGACCGATCTGGGATACTGGAAAGATGATGCCCTGGTTGCCAGAGAACACATCGAAAAGATCTGGCACAAGGAACATCCTGGAATTTACGTGCGAATTGTGGACATATCAGAAGCAATGGCATTAAGCCCAAAAGGACAAGAAAGGTGGTAACATGGGAAAACTGGTAGAACATCTGATGCGGTGTGCAGTATGCGGTGCTGTTCCGAAAATATCAGATACTGTGAATATTGACAATGTCCCTAACCCTAAGCATTGTTACAGGCTGTTTTGCAGCAAATGTGGAATCTGGGGAAATCGATTCGAGAATAAGTATAGGGCTTGTCTGGACTGGAACAAGCGGCAAATAGAAAACGAGGACGGCGAGAAACCAATAAAGAATCTAGGTGAAAAACTGAGTCCGTGCCCGTTTTGCGGCAGAAAGATGGTTTTTTACAGGGAAACGCACACGAACAAATACGGAAAGCAAGTTGTACAGCAGTATTATTTGCATGAAGATTATGACATTTATCACGAAGAAAACTGCATATTGGACGAAATCAATATGCCCTTTGTCATTGGAGCAGGAGACGCAAACCCAGACGCTGGATATATCGGAGAATATGCTGAAAAATGGAACAGACGATGGGATTACAAATGGAGAACCAACTTGAAAATCAAAAGTCCGCTTGCAAATATCTCCGGTTTGTGTTGCGTGCATTGTGATCACAAAGATGAATACATCATCGAACTGCAAGAGGAAAATGAGAAGTTAAAGCGGCTGCTGAAAATGGCAGCTGATGAACTCGAAGAAAAAATGAATAATCTATGTGAAGTGACAAGCTACTGTTCAACGTATTCGGCTTGTACGCAATGTTTGTATTCCTACGTCTGTGCAGATAAGGAAAATTATGTTGAAGCTGCACGCTGGATACATATGGACGAAGTTGATAAGCTGCTGAATGCAAAAAATGGTGACCTAGGAGAACAATCATGACAGCACCATGCAAGAACTGTCCGGAACGTGAAATCGGCTGTCATAGTATGTGTGACCGATATATCCGGTACGCAAAACAGCGTGAGAAGATACGGGAGAATCGAAAGCAGGAGCAGCTTGCAGACCCGACCGTATTTCTCGCAGAATCCGCCAGAAAAGTAAAATGGGATCTGTACAAGAAACGGAGGAAATGACATGGCGAAAAAGAAACCGCAGAAAGGCACACTGAACTGGTGCATCAAGCAGGCAGCTGCCTATGGTGTAAGCTACGGAAGATACATGGCAGAATATTACGAACGAGATATGCAGAAAGGAGCAGGCAAATGCTGCAAGAAGAATTCAAAAGACTGACGGACAAGCCGTTCACAGAAGAAGAATTTGAGAAGATCCATTACGTGTACATTTTTTACCCCGGCATTGTGACACATGCGGACATCGCTCTGATCTGGGCAATCGGCGGAATCCGCCTGATTGAGGACATGCTTCCCACAGCCCGAAAGATCGATGAAGCAGAACAGCGAGTGCAGGCAGCAAGGACAAGGTATGAAACTGCGAAAGAACACCTGAACGCTGTACTTTCCGGAGAAACCGAAGCATACCCGACCACAACAGAAGAAATCATGGTGCGGAGGTGAATGCGGTATGGGACAGATGACATTGATCCTTGTGCTGCTGATTCCGAGCGGACTGCTGATTGCAAAATATTTGAGCAGAGCAGGCTGGAACAAGGCGGCACTTGCTCTGCTTGGGGCGACTGTGATGCTTGGGTTGGCTGCACTGTTGTGGGGGTGAGATGATGGTAATGTCAAGCCAAATCCGAATGAGGTGTTCCATATGCGGCAAGCAGTATCAGATTGAGCGTAAGTTGTTTTGCTACTATGCGGCAGACCAGATTTTTTTCTTGCTGCAATTGCGGCATATCTGGAACAACCACAGGGATTGCATTTCTTGTATGAGAAAGTTTGTCCTGCAATTTATCCGGGAAGTCACACTGTATGCGCTGATTCAAATCTGGGATATTGTAACCGGAATTGCATGGTTGCTTTTGACTCCATTTGCGAAACTTCGGGAACTGTTGAGGTGAGATAATGAGTGAAATTAAATTGAAACTATGCCCATTCTGCGGCGGAGAAGCAAAACTCAGAAGAATAAACGGCAGGATAGCTTACGTTGAATGCTCAAAATGTTGTACTGAAACAAATCATTTTGAAATGTCTGTAGAATATTGCGCAAACGAGAAAGCCGCTGAAGCGTGGAATCAGCGAACAAACGAACTATCAGAAAGTACAACGCCGATACATGCAAAAAATCTAAGTCTTGCATCACCATATGACAGATTTTGTTGTTCCAACTGTGAGATTGAGTTAGAAGATTGGGCAAGAACAAGATACCACCATGACATTGACGATCAAGGGCGCTATGAGTATGAATTCCGTTACTGCCCGAATTGTGGCGCAAAGATTGAGGAGTGAAGCTATGACCAAGATCAACGCCACGCAAATACTGCCAATCGCCATGATCCTGCTAGACGTTGGTGCAGCGGCAGTGTGTCTGTGGCACAGGGACTACAGACGAGTTGTCTACTGGGTTGCGGCAGCGGTTCTGAATGTGACAGTGACATTTTAACGCAATCGAAGGGGGTAAAATGAAAACAGCCATTATAATTATTATCACTGTCTTTACAACGTTATTTTGTGTTTTCTCAGCCACAGCTGACTACTGTGATCTAACCCAAGAAGAGTACGAAAAAAGAATGGAAAAAAATTTTTCTCGTGGTTTGGAATTGGGTTATGCACAAGGAAAGCAGGAAGCAATGAAGATTACACCCAAAGAGCAGGCCGGAGGTGAAGCCATGACACAGGAACAGGCAAAGAAAAAAGAATGGCTGCAACGCTGCCTGCACGAAACACAGAAGCTGGAAGCCATGACGATGTGTGGCAAGTATACAGAAACAGAATGTTCCCAGACAGAGCAGGTCGTACAGCAGACACAGCAAGAGATCAAGTGTTGCATTGCCGCTCTAAACAATCCAGAACTGGAAGCTGTGCTGATTCGGCGGTACATTGTGTTCCAAAGCTGGGAACAGATTGCAGAGGAAATGCACTACTCTGTCCGGACGATACTACGCCGCCACACAGACGCTTTGGAAAAGTTGTCACTGAATGGCACTTGCTGTCATTGAATGGCAGTCCTGTTTTGTGTATAATGAGAATAGAAACCAAGATACCGGTACGGAAACGTGCCGGTATTTGTGTTAGGAGGATTACAATGCAGGCGTTTGCAGAATCGTTCTACAAGTCCCGTGCATGGCGTGAATGCCGTGATGCGTATGCCGCATCAGTAGGCGGACTGTGTGAACCTTGCCTTGCACGAGGGCTGCACACTGCCGGTGTGATCGTACACCACAAGGTGCATCTGACACCGGACAATATCCATGATCCAGCTGTGTCCTTGTGCTGGGACAACTTGCAGCTGGTCTGTCGTGACTGTCATGCCGCACTGCACGGCGGCAAACGTTGTCGCATCAATGCAGACGGCAGCGTTTCGGCTCGCTGGTAGTCCCCCCTATTCTGAAATTTGAGATACCCTCTTGGAGACCGATGGGTGGAGGTCAATTTTCCTCTCCATGCGTGCGTAAGGGGTGTGTCCGGAAAGGAGATGTCCGAAAGTGACCGTAAAGAACCGAATCCGAAAAGAAAACGCAAGACTGCTGAAACTATATGCTGCCCTGCCTGCCAACAAGTTGGAGATCGTCACGCCGCTGATCCAGAATGCAGCGTTCTTGAAAGTCACGCTGGAAGATCTGCAAACTGAGATCAACAATCAAGGCTGTGTGGACACCTACCAGAACGGCAAGGAACAATCCGGCAAGAAAGCCAGTGCGGAAATCTCCGCCTACAACACGTCTCTGAAAAATTACACCACGATCATTGAGAAGCTGGACAAGATGCTGCCGCCGGAACAGAAGAAATCCAAGCTGGACGCATTTACAAATGACGAATGACATTTACGCCTACTATCAGCAAATCGAAGACGGCACGATCCCAGTTGGCGAATGGGTACGGCTGGCGTATCGCTATGTGATACATGGATTGGAAAGCGGCGAATTTACCTTTGACCAAAAGAAAGCTTCTCGTGCGATTCGGTTCATTGAAAGTTTCTGCCACCACAGTGAGGGTTCACTTGCACCGCAGCTGCTCCGGCTGGAACTGTGGCAGCGTGCTTGTGTTTCGGTCATCTTCGGCATTCTGGATCACAATGGCAACCGGCAGTTTCGGGAAGTTCCGATTGTTGTCGGGCGGAAAAACGGTAAGACACTGTTTTTATCCGGCATTGCTGTGTACTGTCTATTCATGGACGGTGAATATGGTGCCCGTATATTTTGCGTTGCTCCCAAGCTGGATCAGGCAGATATTGTCTATCACGATATTTGGCAGACCATTTCCAGCGAACCGGAACTAATGGATCTGATCAAGCGGCGTAAGTCTGACTACTATGTGGAATCCACCAACAGCAGCGTCAAGAAAATTGCATTTAACGCTAAGAAGTCTGACGGATTCAATCCGCATCTGGTCATCTGTGATGAGATTGCAAGCTGGCCTGGAGATACCGGATTGAAACAGTACGAGGTCATGAAGTCCGCATTTGGAGCCAGACGGCAGCCGCTGTTGCTGAGTTGTTCAACCTCTGGATACGTCAATGACGGCATTTATGATGAACTGATCAAGCGGTGTACCCGATTTCTGAAAGGTGACAGCAAGGAAAAACGGCTGTTTCCCCTGCTGTACATGATCGATGACATTGAGAAGTGGAACGACATCAACGAACTGCGAAAATCTAACCCGAATCTGGGTGTATCTGTTTCAGTAGATTATATGCTGGAAGAAATCGCAGTTGCAGAGGGCAGCTTGTCCAAGAAAGCGGAATTTCTTACGAAATACTGCAACATCAAGCAGTCCAGTTCTCAGGCATGGTTAAATGCAACGGCGGTGGAACACGCCTGCGGAAAGCCGCTGCATCTGGAAGACTTCCGGGGCAGCTATTGCGTTGCCGGCGTAGACTTGTCACAGACCACAGACTTGACAGCGGCAACGATCGTCATTGAAAAAGGCGGTGTGCTGTATGTGTTTGCAAAGTTCTGGCTGCCGCCGGAAAAGCTGGAGGAAGCCACTGCACGGGACGGTGTTCCCTATCAGATCTATGTGCAGCGTGGCTTGCTGGAACTGTCCGGCGAAAACTTTGTGGATTACCATGACTGCTACCGTTGGCTATGCGATATGATCGAACAGTATGAGATCTATCCGCTAATGGTGGGATACGACCGCTATTCTGCACAGTATCTGATTCAGGACTTGAAAACGTATGGATTCTGCACCGATGATGTGTATCAGGGTGACAACCTTTATCCGGTGCTGTTGGAAATGGAAGGACTGTTCAAGGACAAAAAAATTTGCATCGGTGACAATGACCTGTTAAAGCTGCATCTGCTGAATGCAGCAATCAAAATGAACAACGAACGAGGACGGGGCAAACTGGTAAAGCTGTCTGCCAACGCACACATTGACGGCTGTGCGGCTCTGGCAGATGCCTTCACTGTCCGGCAGAAATACTACGACCAATACGGCATACAGCTACAGAACGGAGCGTGAGTACATGGGGCTGTTTCAAAAATTATGGGGCAATCGTCCATCGAAATCCACTGCGGCAGCTGCATCGTATTTCCGCACACTGACCGGATATGCACCGGTATTCACCAACTGGCACGGGTGCCTATACGAATCGGCACTTGTGCGGTCTGCTATTGATGTCCGGGCAAGGCACATTTCCAAACTGAAAGCAGACATCATGGGCACGGCAAAGCCCAAGCTGCGGACAAGACTGAAACAAAGCCCAAACGAGTGGCAGACATGGGGACAGTTTCTCTATCGCCTGTCCACCATTCTGGATATGCAGAATACGGCGTTTATTGTCCCTGTGTTCGGATCATACGATGAAATCACCGGATACTATCCAGTTCTTCCGTCACAGTGCAGCATCATTGATGTACACAGCGAACCGTTTCTGCGGTATCGGTTTTCATCCGGGGAAACAGCAGCGGTGGAACTTCTCAGCTGTGGGATACTGACCAAATTTCAGTATCAAGACGATTTCTTCGGCAGCAGCAATGCAGCCCTGACTCCGACCATGGAGCTGATCCACTTGCAGAATCAGGCAATCACCGAAGCAGTCAAAAACAGCAACACCTACCGGTTCATGGCGAGAATCAACAATTTCACCAAACCGGAAGATCTTGCAAAGGAGCGAAAGCGATTCTCACGGGAGAATTTTGAAGCGGACGGCGGCGGAATCCTGCTGTTTCCAAACACCTACAGCGACATCAAGCAGCTGTCCCAAACGTCCTACACGGTAGACAAAGAGCAGGCGGCACAGATCCAGAACAACGTATACAGCTATTTTGGCGTGAATGAAGATGTGCTGCAAAGCAAGGCATACGGCGATGCGTGGCAGGCGTTCTACGAGGGCTGCATAGAACCGTTTGCCATACAGTTTTCCGATGTGATGACGCAATGCGTCTACACACCTGTGGAACGCACCAACGGGAACGGTATCATGCTGACATCTAACCGGCTGCAATATATGTCCACCACAGAAAAGCTGAAAGTGGCATCTCAGATGATGGACAGAGGTGTCTTTTCCGTCAATGAAGTTCGTGAGATATTCAACGCAGCACCAGTGGAAGGCGGCGATGTCCGCACCATTCGTGGCGAATATAAACGCACAGAGGAACTGGAAGATGCCGAAGAAAACCAGAAAGACGAGGTGGAGCAATGACAGAACAGGAAATGGAACAGCTGATGCAGCGGCTCAGCGCCGGACGGGAATACCGGCTGATGCAGAGCTTTTCCGTGCGCAGCAATTCCAATGATGATTCCGGCATGATCGCAGACGGCTATGCAACAACATTCAATCAACCATATCTGCTGTATGATTTTGGTGATTACAAGGTCTATGAACAGATCGACAGCAGAGCATTTGATGATTGCGATATGTCTGACGTGATCATGCAGTATGACCACAGGGGCAGAGTGTTTGCCAGAACGTCAAACAAGACACTGGAACTCAACCCGGACAACATCGGGCTGTATTTTCGGGCAGATCTGTCCGGTACGACCATCGGCAATCAGCTGTACGAGGAAATCAATGGTGGCTATACGACAAAAATGTCGTTTGGATTTGTAGTAGGCGAACAGAAATCGGAGTATGTGGAGGACAAGGAACACAACACTGTCACGGTGACACGGACTATCACAAAAATCCGAAAGCTGTACGATGTCAGTGCAGTATCTATCCCTGCCAATGATGCCACACAGATCAGTGCACGCAGTATCTCTGACGGATTGATCAGAGAGATTGCGGCGGAGCGCAAAAAAGCACTGGATCACATACGCAAACGAAAGAAACTGGAACTCAAACTAAGACTTATGGAGGTATGAGATATGACACCGGAAGAAATCAGAGCATTGACTATTGAGGGCGTAGAGCAGCGTATTGCGGCGATCCGCACTGAGATGGAATCCGAGAGCGCCGACATTGACGCACTGACAAGCGAGGTGGACGCACTGGAAGCACGGCGTACACAGCTGCATGACATGGCACAGCGCCGGGCGCAGCTGAGAAATCGTGTTGCGGCAGGCACGGAGGGTACTGTCACCAGATCGTTCCCGTCTGACAGCACCGGCACGCCGGAGCAGTCTTACAATCGCAACAGCCCGGAATACCGCACAGCATGGCTGAAAAACATGGCCGTGCGTGACGGTGTGCATCTGCTGGGCGAAATGACCAAGCAGGAACGTGCGGCATATACCATGACTACTGCAAACACAGCTGCACCTGTCCCGACAGAGATCATGAACCGCATTGTTGACCTGGTACAGTCGTCTACTGCAATCTATTCCGATGCTACCAAGTCCGGCATGACAAGCGGTTTTGCAATTCCCCGAATCAAGTCTATCAAACAGGGTGATGCCAAAGAAACTGCCGAAGGCGTGGCAAACGATGACGAACAGGACACATGGGATCAGCTGTCTCTGGACGGCGTAGAGATCAAAAAGCATCTGGTCATCACCAGAAAGATGACATGGCAGTCTATTGCTGCATTTGAAACATGGATCGCAGAACATCTGGCACGGCGTATCGGTAATGCAAAGGACAAGCGCTGCATCACACAGCTGGACAGCACCACCTATGGCATTGATACTGACAATGTGCTGACCGATCAGGCATACGATGATGCGGCAATTCGTGGTATTATGGCAAAGGTCAAGGAAGAAGGCGTAAGATGCGTCTATGCCAACAGCAACACCGTGTGGAACGGTTTGTTTGGCATTCAGGACGCAAACAAGCGACCGATCTTCCTGCCGGATCAGACAGGTGATCCTAAAATTGCAGGCTATATCTACGGTGCAGCTGTCAAGATCGATGAGAATGTAGCGGATAATACCGCTTATGTCGGTGTACCGTCCAGTCTGTTGGCGAACAATTTCGAGGAACTGTACATCTCCAATCAGCAGGAAGCAAAGACGTTCAACACTGTCGTTGGCGGTTATTCCCTGTTTGATGCCGGTCTGGAAAATCCCAAGGCATTTGTCAAGGTAACATTCAAAACCACTGGCGAATAAGGAGTGATGCACCATGGCAATGCTGGATAAGGCAAAGTTGTCACTGCGTGTCTGCACCGATGCGTTTGACGATGAAATCCTAGATCTGATCGCAGCGGCAAAGCTGGATTTGGGCATTGCCGGTGTATCAGAAACCGAAGAAACAGACCATCTGGTCAGTCGTGCCATTGTCACCTACTGTCGGATGAATTTCGGACAGCCAGACGATTACGACCGACTGAAAGCATCCTACGATGAACAAAAGGCGCAGCTGTCCATGGCTACCGGATACACAGATTGGAGGGATTCGATTGGATCGCAGTGATGTGCTGACACTGATCCGGCAGAATATCTCCAAAGGTGCAGACGGCATCCAGAAACAGCAGGACGAATCCAAGCGGCAAGTATTCTGCAATGTGTCCAGCGTATCCGGTACGGAGTGGCTGGAAGCCGGCAGGAACGGCATTAAGCCGGAATACCGGTTCACCGTATTCGCGCCGGACTATGCCGGCGAAACAGTCTGTGAGTACAACGGCAGCCGCTACAGCGTGTACCGAACATATCAGGGCAAAAACGACACACTGGAACTGTATGTCAAAAAGAAAGGCGGTGTACAGCCATGAGCCATATGAAAGGCAGCGTCAACTACGGACAGGTAGCTGATGAAATCGCACAGATTCTGGCAGACTACGGCGATCATGCTGTAAAGGTGCTGAACGAAGAAGCCGAAAAATCCGGTGAAGCCTGCGCAAAGGCACTGCGGAAAAGTTCCCCGAAAGGCGGATCAAAGCGGAAACCGTACCGAAACGGCTGGACGTGCAAACTGGTAGACCGCAGAGGAACTGGCAGTCTGATCAAGACGGCAGTTGTCCACAACAAAAATAAGCCGCAGATTGCCCACCTGCTGGAATACGGGCATGCAAAAAGGAACGGCGGCAAAGTGGACGGCACCCCACACATCAGACCGGCAGAAGCAGAATACACAGAAGAATTTATGGATGCCGTAAAGCGGCGATTGGAGAACGGATCATGACCTATGCATCTATCAAGGATTTGCTTGACGAAATCGGTCTGCCATACACCTATGATCACTGGGACACGGAATCCGTGCCCGAATTGCCGTGGATTGTATTTACCTATCCGGGACGAGATGATTTTGTGGCAGATGATGGCATCTATCAAAAGATTATATCTCTACAGATTGATCTGTACACGGATCAAAAAGACCTGCAAGCAGAAGCAATGGTGGAACAGGTGCTGGAACAGAACGGCATTGTGTACACCAAGGAAGAAACCTATATCGCATCGGAAAAGATGTATGAAATCACATACGAAACGGAGCTGATTATCAATGGCTAATACCAATACCCCAAACAAAGTGAAATACGGTTTGGAAAACGTTGTCTATGCCAAAAAGACAGTGAGCGAAGCAGGAGAAATCACCTATGCAACACCGGTCAAAATTCCGGGTGCTGTCAACCTGTCCATGGATGCCAACGGCGAACCGGAGAACTTCTACGCAGATGACGGCGTGTATTTCGTTATCAATAACAACAACGGCTATGATGGTGATCTGGAAATTGCAATGATTCCGGAGTCATTTGCTACAGACATCCTGAATCAGACCAAGGACAAGAATGGCGTGCTGATCGAGAATGCTGATGCACAGCTGGAAGAGTTTGCACTTGGATTCCAGTTCAAGGGCGACCGTAAGCACATCCGACACTGGCTGTACAATTGCAGTGCTTCCCGTCCGTCTGTGGCAGGCAAGACCACAGAAGCCACAAAGACACCGCAGACAGATACGCTGAAATTGTCTGCAACACCGTTGCCGAACGGATTGGTAAAGTGCCGTTCCGGTTCTGAAACCACTGCTGACGTATACAATGGCTGGTTTGGCAAAGTATACATGCCCGACACAACCACGGAGGTACAGACGACAGAATGAATGTAAAAATTGATAAGGGCATGACCAAGGAAATCATGATTGATGGTGTTCCGGTACTGTTCCGTGCAGATGCGTCTATCCCCCGTCTGTATCGTATCCACTTCGGGCGTGACGTTTTTGCAGATATGGGAGAATTGATAAAGCAGGTTGCACCGAATAAAAACGTAGAAGAAATCGCAAAGCAGAATCCGGAAGAACTGGAAAAGAGCGTAGACTTCGGCGAAATGAATACGGAAGCACTGGAAAATATTGCGTATATCATGGCATATCACGCTGATCGAGAAAATACAGCGGACAATATTGAGGACTGGCTTGCACAGTTTGGCATTATGTCTTTGGTAAGTGTTTTGCCGCAGATTCTGGAACTGTGGGGAATCAACACACAGTCCACCTCAGATGTAAAAAAAAAGAAAGACCCATTGACCGAGAAATAAATACCGCATTGTTTCTCCTGCGGTGTACGCAAATGGGACTGAATATGACAGATCTAAGTCTGCTGACCATCGGCATGGTGAGTGATATGATAATAGAATCCTTGAACGATTCTTACGATTATCCTAGCCTTGCGGTGCAGGCAGACTTTGATGCTTTTTAGGATGTGAAATCATGGCAGGAAACGGAAATCAAAAGATTCGTGGCATTACAATTGAACTGGACGGTGATGCGTCTGGTTTGATGAAATCGCTGTCTGACATTGGAAAAAGCCTGCGATCTACGCAGTCACAGCTGAACGATGTCAACAAGCTGCTAAAACTGGATCCCGGCAATATGGAACTCATTGCACAAAAACAGCGGTATCTGGGTGAAATGACAGAACAAACCGCAGAAAAGCTGGAAAAGCAAAAAGAAGTTCTTGCACAGCTGAAAGAGCAGGCGGCAAAAGGTGTAGACAATACAGATCAGCAAAACGCCATGCAGCGTGAAATTATTCAGACAACGAAATCTCTGGAAAAGCTGAAAGATGATCTGCGGAATCTGGACAGTGGCAGCAGTGTCAATGAAATTACAGAGGATATGCGTGATGTGGAGCAATCCGCAGAACGTGCTGCACAAAGCATATCAGAAATGGATAATGCCGCAGAGCCGGCAGCAGACAGTATGCAGGACATGGCCGATGCCGCTGACAAGATGCAGGAAAGCATTGGCGAAGCTGGAGAAACGCTGAAAAGCAGTGCATTTATGGACGCATCTGAAAAACTGTCCGGCGTGGCAGATAAAATCGTGGAAATTGGTAAAGCGTCTATGGACGAATTCAATGAAACGGAAAATGCCACCAGAAAAGCGGTATCCTACTTTGGAGAAACAGGAACGGCAGCAGAAGAAACAGCAGACATTATCCAAGATGTATATGGCAATGGTGTTGGTGACAGCATGGACACCGTGGCAGATTCTGTGATTACAGTTAAGAAGAACTTTGAAGATCTGTCCAAGGCAGACCTCACACATCTGACTGAGATCGGAACCACACTGGAAGAATCCTATGGGATTGACCTGTCAGAAACCATGCGTGGTGTCAACAGCCTAATGGAGCAGTTTGGTCTGACATCAGCCGAAGCCCTTGACTACGTGGTAAAAGGCACACAGAACGGCCTGGACAAGACGGATGAACTAGGCGATAATCTGTCTGAATATGCCGGGAAGTTTGCACAGGCAGGATATTCCGCAGGTGAGTATTTCCAGCTGCTGAACAATGGCCTTGACAATGGCGCATACAACCTGGATAAGGTCAATGACGCAATCAACGAGGTTACAAACCGCATTGCAGACGGCACAATTGAAAGAAACCTGGATTCCTACTCTGACCGTACCAAGCAGTTTTTTGAAGCGTGGAAGAATGGGAACGGCACACAAAAGGACGTTATTGACAGCATTGTCAACGATATTAGCAATGCCACCACACAACAAGACAAGCTAAATCTTGCTACAACAGCGTTTGGCACAATGGCGGAAGACGGCAGCCTGAAATTTATCACCGCACTGACATCTGTTGGGGATACATACAAAGATGTTACAGGTGCGGCCACAGAATTTTACAATCAGTCTACTACCCCGGCACAGCTGCTGGAATCAAATCTCCGAACATTGCGTCAGGCACTTGTCCCCGTTGGCGAAGCACTTATGACTGGATTGAATACAGTCCTGCCGCCAATAACTACGGCAGTCAAATTTTTAGCAACAATTTTTGGAGCAATGCCAGATTCCATGAAAGCTTTTGTTGCAATACTCGCTGGGCTAATTGTTGCTATGGCGAAAATTGCACCGATCATTACCGCCATATCTGTAGCCAATACTGCACTTAACATCTCACTTGGCCCGGTGCTGCTGATTATTCTGGCAATTGCGGCGGCCATCGCTGCGGTGATTGCTGTTGTAAAACACTGGGATGAAATCAGTGCGTGGCTGTCTGACACATGGAACACGCTTGCAGAAGATGCACAAATTACCTGGGACAACATCTCCACATTCTGGTCTGACACCTGGGACACCATCAAGGAAAAATCATCCAGTACATGGGACAGCATTTCTGAGGGTGCATCCATCTTCTGGGACAACTTCCTGACATTCTGGACGAATTGCGGCATAGGCATATACAACAGCACTGTCACAGCCTGGACAAACACCAAGACATGGCTGTCAAACACCTGGAGCAGCATGGTCACATTCGGTGCATCCTCATTCCTGACACTGCGCAGCAATATCAGCAACACCTGGAACGCCATAAGGTCGCATACATCAGCAACCTGGAACAATGTCAAGTCCACCATCTCCAACGCTATGAGCAATGCGTACAGCACCGTTTCCAGCCGTGCATCGTCCATGTATAGCGCAGCATCCACTCAGTTCAGCAACATCGTCAGCAGTGCCGCATCTGCGGCTGTAGGCGTGTATAACCACATTTACAGCGGATTTGAAAATGCATGGAGCTATATCACAGGACTCCCGGCAAAGGCGTTCCAGTGGGGCAGCGATCTGATTGACGGATTTGTCGGCGGCATTGAAAACTTCATTCACAAAGTGCATGATGCTGCCAGTGAAGTGGCTAGCATCATCACGCAGTATATCCACTTTTCCCGTCCGGACATCGGACCGTTGCGAGACTATGAAAAGTGGATGCCGGATATGATGCAGGGACTGGCAGACGGTATCCGACAGAATCAGTATCTTGTTGCCAATGCCATGCAGGGGCTTGCGTCCACGATGACAATTGCCGCACCGAACATCCAGAACAGCGCTCAGAGCGTTTCTGTAGACATGAGCGGTGTTTCCGCAGAAATTCGTTCAGCACTTACCACAATGCAATCTGGTGTCGATACGGGCAGCATTATCATTCCTGTGTACCTTGACGGCAGTAAGATCTATCAGGCAGTTGTCACGCAGGAACAGCGCATGAAATACCGTTCCGGAGGACGTTAAGATGCTAGGAAAATATATCACACTGAACGGCGTACAGCTGCCGAACCCACAGAAATGGAAAGAAAGCCACGATGTAGTAGAGAACAGCAAGGAAACCGAAGCAGGAACTACCGCAACGATCATCACACGATATGACAAGCTGAGCGTATCCGTAAGCTATCAGTGCAGCTCTGCATTTGCAAACCAATTGTACTCTCTGAGTATCAAAGATACGCTGACAATGCAGCTGAAAGGCGATACAAAAGAAAGCCGCACGGTCATGATCCGGGATTTTGAAAAGTCCCTGGAAAGCGGATCAGAACGAACCGCCGGGACAGATGGCCTGTGGAACGTAAGCTTTTCCATTCAAGAAATATAACGGGAGGTGCTGTGCCGTGTATACGGTATCGAAAGAATACAAGGAAGCGATGAAGCAGCCGGTGCAGCACTTCCGGATCCGTGGCACGATTGACAACACCATGGGGACGGTACTGGAATTTACCGAAAAGAATATTCTGCAATTCCGCACTGCCAATCAATGCACCGACTCCGGAACGATCAAGATCGGCGGCGTATACGTCGGAGAACTGTCTGCTGCATTTACAGGACTTCCTGCCTGGTTTCAATGGAATCCATACCGGCAAGGAACGATCATCAAGGCGTATGTGTCACGACTCCTGCCGTCTGGGCAGTGGGAAGAGATCCCATTGACACCCTATACTATGTCCACCATGGAGCGCACCGCCTTTGGGTGGGAAACAGTCGCCTATGACAATATGTCCAAACTGGACAAGACATATGACGGCTACGCCTTTGCCGGCAGCATCTACAACATGGCAACTCTGGCTTGCAGTTTGTGCGGCATTGAGTTCGGCATGACCCAGATGGAAGTGCAGGCACTGCCAAACGGGAACTACAACTATTTCGCCATGTATCCAGAGAACGACATCGGCACATATCGGGATGTGATCTCCTATCTGGCACAGCTTGTGGGTGGATTTGCCACCATTAACCGGGACGGAAAGCTTGTGTTTCGCTGCTTTTCTACTGCCGCCACAGACACCATTACAAGCGATTGCCGCCTTACCGGGGCAAAGTTCTCCAACTTCAAAACAGAATACAACCGTATCACCTGTTATGACAAAGTGCAGAACCGTCAGCTGTACCGTGATGTGCCGATACTGGTCGGCACATACATGGATCTTGGGACAAATCCATTTTTGCAATACGGATTGCAGGAATGGAAACTGGACACGCTGAAAACCATTCTGTATGCACTATCTAGCTACAGCACAGAATCCACCCCGGGAGACCCGGCACACGCCCTGCATTATACACCGTTTTCTGCATCCATGTTTTCTGATCCGGCGTATGATCTTGGGGATGTGATCGAGTTCACCGGTGGAATTGCACCGGATAACAATCTAGGCTGCATCATGTCCTATACCTGGACGTACAACGACGAATACGAAATATCCGGATTCGGCAGCGATCCAGTATCAGACTGGGCAAAGTCTGCCGAAGATAAAGCAATCAGCGGCATCGGCGCATCTCTGGACGCACAGCAGATGCACTACTACAACTACACCAACGCCGCCCGGATCCTGATCGGCGACAATAGCCAGAAAACCGTGGTTAGTCTGCGGTTCGTATCATCAAAAACAACACAGATCAATTTCTTTGCGGAAATCAAGCTGCAAGCAGAAACCACAGAAACAGATACAGATGACCAGTACATCTGCACGGACGGCATCCTGACTGCCGCCTACTATCTGGGAAGTGAAGAAATCGGCAGAGTTCGTCCGCAGTGGACATTGCAGGACGGTGTGCATACCCTGCACCTGTTCTTCCACTTTTCCGTGTCCGGCACGACCACCGAGGAATTTTCCGTGCGGTTCTATACCCAGGACTGCACGATCACCATTGATGCAGAATCACTCAACGCCACCATGGAAGGCACATTCCTTGCCGGAGAAGGCACATGGGACGGCATTATCTCTGCGGAAGACTTCCTGGACACGCCTATTTTCACCGATCCGGCAGATATGAAAATGCACATCAAGCAGACTACAGTATCCGAAAGCCGACAAAATCCGGTTACCACGGGCATCACGGACAAGATCACATTGTCCGTTACAGCAACGGAAATGACGTTCGGCAGTATTTCAGAATCGATCTCCAACTCTCTGGCAGATACTCGTTTCCTGATCGATGCCAAGAACAACAAAGGCACATACGACAACAGCATTACAATTTCTGACGGCGTATATCAGCTGTCAGATCAGTCTGTATCCGGCTGCATTCAAAAGACTGCCGATCTGTCTGACAGCAGCATTACCGGCATTACATCTCTGGAATGCACCTACACCGGGCTGGTATCTGTCCAGTACAGCTACGATGGCAGCACATGGACAGAGCAGGCAGCTATGGCAGACTTCCTGCAAACAGACCTTGACGCACTCTACAGCGGCATGACCACAGCCAGAACAATTGCCCTGCGCATATGGCTGGAGGGCAACGCCACGCTTAAAGAATTTGCAATCAACTACACGCTATAAAGGAGGACACATGCTGAAAGGAAAAACAGAATTGATCCTAACCGATGTCCGCACCGGATCACAGGAAAAAGTGTTGGAACATAACATGGTGACCAATGCTCTGTCAGATATTTTCCGGCAGGAAGGCTACATGAAAGACTGCGGCGTGATGTACAGCAGCATCGGACAGCCGCTGTACACGTCCCTGCTGGGCGGCATTTTGCTGTTTGACACAGCACTGGAAGAAGATGCGTCCAAGTACTATGCGCCGCCGGGTGTGCGTCTGACGGCATCTGGCGTGTATGGTATCAAGAATACCGTCAACAGCCTGCTTCGGGGAGATTATAATAGCGAGGAATCCAGGTTGGACTTAGATGCAAAAACCATGAAGTATGTCTATGATTTCCCCACGTCCAAAGGAAACGGCAAAATTGCAAGCGTATGCCTAACGTCAAAGTGGGCTGGATTCGATGGATATGGAGCAGCTGAAAACAACTATACCACAAGCGGCGATCAGTCCGGGAGCTTGTTGTACTCACTGGGCGGCAGCCGATACATGGCACACAATGGGGAATATACCATTGCCATAGACGAAAAAAACGATGTGATGTACTCTGTCGCATTTGAAAAAAATCCAGAGTCCACCTCGTATGATTATAAAATCATCGTTTATAAGCGCTGGGCAAATTTGAAGAATATCACAATTCTCCGGAACATCTACAGCTATCATCCACTAATGGAAAAAGTGGAACTGTCAACCGATAATTTCTATTCTTATTATTCGTCTATAAACTATGATCGAATCAGCAATGCGATTTATGTTGTGGTCAACAACACCAGCAGCACTATTGGTTCCGGAAAAAACATTATTATATACTGCATCCCCCTAGATACGCTTAAACTGACTAAGATGTTAGTCACAAACACAACAGGCACATCCATTGTGCCGGCTAACTGCTATGTGTACAACGGATATTTGTATTGTTTCAAAAGCGATGCTGTATATAAAATCAGATTATCTGCAAGTGGTGATGTCACAAGGATGTCAACCCCGTCAAACTTCCAGCCGGTCTACACCAAGTGCATTTTTGAGCGCAATGGATTGATCTATGCTCCATACACATTCGGCGGCAGCAATGACCATAAAAATTATGCCATCATTGACACGGAGAAAAATATTGTTCTGTCCACCAATTGCCGTTCCGGCACATATACATATACTGGCGAATGGCAGATTGCGCCAATTATCGGAAATGACATCATGCTGTTCAAAAACGTCTATCGAAATTCCGAACCGGAAACAGGGACATTCCAGATGCAGACGAATTACCTCGCCACCATCAATAATCTGTCCACACCGATCACAAAGACGGCGGCACAAACCATGAAGGTGATCTACACCATATCGGAGGGAGAACCGGATGCAGATACAGTATAACGGAAAAAGCAAAATTCTGCGGCGCATTGTGGAGTTGGTCAATCGGTCACAGAATGTCGCACTGCGGCAGGACAACACCGACAAGAACACACTGTACTGGACAGGTCTGGACGGCGTGGAGATCACTGTAAACATCCCGTCCGGGGCTGTGAAAGTAGATGCGGAACTGTCCGAAACAAGTACCAATCCGGTGGAGAATCAGGCAATCACCAAAGGACTCGCTCAAAAAGCCGACAAATCCGCTATCCCGACTGTAGGAGATGGCGTGCTGTCTGTGCAGTGTAACGGCAAGAGCGTGGGGACATTTTCCGCAAATGCGGCAGAAGATGCGAGCGTCAACATCCCCGTACCGGAGAAGGTATCCGAACTGGAAAACGATGCCGGCTACGGAACATACACCAAGCCCGCCGCCGGAATCCCCAAGAGCGCCCTTGCAAGCGGTGTGCAGGCAAGTCTGGGTAAGGCGGACACGGCACTGCAAAAGCATCAGGACATCAGCGGCAAGCTGGACAAGACCGGCGATGCAAGCAATACTACAGTAGCATTTTCGGCGGCATCTGCCCGGGAGAATGTCAAGACGGGCGAAAAGCTGTCTGTGATTGTTGGCAAGATTGCCAAGTGGTTTGCGGATTTGAAAACGGTAGCGTTTACGGGAAGTTATAACGATCTGGCGAATAAGCCGACGATACCGGACGGATCTAAGTATCTGCCGTTGGCTGGTGGGGTGATGACTGGTGACATCGATATGGCGACAAACTTGAAAGACATTGTCGTTGGCTCGCATAAGTCTAGCACGTCAATTCCGACTGCTGTTGGCGGTGGGACAATTTCAGTAAAAGCGTCATTTGAAACAGGTTTGTCTGCTAGAAAGTCACTAATCGGATCGTGGCTAGATCAAAACAGTGTTTGGCACAGCGTAATTTCGGTTAGACATCGAAACGGCTATAGCGATGGCCCGAACTACGGTTTGTATATACGATCGTTGCTAGATAGCGGTGGAAATCTGGTTTGGAACAAGCAAACTGGTGCTGGCAAGTGGCAAGGCGAGCGGGTGTTGCTGGACAGTGGAAATTACACCAACTACGCTCTTGGCAAAAGTGCTACTGCATCGGCTGCATCCAAGCTGTCAACCGCACGGAAAATCAACACGATTGCATTTGATGGAACAGCAGACATCGTTATCCCGAGATCCACAAAATACATGAACGCATCGTCTGGCACAGGTG
>ERZ773133.91-NODE-91-length-122547-cov-26.118963_pt1 | contig 122547 bp, 5 predicted proteins | sample MGYA00580861_ERZ773133 | MGnify/ENA primary metagenome ERZ773133 (study PRJEB29015, sample SAMEA2737844) | human gut metagenome | biome: human gut; feature: human-associated habitat; material: faeces | place: China | collected 2012 ...
GTAATTTTCAACTTCAAAACTTGTTGCAGCTGCCGATTATCGCATTGTTTTCATTTTTTATCGACCTAACAATGTCATTGCTCGGTTTTATTCAACCCGAAACATATGCTATGAAAGTTGTATCACTTGTAATAGGCTGTTTAATTCTCGGCTTCGGCGTGTTTATGGAAATGGTCGCAAACGTCGCAATGTTACCGGGTGAGGCAACCGTCAGAGCTGTTTCCGATGTATTTAGTACCGATTTCGGTAAAACTAAAATCGCATTCGATTCGTCTATGACCGTAATTGCGGCAATTATGTCGTTTATAATGTTTAAACACCTTGACGGCGTCCGTGAAGGAACTATCGTTGCCGCTATTCTTGTAGGCTTTGTCGCAAGACTTTTCAAAAAATATATCGGCGGAATAGAAAAAATACTTATTTCTTGATTTTGGTCTTGACATTAGAAGATATTTGTGGTATTATAATTGGGTAATTTGCCGATGTGGTGGAATTGGCAGACGCGCGGGACTCAAAATCCCGTGATGGCAACATCGTGTGGGTTCGACCCCCACCATCGGCACCACAGACCTTGTAAGCAGTAATGTTTACAAGGTTTTTCTTTTATTCCGACAATTTACTCGCAAAACTTTTGGTTATTTATGTCGCAATATTCCGAGTATTTTTTATGGAGGTTTAGACTTAGACACAAAGCAAAACATGGTTTTATACAGGATTTTATAACTAATTCAAAAAAAGAGTACAGATCAGAAATCTGTACTCTTTTCGATTAATCTTTTTGCACATATGTTGACGCATACATTAATTCATAATAAGCCCAATGCGATTTTGACAAATCGCTATATGGACATATCATACCGTCAATCACAGCCTTATCAGGTATTCTGCCTGTTGCAACATTCACAATTCTCGCTGCCTCTGCACGGGTTATAGGATTTTCAGGTTTAAACGTTCCATCTTGATAACCTAAAATTATACCCAACTTAACTGCAGTATATACAAATCCTGCACTCCAGCGGTTTATTTCAACGTCTGAGAACGCCTCTCCCTTTTCCGTTGATGTCTTTGTATATCGCAATATCATTGCAACAAATTGTTCTCTTGTAACAGGTTCTTCCGGTTTAAATGTTCCGTCTTCAAATCCGGAAATATACCCTTTTTCACTTGCTGCTGCAATATAGTTTTTATACCATGTTCCATCAGCTACATCCTTGAATATATTAATGCTTTCTTTCTCAAGTCCACCACTCAGATTAACCATAATTGTTGCCGCCTCTGCTCTTGTCATATATCCGTCAGGATTGATTTTTCCGTCATATCCCGACATATATGGTTCATTAGTATCACTTTGAGGTTTTTGCGTAGGTTTTAAGGTTTCTGAAGGTGATTCCGTTTCTATCGGTTCTTCCGTCGGCAAAATTGTAGGTGCAACTGTTGGCGTAGGTGTAGAGTTTGAAGAATTGTTATTTCCCTTTCCATGACTACTCTTCTTTTTAAGCGTTGTATAAATCGTTACATCCCCATCAAAGGTCAAAGGATATTTGATGCTTTCACTGCCCTTATCATTTTTATAGCAAGCGTAATATGTTACTCCTATATCTCCGATAAGATTTCTGAAATCAGCTTCTTTTTCAACAGTGACAACATTAGTATAAAAACTCTTTAGCACCGTCATATCGTCTATTGACACAAGAGTAATCTTATTGGCAAAAGCTTTTTTACTTATCGGAATACTAATTTCAGATTGATTGAAATTATCCGTTTCCGCAAATCTTATACAAACACTACATTCTTGTCCCAATTCAAGGTTTTCAAATGAATTTTCATCTTTCCACGTTTTACCGCCGTCTATTGAATACTGATACTTAGCTCCACCGTCTATCTCAAACTGAGTCATCTCCGGAGCAGTAACAGTCAATATATTACTTTCATCAGAAATAGATATATCATCTTCCTTAAGCAAAACAGTCAATGTCGCTTTTTCAATATTACCTTTTGACAACACATTATCCGAAGAAAGTTCATAGTTGTCGTCAAACGGTTTATCAAGTTTAACATTCAATATATTAACTGTTTTATCTTTTCCGGCATTAAAATCTTCAAACGAAAATTCACCCGTTGCTGTCACTTTATCATTATTTTGAACGTTTGAAAATGCTATCGTACCGGTTGTCTGTAATGTCTTTCCGTCATAAACTATAGGATTTACGATACACTCTCCATACTCTAACACTCTTTTTTCAACAGTTAAATTGTCAGTTTGTACTGTAGGAACTTTATGAGTGCTTTGAGCCAAAAGTTCAATACATTTTCCGTTATGATCAGGAACTGTCAACACATCCCCGTCTTTAGCAGCGGTTATCGTTCCGTCATCATTCGGATAACCGATAGTCACACCGTATTCTCCCAATTCAGTAAATGGTACATTATCTTCAACATACCCGCTATCATATGTAATTCTCGCTTTAGCATTGCTTAAATCAAGCTTTTCACCATATACATATTCTGTTTTGGGTTGACTTACAATTTCAACAGTTGTAAGTTCCCTATTATTAATTCTACCGCCGGAAACGTTTTTAACACTCTCTGTTTCATCAATTTCATAATTATAACTCTTGCCATAAGAATCATCCATCGAAACATATTCAATATCTACATCACATTTCGCTGTCGGTTGTTCTGTTTTATAAACTGCTTTATACAAAACACACACTTTATCATTATTAACAAGGTTTTCAAGACTCAAAATATCATTATCTGCCTTGCCGTCTAATTTATGAATTTGACCTTGATTATCGAAAATTATATCCGATGTAAGAACAGGGATACCGTCTGTTATATCTTTTACGACAAGTTTCCTCTTCTGAATAACCAATGTACCGTTATTATATACAAAACGATAATTGTCACTTTGAGCGCCTGTCATTGTAATCGTATATCTTCCGACATCTGATTTTGAGCTTACATCTGTTGAACCGTCACGTTCTTTACAAACAAACACAGGTTCTGTCAAATTATCTTTGAACTCGACACTGTCTTGTGTTTCACCATAAGCAAAATCGCTATCATTATACGCAAAACTAAAATCAGCTGTTGGATCATCACCATATATTGCCGTCACATCATTGATATTAACATTTATCGGCTTTTTATTAATTTTCATTTCCTGACTCTTTACAGAAAGAACATTGCTTAATTCAGTTTGCGGAATAAGTGTTAAATATGCACCGTTATGTTTTGTTACGGTTAACTTATCCCCGTCTATAGCCTCTTTTTCCACACCTTCAGAGTCTGTCAGAGTAACGTCAACACCATAATCTCCAAGTTCATCATATGCAACATCATAAACAACTAAACCGTTATCATATGTTATTCTTACGCCCTTTTCCGACAAATCCAACGTTTCGCCATATGTATACTCAAGTTTCGGCTGTTTTATAATTTCAACCATCGAAATTTGTTTATCATAAATTCGTCCGCCTAAAGTTGTACTCGGTACATCTCTAAGTACATAATTACTTCCCTCTCCGTATGATTCGTCTATTGTTATATCATAAATATTAACAAGAACATTATCTGACGGAATTACACTTGTATACATAACAGTATAATCAAGTTTCACCGTATCACCATATGAAAGGTTATCAAATTCAACTTGTCCTGCGGTATTTATTGCAACACCGTCAATTTTATGTACAAGCTGAGGATCATCATATATCATTTTTGATGTCAATGCCGGAATGCCTCCTGTTATCTTCTTAACAACAATCGGACGTTTATTTATGGTAAGCATCGCCGGTACAAGTTTAAAAGTATAATTTGCCGAACTTGCCGAAGATAATTCAATATCGTATGTTCCTACAGGAGTTTTTTCATTAGTATCGCATGATATTTTCGGTTCTTCCAATTCATTTCTGAAATTTTCAGAATGCTCATCATCACCATTTACAAACCCACTGTATTCATATTCTAATGTAGGATTTTTATCTCCGTAAAATCTTTCTTTATCTTTCGCCGTTACAGTTATAACGGCTTTATTCACCAAAAGTTGTGCCGTTTGAGGTTCTTCAAGTGTTGCTTTTGTATCAACTTTCAGTTTTATTGACTTACCGTTATGATATGCAGTAGTCAAGACATCATTATCTGCCGCAGGAGTTTCATCAGTACCGTCAGTATATACAAGTTTAACTTTACCATCTGTTTTTTTGGTCAACTCATTAAACTTCAAGTTTTTCTGAATTCTTCCACTATCATATTCAACCGTAACCGCACCACGATTAAGGTTCAACTTATCTCCGTAAGTATATTCAATCTGTTTGCCGTTATCATCTCTCAAAACCGGATCACTTGTTATAACAACACTTGTAATCTGTTCTTCAAGAACTGTACCACCTGACGCCTCACTTGGATATGATTTAATTTCATAACATACATTTTTCTCATGGCTATCGTCAAACTTAACGTCTTCTATCTTAACGGTTATAGTTTCTGCCACGTCTTTTGATGTATATACTGTATCATATGTTATGCCTATTTCATCGTTGTTGATAATACCGCTTACAGTCATATCTTTCTGTTCATTCGTATATACTGCCGTTGATTCAATATAAATAGGAAGAATTGAATTATTCTTATATATTATTTCTGATGTAAGCGTCGGAACACCATTATCGATAGAATCTATCGTAATCTGTTTCTTGTTTACAGTTACAGTTCCGTTTACATATACGAAATCATAGTTATCATTTCCGCCGCCGCTCGGTATAATATCATATTCTCCACAAACTGATTGTCCGCTTACATAATCACACGATACAGTCGGTTCGCTAAGTCCTTCGTTAAATCTTTCGCTCGATAACGTATCACCGTTTACAAGGTCAGCCATCGTATAATGGAATGTGTATTCACTCGGCGCATTATCACCGTATGTCAATGTCACATCATCGGCAACAACCCTCATTTGATGTTTGTTTACTTTCAAACTATCAGAAGAATAAGCCGCTTGCAAATCATCGGTTGCTTTAGTCGGATCATTTATTGTAAGTTTTATAAACGCACCGTTATACTTTGAAACAGTAAGCAATGTATTGTTTTTCACTGTTCCTATTTCTGTTTCGGTACCGTCTTCTTTCTTTACAAAAGTCAAGTCTATACCAAAATCAGCAAGTCTTTCAAACGGTACATCACTTTCAACATATCCGCTGTTATACTTAATATCAACACTGCCGCCCTTTAGAGCAAACCATTCACCGTAAGTATACTCCATTTTATCCGGACTGCTATTAACAATAATTTCAGACATAAGTCTGGTCATAATCTTACCGCTTGATGTTGTCGGTACAGTTACTAAAGTATAATTTTTACTACTGTCACAATCATTTGCAAATTCGACATCTTCTATATCTACAGTTGCATTGTCTGTCTGTTCAAGACTGTTATATACCGCTTTATAGGTAATATCAATGCTATCATTATTTACAAGGTTGACTATATCCATATCCGAATTAGACGCAGTACCGTCCAATTTTATTGGCAACTGATAATTATGTTCATATGCTATTGATGAAGTTAAATCAGGAATACCATTATTAATTGAATTGATTTTCAATTCACGCTTATTAACAGTCAAACTGCCCTTATCTTCACATATAAATTCATAATTATCCGCACTTCCGCCAAATGCAGTAATTACATCTTCATAAGTACCCGCATTTGTCTTATTATCCGCATCTTTATCGTCAATCTTACATTGTACAGTCGGTGGAGTAAATAATGTTCCAAGTGCGGATATTATTGTTTCGCCGTCTGCCAAATCACTCTTTTCATAGTCGATTGTGTAAGTAGACGGCTCATCACCATATGTATATGATGCGTCATTTACAATAACGTGTAAAGGACGTTTCTTTACGGTTATCTCACCTGTAACCACTTTTTCTGCAGTTGCGTCAGTTGGCGGAACAAGAGTAATGGTCTTTCCATTGTGATTTTTAATTGTTGCAAAAGCTCCGTCCTCAACTTCTGTATCTGTACCTGTGTATACAGCTTTAACATCATACTCTGCAAGTTTATTAAACGGAACATTTTCAATAACATCACCGTTATCGTATGTTAATTTAAACTTTCCACCGCTGAAATCAAGCTTATCTCCATACTTATATTCACGGCTTGTTCCGTCATTATTTTGGGTTGGATCTGTTGTTATTTCAATAGCTGTCATAACAGACTTAACCGCAAACCCCTTTTGCGGAGTTTCTATCTTTTGAAGATAATAGTTTCTTGCGTCACCGTAGCTTGTATCCAAAACAGCATTGGTTATATCAACATCTGTTTCCCCTACTGCCGAATTATCCGTATATGTTGCATCAAAAGTTATATGCACACAATCATCCCACAAAGGACCTCTGTTTTCAGCAAATGTTAAAGTCGCTGAATCAACGTCTGTTTTGACGTCAATGTTCTTTACAAGGTCACTTTCAAATGCTTCTTTTGATGTAAGATTAGGAACATTATTAACCGTTTGTACAATAAGAGGTCTTTGTCTTATTACAATGTTGCCGTTTTCATACAAAATATTATAATTTTCAGCGTCAGCACCGCTTATAGACAATATATATGTACCGGCTAATGTCTTTTGATTTACATTTGTTGTTCCGTCATCCTCTTTGCAGACAATTTTAGGCTTTTTATATCCCGAAATGTTTTCTACATCGTCTGCATCATCATATTGGAAATCACTTTCTGTATATGTGTATCCATATCCGCTTGCATATTGACTTATATTTTCACCATAAGTCGTATATATATCATCAGCCTTTACGTGAAGGTCATGTTTTGTAACCGTTATCTTATCGGTTGTAACTGCCTCAACATCATAAATTGTATCCGGTATGACAGTTATAGTCTTTCCTGTGTCTTTAACAACTAAATGTTCATTATTTTTAAGTTCAACATTTCCGCCCGTATATGTGAGCTTAACATCATAAGATTTTAATTCTTCAAAATTAACATTGATAACTTGTTCATTATCAAACGTCAATTTTACTTTTCCGCTTTCAAGATTAAGCGGTGTGCCGTAAACATATTCTGTCGTAGGTTGTTCAACAATTTCAAGACCTGTTATACTCTTAATATAAACTCGTCCGCCGTCTGCGGTTGTTATTGAATCAGACGAAACCGTATAGTTGTAACTCTTACCGAACGTATCGTCCATTTTTAAATCATCAACCGTTACTTGAACATTTTCAGCCGCAGTGTGATTTGCATATTGTGCATTGTAAAGGACTTTAACTTCATCACTGTTATACAATCCACTTACGTTCATTGTATTTTTGTCTGTTGATTTTTCAGCCGATGCAGGCACTTTATATGGTGCCGTTTTTTCACTGCCGTCACTGTTTAAATAATATTTTGAAATAAGTGAAGGTACTTCACCTGTAATCTTTTCAACCTTTAACGGTCTTTTATTAATTGTAAGCGTACCGTTTTCGCACACAATATTATAGTTATCACTTGTACCGCCCAACAATTCTATTGTCGATTCGGTATAGCCTTTTTCTTTATCAATTTCAGTGGATGCAGTAGCTTGACAGCTAAATCCAGGTGCAACAAAGCCGGTAAATGTACTGCTTGTTTCACCGTAAACAAAATCGCTATCGGTAAAAGTATATGTAAATGTTACACTACTGTTTTCATCACCGTAATATCTTTGTTTATTATCAGCTTTTATATGAAGATCTTTTTTATTTATCTTGAAATTATTTGTCTTATACCAAGAGCTTATACCATCCATTGTAAGCATAAGCCACTTTCCGGTATCCGACACGCTCAAATGATCTCCGGTTTTAGCTGTTGTTTTATTACTGTATTTTATTGTCAGACCTTTTTCAACAGCCTCTTCAAATGTCACATTTTCAACAGTACCGCTACCGTATGTGATTTTGACGTTACCGGTTTTTAAATCAAGTGTTTCACCGTAAGTATATTCAAGTTTACATTCTTCTGTTACTTCAAATTCGGTTATATTATCCGCAACAATTTCACCGTCACTGCTCGTTAAATTAGCAGATTTAACAGTATAATTTTTCCCGTCCGGATAATCGTCATCAGTTTTGACTTTTATGTTGGTTGCCGTTACCTTTTTATTTTTACCAACAGCTTTTGTTGACTCGGTATCAGTGTATGTAACGTCATATTCAATCTTTATGATGTCATTGTTAATGATTCCCGCCGCAGTAAATTCATCACTGGAACAAGTTGCGGTAAATGTATAAGGGAATGTTGCATTTATACTGCAAGACGGTATCTTAACTTTACTTACCGTAATTTCTTTCGGTGTTATGCTAAGCTTGCCACTGACAAAATCAAAATAATAATTATCAGATTCACCGCTGTTTTCAACAAAGTTTATCGGATAATCGTCCTGACAATCCGTTGTTGTATCAGCCTCACAACTTATCTGCGGAGCAGTCTTAACGGCTGTAGCGATTGTGTCGTTATTTTTTAAACACGTTTCGTCATACTTAAATGTAAATGACGGATTTGCACTTCCGTATACTTTTGTATTATCGTCCGCTGTAACAGTAAGTTTTGCTTTTTCTACTGTAATCTGATATTTTATACCGTTTATGTAAAATACAAAAACTCCTGCCTTTTTCGGTGTACCGGTTATTGTTCCGACTGATTGATTATATGTCATACCGGTAGGAATATCACCGTCAACCGTGCCTTTTTTCTCAAATCCTGTGTATGATTTATCAGTACCGTAAACTGCATTTTCCAATTCCTTAGCAGGATCTTCCGGAACAAATTTTGGCACATAATCGCCCATATATTGCAATTTGTCCATAAGATTTTCAGTGATAGAATTAGACGCACCACTTGTATCCCACATATATCCTTCATCACCGATTTGCATATTCAATGATGTAGCACCAAGTTTAGTTGATATAACATTTCTGCCTTCCGGCGGTACTGTTTTTACTTTAAACGGCAATTTTATAAAATAACCGTCTGACAAATTAAATGTTTGACCGTCTTTCAAACACAATTCAATAACAAGTGTTTTTACAGACCATGTATCATTCCATGTATATGACGATGTTGAAGAATCAACCGCATAGTTTTTCTTATAATTTGTATCTCCAGCTATATCAAATACTTCAAGCTCAGGGTTATTTTTCTGAATTTGTGTTTTTAGTGCAGTAGTATTCAACGCAGTCGGATTTACATATCTCGAATCATAATCTACCGACAAAGTGATTCCCTTCAAATTACCCGTCTTTAGATTGGCTGTATTGTCAAATCTGTAACCTATCCAAAAAGCGTCATTTTTCTGAAGTTCCTGAGTTTTGTCCGCAGATGTATTCGGCTCTGTTTCTGTTCCCATAAAGTCCATATACAGTTGTGTTTTATTACTATCTGCCGATGTCGAAACATTGTATTCTTTCTGTGTTACTGTTTCATCAACTGAAAGCGATGTATATAAATCCGCCATTTTTTTGTTTAAGAAATTGGTTCTGTCTGTTTCATCAACAACTCCGTTACCGCCGCTTGTGCTTATATCAAGTGCACGATATTTATATAATGTATTGCTGATATTTGTATCCGGAATATTTTTATCATACATAAATACATCAAGCATATTTACATAATTGTCCATATTCATATCGCCTTTTTTAGGCAAAACAATCATACTTCTCTCGTCTTTTAACGGACGAGTACCGTCGTTAGGGTCATACTCATATGTAATCATATATATGCCCGGTTTAACATTTTGAGTTTGCAAAATGTCTATTATATTCTCACCGTCTGCACCGGTCAATGTTTTCACATCGGTTTTATCGGTTGTGTTATCCCAATCTTCATATTTTAATGACGATACTGTCTGATACTGAATTGTACGTTTTATAGTCTTATCTTGTGTCAGTTCTATTGCATCGCCGTTAGAATCATACAATGTTACTCCGGGATCTGTAAACCTATCACCCGAAAATACTACTATTGCAGTTTCGTCTTTATCGTAATTTATATATTGATTTTCTTGAAGTGAAGTACCCTTTTTCACTTCAACGCCATCTGTACCGTAAATATTCCATGCCAACGGATTATATGAGATATTTCTGTACTTATACGTCGAATCAAAAGTTGACTTTAGTGCAGTTTTTGCATCAGCGGTTTGAGAAGACGCCATAATCTTTCCGTATGGTGTATTACCGCATGCAAGGCGTATTTCTGTGCTTAAACGCTTAACATGAAAAGTATATGTTCTACTGTTATCGTTAGGCATTGTAATCGTAACGGTTATTTCATTATACTCTTTATCTGTCGAGGTAAAGTCAAGGTTCATATATTCTGTAGAAATATTTTTACCTGTTATGATGTCACGAGCTTCAAGGTCCTCACCGTTATACCAATAACCTTTACCCGAAATATCCTCTGAACTGATTGAAACTTTTTCACCGTTTACCGCAACACTTGTTGTCGCACTCGGCTCATACTGTTCAAAATCCATTTTTACAGACGCGGTATTTGCATACACATACGTATAGTAATCAGTAACTTTACTGTCAAAAGTCAAATCATTCCCGTTTATGTCTGTCCAATTTATCTGTGACGGAATATCTTCATCATTTACGTTTCTTGACGAAAATGCAACTGAGCCTGTTGTTATATCAGGTGAATTGTACAAACTCCAATTTCCGTACAATGTGATATTATTAAATCTGTCAAGCATTGATGATGATATATTTGTATCTTCATCAACCTTTGTTCCTCCGCCGTTATTTTCTGTATACCAACCGTCAAATGTATATCCGATAATTCTGTACGGTTTACTGCTCCAATCCGGTATAGGTTCGTCTACTACGCCACCCGTGCCTTGATAGTTATCATGCGGCTGTGGTCCGTATTCTGCATCTATATCTTCATCAGGAATGATGATAGGATGGTCCTCGCTTATTTTTCCGTCACTTGCCTCGTTATATTGCAAATAATAACTGAAATCTCCATCCGCAAAAACCGGCACCACAAATCCACCTTGCAAGCACATTGCAACGCTTAATAATACCGTTAATAATCTATAACATATATTTTGTTTTTTCATAAGCCCTCACCTCATTATGACAATAACGTTATTACATTTTCAAAGCAAACAAGATAAACTCTTGTATAATTTGAAAATGCAACAACAGAGGCAAGCGAAAATCCGCTGCCTCTATTATTACAAATTTCGTAAAAAGCTCTTATTAATCAAGCATTTGGAGTCGGAGAAGGCTCCGGAGTAGGTGATGCACCCGCTCCGGCATTCTCGTCTGATGTGTCTTCTACAACTTCTGTTTCCGTAATCTTATTCTTATCATATTCTTCTGACTTGATGAACTGACTTTCATCAGCCGCAACGTCTTTAAGAATTCTGTGGTTCATTGCGAATACTACATCATTATAAGCCCAATGTGCCTCTGTCATATCTGACGGAAGTACCTCGATATTTCCAACAGTCATATCTGCAAGAACTCTGTTAACTGTTGCAACAGTTTCTGCTCTTGTTATAGGTCTGTTCGGACCGAATGTACCGTCCGGATAACCTTCCATAATACCTCTGTCTGTCAAATACTTGATAGCCTTAACAGCCCATTCACTGTAACCCTCATCTACGTCAGGATAAGCTAATTCATCAGAAGACATATAGCCCGAGATGTCATAGCCCTCTGCCTTAGCCATCATAACAGCCATTTCTGCTCTTGTGATGTAATTTTGAGGTCTGAATGTACCGTCTTCATAACCTGTTACTACACTGAATTTCTCCAAGTAACCGATATAATCTTTACTCCAACCTTCGCCTACATCAGGGAATGATGTATCATATTCTTTATCCATATAGATATTATTTGCAATCAATCTTGCGAATATTGCTGATACTTCTTCACGGCTGATTGGAAGTTCAGGACCGAATACATTATCATCATAACCTACGATATATGGATTTAACATAGTCTTTGTGATGATTGACGGTTCTTTTGTAGGTTCCGGAGTAGGATTTGCCGGCTTAGGAGTCGGTGTTGCTACTGCCTTTGTAACTGTAACTGTAACAGTATCCTTTAGAGTCTTATTAGTCTTAGACTGAGCTGTGATTATAGCTGTACCTTCACCGATAAACTTAACAATACCGTTTTCGTCTACAGTTGCAACGCTTTCATTATCTGATGTCCAAATAACTGTTGGGTTTGCAGGTTTTGTAACGAATACTGCGATCAAGTCTACAGGATCACTTCCTGCAGGAGCTTCAATCTTGCTTACGTCCTTACCTGCTGTACCGTCGGCGTTTTCGTACTTAATGCTTAGGGAGTTACCTCCTCCGCCGCCTCCGCCGCCGCCACCAGGATTGCTGCTGGTTATTTCAATCTTAGCGCCGGTAACAGTACCTACAACGTAGTTAAGAGTCATTTGGTCATTTGAACCGTCTACCTTTGCATCTGTAACAGTTGCATCGACAGTTCCTGTTGCTGATGTTACGAATGTAGCTTTATAGCCGATTGTAACATTATCCTTATCCTTTTCAAGAATATCAGTTGTTGTAAAGTTCTTGTTCTTTGTTACAGTCTTTTCACCTGCTGAACCCTTTGTTGATGAAGGAACAGTCAATGCAGTGATGTTGATTGTCTTAGGTGTTATCGCACCCATGATAGGAGCAATTACAACTCCGTTTTCATCTGCGACAATTTCATAATTATCTGTGTCTGTACCGTCTTCATTTTTAATTGAAACATTTGTAAAGTTAATTGCCTTTTGATATACATCACCGAACTTAGCAACATTTTCATCTACAAATGCAGGAGTTGCTGTAACTGTTACAGTATCACCCGTTGCAACACCGCTTACTGTATAAGTAATTTCAGGAGTTGTTTCGTTTAATGTTACTGTATTTGTACCGTCATATACCTTTGTATATGTACCGTTTGCTGTAATCTTAACCTTTTTCTTATCAGCAGTTGCCTTATTTGTAAAAGGTTCATTTGTTGCTGTCGGAACAGTAATCTTAATCTTATTATCCATATCTCTGCGGATTTCAGAATCAGAGCTTACAGGTGTGTTTGTGTTTGTCCATGTAAATACTGTACCGTTTTCCGGTTCTGTATAACCGTCTGTTGTCAACCAATCACCGTTTTCATACTTATGCTTTGTTGTTGTTCCGTCACTGTAAGATACAGTGTATTCAAATCCGTTAAGACCGTCTGTACCAAGCTTATCACCATGTTGTGGTCTTGTCGTATCAGTTACAAATTTAGGCTGATTAATAATTTCAACTGTTGCAGTCTTTTGAGTAACTGTACCCTTCGTGTCTTTACCATTCCATTCAATATAGTAATTATCAAGTTCAGTAGGATTTGTTGTATAATCTACCTCTGCAGTTTCGATTTGTTCTTTAGTATTATCTCGATATGTACCATATACAGTTACATTAACGGTTTCCTTTTCACCATTAACTGTTACTTCACCGCTTTGTGTATAGTTTGTACCTTTTTCCAAAGTCACTTTTTTATCTGCACCTATGATAATCGACGGAACGGAATTGATTGTAATTGTCAAAGGAGCTTTTACAATATTACCTGTTGCGTTGTTTACATAGCTAATCACATAATTATCGGCGTCTGTGCCACTAAGCACATAACCTGTGGCATTAATAGTCAAATTATCTGCTACATTGCCATTAGCATTATTACCGATTGTTGCTGAAAGTGTACCCTTAGTTAGAGTTACATCATCACTGCCAACCGTGAAGTTAGTAGGTTCAGTAATCGTCAACTTACCAATTTCATCAACTGTAAGAGAATTATTACCACTGTATGTATGGTTGATTGCATCTGTACCGTTATCAACAGTTATTGTAACAGGTTTCCTATTTAATGTTATTGACGGATTGCCTGTCGATGGAACTGAGGCACTTCCACTCTTTGTATAGGTAGCTTTCAATTCCTTAGTTGGATTAAGCTTATCATATCTTACAACAGTTTTATCTGTATCAAATGTAGGATTTGCATTAATTGTTGTATCACCAAGCTTGATACCTATTTCACTCGGCAATTCAGCCGGTGTTCCTGTAACGTTCTTAATCCATTTACCTTTCGTACCATACTCATATATATCTGTCTTAGCACCGTCATTATATATAACAGTTATCTTTGTACCTTTCAAATCGAACAAGTCACCATGAGTATATTCTGTCTTGCCTGTTGTTTCAATTTCAATCTTAATACCTGTAACTGTACCGTTTGAAATAGTTGCATTACCGTCTACAATAGCAAATTTTACATCATAGTTATCTACATAATCTGCATTTTCATCTGATACCTTCGCAGTTGCATTATCATATGTAACAGTTGCTGAACCTTCTGCTGATGTCTGGCTATATGTATAAGGTATATCAACCTTAATTACATGATCGCTTAAGATTGAATAGAAACCGTCAGCACTTGAAATACCATAACCGTCAGTAGTTGATTGTACCAATTTTTCCAAAGTTCCTGTTGTAGACGCATCAACTGATGTATCCATATTCTTTGTTACAGATATAATCTGTACAGGACGCTTATTAATCTTACCTGTTGTATTATTTGTAATGCTTGCATCTGATGGTAGAATATAATATTGATTATCAGCATTATCATTTAATACCACTGTACCAATTACAAGTTTTGGTGATGAGGCTGTATCTGCTACTGTTGTTCCGCCATACTGGATATTATCCTTTGTACTATCACTTAATGTAACACCGTCACTTCCGGCTACACCATTTAATGTAAGAGCTACACTTTCCTTATTAAGCGATGTAAGAGCATTTGTGTTATCATATACCTTTTCAATATTACCGCTTACTTCCAAAGTAAGTTGTTTCTTTGTTAAAGTGATGTCACCAGTTGAAGCTGATTGATACTCACCGTTAGTATCCTTTACTTTTGATGTAACCTTAACAGATGTTGTCTTGTTATCGCTATCAGCTTGAAGATCCTTGTTTGTATCATCAAGACGAATTACACCGTCAGTTGCAGGGTTAGTTGTGTCACCCCATGTAATTGTTACATCATCAGGAGTTCCCGTTAACTCTGTATTACTACCACCGGTTATATCATACCACTTACCGTTCTTATGTTCATACTTCTTTGTATCAGTATCATCATTATTGTATGTAACTGTGATTTTCATACCGTCAAGAGTTAAATTATCGCCATGTGACCATGTTGTCTTTGTTGGATTTTCAACTTCAATCTTTGTTACAGGTTTCTTATTTACAGTACCCTTAACATCACTATTCCATGTAATATTATAGTTCTTATAACTATCCTTATTTTTAACTGAATATGTTACATTAACATTTCCTTGAGCAGTAGAGTTTTGGTCATATTCACCTGTAACAGTTAAGTTAACTTCTTCTTTAACACCATTAACCTCTACTTCACCGCTTTGTGTATAGTTCTTGTCAGCTCCCTTTTCCAAAGTAACAGTCTTACTTTGACCTACAATAATCGAAGGAACACTTGTTATTGTTACAGTAAGATCTTTTGGATTTATCTTACCCTTTATACTAGTTGTAACAGTTGCAGCTGATGACATTGTATAGTTAGTATTCTCTGACATTGCAATGTCGCTAAAGTTAATAGTCTTCTTCGCTACTGTTGTTCCGTCGCTTTCAAATGCTACATCCTTAGTATCATAATTAGCAGTTGCACTGATAAGTAAATTTACTGTAGCTTTATCTGCATCAAGAACTCCTACACCCTCATATGAAATTGGCTGAGTTACAGTTGTTGTACCGTCATATGTCTTTTCCGGTGACGGTGTGGTCGGAATAGTTATTTGAGTGATTTCCTTCTTATTAACTGTTAGTGTCGTGTTTTTGTTACTTTCATCTCCACCCTTAACAACAAGGATTGCACCATTATTATTATCACGTCTTAATTGTTGTGTTTGTGATGTCAATGCGTTTTCTGTACCATCCTTTTCAAGTGCAAATGATACAGGAAGTTCTGTTACCGTGGTACCGTTCTTATCTTTCCAAGTACCATCAGCTTGGCAAGTATAAGTATTATCATCGCGAGAATCTTGATACTTAACCTCAATTACCATACCCTTCAATGAAAGGTTATCACCATGTGTATATTCAGTCTGTGGCGGAGTTGTTACATTAATTTCATTGATTATGTTGCTAACAACATAACCCTTAACACCGTTTTCATCCAAAGTGAATACATAGTTTCCTAACTCATTTCCTGTTTCAGTCTTTGTGAATGTAAGTGTCTTTTCTGTCTTTTGACCTACAGGATCTTGAGTTGAATCAGGATATGTTGCCGTAACTGTTACTGAAACACCACTTTCAGGTTGTTCGCTGTAATTAATGCTTGCTGTCTTTTTCAAGTCTTCACCCGAAACACCGGCAAGAATATCAGCAACTCCTGCAACTTTTACAGTGATTGACTTAGGATTAATTTTACCCTTTACACCGCTTGGCATAATTACATTATACTGATCGCTGTTATCGCCTGTAATTGTCAAACCGCTTATTGTAATATCCTTATCTGAACCTTGATCCTTTGTATCAAATGTAGCTGATGCACCTGTTTGATTAATAGCAATGTCAGTATCACCGGATACTAAATCATCACTTTTAATACCAAACTTCAAAATTTGCATTGCATCAGTTGTAGTATCATATACCTTTTCGATTGCTGATAATCCGTCAGCTTTTTCTGCTGTCAAGTGTAAATCTTTCTTAGCTACCTTTAATGTAACAGCTGTATTCGCACTGTCAAGACCTGTCTTTGAAACAACGATATGTTTATCGTTATTACCTATTACAAGTTTGCTAAAGTCACCGCCGCCTTCGATTGCAACAGTAAATCCTTCGTTATCCCATTCAGTTGATCCATATGTAAAGTCGTGAGTAGAACCGTTTCCATATGTAATTGTAACAACCATACCGTCTAACGAAATACTGTCACCATAATATTTCTGATGTGAAATATCTGTCGGATCAGTAGTTACTGCCATCCTTGTTGCAGCGTTAGTCTTAATTTCTACACTTGCGTTATTCCATGTAAATGTATAGTTATCCTTACCTGTACCGCTTTCACTTGTGCTTGTCGGTGCATAAGATTTTGGACTTGCTGTTGCCAAGTCTGCTTTTGGAACAGTAACAGTATAACCAAATGTGAAGTTACTTTCCTCACCACTGACAATACCGTTTTGTGTCACTTTGCCATTATTAACTGTTGCACTTGTTTCAGTTATAGTCTTATCCTCTGTCGCAAATTTATTTTCATAAATATCTTCAGTTATAACCGGAGTTAATGTAACTGATTTCTTAGAAATATTACCTGTCAACGTCGGATATGTAGGGCTATATTCAACCAAGTTAGAACCTACAAGAGTCGGTGTACCTGTCAATGCTATATTATTCTGAGCATCTTTACTGCTGTAAATATATGTCGGAGCTGTTACACCTGTTATGTCATTATTATATACTCCGTCATATCCTTCTTGCGAATCTGCAACCTTTAGAGTTATTGTCTGACCAACCGCCGGTGTACCGTCATATGTCTTTTGGATAGCGTCACTACCATCTCTTTCAATCAAAACAGTACGTTTTGCAACGTTTATTGTAATTGCATTTGAATTTACTGTATCCTTTTCAACAGTAATTGTTTTACCGTTATCTGTTGAATTCTTTAATATAGTAGTTCCGTCTGTCGGAAGTGTTGTATTAAGGGTCAAACTAAGAGTATTCCAATCTGTGTCATTATATCGAATACCGTCTTTTGTTTCACCGCCAACATATGTTACCTTTACTGACAAATCACTCAAACCAAGTGTATCACCATACTTATAATCATGGTTATCCTTTGTTATTGTAATCTCTTTAATACCTTGAACTTCAACTTTACCATTGATTGTAGAAGGTGTAGTTTTTATTTCAAAATTATTAGTAGCAGTAACAAAATCAACACCGTTTATCGGAACATTAACGCTGTCTGCAACTGTGTTAACCAAATCACCGTAATTATAATTAAATTTAATTGCAGGTTTTGTCAAACCGTTCATCTCTGCCTCATAGTTATCTGTTGAGGCAATAGTTCCGCTCTTAGCTATCTTATAATAAGCAGTTGGAGCATTTTCGTTAATTGCTGTTATGTGAATTGGGTAAGGAATAATCGTACCAGCTATATCAGCAATAGATGACGGCTTAATGTAGTTAGCTGCGTCATTACCGCTAAGGGCGATATTTGTGAATTCAATACCTACATTATTGATTGTTTCACCTGTTTTTGAAACATCAGCAGATTTATATTTTGCGTCAGCCGTTACCTTAACGTCATCAGTAACACTGTTAAAGCTCTGTACTTTGCCAGTACCGATTGTGTATGTTACTGTTTGACCCTCACGAAGAGCTGTTTTACTGTCATATACCTTATTTGCAGTACTTATTGACGCAGTTGCCGTTAATTGCTTTTGTAGCATTGTAACTGCACCTGTTTCAGCTTCTTTCTCACCGGCAGAAACCTTAATCTTCTGATCTTTCATATTCTTGTAATGAGCCTTGAAATTCAAAGCGTCATTGCTATTTAATGAGATACTTCCAAGTGATACATTTACACCTGCCGGAAGATCTGTATCCCATTTGTAATTACCCTCTGTACCTGTTACTGCATATGTTGTACCTGTTGGGTGACTGCTTGTCTTAATAGTAACTGACAAACCTGTTGGATTGAATGTATCACCATGTGTATATTGCATTAGGTCAGGTGATGTAATTGCAGCATCTGTAAATTCGTCTGCTACTACTGTACCTGTCAATCCCGTAGGCCATGTAAATTCATAGTTACCACTTTCCGTACCTGTAACAGAAGTACCTGAAATTGTTACAGTCGGATTAGCATCAGTTGAATTTGCATATGTAAGTTTATAAGCGAATGTCAAATTAGCTCTGTCACCTGATAGAATATCAGCCGCTACAACTGTATTAGCTGTAGGATTACCGCTTGCAATAGCACTTGCATTTGAAATTGATTTTACAAGGTCTTCTGTGTCCTTATAAATTGACGGGATATATACATTTGAAATTGCAACAGTTTTTACTGTAATATCACCGACTACACCGCCTGTAACAGTAGCGCCGGTTCCAAGTGTATAGTTATCATTGCCGCTTACTGTCGGTGTTGTAAAGCTAATTGCTTTATTTTGACCAACATTCTTATTTTCATATGCAGGTGTTGCACCAAGAGTTACTGTATCTCCGCTGATTACCTGAGTTGATGTATAACCGATATTGCTCTTTGATGCGTCATTTAATTCTGTATCACCATTATACGTCTTTGTAATATCACCGCTCTTTGCTGCAGTGATTGATGTAATTGCGATTGGCTTAATTGTTACAGCCGAGCCTTCACCGCTATCATTACCATTCTTATGGTTTGCAACGATTTGGTTGCCGTTATGTCCTGTTACAGACAATGTTTGTCCTTGTGCAAAAGTTCCGCCTTTTGCAGTATCTTTCCATGATAGTGTAAATGGAATATTATCTGCGCTGATATTTACACTGCCCAATGCCCATGAAACTACGTCATTGACTACTGTTGCTGTGTATACTTCTGATGTTCTGTCTGTATAGTTAATTGTAACCTTTAAGCCGGCTATACTTAATTTATCGTTATATGTAACATCGCTGTTAAACTGTGTAGGGTTAGCTACTGTAATACTGTCTATAGTTCTTTCTACTACATTTGCACTACCTGTCAATGAATCAGGTGTCAATGAGTAGTTTGCGCTTGTTCCTACGCTATTATCAAGAGCAATGTTTGTTATCTCTACATCAGTAGTTGTACCGCTTTCAGGATTTGAAGTTTTGTACTTATAGTCGAATGTTACGCCTACTGTTTCACCGCTTACAATACCTGTGTCTGTATCTGCCGCCTCAAATGTAGCATTTGTAGCACTTGTTGCGGTTTGGTCTGTAACTTTTTGTGATACGTCAGCATACTTATTAACGTTCGGAATTGTTATTCCTGTGATAACCAATGGACGACGTGTGATTGTTGCGTCAAATTCTTGATTTGTATAACCGCTAATTTCAAAATTATTTGTATCGTTTAGTTGCGGAGCGGATACAGTAATCTTGGTTGCAAGTGCAACTGTTGAATCGTTATAAGTATATGTTGCACCGCTTACTGTCGGTAATGTAACAGACAATCCGTCAATAGAGTTTACAGATCCAACTGTCCACTCAATAACACCGTTTGTATAAGTTGTGTTACCGTTATATACCTTTGTAACGTCACCGTTCTTTGACGGATTTACAGTTACTTTACGTTTGTTAACTGTGCGAGAAACACTACCTTCAACGCCTTCTTTAACCTTTACAGAAACAGTTGCTGTACCTACAGCCAAGCTATCCTTATCTGTAGGAAGTGTGATTGTGAATGGCTTTTCTGATACTGCAGTATCGTTCTTCTTCCAATTCACACCATCATCTGATGTATATACTTCTGTATTAGTATTGCCATAATCAACAGTTACTGTTGTACCTGTCAAATCAAGCTTATCGCCATATTCATATGTCTTATCAGGAATTGTAACTGTAACACCTGTTGCCTCAACTTCATTTACCACACCTGTTGCAGTAGCATTATTAGTAAGACTATAGTTCTTATCGATTGCAGTATCTAATCTTACATTAGATAAGTTTACAACAGCAGTATTGCTTACTGTCTGATTATCTGCATACGCATAATCGTATATTACTGTAACCGTTTCACCGCTTACAATACCAGTGTCTGTACTTGCCGCCTCAAATGTAGCACCGCCGTTTGCAGCACTTGTTGCAGTTTGGTCTGTGCCTGTACCTGCCTCAAATCTGTTGATTGCAGGAATATTTGTGATAGCTGTTAAAGTAATCGGACGTTTTGTAATTGTACCGTTCGGTGTACCTGTTACATCAGGAGTACCAAGTTTATAGTTACCATCATTATTATTTGTCAAATGGAAACCTGTGATATTTAACGGCTCAGATGCATGTACATCAGCCTCTGCATATTCAACAGTATTAGGCGCAACCGTTACCGGGTCACTATTTATAATACCCTCTGTAATTGCATATGTAAATGCCGGATTTGGCGTCAAATCTGCATTACCATCATACACCTTTGTCTGATCAGTACCTGTAATTTTAATCTTAGTCAATGTGATTGGATTTACTGTAATCTGATCACTTGTACCTGTTACGCTTGTACCTGTGTATGATGCAGTGATACCCTTTGTACTTCTTTGAACATTAAGAGTTTCACCTTGAGTCGGTACATCTGTTGTGCCTGACCAAGCAAGAGTAAACGGAACTGTTGTAACATCTACATCTGATTGACCTTCAACTTGCTTTGTCCATGTTGACGCGTCTTTCCATACATATGTTTCGCTACCGGCGCTTGTTCCTCCTGATGTAAAGTTAACTTGTACCTTTAAACCGGCTAAAGCTAAAGCAGTACCATATGTTTGAGCTGTAGCAAATTGAGTCGGAGCAGTTACTGTTAATGAGTCAACCTCTCTTTCGTCAACGTGACCTGACTTTGTAGGAGTGCTTTCATCTAATTTATAGTTAGCGTTAACAGTGTTTGTGCTGTTTAGAACAAGATTATTTATTGTAATATTACTTGTATTGCCTGCTACAGATGTATCATTATATGTATACTTATAGTCAACTGTTACATTCTCACCGCTTACAACATTATCAAATGTTACAGCTGATGTTCCTACATTTTCAACCGGTACATCTGTATCATTTGAATATTGTTTTACTGTCGGAACAGTAATAGCAGTTACGGTTATGTGACGAGCTGTTATTGATGCAGTAACATTGTTTGTAAAATTCTCAATTTCATAATTTGAATTACTCAATGTCAAATCTGCTTTATTAATTGTTACACCGTTTGTTGAAACTGATGTACCATCATATACTGTAGGATTATTACTTACCGTCACTGTATCTGCATTGAATTGAGTATCATAACCTGCAGATTGATTTGTTACGTCATAAGTTATAGCATCATCAGCGTCCAAATCCGTTTTGCCGTCATATACCTTTGTAATATTACCGCTTGCTGTGACACTAACCTTTAATTTATTAACAGTAATGTTACCTGTTGTCGCCGGTTCAACACCGTTTGCTGATGCAGTAATTGTATATGTACCTACTGAATCAAACTTATGAGTTGCTGAAAGTGTTTCCTCTGTTCCTGTCCACTTTAACGTAATATCATCAGGAACAGCATTCCAATCATAATCCACCGAATCAGTTTCGCCGTCATATGTTACAGTTACTTTAATACCTGTAGGATCAAATGTGTCACTGTAATTATATTCGTTCTTAGTTGGATCACTTATAGCGATAGATTTTATAGTTCTGTTGTTAACTGTACCGTTTTGATTTTCCAAATAAGTCGGTTCAACAGTGTAGTTTGTATTTGTTGTAGCAATGTTTGTCACTGTTACATCACTAACCGGACCTACACTGCTTATGTTTGCATATGAATAATCATATGTAATTGCAACTGTTTCACCATCTACAACTTCATATGGTGTATTAAGATCATACTCTGTATTAGTCGGAATAGTTGCTGTAGCGTTACCTGTCTGTGTATCAGCTTTATTCTTTGTTGCAGCCGGTACATTGTTAATAATTGCAATCTTTACAGTACGCTTGTTAATTTTACCGCTACCGTTAGCGATAGCTTTAATTGTGTAGTTATCTTTATTCGCACCGGCAAGTGTTGCAGTAAATACTACATTTTTGTCGTTATCACTTGCATTTTTGTCTGTAAGACCAGCCGCAACACCATCTTGATATACTGCTGTTACACTTGCATTTACAACATCATCACCTACAAGTTCTCCGTCAGCGATTGTTGCTGTAAGTGCCGGTGCCTCTACAGTACCATCGTAATCCTTGTTGATACCTGTTGTTTGTGAAGGATTAACAGTAATAGCCTTTTGACCAACTGTAATAGGACTACTTGCATTTGTAGCATTTCCTAAACTTACTGTAATTTGAGCACCGTTGTTAACTGCAGTTGAGTCAGTTGTATCGTGACGTGTTATCTTTGACTCTGCCGCAGCCTTGAACGCATCCCAATCACTGAAGTTTGTACCGTCCAAACTGAACTGTGTACCTGTTGGAAGTGTATTATCCCAACTTGTGCCGTTATATGAGTATGTTGTGCTTGTTTCGCCTTCTTTTACTGTAAATGCTAAACCATCCAATTTGAATGTATCACCATGTGCAAATGTACCTGTCGGTGCAGTTACGCTTGTAATACTTCTTGCGGCAAGAACTGTGATTTTTTTCGAAATCGTCATACCTTCGCCGAAGTCGAAAGTATATGTATGGTCGCCGTTTGTTGCACTGTCCAAATCTGTACTTGAAACAGTGTATGTTGCTTTATCAGTTGAAAAAGTACCGCTTGGAGTATCGTTTACATTTACATCTGAATAATCGCCTAAAGTAATAGTAAATGCTTTATTACCGTCATTTGCACCCTTGCGGTATGTCATATCAGCGCTAACAGTCGGAGCTGTTTTTTCTGCGAATGTTACCTCAACAGTTGTATCTGCTGAAGGACTTGCTACTGAATGTGTACGTGTTTTTTGTACACCGTCAATAGTTTCGCCTGTTACTGCAGTAACTTTGTTTTGGTCATCAGCAGTTGCTGTTACAGTGTAGCTTTCATCAGAATAAACTGTGTATGTACCGTCAGTTTCTGCAGTAAGTGTACTTCCGCCATCTTTTGCTACAGTAACAGTACCGTTACCTGTTTTATTTATTGTCAATTTATGTCCGGCATCAACTGTCAATGCAACAGTTGCTGTTATATTTTCACTACCTGACGGTGTGAAAGTATAAGTTTGACCGTTGTCTGTACCTGTGATACCGCTTACTGTCCATGTGTAACCTGTTGTGTGAGCAACAGTTGGTGCTGTCAAAGTATATTCAGTATTCTTTGTCAAAGCAACCTTTGTACCTGATGTGTGAGTAACACCTGTGATTGCACCTTGTGTTGGGTCAGTAATTGTGATGTAAGGTGTTGTATCAATAGCAGATAGAGTTGCTGTTGTTGCATCTTGTTGACCTGTTACAGTAATTTCAACATTTTTGTTTGCCGCAGTTGATGTCAAGCCTGTAAGCTTAGTTGCAAGGCTTGTGCCTTTTACTGTAATTATATTTCCTGATATTGTGTAATCATCAGAACTGCTTAATGTTTGTCCATCGATTTTGATACCTGTTATATCATCGATAACATGTGTACCTAAAGTAAGTGTGATATTAACGTCATTCTTATCATATAAATCGAATGAATCAGAGATTGACGCTGATATAGGTGTACTTGCTGTTGCGTCAAAAGAAACAGTCTTTTCACCATTACCGTCAACGTCAATATCATCTGATGCTATTGTAGCAGTTTTATCTGCACCAGGATTTGTAACAGTTTTATCCTTTACAGTAAGAACAACACCGTTAGTATTATCAAGTGCATAACCTGTGTTAGGTTTTACTGTAATTATAGCATCATATGCTTTATCATATTCAAAATTACCTGTTACTCCTGTACCGTTATGTTCCCATGTAACTTCTGCAGTGTAATTAGCACCGTCAGGTACTGTTGCAACTGTATCCGGTGTTCCACCCGGTTTAGGGTATGTTACAGATACTTGTGCTGTTGTAATTTTTGCATTTGCAACAGTAATTGTATCTATAGCTTGATACTTTGGATTACCGTCATTTGTGTCTGTTCCGCTGTACTTAACGTAAACTGTTTGATTATTGTTATCTAAAGTTAATTTAGTAGGTAAATCAGTGGCAGTGGCAGAATCTGCTCCAATAACCAAAGATAGATTGTTCTCTGGAAATTGGCCATATGGTACGACCTCCGTCGTACCGTCACTGTATGTTAAAGTAACTGCTAAACCATCAGGAACTGTATAACTGTCATTCGGTGCGAATGAAGATGTAAGTCCTGTTTTGTTTGATGAAATACCTGTAAGCTTAATAGCGTCAAATGTATATTCAGCCTTTAATGTTCCATCGCCGTTAAGTGTTACAGTAGCAGTTTTACCATTGATTGTTGCAGTTGTTGAATCTGTAAACTTGTAACCACTGTCAGCACTTAGTGTAACACTTGCTTTGTATGCTTGATTTTTAGCAAATGTGCTGTCAGCCGGATCCCATGTAACAGCCGGATTAGCTACCACGCCGGTTGTAGTTGTTGTAGCAGTCGTAGCCGGTGTTGCACCAATCTTCGGTGCTGTTACAGTTAATGCTACTGAAGGTATTGCTGTATCTTCAGACGGTGTGTCGCCACCTTCTGGGAATTGTAGATTACCTTTGTCATCAAATGTTCCTACAGCAGACATAAAACCTTTCTCAGAGAAGTTTGTGAAACCGTTTTTACCACTCAAAATATATACCCATACTTTAGCACCTTGCAAATCGGCTATAGAATCAACGCTATTTTCAAAATCCTTAGAAAGTTGGCAACCGTATCCATCTTCTCCCGTTGTCCAATTATATGTCTTATTTAACGCACTGCCCCAGGTTAAACTAACTGTATCCCCGGGTTTAGATTTTCCATACCATTGTGCAGCCGGACCGGCAAGCCATTCCCAGTCGTCTGACGTATGTCCTGTAGTCACATCGGTATACATATTAACATAACCAGTACCACTAGAGTCATCGGTTATAGTGTCTGTGACATCATTACCGGCTCCTGCATCAAAATCCGTTGCAAGAAGTACAAAATAGTCATCAGGATTATTTAATCCGTCACCAAACGTCACATCAAATTGTGTAAGAACACCTTCCGTTATTTTTATTTTCAAATCGGTAACCATATTAGGTGTTCCTGTAATGTTACCGTCGCTATCAATCTCTTGTTGTGCAAAAGTCGTAGGCATTATTGAAAATAACATTGACAGTGCCAAAAAGGCACTTAATATTCGTTTTTTCATGCTTTAACTCCTTCCAAGTTAAATTTTCTGTTTTATTTCATTCAATTATTAGGCATTTATTTTATGTCTATTTTATGTCTATTTTATTAAATTCATAAGTGCATCATATTTTTCTATTTCTGCTTTTGCCACGTCTGCAGAAACATATGGCGTACTTGAATATATAATTGAATATTGTATCTGATACCATGTCAAATCATGATAGTCTTTACCGTCCGCTATTGCGCCTTTTATACAATTCACTACGGCTTGTGTTGCATTTTTTCTTTGAGCCGCCGTCGATATTGCTCCTGCCGCTGTTGTTCTTTTTACTTTCAAAGCATTAAATACATCAACTTTCCAAGCATTAGAATTTGTTACAGCACTCCCTGTCACTACAAAATCATTATATGCCTGTTCAAGATATGTTGAGGCAGTAAATTTAAAAATAACTCCTTCAGCTCCTTGTAGCTCTATCAATTTGCCATCTACCGCATTAGCTTCGCTTTCATACGCTCCTGTTATTACATCTGAATTGTAAATATCCTTTAATTGATAACCAACAGTGCTAACTGCATTTGTCGGTGTAAGAACAACTGGAACTATCTCTTGATTCTTGGCAGTCACCGCAAGTGCAGTGCTGGCACTCGCACCTACTTGTGTTATATCCATTTTTACTCCAAGATCTCTCGGTCTTGTAACTCCATAGCCTAATTTATTAACACGTCTATATTCAAAAGAAATAGAATATGTGCTTGATGTTGCATTTGACGTTACAAGAGCATATTGAAGAGGTCCTATCGCTGAATAGTATCGGTCACCATTAAAGTCTAAATTTGTTCCCGGTGTATATACGGCTTTTACTACCAGTGTACCGCCGTCTATATCATCTGTGGTAACATCGGAGAAATCGAATGATTCCATATCCGGTTTTGTTTGACTTGAATCAACCGGATTACCGTCTGCACCAAGTTCCGGCATTAAGTCGAATGTGGTTGCATTATTAAGTGCCGTCCATGTATCTGACATATTTGAGGCAGATACTTTTGTCCAGCCACCTGCATACGGTGCGTCTGCATGAATCGTTTTACCTGCAAAGCAATATTCAAGTTTATTCGTCAGTGGATAATCTGAGCCATTCGTAACCGTTCCCGTTCCGCCCGGAGTTGTCGGGTCAGTTGAATTTGGACCGGCATGAGGATACTCCCCTCTATAATTATCCGTTCTTTCCTTGCTTGAATAATTCGTATTCGTCTGCAAGTCAGGATGAATGAACTTTTCTTTTACATAATCATTTACCGATTCGGTCGCGTCCTCTCCGACACCACATGTCAGTGTGCCGATAAGTGAATCGTCCCAATCGTAAAACATTGTTACGTAAATATCGTTTAGACTAAGTCCGCCCGCTTTCGCACTCTTTCCTTGTCCGAGTACAATTTCAATATCCTTATTCGCCGCTTGCTCACTCATTTCAAGAACGCTATCTGTATAATCATACTGATAACCTTTCATTGAAAAGTCCGCTTTATAAATCGTAAAGCCGAACTGTGCCGGTGATACGGAAGATACATCATCAGACGCGATTGTCAGCACTTTATTCTGCGTCCAATCACTATCCCATGCGGAAGTCCATTGATCTTCTATCTTCTTTTTCGCATTTTCATCGGCATATGTGAATCTCGCTACAACAACCGGATTTTGATGTTGGTCGGGATCAGGCGTAGCCTTTGGGTCAGGCGTCGGTGTTACGGTCGGCGTCTTTGTCGGTGTTGGTGTCGCATCCGGATCCGCCGTTGCACTTGGGTCTGTCGCATTATTCGGTACTACACCCGGATATTCCGCCCCCAAATACAAATAACCCGTTTTCGTCGTCTGATTTGTTGCCGTATCTGTTTTGCTTTCAATATATGTCAGCGCGGTATGAGTTGTCCATGTGTCTTTACCCAGCGTCGGCAACGCTCGCCTTGTAGCCCATGTGGTTGACTCACTCATATCCACCGCTGTTGCCTCATCGTCCCATGTAGTCGGAACTATAAGGCTCGGATCATATTGCAAAACCGCTCCAACCGATGAATAATCTTCGTAATCGCCGTTTACTTCAAGGCTGATTTCCATATAATTATCTTCACCTGTTATACGTTTTGCAACAACAGTTATCTCCGGCTTTGTCGATGTCACTTCATCGGCTAACACCGTAGGAAGCAATCCCACTGCCAACGCAAGAGCTGACATAACTGCTACTATTCTCTTTATCAAGCGGAACCACCTCCATTATTTGCATTAGTTATATTAGACGGATATGTTTTCTCCATATTTTGTTTCAAAAGTGTCAGATCAAACATATTAACCGCTCCGTCACCATTTAAGTCTGCCGCCTCAAACCGTGCTTTATCCAATATCCACGGTTTCTGACGGTTAAAAAATCTCATCAACTCCGCCCTATCAGGCAATTTGATGATTTCATCGCCGTTTATATCACCAACAATCATTTCAATAGTATCGGCAAGCGTCAAATCTGCATTATCATCCACTTGCGTCTTATCTATTTCGATTTCGGGATATGTAAGGTGCGATTGTTTCTTTACAACCATTTTGTAGCTGAACTGATTCGATACAGGCAACTCAAAATTCCACTCACATTCGCCTTTTTTAGTCGTCTTAGTGAGTACGCCGTAAAGATTATTGCCGGCATCATCGGTATCTGCCGATGTAAATGTATACATCGGTGTCGTTTCACCGTCTTTGTATATTTCAACTGTAACCGGTTTTGTATCATTCCAACACTTAACTGTACCGATTATATTATATTTACCGTCAGTATTGAATATATCAACTATTTCAACACCGTCAAAATGGTTCTTTGCATTATTGACTTCTGTGGTTTTATCCACGTCACCTTCCCATGACGCTGAATTTGTTACACCGTTTTCGGTTGCGCCCATTACAAATGTTTGTTCCGTAAGGTTTAGTGTTATCGGCTTGCCGACATAACCATCCTCCGGCATTTTATTCAGTCTGAACGGCACTCTAAGCAGATAAACTCTGTCATATCCATCAGTCTGTATAAAATCACTCAGTCGCAAATTTGTACCGTCGACTGATTTTATTGTAACAAATTCCGTTTTATATTTGTCTGTTTGGTCAATATCCCAATCACTTTGCAAGGATTGTTTATACAATTCCGCATTCTTCCAATACGCCACATCACTCGTCGTTACATCTGACTTGATATTGTTACTTTCAATCGTTCCGGCAAGGTCAAAGCCCGTATCGGTACTGATTCTAATATTGCCGTCGCAAGGAGTGAATATTTCACTGTCATAATCTATCGCAAAATCCATACTGTACAATCCGTCAAGGAAATACTTCAAATTCTGCGTATTTTTTATACTTATTCCAAACCACACAATACCTGAACCGGCATTATCCACATCATAGACATTATCCGCTGTCAAGTTCGGTGTTTGAGGTTTGTCCAAAGGTTTTGACGCAGTTCCGAGATAGTCAAGCGTTAACGTTGCCTTTTCCGGCGGAACTGTCGCAACCGGTTGTCTGACCGCCGTATCAGGGTCGAATGTCGCCATACTGTCACTAACCGTTGTCGGAAGTGATTCGTAATACGGTGTAGGCATTATATTCAACAGTGCGTTAGCATCTATCGAGTTGACATTTCTGTCTTCGGTGACATCTGCAACTCTGTATGCGTAGATTTTCGCCCATTCATCAGCAGAATTTATTATATCGGTATAGAAACCGTTATTCATTCTTTGATAAAGCATATCCGCGTCATTTGAATCAACAGTTCTGTCAAGGTTAATATCACCTTTATTCGCAAGAACCACTACAGGTCTTGTAAACAATCGTGTTGTATTATCAGTATCGGTAAATGTATATTTTAACGTATACACTCCCGGTCTTATATTAAGACTTGCCAACTCACTTATAACACAACTTGCTCCTGTATTTGCCACAGTGACCGTTTGCGATGTTGTTGTCATTATATCTGTTACATTTGTCGGAACATTGACAGTTTGAACTTCTATTGTACGAGTTACATTTTCCGCCGAAACTGTATTTCCGTCCATATCTTTCAGATTTTTAAAACCCGGATCAACAAACGTTTGTCCGTTGTATACAAACAGCGTATAAGGATTTTCATCGTAATTCACGCCGTCCCATGCATCTGTATAATATTTTGTATCATATGTATTTACCGCTTTGTTCGGTGTATATGCCGCATCATATGTATGATTTTTCGAGAACAAATCTTTTGCCGTTGACTTATCCGTTATATTGTCGGACGATTCGATTAAACCGTAAGGTGAATTACCCGGTTTTATATCAACATCAACCGCTTTTTTTCTGAGTATTGTAATCGTGTATTCAGCCGAATAATTTTGTCCGTCATTCAGGTCTGTATATTCTGTCTTAATTTTGACTGTATTAAGTCCTTCTTGAAGATCAAACAAGTCGGATTTATATGTCGTAACACTCGTTGATGTAGAATCAACTTGAGGCGCTATTGTCAATGTATTTCCGTTCGCTGTTGCTGTCACCGTCATAGACGGAGTTAATTCCAACAGTTTATTCTTCAAATCGAATTCAACAAAATTCTTTTCTACAGAGCCGTCTACAATTACTCTGTATGCGTATGTTGTTTCGTTAAATGTTGTCACCGCATATGGTGGAAGTGACTCTCTTAAATCGTTTGGCATTGTCTCATTTTCATTATAATCCCTCAAGTCCGCCAAACGAACCCACACATCATTTGTTTCACGATAAGTCGGTCTTACCGTTACATTTTGCGCTATCATCGTAAATGTCGTTGACATTTGAGATGCGTTTGCGAACGTTATACCATCATCAGTTTCCCACTTATCGAATGTGTATCCGGAATCCAAAATCTGAACATATATCGGAACAGTTTCGCCTACTTCATATGTTCTTGAACATATCCTGTTGCTTGTTTCGTCCATCAAATATCCCAATCCGATAGATTGTTGTACGCTGTCGCCGTTGTCAACAGTTACGGTATACACTTCATTTTCCGTTACCTTAAAGGTTATATTGAAATATGCCAATTCAGCATTTTTATTTGAGCCTATGCTGACTCTCGCCGAATATGTTCCGACCGCCAAGCCATGCTTTGTACGAATTTCAAACTGCGTTTTGTCGCCAACATTCAAGAAAGTAACATACAATGGTATGCTGTTTACAAAGCTTGTAGGACTACTGTCTGTAGCCGTTGTTCCATCAGTCTGAACGAAATCGGAAATTCTCATTGTCAGACTGGTTATATTATCTATACCGACATTCTCAAGCGTGTACATTTGTCTTTGTACATCGGCAGTTGAATAACCCACTTTCTTTGTATCGTACTCAAACGTTTTACTGTTAAGCACAACTTCTACCGGACTGTCCGCACTTCCTACATCAGTAGTAATCTTTATTGCCTCTTTTTCCGGTTCCGGAGTCGGAGATGTACTCGGCGCCGGCGACTCACTCGGATTTGGCGACTCACTCGGATTTGGTGACTCGCTTGGGTTCGGTGATTCACTCGGATTTGGTGATTCACTCGGATTTGGCGACTCGCTCGGGTTCGGCGATTCAGTAGGTTTTACCGTAGGCTGAATTGCCAGTGTTGTCACCTTTATTTTTAAGTAAATATCGTCCGGATTTTGTACATATCCGAAATTTGTATATGAGTAATCTTCAAGTTTACCGATAAGTGTTACTGTTGTTCCCTCAGTCGGCAACACAGTAGCCGTCGGATCACCTTCGATGCTCCAACTTACAACCTTTGCACTGTCATATTCAGACGGCTGATAACCGGTCTGTCCATGATATGCAATAGGAATTGTACTTCTATCAGGGAATGATATATATGTTGCTATATCCGCAAGACTTTGTCCCTCGTATACAGAGAACATACCAGCTCTACCCTCTGAATAGTCTTTTTCGACATAGTTATTTTCGTTTTCACCAAGATAATAATTAACTCTCGGATCAAACACAAAACCTACTTGTGCAGTTTCTGCATCATCTGGAGGAATTGCTGACAATTTAAAATCATCATTACCCAAGTTTATGATACTTTGTATCAATTCACGGTCTGTATTCGTCATACTCGTTGCACTGTCAGACATCGCATTAATTTTAATAACTGCCTGTCTGTTAACAATACTAACCGTTACAAAATCATTGTTATCTGTACTTTTTAATACCATTCCGTTTGGCAGGTATATATTAAAGTTTGTTCCGTCTTCAAAAGCCGCTCCGTCTTTAGGAGTAACCGTTATATCTAAGATACCCGTTTCTCTTTCAACTTCCGCAGTTATTGTTGCATCCTTGAGATAATCATTTCCCTTTAATACATTTCTCAACGCGTCAATATTCCAATTAAATCCGTCAGGAATTGTAAGCCAAGCCGGCTCAGGTGCTCCAAACAATGTTTTGTCAAATTCTTCTGTATATGTTTCACTGACAGGCGCAGTACCTGTTTTCAAAGCTTCCGTAACATCATCAGGCGTCCAATCCGTTTGGATAGGATTTTGAGTCGGAGAAACATACATATCGTCAATGCCGTCCAAAACAGGAGTTACAGTATCAGGCATTTCTAAATCATCCCAAATTTCCGGTCTGTTACTGTCACTGTATGACAAAATACGATTATCATATTTAAAGCCGGTAATTGTAACAGGTTTTACCGTAACTTTTACCGTTACAACTTTATCTGTACCTGCATAGTTTTGACTTACCGTATAAGTCACATTACCCAAAGGATTATACTCTGTTCCATTGCTATATTGAACTGTAAAAGTTTCATCTTCGGAGTTCCATATCATATTGCCCAGCACTTGCTGTCCGTCGGAATATCTCTGAACAACGGTATTCATTGTTTGGTTCAAATATGCAACCAAATCTGCCAATGTACCCGCTTTTGTCGCATCTGAGCATCTATTATAAATAGAATACGCAGTAACTGTTCGTTCTTCAACTGCCGGAGTTACATCAAGAAGTGTTCTGACAACTTTCCATTCTGCCGGAAGTACATCTACAAAGTATTCAATATGGTCATCTCCGACATACATAATATACGCACTATCATCTTCTATACTTAAAATACTATTAAGTTGACTTTGCGTCATATTACATACTTGAACAGGATCTACGATTTGGAAACTCATCTTTCCAAGTGAAACTTTCCTGTCAGATGCTAAAATACATTTTACATCTTCCGTTTTTGGTGAACCTATCTGTTTCACTCCAATATATTCACCGTTAGGGGTTTGCGGGTCCGGTACAAGGTTCATTTGTATCGAACTGCTCGTCAGCTTGGAATATTCTTTTGTCAAATAAGCCTCACTTGTAAATACTTCTGTATTTGCTTTAAAGGTATTCGTTGCATCAGTCGTTATATCATTAGTATCAAAGTTGGACGGAACTATATACCTGCTATCATAATCCAAAGTAAAATCCACACCGGTAGCATCAATATTTTCAATACTGACATCTACTAATGCTTGAATTTTTCCATTTGTACCATACTGCAAAGTAAAGCCGTCAAAAACAAGTTTACTGTCTTCTGTAACAACATTTGCAAGACTTATATTTTCTTTTTCCGCTGACACCGTAAAAACAAACGACGGCAACATCATACATATTATTGTCCATACCGCCACAACTTTCTTTATTGCAGCACTTTGTCGCATATAACCCCTCCCCTCCGGGTATATTTAATACGCTTATTTTACATTTTATGGAATTAACTGTGCGTATTCTTTTAATTGTATCCATATATATTTAATATACTACATCCCCCCCTAATTGTCAAGTTAACCAAATATGACAACTATGCTACATTTCCGTGTCAAAGAAAAGCCTATTTGGTCGAATTTTGTTTCTTATATAAATATAAAAGACAACGTACCCATTTGGGGTACGTTGTCTTTATTATTCAGTATATGCACTGATAAGAATTCTGCTGCTGTCTGTTCTATTATTAAGATTTGGAGCTTTTATAGTTCTATGAGTTGTGATATATAGTCTGTCTTTAGCGTTGTACTTATCGTCACCATTAAAGTCACATATCTTCTTATCAACCATAGCTTGTGCAGGAGTTATGTTTGGAGTAGTTGCGCTGTCAGTGTTTAATTCACTGTCTGCATCTTCAATATCATCAACAATAATTTCGTCTTCAACGATTGTTATCTCGGCGTCTGTAGTTATTGCCGTATTGTCTTCCTTAACGTCCTCCTCTTCGGCAACCGGAGTTTCTGTTTCAGTTACTTCTTCTGTAACTTCATCATAAACACCCATTACCGCAGTTCTCAAGCCCTCACCTGAATAACTGTTGCTTGACGAGCCGCTATCTGACGAACCGCTATCCGATGTACCGCTTGATGTGCTACTATCTGACGAACCGCTGTCTGATGTACTGCTTGACGAGCCACTGTCTGGTGAACCGTTGTCTGATGTACCACTCGATGTATTACTGTCAGATACTTTATCATCTGACGAATCTGTCGGTACGTTAACAGTTGTGTCGTCCTTTGTTGTACTATCGTCTGTCTTATTATCCGTCGGTGTGTCAACTGTTGTGTCATCCTTTGTTGTGCTGTCGTCTGTCTTATCATCCGTCGGTGTGTCAACTGTTGTATCATCCTTTGTTGTGCTGTCGTCTGTCTTATCACCTGTTGGTGTATCAACTGTTGTGTCATCCTTTGTTGTGCTGTCGTCTGTCTTATCATCCGTCGGTGTGTCAACTGTTGTGTCATCCTTTGTTGTGCTGTCGTCTGTCTTATCACCTGTTGGTGTATCGACTGTTGTGTCATCCTTTGTTGTGCTGTCGTCTGTCTTATCACCTGTCGGCACTTCAGACTTTGTATCATTCTTATCATCAGTTGTTATAGCTCCCGCTGCCAAAGCATCCGGATACAAGTCTGCATAATCTCCGAAGATTTCGTCCATTGTATATTCTGTACCAGCCAACATTGACTTAAAGTATTCAAGGTCTTTTTCATCAATAATATCGTGGCTGTCACCCGTTGTAACTATATCACCAGGTATCAAATCAATTCGTCCGAAATCATACATTGCTTTAGCATACGATTCTTGAACATCAATTTCAGATAAGTAATATGTTAAGTAGCCTGCACGTCTTACCGTGATACTGTATACGCCTACGCCTGCCGCAGTAATTGTTTCTTGTGAGAATTCAAACTTACCGTCAGCTCCTGTTACAACTTTTTCTACAAGTGCACTGTCAGGATCTGTAATCACATCATATTGTTGTGCATCAGGGACTTTATACAAGCTTACTGTGGCAACATTGTCGCCGTCAGCAACTGTATTAACATTACCTCTGATAGTTGTTTGTAATTCCGAAACAAGTTTATCATGATCTCTTATAACCTTAACCTTATAACATCCTGTACCGCCGACATCATTTGTAATAATGAATTCAAAGTTATATACAGTCTTTGAAAGGTCAAGTCTTGCTATTGTAACAAGTTGATCTGTAACTTGTCTGTCAATTTCAACATTATCCAACTTAACTGCGATAGTTGTTTCTGCACTGTCTGTTGTATCTGCCGTTGCGGTAAATTCAATTTCTTGTGCAAGAACCGGAACTTTTACAGTATATGAAATTGTATTCTGTTCAAATTCAGGATCAAGTTCATAATATTCATCATCAGGATTATCGTCAGTTACCTCAAGGTTTGTCAAGAATGCTGTATTCTGTTGAATTACCTTAAGTACATATGTTGTCTTTTCCGTTTCATCAAGTGATGAGTAAACTGTTATGAAGAATATATCTTCATTTGACGTTGTACTCAAATCATAATCATTCGGAACATTATCAACATTTTCTGTTGATACACCGTTATGTGTTATGATAACCGTATCTGCCGGTTCTCTTGAAACTGCAAGAATATTTATGCTTTCCTGACCTGCCTGAACGATTGCCGAATACTTGAATATTTCTGAATCGAACGGATCAATTACTGTTGAAGATGTATCGTAGTCGTACAAGTCAGTGTCGCCATCGTCAAGAACAAGATTGTCAAGACGAATCTTACTCTGTGCTCTTTCACTTCTTCTTACTACCACTCTGTAATATCCAACATCGTCTGCCTCTGGGCTGATAACAGTAAAGTCGATATTTGCAGTAGCATCATCATCTTCCATAAACGATATAGGAAGAATAAATTCTTGAGCTATATCTGTGAACATTTCAACTTGATTTTCTGTTCCCAACTGTGCAAGAACAGTATCGTTTTCATATTCTTTCTTTATAACAAGTGAAACGCTGTTATCTGTATAATCAATTACTGTCTCATACAATCTGATAAGTTTGTTATAATTCTTATCAAGTTCATATTTACCGTTATTCGGTTCATCCTCTTCTACAACTGCCAAATCTGCAAGATATGCGTTACTCTTATCATAAGGAGCTCTTATAACTTTTAGAGTATATACCGCACTTCTCTCTTCGCTGTCGCCGCCCGGAAGAATCTTGTCATAAGTTATCTTAACCAATACTGTAAAGTTATCTTCATCAAGCGGTGTATCAATAGTCTTTCTGTAAGCACCGTCTACAGCCGGATCATTATAATCTACCGAACCGTCTGACAATACCTTACCTATTTGAATTCCAACGTTTTGGTAAGATTCTGCAATTACATCGAATTTTTCAACCGATTTACCGATATAAACGTGGTAATCACCGTAATTTGTACCGTTAAATGTTTCTGACATTACTGCATCAGGTGATGGTTCAACTCGTAGATCTGTCAAAATCGGAACATCTGTCTTATAAATATTAACAATGTATTCCGAAACATTTTCAAATCCACTTTCGGCGTATTCTGTTACTCTGAACTTGAATACTCCCTTATCTGTATCATCAAGTTGTGCCCTAATGTAGTCACTAAACTGTGTACTTACTGTATAGTTGTCAAGATATTCACTTCTGACAACATCATTACCACCATAAACATCAAATATTTCAATATAAGCATTATCATCATTCAACGGATATGCAAACAATTCTATATCTGATGTATCAACCATGACATTGTACTTATGTACATTGCCTGTCACTGACTTTTCAAATGTACCCATTGTACCGTTTCCGTCTTTGACAATAATGTCTTTCAAGAACGGTTCAAAGTAATCTGATTGCTTATCAGCATTGACGAACAATGTGTAAACATAACTGTTTCTGTCATCAGCTGTTACTCTTATCGTGTACTTTTCTCTGTCTGTAATGATAAGTTCTGTTATGTTGCCATCCACAACTCTTCTGCCGTTTACTCTTATAACCGCATCCGGATCGTTTGCTGTCAAATCAAATGGTAGATTATTAACCGCATCAGTATTTACAACAGTAGATGAGTATCCGTCTGTTATATCAACTGTATCACCGTTTACGCTTAAATCAGTAAGTGCTGTGGTTGACTTACGGATTATTGTCACTGAATATCTCTGTTTTGCCTTAGAATCATTTCCTGTTTCTACAATAACCGTTGTTACCGGTTTAGAGATTGCCACTGTGTTGCCACCGTGTACATTGACATTTGTTCCGTCATATTCCGGAGTTGCATTTATTACAACTTCATCTACATTGCTGTCAACATAAGCATAGTAGTTCACGTCACGAGTTGTAAAGTCTGTTGTAAGTTCTACATTCTTACCTCCGGCTGTTACTGTCAAGTCTTTCAAATCAACAGATTTAATCGTATCATGAGTACGTCTGTTAATTGTCAATGAGTATACACTTGTAGGATAATTTGTTTCCTTAGATGGATATACCATAAAGATTACTGTTGAATCTTGTCCTGCCGGTGATGTAACATCAAATGTTCCATCGTGGTTATTTACAACGTGAGATGTTGATGACACAGTTGCAACAACCGGAACATAATCCTTTGTTTCTTCAACAAAGTGTGTAAGCAATTCTTCTGTATCAACTGTAATAGTATCAACATCGAACGGCACCGTTACATAATAGTTATGTACCAACGGATCAAATACAGGAGCCATGCTACCCTTATCAACTGCAAGATAATCAAGTTCGGCGATTGTATCGTTAGGTCTTACAATATTTACAACATAGTGTACTGTTGTCTGAGATGCCTTAACACCTGTATCACCGTTACTCTTTATAAAATCAATTTCTGATGTAAGAACTATATCAAAGTAATTTGCACCATGTTTCAATTTTGTAATACCAAGGTGATTATCTCCCATATATGCTTTTTCAGCATCTGAAAGTTTTTCTCCGCTGCTTGTAATCGGCATATTGTTGATTGTCACATACATATTTGTTGTTTCATCGAAATACGGAATCATATTAATTTCTTCTGTATCTTTATCAACAACAACTGTGTAAGAGTATTGATCACTTCTGAATTCAGGAATTATAGGTAATTCTTCATTAGATTCTGTTAGCTTTAAGCCGTCAAGTTTCATATCAACGTCATACTGAGCTTTAGCTTTATCTTCGCCCTTGTTAATTACTACTGTGTATCTTTCCTTAGTTCCAAGTGTATTATCCACAGCGAATACAAGAACGTTATCACCCTCATATAGTTTAACGCCTGTGACGTTACCTGATATAAGAGTAGCATTATTAAGTTTAACGCTGTCATGCTGTCTTGCAGTATCTTCTTCAGAACCTACAGTTGCCTTTACCCATACCTCTGATGTATCGTTAGGTACATTCAGATAATATGCGTGTTCGGAATGATAGAAGTCACTTGATAATGTATATCTCGATTCTTCCGCTCCGGTTGATGAGTTGTAAATCTCTATCGGCAATTCAATATAAGGTCTATCCTTATTGTATGCTCTGTTTACAGTTACAACATAATGTTTTTCTGTTCCGTTAAAGGTTACAACCTTGAACAACAATTCAGTGTCACCGTAAGGGACATTGGTCATTGTATAAGTTTGTCCGCTCTCTATCTTCACAGAACCATTATTTGTTGCATTATTACTTACATAGATATATGACTTACCGTGTATTCCTACCGGATCTTCAACCTCTTCAGGTCTTAGACTCGGAGTGAACGATACAGTATCTACATCATAATCATATGAGATATAGTAGTTTGTCAACTTCGCATTAAATAGCGGAGTAACATTTGAACCCTCTGTATAATCCATATGAATTATATCGCCTGTATGTTCAGGTGTTGCACGATGTGCATCAATTATATAAGTTTCCTTTGTAATATTATCTTCGGCAGTTACTGTTATAACAACCTTGTTTGAACCGTAATGAAGCGGAATATCATTTAGTTCTGCTGTTGAGCCAAGGTTATAATACAACTCTTCGCCGCCTTCTTTTCTGATTCTTAGATCAGAATGTTCATCTGCTGCCTCAACTATCAATGAAAGCTTATCTTCATCATAAGGGATTGCAAGGAAGTATTCATGAACGTCCTTATCAAACATCGCTGTCAATAGTGCATAGTTTTCAGAATTGATATTTGAAAGTTCTGCATTATGGCTAAGTTCCATCATAGTAGAAGTTGTATCTTTTAATACTACAGTATCCGGTCCTGCCGCTCTGTTGATAGTTACTGAATAGTATCTTGCATTTTGTACCTTGCCGGCACCGTTAGATTCGCTTACTTCAAATACAACTGTGTTATCACCCTTTTGAAGAATCATCGGATATTCAAGCATATTACTTACGAGTGTCTTCTTTTCAACCTTATTGTTATTTGAATCAACATAAGTTTCAAGAAGATATACGTCGCAGTTCTGTGCGCCAAGGTTCTTCGACAATGATAGCTTAACTTCCATTGTATCTTCGTCTACAGAGTCATAGTAGTTATAATCGTATTGATTATTTACAAATACTCTTGTAAGCGGATTGCCTGTGTCGGCTCTCATTATATTGGTCAAGTAAGCCATTTCAGGATCAAGATTAATATATGAATCCTTAAACAATTCAATAGCATATTCTGATGTTGTCTTATTAGTGTTATAAACATTGAATATAACTCTTAGTCTGTCACCCTCTGTAAGCTTTGTTCCGTAAACAACCTGACGGCTGCTTACCTGATTTGAAGACTGATTGTCATTCAAACTTACACGGTTAACGATTTCATAATCGAATCCATCGTCAAACGGCACTGCCGTTATTATAATCGGCGTATCAGATTCATCAATTTCCTGAGGAATTGTAAAGTGATAAGTAAACTTATCAGATGTATTATCTTCAACCGGAACTGAAACTGTATCATAATATTTATCACCGATTTGAATTATAATATCGTTTAACTTAGCATAATCATCATTTGCAATTCTTGTTATGCTGAATGTGTAAGTCTTTGTAACAGTACCATCTTCTGAAGTTACATTTAGCTTAATGTCATTTATACCTTCCTTAAGCATAAACTTAACTTCTTCATTTTCTTCAAATATTCCGCTACTTGAATAGTTCATTGAGTTCTGGATATATGCACCTGTTGCATTTTCGCTCATTCTCAAATGCTTAAATGTAATATAAGTATCTGCGTTACTTACTGTGTAAGTATAATCAAGCTGCTCAGGTAGATATTCCGTGAAATCTCTATGAATATCAGCGTCTGTAGGCAATGTAAAGTCTGCGTTGATAAGGTCTGCTGCATTGCTCATAGTTTCTACAACAAGTGTGTAGTTTCTATATACAAGATTTTCAACATCGGCAACTTCTTTATATTCAGTTACTCCGATATTAATTTCTTGCGGAATTGATACCTTATCTTTTGATGTAAATTGCTTTCCTGTAGAGTCATAGTAGTCATAGTTCTGAGTTGCAAAGCTACCAATCTTTACAAGTTTTCCTACGCTTACTGTTATAACTCTGACAGTTGCCTCATTTACATACGACGGCATCTTAGCAACGTATGCACCCTTTGTACCGTCTGCCTTTACATAATCAGCATCCCACTTAGCTGTCACCGGCATTGCATAACCAAGTTCATTGCTTGTTTCAAACGTGCCTTCCGGTGTACCAAGCATAACTCTTAGAATATCAGGTGTTCCTGCCGGAATTATTGTCAATTTGTAATCCTGAGTATGAGTTAAATCACTGTTATCAGTCAATCTGATTGTCAATATGCTTGTGTTATCACTACTGTTATGGTCATTTGTACCACTTTTGGCTGTTGCCATATCTGTAGATGTACTTACTGAACCAAGCTGTAAACCGGCTGAGTTTATTATGCTTGTTGTTACGTATGACGGATCGTCTGACTGTGCCTTGACTACCGGCTCTGTATCGTAATCAACATATGCGAGATATTCATTTCCGTAACGTTGTGCTCTTATTCCGTCAACAATTAGTGTTTCAAGGTTAAGTTCACGTTGGTTACGATTAATCTTAATTCTGTAATCTCTTGTTTGAGTAGCGTCTTCACTCTCTACTCTTACGATAAACTTATTAATACCTGTTGTAAGTTTAACGGCTGTTACAATAGAATTCAATGCCGCTCCGGCAATATTCTCATGTCCTCCGACTTCTTTAAGTACAGTAATCAATGTGCTTGAATTCTTATGAACATGATTTGCATAAGCATAAATATCTACCTGTTCAACATTTGCTCCTACAGTTACTTCATAATCTTCAGTATCATAATTATACTTAGGATTCATTTCGTAACCTGTAACACCCAAACCTAATGTAGTATGGCTTAAGTCTGCATCGTTCGATCTGTGATGAACCATAATTGTATACTGCTTTGTGTAATCTCCAAGTACAAGAGTTACCGGAACTTCAGCATAGCCGTATTCATCAAGTTCAAGTTCTGACGGTGTGTATGCTCTTGTTACAGGGTTTTCTCCGCCCTCAGTAACAGGAGTACTCTTAGTCTGTAAATCATATATGTCATTGTAATCACTACCGATATAAATCTTAAGTGTTTCACTAATGCCTTTTTCTTTTACAGATTTCAGTGCTTCTTGTGCATCTGCAACAAAGATGTACTGGTCTTTTGAGTTATCAATGTTAATCTCATAATCGAATACATTCGGTTTAAAGTCTTTACCCTTGAATTCAATAGGATCTTCTGTAATAGCGTCAGGTCTTACTTCAAGTCTGTCAAGTGACATATCAACTGCCGTATAATTAATATTCAAGTAATATGCACCGTAAATACTTGTATTTGCAGGACGAATTATGAACATAAATTCGTTCTTGCCTTCCTTCAACTGTGTTACACCGGCATTTAATGCACCGGATGACATACTTCTCCACTGTTGATCCTGTGCAGATGTATTATTTAATCTTACCATTTCTATTGATGCCATCGGGTCAATAGCCTTGATATATACATTCGCCGTTGCCGTGTCATTGTATACATGAGATTCAAATACTCTGTCACTGCCAATAGTGTTATCTTCATCAGGAGCACGTCTTTCAACCGTTAGATAATCAAGAATGTTATCTATAGCTGACTTATTAATAAGTACAGTATATGTCTTATCAGGTTTATCAGCTGTTGCTGTTGCATAGATTGAGATTGGCACATATGTTGTTGCACCTTGAAGTGCGATATGTGAATTTGTAACAGTATTCGACAAGCTACTTATCTTCACTCTCGGATTCTGTTCACTCTCTGCTCCTACAACCGCATAGTATTCTGTATTATTAACATTTGTGAATATAGCTGTTACGCTTGACTCTGTCTGGTATGTCGGGAGTTCGCTTTCTGCTATATACATTTCTCTATCGTCATCCCAATTTGCATCTATTGTACTTTGAACCTTAACTAACATACCATAATCTGCCTCGTCAAGTTTCAAAATTCTCAATGTGTATGGGTTTTCGATATTATTTACTGACTTAACAATAAAGTTGATAATTGTTGTGTTATCAGGTAACGGAACATTCTTTAGAACTACCGCACCCGGTGTTGAACCGTCCGAATATCCGTCTACTATGATAGATGACTCTGCACTCTTTGGTACAATCTTAATATCCGTCATTGTCAAGTTCATCGGAACTGTGGCAATAAAGCCTGTATGTCCGTCTGTACTTGCAAGTTGACCGTTATCAACTCCGTTTTCATATGTGTACTGAACATAAATCTTGTCTACGCCCGTACCGACCGGAGTATTGATTATATCAAGTCTGTAATATGTACAACCGTCTTTATCATTGTATTGACTGTTCTTATCATTTTCAGGGTTATAAGAAACGCTCGCCGGTACAATTCTGAAGTATAGATGCTTTTCTCTGTCATTTACAACTGTCAATCTGTTAGTTGTCTTTAGATATTTAACATCGTCACTGTTTGCAACAAATTCACCCTTTGTTTCGTCATACATTTCAATAGTTGCATAAATGCTTCTTGCTTTTAGTTCAAACTTAGAAGTTGCCGATCCCTCAGGCATATTGATTACATATGTATTAAACATACCTGCTATGCCGTTAAGAGTATCTTTTTCTTGTCCGTTTGAAACTGCGGATACATCAGATAATGTCTTCTTATCTGTGTAATCCTTAATATCGACTGTCTTTCCGTATTCAAGAGCCGCATCGTTAGATTCACGTCTGATATTCAAGTTGTATTCCTTGATATTACCCTTACCGTCTTTCGCACGAACTCTTACTGTAATATACGGCTGATTATTCATCGGAACAGAGAATCTCATTCTTAGTGCATTTGGACCGCCAACATGATGATCTTCGTCTGTAACTAATATGTTGTTTCCGTCTTCATCAGTAGTATATTCAATCGGATAATATGCAGTCAATTCCGTAGTCTTATGGTTATTGGTTACATTGATATATGCAGTTGTTGCATTTTGGTTAATCAATACTTCATATGACGCAGGATCTGCAAGGCTCGCACCTATACTTGAAGGTGTTGCCAATCTACCCGATTCATTTTCAATATGGCTGACACGCATTACAACTGATAAGTCAGAAGTTATGTCGCCGCCGTCTTTACGGATTAGTCGTAAGATTACAGGAGTAATCTGGTCAGGAAGTCCGCTTACAAAGTTTGAAGAACCCACATAAATCATATATTCGTAAGGTTTTGTAACAAGAACTTTACCTTCTGTTGCAAAGCTTGGATTTTCTGAAATATGTTGAGTAAATGTGTAACTTTCGTTTTCTTCCTTAACGTCTGTAACAGCGTCAACGTATGCACTCTTATCTTTTGTTACAGCTTGGATTGAAACATCTTGTACATCGTATAAGATTTCTGATTCGTAAACCGGAATGTTATTTTCCAATCCGACATATGTAGCTTGGTTACCTTGAACAAATATATCCTCTAACGCAAGGTCATTGTTCTTTCTTGTCAAAGTCAATGTATAAGCTTTTGGATATGGGTCATTTGCTTGGTTTGCAACGCTTACTATATATGATTGACTGTCTGATGTGAAGTTTAGCTTAGCAACAACTGAATGTTTACCTGATACAGTCTTTTCATCGCTGTCTGCTACTTCTTCACCCGTCTGCATATCACCTATTACTGTAACGATTGCGTCTGAAATTGTAGCCTCAAATCTCATTGGTACGATAGTTGCACCATAGTTAATCTCAGCTGTAATTTCTTCACGTTCATGTGATATTGTTGCAGTCTGATAAGAATGTTCTTCATTGATATTATCTTCATCTATGATGTCCTTAGGCGCTACTTCTGCCAAATGCAATGTTCTGTCGTTTGAAACACGTTCAAGCAATAGACGATACTGTTTACCTGTTCCGACTGCGGAGCTGTTTACAGTATTCTGCATATTCTGTGATCTTACATAGATGTTGATTGTTACATTTTGACCCTTTCTTAGACCTGTAACTGTTGTAACCTGTTGCTTAATGTCGTACTTAGCAGCATTATGAATCTTAATGCTTGCATAATCATGTTCTGTACGTCCCTTAACTTCAACAGCTGTTACATCATTGCCGATATAAGCGATATATGTCGGTATTGAAGTATCTGTATAACCATGACTCTTCATCTCTTCAGCAGAAAGTTCTCTTGTATTAGGTCTTTCCATTGTTTCGATTGTTCCGACTTCACCTGCCCACAACGATACGAGTGTTTCTTCATCGCCGTCAGATGTCGGATACTGCTTAGTTTCAAGGTTCATATTATCCTTATCCATTGGATAAAGTCTAACTTCATAATACTTCTTAGTTACTCCGTCTTCGGCAATCGTTTCAAAGTTCATAAATGTATACTCATCTTTATCCATTTCCTGAATCTTGTTTGTATACTTATAATGTGCATTACCATTACCGTAAACATATTGATATTGCTGATTATCATTATAAACTTCGTTTTCTTTGCCGTCGCCTACACGAACAATAGTGTGTTTCTTATCCATTACAATCTGAGTTGTAATTTCTGATGCAGCGATTGAAAGCGTTACGGCACTGCTCTTCTTTCCTACATCATCTGATGACAAGTAACCCTTATATACAATTACCTCATGTCCGTTAGCATCAATATAATTCTTATCGAACTCTTCTTCTGCCATACTCTGAGTATTCATTGTAGCAATCATAATCAAGTCAATATCTGAATCTGCCGAAACAGTTGTTATATCAACCACATGACTTGAAGTTGCTGAATTATCTTCAGCTGTTATTGTAAAGCTTACTTGTGCCTTTTTATTAATTACATTAATCGGTACCAAGATGTAAGATGTATCGTCAGTCACTGTTTCGTGAACATAACTGTCGTCTACCTTAGTTACGTTAATAACAGCTTTGTTATTTGTCGATCTGATATAAACCGGAACAAGGACATTACCGTCTGCATCTTCTTCAAGATACTTAGTTGAAACGGTTACTGCATAGTGGGCCACACCATTTACATTTGTTGCCTTTGTCAAGTCTACATCACCAACATTTTCATCACTGCCGGGTACGATTAACTTTTCAATAGAAGCGTCGCTTGACTTTCTGTAAATCTTAATTCTGTAATGTACTTCCGTACCTGCCTCAGATGTTGAAACAATATCAACTATTGTAGGTACTGTTTCCGTACCTTCGGTATATGGATTAATCTTTACGTCTACGCTGTCACTTCTGTATCCGCCACTGATCTTAATATTGTAACTGAATTTACCTGATTGGTCAGGAGTTGATGTTGTTCCTGTTGCTGAGTAACTTGTATTCGGTTTCGTCAAATTGTTGTTTGTAAGTGCTTCGACAAACATTGTAACATTTTCTCTTGTTTCAGTCTTATCAATTCCGTATTCATATACATAAACTGTCTGACCGTTTTCGTCTGTTTCTGCCTTACTGTTTTCCTTGTTAACCTTTGTATCATTATCAAGGAATATTGTCAAATTGTCTTCATCCTTATACATCTGTGATACAAACAAGTTGTAAATCTTGCTTGTGCCTACATAGTTACCGTCACCAATATCTGTTCCGGTTACATCGTCTGCGGCTCTCATTCCCACTTGTACTTTGATAAGTGTTACTGCATTATCGCCTGTTACAAGGTCTGCCATTGGAAGAGTATTATCCTTTAATGTTGTACCGTCATACCATTGTGACCATGTGATATGTTCATCATTATCAGCATACAACTTAGCTTTATTAGCATAAGTTTCACTTCCGTCATTTGGTATATAACCGTATCTTACATAATAGCCGTCCTTGTCAATCTTGATTTGACCAAGAGTACCAGGAGCAACTCTTGCTGTAAACTTACCTGTTGCAGAATCATATGTTGCTTTATAGCCATTGTTATAATTATCTACTGTTGCAGGATACATTGTAACTTCAGGAATTAGGTTTGTCTTTATAACATCAAGGTTATAAGCCTTTTCCGTCTTGTTATCTGTTGCCTTAACAAATATATTTGTTGAAGTTGTATCCGCTGTAAGTTTAAAGCCTGTCCATGTATACTTGTTTACTGTATACTTATCGTTATCCTTAGTATCACTTATCTGAACATTTGCAAGTGTTTCAACAGTCTTAGCTGTTAAATCTACCTTTTCAAGATCTTCAGGAACATACGCTGTATATCCTGTGATATTACCGTCGTCATCCTTATTAGGAACTGCGATTACAGTTTGTGTTGTACCGTTAGTGTCAACGTATTCTGCAATGACGCTTTCAAGATCAACAACTGTATTCTTAATAAAGATTCTCAACGTTGATTCAGAAACCTGTTCATAATGCTGACCTGCATAATATACAACCTTTACAGGAATATCAAGCGACTTGCCTTCTTCAAGGTTAGGTACTTGTACAGTACCGTATCTCTGATTCAAAGTTGCGTCGTTATAAGTATAACTTACATTGACTCTGTTATCATCAGGGATAAGTCCGATATTAGTATTATCTGCACGGCTTACCAAAGCATTATGTGTTACGTTTCCGTTTTCATCAACAAGTTTAGTTGCCTTATCACCCGTTGAACCGTTCCACTCTGTATAAGCTGTCAAATCAAGATTGATTTGAGGAACAATTATAATTGTGTACTTTTCACGGTTTACTTCGTCTGTCGCAATGACATATGCGTATCTTGTAGATACTACTCCGTCTGTAAGAGCTACATTCTTTTCAGTATATGTCTTCTTTTCATACGGAACATTTGTCAATGCACTGTCAGTACTGATATATACTCCTGCAAGAGCATTATCCTTTGTTGTTGACGCAGTAAGTTCGGTTAACTTATTGATACCGTAAGGAACTCTTACTATGAATTCCTTATCTGATACAAGATATGTTGTATCAGCGTTTATTGTTTGTTCAATGCCGTCTGCATCTATGTACTTAGCGATTACGTCAATGTCTGTCTTATCGTTAATTCCGCTGATTCTCAAGTATGCCTTTCTATCGACACTTATCTTACTTGATGGTCTGATTGAAATTGTCAATAATACACTGTCATCATTAATCTCGTATCCGCTTATTGTCCATATATTGCTTGCGGTGTCTTCTGCTTTTGTTCCATTTGCTGAAACATTTACAAGAGCGCTGTCGCTGACTGCCTTAACATATAAGTCTGCCTTATCCGTTGTAACAGTTGCTTCATATACATCAGCCGTTGAACCGTTAATTACTTCTTTCTTAACATTACCGATTTCCTCAGTGCCGTCTACCTTAACTGATTCAAGACTTGTATTTGCTCTGTAGATTGTCAAAGTATATGTCTTATCATTTGTACCTGATGAAGGTTTTACATTGATATTGACATTCTGTTCATCGCTTGTTAACTGATATTCCTTATATTCATCATACGATGTCTTGTATGTTGTATTCGGTTCAATCTGTACCTTAGCCGAATTAGATTCTGCCTTTGCCTTAATGTCTGTCAATGAAACATTTTCATCTACTATTGCAGCATATGTATCATCGTCAACCTTTTCGGCTCTGACAACAATTTCATCGCCCTTAGCGTCTTCATATGTTAAGTCGATATAGTCAAGATTATTATTATCGTCCTTCTTATAAATTCTTACATATGATATGTTATTGAACGAACTTGGAATATTAGCATTTCCTACATTAACCTGAATTTCTGCATATCCGTCTTTCAATGCCAATGATGAATTATAATAGCTATTTGAAGAAGTTGCATTCGGTTCAGGTGCTGTGTCAGGAAGTATACCTGTTGTAAGTTCAGCATTAACGTCGCTTGCCTCAATTCGTATATCTGTATAATTGCCATCTATGAATATCTCATAAACATCAGCCGCTCTGCCGTCTATTGATTCAGAAACGGTTGTTGGATAATATGAATTACCCGATGCGTCTACTGTCTTTAGTTCAAGATTTGCGATATATACATTAACCTTATATTCAGCCTTAGCTTGTCCGTTTGATGATACAACAGTAATCTTCTTAGCAGTAACCGGTGCAGATACATCTTCAAGAACATCTGTATGTCTTGATGCAACTGTATTACCGTCTATCTGTACCATAGCTCCGGCATTGGCTGCCTGAGCAATCAAGTCAACAAGTACATCACTTGTCTTGTCAGAAGAAATCCATGCGTTATATTCGCCGTTTTCTCCCTTAACTGCCTGAACTGTTCCCTCAACGTTGTTACGAGTATATCTAACTTCTACTTTTTCAAGATCTGTATCTTCATTTGCCTTGTATACATTTAGATAAATTGTCTTATATGTATTTTCATCGGCATCTTCTGCACGAATTTTGAACTCGAATGTTGTCACTTCTCCGTTAAGAGCCCATTCTTCTTTTTCAAATACACTGTTATTTACAGCCGAATTTGGTAGAGCCGCACCTACTGATGCGTAATCACCGCTTACCATAGCGTTATTGCCGCTTGCTGTAACCTTAACGTGAACATTTGTCTTATCTTCACTGACAATCAATTCATAAACGTCATTTCCGTTTTTATCTGTTGTTGCAACAGCAAGTTCATTATCCATATCCTCTGCATAAACTTTAACTTCACCTATATTTAGGTTCTGTCTTTCAAGTTTTAGAGTATATCTGTATGAATACTTACTGTTCGGAACTGCTACATATACAGGGATATAGAATTCCTTAATGTCTTTTCTTAGATATACATCTCGGCTCCAATCTGTTTCTGTATTAAATTCGCTCATTCCTGAAGTCGGTACAGTCATGTAGTCCACATTTCCGCCAATCAATGTAGGCAATGTCATTGTAACTTCGGCATTTGATGCAAGTGCCTTTGTCCAAATGTCTATTGTTTCATCATCTTGGTCGATTTGAAGTGTGTAGATACCCTTGCTGTCAGCTGTAAGAGTTGTGTAATCGTCCTCATCTGCAAGCTTTGTCTTTAAGAATTCAAGACCGCCAACATAATCGGCTCTTTCCAAAACAAGCATATAGTCAACTGACTTTCTGCCACTCTGTGAAGTTACTCTTACAACATACTTAGTTGTTTCGCCGTTTTCAAGCGGCATATCTGAATCTGTCCATACACTGTCTGATGTTGTATCATCCGATGCAAGAACATTTTCAAGTCTGTCAATAACTTCAATTCTGCCGTTATTCTTAGCTTTCAAAACAACATTTGCTGTTTCGCTTGTTAAGTTGTGAGCATTATAAGAAGTTCCGCTTGCTACTACATTTGTATCGTTTACAACTACGCTCTCAAGTTCTGCAACATCACTCTGGCGTACCAAAGTAACTTTATGTGCTTGAGATACGGCTATGCCGTTTTCATCAGTTGCTGTTGAGATAATATCAAAGTCTACATCGTAGCTTGATCTTCCCGTACTTACAGGAACGCTGATTTCTATTGAACCTACTCTTGACTTCGTACCAACCTTTACAGTTGCTGTTGGGTCTTCAGCCTCAATATACAACTTAACTGTTTGTGCGCTGTCTGTAATTTCAACTTCATGTGAATCACAGTTACTTGATGTATCTGTATTATTTTCAGCAACGCTTTCTTCTGATGTGCCTCTTTGTGCAATAACTGTCTTAACTGCCGTATTGCTTGAAACCTTATTCAACCACAATGGATATAATGCTTCGTTACCTTGACCGTCGCTAACATAAATAGTTAATTCATTACAAGCATTGTTTAGATTTTCGACATTATACAAGTCGATTCTACGTTCAAAGCTACCTGTGTCCTCATCTGCAACACCTGTTGCAAGTTTTGTACCTTGTCTGTAAAGTTCAAGTACATAACCGTCTGATGGTGCATTTAGTGAAACAGTTACATATTCGCTTGTGTTTTCTTCAGGGATTACCGCTACATATTCGCCGTAATCATTAGCCGCAATACGTCTTGATACAGCCTCATCATTATCCTTAACAGATACTGAGATTTGCTTTAACTTAGAGTCACCCTTTGTAATTACAAGATTTCTTGTTGTGTATTCAGTATACGGATAAACTGAGATATTTAGCGGAACAGTGAATGTTGTTTCTCCTGCCTTGCTTATATCGTAATCCTGTTCATCCTCATACAATGCCCAATCGAAATCTCCGATTTGTACCTTAGCATCCTTATCGTTTGCCTTTACATAAACCTTAACTTTCTTTGCATTCGGAAGTGCCTGATATGTGTACTGTATCTTATTATAGATAAGTAGATTATCGTCGGCTCTTACCTCTTCAAGTTCAGGCATTCTTCTTGTAAGAGTCAAGATATAATGCTCTGTTACAAATTCATTATCAATATTATGTGAGGTTACTGTGAACGGTAGATTTACTACATTCTTTCTCATTGTATAGAATCTTGTCAAAATACCGCTTGTGCTGTTTGCTATAACAGTTGAACCGTCCTCATCATAAAGTGTAATACCTTGATATTCATTTACACCCTTGATTACAATATCACCGTAATATTCTTTTTCATTTACAAGGTTTACAATATACTTAGCTTTGTACTGCTTTTGAGTACCGTCGGCATCTGTGTAATAATCATCTGAGTTAGGACTAATCTTTCCTGCCTCAATGCCCTTGAATGAAACGCTTTCAAGATTTGTATCGTCATCACCTGCATAAAGGATTTGAAGTTTGTATGTCTTGCTTGCCTTTCCGTCTGCGGCGTCAACTCTGAATTCAAAGTTTGTAGTACCGCTTTCGTTCTGTGCGACATTTTCAAATACTCCGCCTCTGTATTTTGATACAGGTGTTTCGATTGTGTCACCCCAAAGTGTTACAGTTGACATTGCGCCCTTAGGCATAATTGTAATATTTACAGGGTCATGTCTGTTTACTGTTGCAACATATGTATCATCTTCTATTGCAAACAAGCTTATATCTACAAATGTATTTTGACCCTTTTGTACTTCTGTATCATTTACATATACTTTCTGTACATCAGGAATATCACGATCTCTTGTGATATTCAATGTATAAACTTGCTTGTATCTGCCTGACGATGATGTTGTTTCTATCTGATAAGTAGTAATTCCGGTTTCAAGTGTACGTTCTACAATAAGTTTACCGTCTGCCTTATCAGCTGTTCCTCTAAATTCGATTGTTGTATAACCGTTTAGAGCATTTACTTCAATCGTTGCAGGATTCCAGAAACTCAATGGGTTATCCTTATCGTATGTCGGAATTGACGCATCATAGATTGTCGGATTTTCCGGACGAGGTATAGCCTTAATTGTATTAACGATAATATCTCCCAAATCTGCATTATGAGATGCAGTATACAATGCAATGACATATGTCTTCTTTGCATTCGGAGTCTTTTCATCGCTTTCATAAAGTTTAGACTTAACTGTTACCTCGATTGTGTTAACCTCATTATTAAGGTCAACATCATACATATAACCTTCATTTTCCCAAACATTTGAAAGTGTGCTAAGCGTCTGATCGTTGATAGCTACAATGTTTGTATTTTCTGAATTTGTTTCAACATATGGTTTAACAGATTTTTCTGCAACCATAAAGTTATATTGGCTGCTTTCTTCGATGTATGTACCTTCTTGACCGTCTATTGTTACTATCTTCAAGCTTACATCATCATCTACACCTTGTAGACGAAGGATATAATCTTGTGTTGCGCCACCGTTATGCGGTGCAACTGTAATACGATAGTATTCATAGTAGTCAGGAGCAATCTTAACACCGTCTTTTAGTACAAATTCTATTGTACCTCTGTTTGTATTGTTTTCAACCGGCTGTTTAATCGGTTCAAATATGCTTGCGTCACTGTCTGCCGACTTAACACGAACAACATTTGTAATTGTAGCATGTTTATCTGTCGGAACAATCTTGATTGTTGCATCTCTCGGAGGAACCTTACCATCCCATACAGCCTCATGCTTAACGCTGTTATAATGACCCGGTTTATTCTCCTCAATTATAATCTGCTCAATTCCTGTGTTGCCGCTCTTTGTTGAAATACGAAGTGTGTATGCTTTGTATTCTTCATCGCTTTCGGCATTTTCAGCTTTAACACGAATTTGATATACGCCGTTATTTACATTCTTCATAATGTCGCTGCCCAAGTCAACGCTCATATTTGCATCAACGTCAGTGTAATTTGTCTGTGCAACCCACTGAGTTCCGTCATACTTGAACAAACCAACCTTAGCGCCGATTGATTCCGGAGTAAGAACTGCTGTTGCCTGTGCCTGTGAACTGCTTGTGTAAATGATGTATTCTTTAGTAGATTCATCATATTCAACTTCTGCATCCACATTGCTTGATGTAACTGTATCAAGTTCTGCAGTTTCATTCTTTCTTGTTAGAATTAATGTGTAGTAACCTCCGTCACCCTCACCGTACGGTGCAAGAGTTCCGTCTTGTGCAGTTACATAGATTCTTACGTTTTCAATTTCTTGATCCGGAGTTTCTATTGTCTTTGTTTCAGTCTTTACATTTGTAGGAGGTGTTGAATTAATTCCTACAAGTGCATAGTTACTTTCAGCCTCTGCCTTTAATTCATAATCCTTAGCTGTGTAAGAGATACTTGATTCAAATACACCATTGTTATGTTCAACCTTCTTGCCGTTGATGTACAATACAAGGTTTGTATTGTTATCCTTTAGGTTAGAAGTGAATGTGTATTCCTTAGTGTATTCCTTAACGCTACCGTCGGCGAATGTACCGAATGCGGCATGAACAAGAATCTTATATTCTTGCTTAGTATATGTTGTGCTAAGCATTTGATCAAATGTAACAGTATTATCGAATACATTTCCTATTGTATTTGATTCTGTACTATAATGATTTGATTCGGAATCAATCGTAAGCGTTGTTCCGTTTGTTGACATAATATACAACAAACCGCTATTTGTATTCTTTTCTTCAAATACATAATAGTTTCTCTTTTCACTGTCATAGCTTGTCGACGCATTGTTGTACTTCAAGTCTACAATACCAATGTCAAGTGTATGAAGTTCTACATTCAAGATGTACTTCTTCGTATTACCTGCCTCGGCTGTAACTGTTACAGGAACATGGAATATGTTTCTGTTATTTTCATCTCTCTCAACAAGGTTAAGCGAGAAACTTACGTTTCCGTCAGCGTCCGGCTCATATTCAGCCTTGCTTGAGTCAATAGTAAGTTTAGCCTTAGGGCTTGATAGTTTAACTGTAAATGCCTCTGTATAAGATTCTTTTTCAGGGTTATCAAGATCCTCATTTGCGAATACAGTAAATCCAGGTATTTGATTTTCATCTAATCTTTCTGTTGAATCACTGTTTTCGTAAACTGTATCAGGATTAATTGTAACACTGCTGATATTAGCATCTTCAGACTTCTTATTGATATTAAGAATTATCGGTGCATCTTCGTTGGTAATCATTGTACCGTTATCTGCATATAGATAAATCTTAACAACAGTTGTCTGACTGTCAGGGTCAATAGCTTGACCTATCTTAATTCTTTCACCTGAATCTTTATCTACATTAGTACCATTATAAACAAGTGGGTAAACTGATGTATCAAGATCAAGTTTCAATGTTTCAATCCATGAACGTTCGCTCGGTGTATCCGGTGTTTCAGATGTATCTGTGTCTTCGCCGTCTTCACCTTCATCGGCAGTATTTTCACCGACCAATAGTGAGATAATATCCGAACGATTAGCTATTGCTTTAATGTCTATGGATGTCATATTATTCGGAATACCAACTGAATATTCACCTGTGATTGAATCAGGACCGTCTACAAGTGTCCATTCTGATGTTCCGTCTGAATAACGAATGTTTACATACAAATTCTTTAGAGTCAAGTCAGACTTATCTCCACGAATCATTAGATAACTTATATCTGTCTTACCGTTTTCAGCTTTGATTACTATAGGAACAAATATTCCCTTTCGTAAATCAGCACTTACTCCGGCAGTCAAGTTGTATCTGTTGCCGTCTGTCAAATCGTATGCTTCAATCTTCTTTTCATGTGTTGAGTAATCTGAATCACTCAAACTACTGATGTAATTCTTCTTAACTTCTACGTTAGCAGAATTATCTGACATAATAGCATAGTCTTCGATAGCAAGGAATTTACCTATTGCAACCGATGCGTGGTCATCCTTTGTCACAACTCTGATTGCAGCATTCTTAGCTGTATCAGATACTGTGATGAAGTATCCGTCAAACTCTGTATCATATGTATCGCTATTGTTATTGTTACTTGTCGTCTTATTGTAATTTGTCTTTACAGTAGACTTTTCTATTGCCTCTGCCTCATCTGAAATAGCTGAAGGTAGTTCACCGGCTTTGACAATACCGCCGTCAAGTGATGTATCTGCCGATTGAAGTTTGATGTAAAGTTTGTAAACCTGACTGAATCCTGATTCACCTGTAACTTTAAATCTTAGATACTTAACCGCAGTAGTATCATCTGACGTGATGTAGTCTTGAACTCTGATTGTCTGATTTAGAACTTGTTCAAACTTACCACTCTTACCTGCTACATAACTTACTTCTTCATCCGATACATCCGGTGAAGATGCAATCGTTACATAAGCATTAGAGCTTGTAGCCTTGATTTCAAGATCTATACTCTTATCATTGTCATAATCCGATTGCTTAATTGCAAGATAATATTGATATTCTTTATCGCTATTCTCTTCTTTTACTATTGTATATCTTGATGATTCAGGAGTAGATACGTCCTTAACGTATTCAACAGTAACATCATCCTTAACATAAAGAATTGTAAGAATGTAATCCTTTGTTACAGATCCGGATTTAACCATAAGTTTATAGTTAGTTTCCTTATTAACTTCAGGATCAAGTGCCTGTTTACTGAATACGATATATGGTTTTTCACCATCGGCAATCTTAGATGTAACTGACTTATATTGTCCCATCTTATAGTCGCCGTTTTCAAATTTACCTACCGCAACCTGTTCATAAGGCTGATCAAGGATAACCTTAATATCTGTGCCTGTTTCACTGTAAATAACCTTTGTTTCAAGCAATCTTGAATCATCTGCATCGACTGTTGCTGCAAAGAATTCATTCATCTTATCAGTCTTTGCACTTGCGTTAATATTCAAAGAATTCTTAATAACCGCAAGTTTATATGATTCTTTTGAATACTTAGTATCAATCGGTTCTACGCCTACGCTGTAGTTTGTGATGACACCGTTTGTATTACTGTTAAGTGACGCTACGTCAAGATATGGAGCAGTGCTTAAATCGCCTCCGTATTCAACGACTGCCGCCTTAGCATTTACAGTATTTCCGTCTGCGTCTGTCTTGACTGCCAAACTTCTTGCCTCAACAAGAATTGGTCTGTCATCTTCGTAATTATCAATCAATGCTACATATTGTTGTTGAACAATATCATAGTAAGCATCAACAGTTTCAATTACTCCATTCGCATCGTCATAAACTGTTACCGTGATCTTATTCAATCTCGGATCGGCAGAATTCTTGTAAATACGTATTGTCTTTTCTTGAGGGCTGTCGTTCTTAGGGAAGATTGTAAACGGTACGTCTTCATATCCGTTTGCGTCCATCTTCTTCTCATCAAGAACATATGTAACCTCACTGATTGTCGATTCAATCTTACCGTTATTACCTATCTTGACTTGTCCGCCTTCAAGTATTGTAGATACTGTGATAACTGCATTTTCTGCATCGTCATCTACAGATGCTATATACCATGTTCCATCCTTAGACGGCATTATTCTTGTATGGTCAACTGCAACATACGGATCGTCCTCATCCTTAACTTTGATAATATCAAGGATATATTCGCCTGAACCGATGTTACCACCTATTACAGTTGTAGAAATATTTGTTGTAACAAGTGTGTTTGTACCGATGACAAAGTCTTCATATACTGCCGGACTTGTTAATCCTTCCTTATCAGGGTTAACACTGCTGTTATTTCTGTAGGCAATGTTTGTTCTGTCAAGTGTAGTATATGTTGTTATATCTGCAAGAGTAACATTTTCAGGAACAATTACCTGGTATCTGTTTTCTCCTGCCTTAACTGCCGTATAAGTCTTGCTGTCTGTTGAAACAGTAATCTTCGCAATAGATGTTGCGTATGATTCCTTATAGATGTATAGGATATAATCATTAGTTGTTCCGTCTTGTGCCGTTACTGTAAGCTTAGTTGCCGTAAAGTTACCGTTAGTTGCAACTTCTGATGTACTGTCTGTACCGATAGCGATATTCTGTGCGTCAAAATACTTACCATGATATTCATTTTCAGTATGATCTGAGTTTACAGGAATTGATGCTATTGATACTATTGACGCTTTCTGACCGTCAATGTAAACAGTCGCTCCGACAAGTGGATTATTATCACTGTCTGTATCAGGAGCGATATAGTAGTAATAATCAACCGTTCCGTCTTCTTTTAGTACGGCTGCCGGAATATGAGTAGCACCATCATAATATGTATGATCTGCTTTGCCGTTTATTGTATCCTTGTTATAAACAGGTGTTACAGAAATATGATGGATTGTTGCATCGCTTGACTGACCGATAATAGCAAGTTTTGTTGTTCTTACCTTATCGTCATTTGTAAAGTCAAGGTAATACAATGTAACATCTTCAGCCTTAACATTATCAACTTGATAATAATATTCACCGTTTTCATCCAATTTCTTTTCGACTGTGCAATCAACTGCGTTTCCGTCAGCGTCACGAAGTGTCAAAGAATCTGACATTACTCTTGAACGAATTCTTAGGCTGCCTTCACCCGTCTTAGATATAGGAGTAACTACACTGTATAGCTGAGTTATTCCGCCCTTTAGAACTACTGCATTATATTCTTTACCTGTTTCGTCTGTGGCTGTTTCTATAGTATAGTCTGTACCATACGTCAAGAATCCTTTGTCAAGGAACCAATCTGTATCCTGAACTTCACCGGCTGTACTGATAATTTCATCTGCTTTTTCAGGATTTTCAATATCGTAGTACAAATAGCCAACTCTGTCGTCTTGTTCTGCAATTACTGTGAATGTTGCATCAAGTTCTGTCGGTGTTTCATTATCAGTAACAATAAGCATTGCCGTACCGATACTAACACCTGTAACATTTTGAGTTGTCTTATCATATGTGATTATATCACCTGTTGTATCTCCGATATTTACAACTTTTGCTGTGTAATCGCCTCCGTTAGTATTTTCCGGAGTTGTTACATAGAATCTTGGTAACTTGATAGTTACCTTTCTAACGTCATTTACGCTCATTGTTGCGGCACTTGGCTTAATTTCTGCCACATCACCTGCAATAATTGCCGGTTCGTAAATGATTGAGTTAGTCAGGTCGCTCGGTCTACCAAGAGCCAACTGACCAATATCATTGATACCAAAGCCGTAAACCATACCGTTCTTAGGATCGCTTGTATCAACCATACTTCTTGAAACGATTGTGAATGCACCGCCTGTAGATACTGCCAATGCCTGTAGATTTTCTCTTGTACCTGCTGATGCGTTTTCAACCGTTACATATGTAGGTTTTTCTACATCTGCCGTACCGTTACCTGTCTTAGGATCGCCAAGACCAAGTCTACCGTCTGCACCGTCGCCCCATACTGCGATATTCTGATCGCCAAGGATAGCAACATTATGAGTTGCACCTACTTCAAGGCTAACAATGTAGTCACTGCCTGTAAGATTTGATTTATCTACAAGTCCAGGAGCTGCAATTGTTGTTCCTTCAATAGATTCTGCCTCTCGTCCAAGTTGCTTTTGGTTGTTTTCACCCCATGTAATAACATTACCGTTATTTAGTAATGCCGCTGAATGATTAAGACCTGTATAAATACGAACTACATCATTACTGTAATCAGTGTTACCGACTTTAAGTTTAACTTCTGTCGGTTCTCTGTAGATCTTTGTATTTATACTGTTGACATCAATCTGACCGCTGTCGTTGCTGCCCCATGCCCATACGCTACCGTCGTAACGAATTGCATAAACTGTCTGACCGCCTGAACCACGGCTGATGTCAACAACCTTATTAAGACTCTTAACGATTACAGGAGTTGATGAGTATGACTGTGATGAGTTAGAGTCATTACCAATCTGACCATAGTCATTCCATCCCCAAGCATATACTATACCACTTCTTGAAAGTGCTACTGTATGATATGTTCCGACCGATACCTTAACTATATCTGTTAACTCAACTGTTTTAGCGTTTGAATCTGTCAATGTTACACGTTCAGGTGACATAACCATATCACGAACTGAAGGATCATAACCAAGTCCAAGTTGTCCTCTGTTATTTAGACCCCATGTATATACATTACCCTTATCTGTCAAGGCTACTGAATGATACTCACCGGCGTAAACCTTAACAACATTTTCGCCTGTGCTTATAAGCGTACCGTCTGAGCTTTCTTCAACTTTTCTTAGATCATCAAAGAATGTTAATCTCTGAGGAACATTTTGAATTACGTTATCTGCCGTTCCAATACCAAGCTGTCCATATGTGTTGCTACCGAATGCCCATACGCTGCCATCCTGCTTAAGCACTATTGTATGCGCTCTGCCTGATGCGGTCATAGGTGCTACGATTGATGGATTTTCTTCTGTTCCTTGCTCGATATTTGTTACAAAGTATACAAGCTTTTCACTTCCGGCACTTGTGCCGTTTGAATTCTTAATTGTTCTTGTTACAACTATCTGTGTAAGACCTGTAACAGACTTACCTGAAACATAAACATCTCCGTTTTCATCAATTCTTGCATCGGCAATATCGCCATTAACGCTTACAGCTGTTATATCAACTGAATCGTTATAATCTAACAATAGATTGAACTTAGATACATCAGGAACATTAAGTTTAACTTCATCTCCGTCTGAAACAACTGTTACTTCGTTGTCTCCAGCAACAAGTCTTGATTCACCTATCATAACAGGAGTATCACTGCGTGTTTCGATTGTATCCAATCCAAATTCTGTACCATTGCCTTGTGTATAGTCACCGAAACCGTATACAACACCGTTTCTGTCGGCAAATGTACTGAACTTATTACCGGCCGATATGCTCATTGCATAAACATTGCTTAGGAACATTTCGTTTGCTGTAGGCTTGCTTATATATTGAATTGTACCGTCGTTCATACCACCAAGACCAAGTTGTCCTAATGAGTTATCACCAAATACATAAAGCGTACCTGTTTGATTTGTTACCATAGAATGATTATATCCGGCCGATATATCAAATATTCCGCTTGCCTCAACTGTTTGAATCGCCGTTGTTTCCAACAAGTTTCCGTTACCAAGTTGTCCATAACTGTTATCACCGAATGATGCAGCATTTGTAGTATAGTACAATGCCAAGCCATGGTTAGTTCCGGCTGATACAGCTACTACTGATGCACCAAGGAATGAAGGAACCTTTGTAGGAATTCTTAAATCTCCTGACAAGTTGTAAATACCAAGTTTATTATGTTCATAATTACCTGTAGCATAAACTGTTCCGTTCATCTGCAAGAATAGTGTATGATCTTCACCTACTGAAATTTGTCTTACATTAGCAATCGCAAGTTTCTTCGGTGTTGCAACTTCTGTTTCATCACCAAGACCAAGTTGTCCGTGTGTATTATCACCCCAAGCATATACGTTACCCTTATTTGTAAGAGCCATACTGAATCCGTTGCCTGCGGCTATTGAAACAAATTTTTCTCCTACTCCAAGGTCAACATTAACTCTTGTGAAGATATGTGATTCACCGTCAGCAGTTGTTATACCAAGCTGACCGCGGTCATTATTACCGGCTGCCCATACAACGCCATTTTTATCAAGAAGAAGTGTATGATCATATCCTGCGTCAGCATCAACGTAAATCTTTGATGTTGTAAATGCCGCTACCGGTTTATCACTTGTATCTGTGTTGCCTGTACCTAGTTGTCCGTGTGTGTTAACACCGAATCCCCATACACTGCCGTCGTAACGTACAGTTATTGTATGGTTTGTTCCTGCCTGTACTTTTGGTTGGAAGTCATAATCAGCATCTTGTGGAAGAACTACAATCTTAGCAAATGATGTCTTATTCAAGCTTTCGTTTTCTGTTACTTTGACATATGCAATTCCTTCTTTAAGTGCCTCAATACTCTTTCCGTTTTCAGGAACTGACAGAACAGCGTCATCGACTACCATTCCGTTATTTTTAACATCATATTTGAAGTTATAATCAGTATTTGCACCTGCCTTAGCGGTGTAAACGTTGAATGCCTCAAATGATGCCTGTAAGTCTGCCAGTTCACCCTTCTTGACATAGATTGTACCGTAGCCTGAAGAGATAATGTTACCGTCTTCGTCTACCTTATTAATTTCAATCTGACTGTCACCGCAGATAACAAACTTACTGCTGTTTTGTGTTTCACCGTTTGCAAGCTGACCAAGAGCATTTTCACCTTCGCCCCAAACTCTACCATCTGAATCAATCAAGTATACTTGATTATATCCGGCTGAAATTACATCAACGTTTGAAGGAGCTGAATCTATGATTGTTGCAACTGACATACGTTCATTTGTTGCCGGATCTTTGCCAAGCTGTCCTGAACTGTTGTCGCCCCAACCATATACTGTTGATTTGCTTGTCTTATCGGCTAATGTTTCTGTCTTAACTGCGTATGAAGAATATTGACCTGCCGCAATATCCGATACATCTACTAAGTATTCGTTTTCACTTATCTTAACTTGTACCGCATTGCTTTCCGCATTTTCACTGTTACCGATTTGACCGTATGTATTATCGCCATATGCCCAAACTCTGCTGTCTTCATCAAGAATAAGCAAATGATCTCTATCTGCCACTATCTTAACAGCCGATACATCACTGTTATTCTTCTTTATTGAAACCTTCTGCGGACTTCCTGATTCATCAATCCTCCATACCATACCGCCAGTTGTACGAGCGTACATTCCACTGATTTGTGCAACGCCTGTAAGGTTTGGAATTTGAGCAATCTTTCTTGAGTTGTATACGAACATCTCACCGAATCCATATACAAATCCGTCATTTGTAAGAACAAGAACACTGTTATCTGTTACTGATACACTCTTGACATTTGTCATAACTTTTCCGTTAGGACCTGTTACGGCAACAGGAGTTACTGACTTAGCCGCTGTTGTTCCGCCGCCAAGCTGACCGAATGTATTATCGCCCCATGCGTAAAGCTTGCTTTCTTCACTGCCGTCTGCATTCTTCTTATATGTTACCGCATAAGCTGAATTCTTACCGGCTGCAATGTACATTACGTCTTCGGCAATAGATACCATACCGATTGTATCTGCTGTACTTCTGCCAAGTTGATCTGATGAGTTGTCACCCCATGTCCATACACTGCCGTTCGCTTTTAGAACAACTGTGAATCCTTCACCGGCTGCAACCATCGGTGTATACTTATCATCTTCACTGCCACCTGAAACTGTTACAACAACGTAAGCCGAAACTCCGCCACTTGTAACCTTTAGGTTAGCCTTACCGGCTTTAACACCTGTCATTGTTTGAGGTGCTGATTCTGATACTGTAAGTATATCCTTATTCAATGATGTGTATGTTACATTTGTTGAGCCCGTACCTGTTAGACCTAACAAGTTAAATGCGTCTGTTGCACTGATTGTCAGCAATGGGTTGATTTCAACTGTATCACCCTTTCTGATAGTAAGTTCAGAAGGAGTTACATTAATTTCACCCTTACCTACAAGTACCGGTACTGATGTATTATCAACATCAAGGTTACCAAGTTGTCCATTATTGTTTAGACCGTATGTCCACATATATCCTGTTGACTGAAGTGTTGATGTAGCACCGTATCCGGCATCTATTGCAATTATTGAGAAATCGTCTGCATCATCTGTATAAACAGTCTTAACAGGTAGTGATACTTTACCGCCGACATCTGTTCTGCCGATCTGACCAAACTCATTGCTACCCCATGTATAAACAACGCCCTTATTATCGCTTGCATCGTTCTTTTCGATTGCAAGTGCAACGCTGTGTTTATCACCGGCTGATACGCTTATAACATTTTCAAGTAGTTGAGTCTTATCACTGTCAAGGTAAACAAATTCAGGATTATTCATATTACCGTTGTCAGATTGACCGTTACCAAGTTGTCCGTATGAACCGGCACCCCATGCAAGTACATAACCTTCTGCATTAAGTGCAAGTGTATGATCATCAGCTGACTTAGATGAAATATCAACAATGTTATTTACAGAATTGTTTTCACCCTTGAATATCTTAAATTCAGGACTTGTAGGGTCTGTAGGTAGTTCCCAAACAGTACCGCTTGTCTTTAATACATATCCGCCGCTTATCTTACTTACCTTTTTAACAATACTCATTTGTGTCGGTTTTGCACCATAGCCGTCACCGGTATATTCTCCGGTGTCAATATCTATTGCCGCATTACCGAATGCAAATGTATTTCTGTTAATTCCCAAAGGTACTGTAACTCTTGAACCATCATTCTTCTTAGCTATTGTAATATTTGATGTTCCTTCTGTTACGATAAAGCTACTGTATTCACCGGCAAATATATCTGCGATTTCGATATTCTTTAGATAATTTATGCCGTCAAATACACCTGCCTTAACAGGCTTTGTCGAATATGTTGTTGTCTTGTCTACACCAAGTTGTCCGTATGTATTGTCACCCCATGTCCAGATGTTTCCGTCTGAATCAAGTGCGACTACATGAGCTTTTCCTACTGCAATCTTTGTTATATACGCATTTGATGCAAGACCGCTGAATGTTACTTGTGTAGGAATGATATTTCTATCAGAAGTACGTCCGCCTTGTCCAAGCTGACCTTCTGTATTCTTACCCCATGTCCATACTGTACCGTCAGCTTTCAATGCAACTGTAAATTCATCGCCGCTACCCATATGAGGTGCAGTTCTGTAGTCATCAGCGTGACCAAGCACAGTAACATTAGCTACTGCCGACTTATTATTTTCCGGATTATCTTCGTCAATGTATCTAACTATAATCTTTGTTTCACCGTAATGAGCCGGTGTAATCTTTGTATAGCTGATGTCATAATCAGAAAGATCTCCGTCAACCTTTTGAGCAGATGCTATATTATCATTGAATGACTCGAATACAAGTTTCTTTGTCTTTTCAAAGTCAATCTGTCTGCCCAAACTGAATGAACGCATATATGCCGCAGGAACTGTAATTGTATTTACAAAGTCGCCGTTTGCATCTTGTTCATCATCAAGAACTATATCGTAATTTCCAAGAGCGATGTATTCTTCATCAACAATGCCAGGGTATTCACTTGCATCTCTTGTGAAATTACCAAGCTGACCGCTGTCGTTCTGACCCCATGTATAAACCAATCCGTCATCAAGGAATGCGGCTGAGTGCATACCGCCAGAACCGACACCGATTATTGCTCTGTTTGCAGGAGTTGTTCCGTCTTCTTCATAATACAAGTTTGGAACAAGATATGCTGCATTTAGATTAGTTATACCGCCGACTCCAAGTTCACCGTATTCATTGCTACCCCATGCAAAAGCATTATGCTTTCTGTCAATAGCCATGATATGAGTCTTACTCTGACCGTCTTCTGTTTCATAATAGCCGATTGATACATTAGCTATATTATGTAGGTAAATACTTGGTTCACCTGTGTCTTCATCAGCTACGTTAAACTGACTGTCATCAGGATTCATTGTAACTTCTACCGGTACATTTGAATAATATGTCGACGTTTGACCCAAGATAACACCAGGATTAATGCTTGGATCTGCATATGGCATAAAGCTTCCTGTACCAAGTTGTGAAGATGATGCGTCACCCCATGTATAAACTCTTCTGTTTCTGTCATATACATATTCCGGAGTTCCGTCAGGATTTGTGTTACCTGTGTAATGGTACTTCGTTGAAATTGCAACGAAGTTATAACCCTTACCTACGATTCTTGTAACATTGTTTAATTCTTCCTGATTTTCAGATGCTTCATCTTCTTTTCTGATTGTCGTTACTTTTTCAAGCTGAGTATTGTATTCAACACTCTTGCTTATACCTGTACCAAGTTCACCGTGGCTGTTTCCGCCGACTGTGTAAACTGTACCGTTTGCAATAAGGACAGCTGTTGCTTCTTTACTTGCCGCTGACATTACAACACCGCTTAGATTACTTTCACCGACGCCCTTCATCTTTTCAGGAACAAAATTTGTAGGATCGTTATCTTCAGTCACTGTCTTTCTGCCAAGCTGACCCTTATTATTTCTACCCCATGTATAAACTTCACCTGTTGCCGTTACGGCTACAGTATGATATGCACCGGCAGAAACGTCTATAATCTGTGATGCAAAGTTTTCATCAAGTTCTACAAGGATAGGTCTGTTTGTATTCTTTATAAGTATAGGGTTAACACCTAACTGACCGTATGTATTGTCACCCCAAGCATATACTTTACCGCTTTGACCGATAATTATAGCATGGTTTTCACCAACCGCAACGCTTAGAATATTTTCCATAGGTGTTGCAATTTCTTGTGCCGCATCGTTAACACTTGCGTAATATGAATCGATCTGTACCGGAATTGTAAGCATACTTTGCTTACTTCCTGTACCTGTCATGCCGTTTTCATTATTACCCCATGCCCACAATGTACCATCTTTCTTAAGGGCAACTGTGAAGTCTTTACCAAGCTGAATCTGTGCATACGTTATATCTTCAGTTACGATAATACGGCTGAATACAGTTTGTTGAGTAATTGTATTAGTTGCAACTACTCTTGTTTCACCTTCTGTAACGCCTGTTATGTTTGCAGTCTTAGGCTGCTGACTGTCAACAGTAACCTTTGCAATCGAGTCATCCAATACCTTCCATTCAAATGTACCTACACTTGAAGCAAGATCTGTATAAACTGAGAACATATCTGCGCCTGTAATCGTAATTGTTGTTTTACCGTCAACTGCCAACGTTGCTGTAGGAGGCATAATAGACATCTTTGCATTACCTGCAACCACCGGAACAACAGAAGTTTCCTGACTCTTATCGCCAAGTTGGAATCTATTGTTATAACCCCATGTATATACAACACCGTCACGAGAGATTGACGCAATGTGTTCACCGTTTATGATTGATGAAACTTGAACGATTGTATCAAGTCTATCACTTGATGTATCATCCTTATAAACAAGTCTTGCCTTATATTGATTAGCATTCTTAGTCTTATTTCCAAGTACACCTGTTTCAATTCCACCGTATACATTTGTACCCCACATATAAACGTTACTGCTATTTGTAACAGCACCACTGAAGTGGTCACCGGCGAATACGCTGTATACGCCACTCATAGGCTCAGCTACATCTCTTGTTAGCAAGTTGCCTGATTCGTCAACATATGTTTCAGACTTCCAAGCCTGAACTCTTGCAATGCTCTTATCAGTTGGGAATACAACTGTTTTCTTAACTTCGTTACCAAGAGCATCTTCTGTTACAGTCGTTCCGTTTTCATCAGAGAATGTACCGTTTGTATATGCTACACCGTTTCCAAGAACACCGTTCTTATTATTACCATAAGCATATACTTCGTTTGCAAAGTCTGATGTATCGTTGCCTTCTGCATCAGCAGATTTCTTGTATTGATACAAGTTCAATATTGCATGTTCAGGGCCTAATGCTCCATTCACAACGCCTGTAAGTGCTTTCATATCTGTATCAAGTACAGGAAGAGGTATTGTTCTGTTGTATCCGTTATTTGCACTGCCTGTACTCCAAACTTCGCCGTTTCCAAGAACACCTGTTTCGTTGCTACCTGTAATATAAACTGTACCGTCACGATTTATAATCGCAATATTCTTTTCACCGATTACTACATCAACAGCATCGTCAATACCATACATTCTATACGGTATATTCTTATTTGAGCTTGCTGAACTTTCTGTTATAGCATCATGTCCGATACCAAGTTGACCGTATCTGTTGCTACCCCATACATATACAGTGCCTTCTTCTGTGATTGCCGCCGCTGTTGAACCGGATGCAAAGACTTTAACTACCTTACCTGTATTTTCACCGCCAAGATATGTACTTCCCATTGATCCGTTTGAAGGAGTCGGTGCAACGTCATATACCTTTCTCGGTGAATATACGCTTGTTCCCGATGATAGCTTTCTACCAAGCTGTCCTACACCGGCGTCATTTCTACCCCATGACCATACGTTTCCGTCTTTGTCAACTGCAAGTGAGAAGTTATCACCTGCCGCAACAGAAACTATATTTTCCATAGGTTTACCGTTTACAAGAACTTCTGTAGGTTCGTTAATTGTCTTTTTAGTTGTATTAAATCCTGCTTGTCCTCTTGAGTTATCGCCCCATGTATATACATGACCGTTACTTGCAAGAGCAAGAGTAAATTGATTTCCTGTCACAACCATTGGTTGAACTGATGTTGTTACATCAGTAACATTAGGAAGTACATTTACATCGAACAATGAGTATTTTCCTGAATTTTCTTCGTATACAACCATTCTTGCAGAACCGACTGACTTATAAGTAATGTTACCGTCATTATCTATCTCCGCAACGTCAGGATTTGTTGATGTTGCTTTGAAGTTTGTATTTGTAACACGCTTGTCGAATACATTAAACTGATTCATTGTAAGATATACTCGACCAGGAGCCGCTCCGGCATTTGCAAGTACAGCATTATTGCTGTCCACGCCGTCTACATTGATAATTCCCGAATATACTTCAACAGGATATAATTCATTATCAAGAATTGCATCACCTAATTGTCCACGTTCATTATTACCTACTGTTCTGATTGAACCGTCCTGCATAATGAATGCTGACATACCGCCGTTACTGCTTACTGCAGCCGCCAATACACCGGTAAAGTCTGTGCCGTCTGTAATCTTAGCCGCAACAATTTCATTTACACTATTATTGTTTCCGACTGCAAGTTTACCGTTTGTATTGTCACCGATTACATTTACTGTACCTGTACCCTTCTGTACCATCATTGATGCGTTGCCGCTTGTTATATCAATAGTTTGGCTCATATCAGTATTCTTTACAGGAGTGCTTATAGGTAGAGTATTTGTAGTGATACCTGTCTGATAATTGTCATTATTACCCCATACATAATATTCGTATGAGTTATTTGTTGTATTTTCTGTAAGGGCAGCTGCGTTACCGTTACCGGCTGCAACTTCAAGCACACGGATATTTTCAAGTCCGCCACCGCTTACTATTGCCTGTCCTGTAACGCTGTCTATCACACCTTCGCCCATTTCTGAGTTTTCGTTACTACCCCATGCAAGAACTTTACCAAGTTCCTGAACACCATAGCTTGTTGTAAATTCATCTCCTTTACCTGCAGCTATTGATGTCATTCTTGATACAGGAACATAAACAGGTGTTGAAACGATTTCGTTATCAGAATTTTCTACTTGCTTAAACTTATTTGAACCCCATGCAAATACGTCACCGTTTGATGATAATGCCATTGCATAACTGTTGCCTACGCTTCCGCCGGCACTTATGTCTTGCATTACTACATTATAATCAGTGAAGTATGCAACCATTTGAGGTGATGGAACAAGTGTTTCCTTGTTTGATACCTCTGATGGATTCTTTTCGTCTATAAAGTCAGAAGTATCTGTACCGTTACCAATCTGACCGTTATTGTTTCTGCCCCATGTATACAAGTTACCGTCAACGTCTATAGCCATTGCGAAGTCAGGACCTGCGGCAATCTTTGTGAACTTAACAGGAACTTCTCTTGATGTAACAACGTCTTCGCCGTCTGCACCTGTTGTTATTTCAGTTACAGTCTTTGTTACATTAAGTTTCTGAGGTTTCATATCGATACTGCCGACACGACCTAATCCAAGACCAAGTTGACCATAAGTATTATCGCCCCATGCGTACAAATCACCGTTTGCACGAAGTGCAAGGATAAAGTTATCTCCGGCTGAAATCTGCGGATAAGCAATATATTCTTCATCTGCATTTTCTGCCTTAACTTCTGTATCGTCAGGAAGAGATATAATATGTACATACATTCTCTTTTCGGCATTATCATCGCCTCTTGCAGAGATTTCTACATATGTCTTTCCTGTGCTTTCTGCACTTACCTGACCATATCCATCTACTGATGCTATGTCACTGTCAAGGACTCTGTATGTTGTGCTGACATTTACAGGCTGTTCATCTTCATATAGATTAAAGCCTTGATGTGCTGTCATACCTATACGTTTTGATTCTTGATTCTTCTTAACAAGTATTTCGTTTGAATCAAGAGTTATAATCAAGTCAGAGCCAACCATTGATGCTGTTGTAAAGTCTGATGTTACATCTTGATTTGCAATCTGACCCTTGTCATTCTTACCGAATGCCCATACATAACCGTCACTGTCAGCATAAGCTGAATGTACGCCGCCAACAGATGATGTCATACTAAGTACATTTGATGCGATTTGTCCGTCTGTTCTTACAACATTGGATTTACCCGATAGAGTATAAACATCACTTGACAATCCGCCTACACCAAGCTGACCGCTTGAAGCGAGTCCGCCCATAATAGGTGTTCCGTTTGAATCCACGATATACAAGCTTTCGCCACCGCCGATAAGCACTGCATTTGAAATTTCTGCAAGCTTTGTCGGTTTAGTAACGTCAAGTTTCATTTCGCCGAATTCACCGTTCTTATTTGCACCCCATACCCAAACACTGCCTGTTACGTCTGTATCAACAGTTATGTCTTGTGCAAGAGCATATGTAATTGCCATTACATTTTCGCTACCGGCTGCAATCGCCATTACACGATTTTCCATTTCAGCAGTTCCGGCTCTGAAATCAACGTTATCTGTGTTTTCACCTGTACCGTACTCATATCTTGTACCTTTACCTTGTGAATATACAGAACCGTCAAATTTAAGCATATGAGATGTTGCACTGTTTCCGATAGCAACTTGTGCAACTGAATCAGTTACTCTTATCGGTGCTTGATAGTTATTGACGCCGCTTTCCATACTTATTTGATTATAAGCATTATTACCACTGCCATATACAACGCCGCCGTCCTCTACAAACAATGCAAACATTGCATCATTTGTAAGTCCGCCGATTGCTATATCGACAATGTTTGACATATAGCCGGCTTGGGACAATGCGTCATCACCATAAGACGGTTGTTCACCAATCTTAACACGTTCAGGTGTACTTACCTTAACTGACGTACTGTTTATACCAAGCTGACCACTATCATTTCTTCCCCATGCCCATACATGACCTGTTGTATCTATAGCAAGAGCACTGTCGCCTGCGGCTGCAATCTTAACTATTCTTACGTTATCGCCGTTTTCATCTTTTATGCTTACCTGTTGAGGATAAATTGCTGTACCGAAGATTTGTCCGCTACCAAGCTGACCATACTCGTTACCGCCCCATGCCCAAACAGTTCCGTTTGGTTTTAGTGCGTACGTTGTATTTGTACCGGATACAACCTGTGGATAAGCAACACTATCCATATAGCTGTCAGTATCCGATCCTCCGATTCTTGAATCTTTCGGACGAACTTCTACCTTAAATGTACCAACTGTCAATGAATCATCGGCAAGTGATACGATTACATATGTTGTTCCTTCCTTCTTACCTGTAAGCTTACCTGTTGAAGAATCTACTTCAACGATGTCACTGCTACCATCCCATGTCTGCCACTTCAATTCAACTTCTTCTGTTGAAGTACCTTCTGCACCGCTCAACAAGTTGAATGAAGATATTGTAGGACGTTTTGGTTCTTCTACGTCATCAACTCTTAGTGAATATGTATACTTATCAAACAAGAAGTATGCAGTTCCGACACGAGCCGGTTCATATCTGTCAACCGTTGTTCCGTCACCGATTATTCCGTTTTCATTAATACCATATGCCCATACGGCACCATTATCTGTTGTAATTACAGATATATCACTGTTTGTTCTGCCGTTTGATACAAGAATTACATTCTTAACGTATCCGCTAACGTCTGTCTTTCCTGCAAGAACTCTGCCTATCGGAAGAATTTCGTTATCATGTTCTGTGCCACGTCCAAGCATAGCTCCATACATACCTGCTGACCACAAGTTTTCACTGCTGTAAGAACCATCATCGTTCTGACCACCGTTTGCATAGATTACCTGAACATACTCAGATATATCACCGCTAAGTGGGAATGCACCTCTTTGAGCCCATTCAAAGTTGTATGCTCTTACCGGTGTCTTTTCTACTGTCAAATACTCAGGACTGTCGCTGCCATATCCAAGTTGACCTTGTCTTAGGTCACCCCACATAGCTACGCCACCGTCCATAAGTATAGCCATAATATTATTTGTACCGCCAAATGCAGCTATTGCTTTTTCAGGAAGTGATGCACGGCTTGGTGATGTCGAAATATTTTCGCCTATACCGTAGATGCCGTTTGAATTATCACCCCATGTAATAATCTGACCGTCAGCCTTTAAGATGTGCATTGTATCTCCGAGTTTATCAGGGATAAGCTTTCTTGCACTCTTTAGAATTGTATTTCTGGTTGTGATGTTTCTCGGAAGAGTCATCTTCGCATTATATGTATCCTGCGGTGAAACAACTCCCTTATAGTTATAACCCCAACCAAAGATATTACCGTCTGCATCGATTGCATATGAGTACTGTTTTGTACCTTCTTTTGAATCTACGCCAGTACCTGCGGCTGCAATATCAATAATTCTTGAGCCATAAATTGATTCAGCAACTGTACCTGTAGCACTGTCACCAAGATAATAATCTCTTGTAGTTCCGTAAACTCTTACTGCGTACTTCTGAACGTTAAATTCAGTTTGTGAACCGTTACCAAGAGCACCCTTAACACCAGTACCCCATGAGTATACATGTCCGTCACTTGTAAGAGCCATGCTGTGGTTTCCACCTGTCGCTATCTTGATTACGTTTGTCAATGCACTTGGGCTTGCAGTAGCATTTTCACGTTTCATTACCTGTACAGGAATTGTAGTATATGAAGACTTGCTACCGTTACCTGATTGACCGTATGAGTTATTACCCCATGACCAAACTGTTCCGTCTGAACGAAGTGCAATAGTATGATTTTCACCTACTGCAATCATCGGCATAACGTTGCTTCTGTCATTTCCTGCCGGAATAACATTAAGTTTAATTGTACCTGTATTACCTCTCGAATCCTTTGCAACAAGATATGTTACACCTGTCTTCTGCTTAACGTACAATTTACCTGTTGTGTTATTTCCGCCGTTTGGATTAGCCTCAAACTCTGCCACTTCAGTATTTAGTGACTCGAATGTCAATCCTGTCGGTTTATAAGCAGACTCACCGAATAGTGTAAAGCCTATAACGCCTACTACATTGTCAAGATCAATCTGGATTACATCGTTTTGTCTTACTGCTGTTTCAAGAGTACCATTATCACGCATAATAGTATCATAGAACATATGAATTGGTATGTCTGATATATCATTTCGTGTCAATGTTGCCTCTGCGAAGTCAATATAAGCTCCGCCACCGTCTATAAGTACAGCCGCCGGATATTCACGATTATCCTGTGTACCGTCACCAATCTGACCTCTTGTGTTATCACCCCAAGCATAGATTTTACCTATACTATCGAAGATAACGCCATTCGCACCGTTTGCTGCCGCCGCAATAGATTTTGCACCGTTGAACGGTTCATAATGATGATCCGGATCACTGTCACCTGCGTGCAATAATACAACTGCATTATCTTTTACGTCAGGATAATATGCGTTTCCGTCTGCATCATTTACTGTATCTATACCAAGTTGACCACCGTTCTTGTCGTCAATTTGGTTATTACCACGAACTCTTGAATGTCCGTTTGTATAAGTTACGAATGCACTTTCACCGGCTGTTACACCGTTCGGAGTCCAATCTTCACCTTCAACAGTTTCATTATATACATCTGAAAGAGTTGGATTTTCAACAACAGTTTCATATGTATTATCGTCTTTTAGATACATACCAAGTTGGTTATGGTTATTACTGCCCCATGCCCATACATGGCTTGTTTCTGACAATGCAAGTACACTGTTTGTTGACGCAGACAATGTAACGGCTTTTTCAGCTATATCTGCATATGCTATACCATTACCATAGTAATCGCCGTCACCAAACTTATACGATGTATTTTCGCCCCATGCAATTATGTCACCGTTTCTTGTAAGTGCATAACTTGTATTATTGTCAGCATATACTGCCGCAATTTCCAAAGAACTCTTAATATGTAGTTTTTGCGGTATCAAAGCTGTTTCTGTTAATTCAGGAATTACCTGATGGTTGCTTCCGTCACCGAACGCATATATATCGCCTGTGTTTGTAAGCAATAATGTATGATTCAAGCCAACTGCAATGTCTACTACGTTATCAATTCCTTCTACTCTTACAGGAGAAATTGAGTTATCCTTTGTACCGTTTCCAAGTTGACCGTTATCATTTCTACCCCAAGCATATACTTCACCGTTTATTGTAACGGCTACCATAAATCCGTCACCTACAACGACCTTCTTAACGTTACCGTTTATTGCAACTGTTGGTGTTGTTGAATATGGTGTTGCGTCGCTTGTAAGTCCTATACCAAGCTGACCGTATGTATTGTCACCCCATGTATATAGTACACCGCCGTCTGTAACGGCTGCCATTGTCTTACCACCTACAGCTACATATGGGTAAACTTTACTGTCATCTCTTATAACTGTTTCGCCTTGTTCAAACTGAACATCCATTGGCATAACATTAATCTTGATAATTCCTGTTGCGCCTGTTTCGTTACCCTTTACAACAATATATGTTGTTCCAAGAGCTATTGCACTTGTTTGATCTGCCGGTGTAACTACACCATCATTTGAAACAATTGCTACACTTTCGTCAAGTGACTTGAATGTATAACCGTTATCTCTAACCTTAAACGAACCTGTTATCAAGTTAAAGCTTGGATCTCTTTCAACGAATATTTCATTCATATCTATTGAAAGGATTTCACTTCTAAGAATATTTACCTCGTAAGGCATTGGATCATCGTCTGTGTACTGCTTTGTAATATCAGTATAATCACCGTTTGCGTCACGTCTGATTATTGCTCCGCTATTCATCATAACAGTATCAGCACTTCTGCCTATACCAACAAGGACAGGAATATCCTTATCAACAGCTGTACCGTCGCCAAGTTGACCGTTTGCATTATTACCGATAGAGTAAACGTCACCGTTACTTCTTAGTATTGCAGATGTGTTATCACCCGACGCAATCATAATTGTATCTGTAACAACACTGTTATTATCAAGGTCATCAAGCAACTCTACTGCCATCTTATTTGTTTGAATACCACTTGCTGAAGTGATTGTATTCAAATTTTTACCCCATGTAACAACGTTCTTTTCTGAACGTGTCAATGCGTTCATATGTTCTTTTCCGACAGAGATTTGTCTGATGTCTGTTAGAAGTACACCGACATGATTTTCCTTGTCGTACTCATACATAACCTGAGCCGGAACAGCTACTACATCAGCTGTACTGTTATTACCCACCTGACTGTAACTGTTATCGCCCCATGCCCATGGAGTACCGTCTGTCTTAATTGCCGCAGAATTATTATATCCTGCATAAATCTTTTCAACATCTTGAATATCAACTGCTACTGGAATAGTTCTTGTTGTTGCGCTTGTCTTAGTTCCGTCAGCCTCAAGAACATCTTCATATGTTCCTTCACCCAACTGACCTCTGCTGTTATCGCCCCATGCCCATACACTGCCATTCTTATCAAGAGCAAGCATATGGTGTGCACCTGCCGCGATAGATACGATATTTTCAAGATACATTGTTGTACTCTTGCTCTTACCTGCAAGAACTCTTTGAGGATATTTCTGAATATCATCTGTCTTACTTATTCCAAGCAAGCCCGATGCATTATTACCGAACATCCATACACGACCCTTGTTATCAAGAGCTGCTGTAAAGTCGTCGCCGGCTGTTATATCAACAATGTCTGTCAAATATTGTGCATCTTCTGTTTCAGAAGTTGATGCGCCTGTTACTACTGCAACCGGAATTAGGCTATCTGATGTATTGCCTGTACCAAGCTGACCGTCTGCACCGTGACCCCATGTGTAAACCTTACCGTCTGATGTAAGTGCTACACTGTGGTACTTACCCTGTGCAACCTTAACTATTCCGTCAAGGTATCCGTCACTTATAGGGTTACGAACTTGAACCGGCATTGAAGAAGGAGTTACTGAGTTATTACCAAGTTGTCCGTATGTATTATCTCCCCATGTCCAAACTGTTCCGTCTGACATCAATGCTATTGAATTAAAGCTGTTCGACGCAACCATCGGTGCGGCTAATATATCTTTACCGAATTCCTCATCGTCACGCTTTGTCGCTCTGAATTCCAATTCAAATGTTTGTGCGATATTTCTTGTTCTGTCTTGAACAATAAGTGTTGTAACGGCATACTTGCTGTCAATAGCTTTTTGTGTAGGTGTAACAATCCAGTTATCGTCTACACTGAACAAGCTTGTATCAGCAGGTATCATATAGATGTCTTCTACCTTAAACTCATCATTACCTGTTTCAGAATCAGTATTTAGATAGAATCTCATTTCATCATATACTGCATTCTTATCAAGAACAAATTGCTGAATGTTGCCTGACGCATCATTTGTCAATGTAATTGTTCTCGGTACATAGTTTTCAGTATCATAATCTACACTTTCAAAGCTTTGTAGGCTAATATCATCGCCGGCAGAATATACTTCGTTCATTTCAACAATATCGCTTTCTTCAAGCATGCTGAACATTGCAAATTCTGCTGATGTTACGATTGAACCTGCCTGTGTATTAGTAACAATACCTGCTTTTCTTATTGTTAACTTAGAGTTTGCACCGACTGCAACCGGAACAAGTTGTTCATCGAACGTACTGTTACCGATTTGTCCTGAGTCGTTTTTACCCCAAGCATACATATTTCCGCTTGTTGTTTGAACAACTGTATATCCGTCACCTGCTGAAACTGCCTTTGCATTGTTAATATCACTCTGCATTACAGGATATAGTCTTTCAAAGTGAGTTGCGTCACCTATCTGACCATTATCGTTATTACCCCAGCTATAAACGTGACCGTCTTTGCTTATTGCTACAGCTGTCTTCGGTGATGCGGCTATTGCATAAATACCTTCAAGAGTACCGTCACCTGTTACTCCGGCTACGGCTACAGCTGATTTCTGTATACCGCCCTTTGTACCGTTGCCCATTACTCCGTATGTATTATCACCCCATGCGTAAACTATTCCGTCTGCCGTTAATGCAAGTGAATAGTTATCGGCTGCGGCAACTGCAACTGCATTTGTAATGCTTTCACCGTTTGATTTCTTAACAGCTTGTAATACTGCGCTTGATGAACCACTTGTGTTCTGACCAAGCTGACCGTATGTATTATCACCCCAAGCATAAACTGTACCTTGAGTAGCAGTTTCTGCCTCAGATGCAGGAATAACTATACCAACTGAATGATTCTTACCAGATGCTACTTCAAGGAAGTTCAAGTCACCCTTATCTCTTGTTACAAGGTGAGCCTCCTTAGCATAATTTTCAGTTGACGGTGAAGTCATAGGCTTACCGTTATTTAGTATACTCTGCTGATAACCAAGCTGATTATGATCGTTCTTACCCCATGTATACGCTCTCTTTGTCAAAGCGTCAATGATAATTGTATGGCTTTCGCTCAATTCAACTGCCGAAACAAGAATTGTTTCATCAGCGTTTGGTGTAGCCGGATTATCCTTTAGGGCTTCGACAAGTGTCGGATATGCAACTATCTTTCCGTCAACACCAAGTTGTCCGTTATCATTATTACCCCATACATAAAGTAGACCGTCTTGATCTATTGCAGCTGAACTGTTTGCACCTGCTGCAACATATTTTATGTTTGTAAGCAACTTTGTATTGCTTTCATTTTGACCTATACGAACTTGACGAGGAACAAACTTATCTACATTTGATGTTCCGTATGTACCGTCACCAAGTTGTCCGTATGTATTGTCACCCCATGCCCAAACTGTTCCGTCTGCACGAAGTGCCAATGTATGTCCGTATCCCGATACAATCATCGGAACTGTAATCTCTGTATCTGCGCTTTGAGCAACTCTTACAGTGAATGAGTACGAACTTCCAAGAATCTTATCTGTTACTGTTATAACAGAACTATCAATTCTGCCCATACCTGTAACAACACCGTTTGAGTCAACTGTAACTGCTGACGGATTACTTGATGTAAATGTCAATCTGTCAGTAGTCATTTCATAGCCTACTCTGTCATATACAGATGAAGATTCAATATTTGCACTACCCCAAACTGAGTCGCCTGCAATTTGAAGAATTTGATTGCTTGTAAGTTCAAGTGATGTCGGTAATGGATTAGACATTGTATATGCTCTTGTAACTTCATCGTTTTCTTTAACCTGAGCATAAACAACATTCAAGTTCAATACCTTCATTTCATCATATGAAACAGGTTCGTCTGATGAAATTTCTTTACCGTGAACTGAGCCTTCGCCCCATGCGTATGTTGTACCGTTTGCGTCTGAAACTGTAAACACATTTCCTACTGACGCAAGTCTTACAATATTCTGTAGCTTATGATCTGTATCGCCGGCGCTTTCACCTTCTGCTTTAAGTTCAGCAGACAAGTTACCGTTGCCCCAAGCATATACATGACCGTCCTCAGTCAAAGCTGCACCGCCTTTGCCTGTTGCGGCAATCTGTACAACTTTTTCTGTTATAGGAAGTAATGTAGGTGTAAGTTCACGTTGTGTCTTTATACCTATACCAAGTTGTCCGTTATCGTTATTACCCCAAGCATATACATCGCCATCGCTTGAAAGTGCGATTACATGACTTTCACCGACTGCAATTTGTGTAATAACTTTTCCTCGAGGAATTGCTGTTGCTACCGGTGTTCTATTATATGACTTAGCATATCCGTAACCGTTTTGACCTGATGTATTAACACCCCATGAATATACTGCGCCGTCTGAAGTAAGAACTACAACAAACGAATTACCTACTGCTGCCTGAACAACCTTGTTTGTATCAAGGTTATTGCCCTTAACTTGTGCAGGTTCGGTTGTATCACCCGTTCTACCAAGCTGACCAAGTTTATTGTCACTTCCCCATGTATAAATGGTTCCGTCATTCTTGACCATAATTCTTGTACCGTCATCAGTATAAGGTGACGCAAATACGCCTGTTTCAGCTTGAGGTTTTCCGTTATCTCTTACTGCAACCTTAATATATGATACAAGATTTTCTGTTGTTTCAACAACTTTAATTACAGTTGTTCCGTAACGTCTTTCCTTTGTTGCATCGCTTAATGTAACAACACCTGTTGTTTCATTTACAGACATAATAGAAGGATCTAATGAATAGAATCTTATATTTGCACTGTCTGCGATACTGATTTGTGAATCATTTGATGCGAACAAGTTAAAGTCATTATCGGCTGCCGCCATTGTTATTGAATTATTGCTTATTGTAAGTGTATCGTCCGGTGTGATTGTTACGTTATAAGGAAGTGGGTTATTGCTATCATATGTAACATTTGTACTTCCTGTAACGTACGCATTTGTTATTGTCAAACCGTTCTTATCACTTAGCTTAACTGTATTAGCAAGATTTACGTCTGCTCTTGTGCCTATACCAAGTTGTCCGTTGTCATTTTGACCCCAACCGTATACGATACCGTTTGAGGCAACTGCAAATGATGTATTATAGCCTGCACCTACACCCCACATATTTATCATATATTGGTTAGTCTGTGAGCTTGCACCTGAGTAAACCTTATTAGGTGTCTTATATTCATTTGCATTTGTGCTTAAACCAAGCTGACCTAATGTATTGTTACCCCAAGCATATACATTGCCTTTTTCTGTGATAGCAACGATATGACTGTAACCCAATGCCATAGCTTGAATATTTTCTTCAATATTCAATGCAGTATCAGGTACTGACAATACATTTGTATCAGAGTTATTACCTAATTGATAATTTCCGTTTGCACCCCATAGATAAGCTTTACCGTCTGAAATTATAGCTGAGTAATCACCTCGAGCAATAATCTGATCGACTGTAGCTATTGAAGTCGGAATATTTATCTCTTTCGGTACACCGTCGGTTGACGCACTGAATGTATCTGTGCCCTTACCAAGCTGACCAGAGTCATTTGCACCCCATGTATAAACCTTACCTACAGCATAAACCATTGCATGATTTGCTCCGGCTGTAATCATTGTTGCACCTGTGATGCTTTCTATCTTGCTCGGTGAATAGAAGTCGCTGTGAGCCATTGTATTTCCAAGACCCATCTGGCTGTAATCATTATTACCCCAAACATAAACGTCACCTGCACTTGTTAGTGCCATTGCGAAGTTATCGCCTGCTGAAATTCTGATTATGTATTCACCTACTGCCAAATCGAATGATACCTTTTGTGGAGTTGACTTATCATCAACAGAACCGATACCAAGTTGACCTGACTCGTTTGCACCCCATGTATATACATTACCGTCATCAGTAAGTGCCATTGCAAATTCTTTACCGGCTGCAACTGATGAGATATTTGAAAGTGCGATTTGTTGCGGATTAATAACTTGTGCGTTATTACCACCCTTGCCATTACCAAGTTGTCCGTGAGTATTATTACCCCATGTCCATACACTGCCGTCTGCTTTCAATGCTATCGTAAAGTCACTGCCACCTACTATTGTCGCAGACTTATTTGCTGAATATTCAGGCTTAATAACTATATTGAATGACTTTGTATATTGAGTTGGGTTATGTTTAACTGTAACCTTTGCAATACCGTAGCTTGTAGCAGTCTTAGGTGAAATAACACCTGTAGCATTGTCGATTGTTAACAAATCACTGTCTGTCGAGATTGTTATATCGCTCGGACTTACAGTTGATCCACCTGAACCTCCTGTGCTCATTGATGTATAAACATTAAATCTGCTTATTGATGTTATAACCTTTATTGTATTCAAATCTACCGCAACATTCTGAGTTGGGAATATTGAAATACTTTCCGGAACTGTTGTGTATGTTTCACCTACAGGTGTACCTGTTACATTAATCTTTGTTATAACAAGTCCCTTTGAACCTTCTGAACTGCTTCCTATACATTGAGGAACAGATGCACTCGTTTCACCGTCTGCAAGAGCCGTACCAAGTTGACCTTGATCATTATGACCCCATGTATAGATTTCACCCATATTTGTGAACAATACAGAATGTTCGTTTCCGGCTGATATACCGTTTGCACCGCTAAAGTCACTGCCATCTTCGTTTACAACTTTGACAGCCGTTGACTTCTGTGCTTTTGTACCGTCGCCAAGTTCACCGTACATATTATCGCCCCATGCGTAAATTGAACCGTCTGCAGCGATTGCCAATGAGTGAGTAATTCCGGCGTCTATATCTACAATTCCTTCAAGATCGAAAGTTTCGTAGTTAAGAGCTGTTACAACCTTACCAGGCATAGCTCTTGTTTCACCACTACCGTCACCAAGACGTCCATAGTAGTTATAACCCCATGTCCATACGTTTCCGTTTTGTGAAAGTGCGGCTGTATGTTCATCGCCTGCCGAAATCTTAGCTACGTTATACTTAAATTCTGAATCTGCATCTCCAAGAACTTCTCTCGGAACATCATAACGATCTGCCGGATTTGTATCGTTCATACCAAGCTGACTGTTTACATTTCTACCCCATGTATATACAACACCGCTTGTTGTAAGAGCAGAAGTATGGTTACCGCCCGCTGAAATACCAACGATTGATTCAAGATGTTTTGTTTCGCCGAAGTCTGTTACGATAACAGGTACATTATAATGTTCAGAGGCATTTGTTCCGTATACAGAACTTGCCTTTTGCTGATGTCCGATTTGACCTGATTCGTTGCTGCCCCATGCGTAAACTGTACCATCTGCCATAAGTGCAACTGAATGATTTTCACCGGCGGCAATATCAACGGCATTTGTAATTCCGTTTACAAGAACCGGATAATTGCTATCTTCATTATAACCATTACCAAGCTGACCTTTTTCACCGCCGCCCCATGCGTAAACCTTACCGTCTGCAGTAAGTGCAAGAGCGTGACTTTCACCGGCGGCAATCTTCACAACGTTTGTAAGAGCAGTGTTTTCACTTAACTCTACTTGTGTTGCAACATCTACATATTCATCAGATTTCGCACTTACTTTATTATGTAAGTTTGAACCCCATGACCATACAGTTCCGTCATCCTTTAGAGTAATAACAAAATCTGTACCGGCTGCAACCATAGGTGCTGTGAATGCACCGTTAGGTATTACATTTACCTTTATAAATCCAACGTTTTCACCGTCAGTTCCGTCATCGTTAAGTTCAATAATCTTTATGTAAGTTGTTCCGTAACGACCTGATACTGTCGAAATTGTTTTTCCATTTACTACTGCTACATTTGAATCAAGAGCTTCAAGTCTGTAATTCATAACATTTTCCCATCTCTTTGTACCAAGTACATTGAAACGATAAGGAACGAACTTCTTAACTCCGTCAATACCAAGTTCATCACCACTTTCAAGATTAAACTCATATAAAAGTTTATCGTTGTCTGTGTATGAAACTGTACCTACTACCGCCTTAGTTACACGAATGCCTTCAGGCGCTTTATTTACCTTAATCGGTGATGTTGATGTATTATTTGTGCCGTCACCAAGTTGATAATTACTGTTTTCACCCCATGTATATACATTACCGTCTGAAAGGACTGCCATTGCGTGATTACCGCCAGCCGCAGATGTAATAACATTGCTTAGTCCTTCAACCTTTGTAGGAGTTTCGTTCTTGTTCCATGCGTATGCACTGCCGTCAACCGATACTGCGGTGAATTGTTCACCCTTAGCGTCTACTTGAGTAGCATTGTCAAGAACCTTTGTTGCGTTGCTTTCGCCGCCGCCCCATGTATATACACTGCCGTCTGCTGTAAGAGCAATAGATGTATCTGCACCGGCTGCGATTGCAACCACACTGCTTACACCCTCTGCCATTACAGGTAGCGGAGTTGATGATGTATCAGATCCAAGTTGTCCTGAATCATTTGAACCCCATGTCCAAACTGAACCGTCTGCCTTCAATGCTACTGTATGATTTTCACCAGCTGCGATAGCTTGTACATTAGTAATTCTCAATGGTTTTGCATAATAATTCTGTCTTGATCTGTTCTGACCAATCTTATCAGATACTGCACCCCATACATATACTCTACCGTCTTTTGAAAGTGCAACTGCATGAGTCGAATATGCCTTAACAGATATAATATCTGATAGCGGTGTATCTGAACTGTTCATAACTCTTTGCGGATATGCGTAAGCAGTTGAGCCTGCATTGCCTATACCTGTTTGAGAGTTTTCATTTGTACCCCAAGCGTATACTTCACCGTCATTTGTTAGAATTACACTGAAGTTTTCACCTGACGCAAATTCTTTTACGTTATTAAATATAACTTGTCCGTCATTGTCTTTCATTACAACACCAGGAGCATATACATCAGATTGATTATCAAACAATGATACGTTTAACTTATCAAAGCTGTTATCGCCCCATGCGCTTACTGTTCCGTCTGCATTTACGATTGCAGAACTTGTTGTACTTAATGACGCCTCCGGAAGTGATGTTGTTCCGTCTGCGATTAGACCTACTCTTATAAAGCCTGTTGCAGTATCACCGTCATATGGCACTGACATTGTTACATAAGCACTGTCACCAGCTACTGCATTTTCTGGTGATTTTGCCTTAACGGTTGAATTAGTTGATGTAACTTCTATTGCCTCTTCATCGGTTGACTTAGCATCAATATTATCTACTGATATTTCTGTCACACGCTTATCGAAGTATAGGTTAAATGCAAGAACTTCTTCTACAACAATTCTGTCAATAACCACAGTTTCGTCAACATCTATCATAATTTCGTTCGGATATTCAAGTTCCTTAACAGGAGTTGTCAAATCCGACTTCTTATAAACATACGCGTGTGCAACCTTAATCATCTTTGTTGCCGGTTCTGTAATTGCCTGAACAGGGTAGTTCTTATTAACATTTGTCTGATCGCCAAGCTGACCTGAACTATTTGAACCCCATGTCCAAACTGTACCGTCTGAAATATATGCAGACATTGAATCTCCGCCGGCAGCACCGTTTAGGGCACCCTTAATGCCATTCGATGATGACCATACTCCGCCGTCATTTGATACGATTTGTACAGGAGCCGAGCTTGTGCCGTTTGCTCCCATTTGACCATCTGCATGGTTGCCCCATGCCCAAACTGTATTATCGGCAGTTGTTGCAAGGTTTGAATTCTTTTCAGCTGAAATATGATTAATTACTTCATCATCAGGAATATCAACTCTTACAGGTGCATAGCTGTTTGAATTAGCTGTTGTCTTACCGAATTGACCTTCTGAATTATCGCCCCATGCGAATACATAACCGTTCTTTGAAGTGAACGCCTTATCTTCAGGAACATCATACTGTGTATGATTTTCGTTTTGTTCTTTAATAAGTGCAACGTTATGGTTTGCACCCGAACGTACTTCTACAACGTTATTTAGGTAAACACTGTTGTATGGGCTTTCGCCTACTACTACAAGTGCCGGATAGTTAAGGTATTTACGCAATGTATTACCAAGTTGACCCGACGCGTTACCTGCTTCTGCTCCGCCGTTGCTCCATGTCCATACATAACCGTCATCACGAAGAATCGTGTTATGCGAAATTCCGCCTGTTACTTCAAGTGCATTTTCAAATAAATCGCTTGTTGATGCACTTTCGCCCTTAATCAATGAAGTTGGACTTGAACCGTATGACCAATACTTAACTGTTCTGTCGTTCATTACTGCATAAACCATACTGTTTGCAGCACCAACTGCAACGGCGTCTGTAAGTTTCAATACAGGATATGAATCTGAGTTATATCCCCATGTATAAACGTTACCGTCTGCATCCAATGCAACAGAGAAGTTTGTACCTGCGGCTATATCTACTATCTTCTCAAGGAATCCGCTACCGTTAACACCCAATACTTGAAGTGGATAGTTGTCGTTTGAGTTAGAACCGTCACCAAGTTGGTTATTAGTTCCGCGACCCCATGTCCATACAGTACCGTTTGTCTTTAATGCAACTACATGAGATTCACCGTTTACAACCTTCGGTGCGGCATACTTTATATCTGTACCGTACTTCTCTTCTTGTGTAGGCATTACGCGAACTTTGAAGATAAATGATATATCTGAATTATCATCACGGAGCATAAGTGTTGTTTCACCGTATGCTTCATTCTGATTCGGAACAATTCTTGCGACTGTTCCGTTCATTTCAACCGTTGCAATATTTTCATCAATATTTGTCAAATGTAAATCAGGAGTCCAGTAGAATGGTTCTGATTCTTTTTCTGTAAATGCAAGGTTGAAACCAGGAGAAATTAATCTGTAAACATCACTGCTTAGATTAAATTCTATATATTCATTACTGTTAATTGTAATCATATTAGGCATTGGGTTAGTTGTTGAATACTCAGTAACAGCTGTGTTACTGTCGCTTTCATAAATTCCGCCGCCTATAACGTCAGGACGGATATAATCCGTAGCACCTGTCTGTACTGCAAATGTACGGTTATTAAGTGTAAAGTCACCTATTTCTCCGTTTGTACCTGTACCCCATGACCATACAGTACCGTAACGTGTACTATACATAACTGTATGTGAGCCTCTTGTTGAGATAATGCCGTACTTCATCATTTGTTCTGAGAAGTTCTCAGGTTTAGCATTAATTGTGTTACCCTTTACAACCATTTGAGGTGTATTAACACTTGTTGATGTTGTATCGGCTATACCAAGCTGATAAGATACATTTGTAGGATTTGTTTCTGTGTACTTTCTACCGTAAATAGTAGCTGTATCATAGCTTGTCAATCTGTCCTTATCTGTCCATATTGTTTCATAGAATGTCAAATACGGAGGAGGTGTCTTATCACCCCATGCCCATACTGCACTGTCTTTCTGAATTGCAATAGATTGATTTGAACCGCTTGCTACTTGTACTGCATTTTCAAATGCCTTAACAGGTAAGTTACTATCATCATTAGCACCGTTACCAAGCTGACCGTTTTCGCCGTTACCCCATGTGAACAAGTCACCATTCTTTGTGATAACTGCAGCGTGCTTGCTGCCTGCTGAAATTGTTGTAATTTCTTGCAAGTAGTTATAAGCATATGAACCTGCATTGTATGTTGAATTATTTTCAATATCAAGTGTCTGTACACCTGCTTTTACTTGTACAGGATAATACTTCTTGTATGATTGTTCATATCTAATCTTCAAATCATATGTACTTGCAACGTACCAACCATAATCATTACCATGACTACCATACGCATACATATTAGCTTTTTGATATGACGGTGTAGTATAAGTGATTACTGTGCCGTCACCTGACTGACCTTCATCATTCTTACCCCAAGTGTAAGCAGTACCGTCTCTCTTCAATGCGATTGTGAAGTCACCGCCGGCTCTGACATCAATTATTTCTTCAAGGTAGCCATAGCCTTCTGCGCCTCTTACTCTCACAGGTGTAAGCATTAACGGAACTCTTGTTATTTCGGCATCATTACTGTTACCTGAACACAAGTTATATCTGTAATGACCCATATATCCGCTCTTTGCATATGTCTGCGGTGAACCGATTTGATTATATCTGTTATCACCCCAAGCATAAACCTTACCGCTCTCTGTCATAACAACAGTATGATTATCGCCTGCTGTGATAGTTTCTATCTTTTCACCAAAGTTATATGAAAGTTTAACCGGAGTATACGCATTATTGTTTACCTTATTATACATATAATGTGTATGACCGCTTGAACCACCGTGATTATGATGAGAATCCGGACTCCAACAACTATCATCATAATAATAATGGTCATCTTTATGATGTGTTAAATTATAATTATTAGATGTACCGTTACCCATCTGACCGAATTCATTATAACCCCACATATATACGTTACCGTCTTTATCTATTGCACCTGCATGATATTGACCGGCAGTTATATATGTAATATTAGACAGATTTTTAATCTGAACAGGGCGGTCTTGATTTGTTACACTGCTGCCCAAACCAAGCTGACCCTTGTCATTATTACCCCATGACCATACAGTACCGTCTGCTCTCAAAGCGATTGAGAAGTCATCACCGGCAGCAACCATAGGTACTGCAACAGTATTCTCGTTACGCTTAATCTTTAGAATAAACATTCCGATTGCACCGTTCATATTTTGAACAGAAATCGTTGTTGAACTGTATCGTCTGTTATCGTTAGGTATAATCTTACCGTTTTCGATTGTAGCAACATTTTCATCTGATGATGCCCATGTTACATTTGAATATGTGTTCGGATCATTTGCAAGATACATAACAGGATGTTCGTCTGTTTCTGCTACGTTAAATCCTGAACTGTAATCATATGTTACCTTTGTGATATTCAATACATCGTCTTCTGAAATTGTTACAACAGGAGGCATTGAAATATTATCATCAGAAGATGCAATTATTCTGCCCTTATCTGTTACGGCATCATTAATTGTCATATAACGGGTTTCTCTGTTACCTGAAATTGTAGGAACAGTATTGATGTTATATGTTGTTGAGCCTTTTTCAATACGAACGTTATATGTTATATCACCAAGTTGATAATTATTATTTGCACCCCATGACCATACATAACCATATTTACTGATTATTACTGTATGGTTTGCACCAAGTGCAACATTTCTTACACCGTGAATATTTTCAATGTTATTATCCTTTTCGTACTTCAAACCTGTCGCAACAGAAGTAAATTCTGATATAGATTCGTCTGTTGTTCCTGTTCCAAGTTTGCCTGTTACATAGTTTGTACCTTCAGTATCATCTGTATTTCTACCTGATACATACATATGACCTTCACGAGTGATAATAGCACTGTAATGTTTACCGGCATAAACTGCTGTTATTTCATCTGCATTTCCGTTTTCATCCGTTACGGCTGTAATTGCAGATGTGTCAACCTTAACTGCGTGATTTACTGAGTCACCGTCAATATTCACACCAAGTTGACCGTACTTATTTGAACCCCATGTATAAACGCTGCCGTCCTCTGTCATAGCTATCATGTGGTCTTCGCCGACACTTACATCCTTAACATTCTGCAAGTATACATAATAGTTAGAGTTATCTTCACGATTATCATATTCAGGATTGCTTTCGCCTCTGATTACCTGAATTGGAGTTGTCTTATTTGTTGATGTGCCGTCACCAAGCTGGCTTGATTTATTTGCACCCCATGTCCATAATGTTCCGTCACTTCTTACAGCTGCACTGCTGTTTCCGTTTGCAGCAATCTTTACGATGTCATACAAGTAGTTTTCGCCACTTTGTCCTACTACCTGTGTTACACCGCTTAGTGATGTGACATTTGATGTTGTGTTGTTACCAAGTTGTCCGTATGAGTTTGCACCCCATGAATATACATAGCCGTCTTTTGAAAGTGCGATGAAGTGAGTATAACCTGCTGATACGGCAATGATATTCTTGCCTTCAAAGCCTGCCATCTTCTGAGCATATGTATATGACAATCCGTTTACACTACCCCAAATATATACGTCACCGTTTGCATCTGCGGCTACATTATAGTCTTTGTTTGCCGACGCTGATACTACATTTACAAGAGGTGTGTCCTTAGCAGTCTTAACTTGTACAGGGAATGCTGTATAATTTAGATCACCTGTACCTGTGTATGTAAAGCTTCTGTGTATATAATCATCAGAAATACTTCCGCCTGTTACACCCTCGCTTGTAGGACCGTCACCAAGTTGACCCTTAGAGTTATCGCCCCATGTCCACAATGTTCCGTTTTCTTTTAGAACAAGTGTATGGCTTGTACCTGTAGATACGCTTGATGATGCAACGGCATCGTTTGTCTTTGTAACATTTACAACAAATACGCCTTCGCTATTTGTCTTAGGATTTGTTACTGTAATAACAGCACTGTTATACGCACCCTTTTCTGTAGGTCTTAATGTACCCGAAGTTGCGGCTCCGTCTACATATACTACCTCTACATTTGAAGATGCAAAACTTGCTCCTGTTACTTGTACCATCTCTCCGGATGTTTCAAGTACAAATCCGCTTTCATATACTTCGTAAATTTTATCAATATCAACTTGTAGATAATCGCCTGTACCAATCGAAATCTGAGGAAGATTTGTCAATGATACATCTACTGCATCCTCAGCCTTTTGAGGAAGTTGAATTGTATAAGGAATTGTCTGACCGTTGGCTGTATGCTTGTCAATATGGATAACAAGAACTCGTCTTGTTTCTCTTTCGCCTGACTGTACCGGCATATATGACTGATTATCAATCATATTACCAAGTTGTCTTGTGGCATTATTACCCCATGACCATACAACGTCACTGCCTACAACTGTATCATGTCTTATAGCGGCACTGTTATTTCCGCCGACGCCGATTGTCCAAATATTATTGATATATGCGTCGTCAGAATATGAGTCACCACGTTTAACCTGAGTCGGCTTATCTGCCATTTCAATACTGTTATCTATTACTGTATCTCCAAGACCAAGCTGACCCTTTGAGTTATCACCCCATGCCCATAGTCTGTTATCATCAGTACGAGCAACAGTGTGGTTTGCACCTGATTTAATTTCTACAACCTTTACATCGCTGCCCCATACATTTTTAACAGCCTTGAACATTGTTGTGTTACCTTCTGTAGTTCCAAGACCTGTCTGACCTGTTGTATTATCTCCGGCTGTAAGAACATATGAACCGTCACCGACTATTACAGCTGATTGGTTTTTACCCATTGCAATAGAAGTTACGTTTGCAAGATAACTTGTGTCACTTGTTGTTGACATAGGTATTCCGTTGCTGTCCTTAACACCGTCAAAGTCACTTGCCTTAGCTCTTGTCGGAACATGCTTATCACTTAGTGAACCTGTTCCTGACTGACCGTGTGAATCAACACCCCATGAAAGCACTGTTCCGTTTGACTTGATTGCCATTACAGAATCGCCTTCGGCACTGATTGCTACGATTTCTTCTAAGTATATATTATTACCATATATATTCTTTGTTACAGTGTTTCCGTCTGACTCAGTTGTTTCTGTGCCTGTGACAACTGTCTTACTTGCACTTGCACCTTGTTGTACTTTAACCGGTGCATAATATGTATAACCGGTTCCGAAATCACCGTGTCCAAGTTGTCCGTTGACATTTCTGCCCCATGACCATACACTGCCGTCTTCTGCAAGAGCAACAGAGAAGTAATCACCGGCTGCAATCGAAACAAACTTAGGAAGTTCACTACCGTCATTTGCATAAATAAGTTCAACAGCTACTGCTGATTTGCTTGCACCTGTCGGCTTACCGCTTGTTGCATCAGTAATACCAAGTTGTCCGTATGAATTGCTGCCCCATGCGTAAATCTTACCGTCTTTTGTAAGTGCAAGTGAATGTGCAGTACCTGCGGCAACTTCTTTAACATTATCAAGAATTATATTGCCTTCCTTAACAACTTCAACAGCATATGCCTTTGTTTCAGAATCGTTATCACCAAGTTGTCCATATGTATCCTGACCCCATGTCCATACTGTTCCGTTAGGTTTTAGAACGACTGTATGTGTTGAACCTGATGCAATCATAGGTACAGACTTCTTCATATCGTCTGTTTCAACTCCTACAGAAATTACAGTTTCGGCAACATAGATATATGTCTTATCGCCATCTGTCTTTTCTGCATAAGCAGTAATTGTTGTCTTACCGTATTGATTATTACCGTTAGGTGTTACTACACCTGTGTTTTCATCAACTTCGGCAATCTTCGGATTTGATGAATAGAACTTAATTGTTCCGACATTTGCAGTTACATCCTTTGTAGCATCCTTTGTATGAATTGTTCTCAAGTTGAATGCCATATGATGCAATGCTTCATAACTGCTTGGATCAAATGTTACTGTTTCTCTTGTTGTAATATCAATTTGCGCCGGAACATTATCATCAGTATATTCTGTAGTTGTTCCATCGCTGTGAGATACAGTTACCTTTGTCAAGTTTAGAATATCTTCTGACTTGAAACCAACTCTGACAGGTTCATCAGAATCTGTTTCTGTCATATCACCAAGTTGTCCGTATGTATTATTACCCAATGCCCATAGATAACCGTTGTTTGTAAGGATTACAGAATAGTTCCATCCTGCCGTTACTCTTGAGAATGATGTAAATACATCATCATTTTCAGGATTTAGTGAATCCTTATCTGTTATCTTATTTGCAACATGAGTATTTGCAACTTCGTGGTACTGTGCTTTTGAGTTATCACCCCATGCATAGATGTCATTTGTATTTGACATTGCGATTACATGGTTAGCACCGCCTGATACCATAGATATACCTGTTAAGTATGTTCCGTCGCTTGACTTAACATGAACAGGAGTTGAAATTGTTGCAGTTGTCTTGTCGTTACCTAACTGACCATATGTATTATCGCCCCATGCGTATACGTTACGATCTCTTGTTGTAACAACTGAGAAGTTTTCACCGGCTGACAATGCGTCAACATTCTTTATATATCTGTCGTCTGCGTTGCCCGTATCATATTCACCCTTCAATACTCTGTCAGGTGTTTGCATATCTTTGTATGTGTTATTAACGCCGTTTGTACTTTGACCAAGTTGACCCTTATTATTGCGTCCCCATGACCATACACTACCGTCTGTTCTTACGGCAAGTGAATGTTCCGCACCGGCACCGATAAGGATAACATCTGTCAAGTAACCGCCGCCGTTATAACCTTTTACCTGTACAGGGAAATATCTGTTATCTCTTGAGTTAACACCAAGTTGTCCGTAAGTATTTGCACCCCATGAGTACAAGTTACCTTGGTTAGATACTGCAAGAGTATGATCTCTACCTGCCGCAATATTAGAAATTGATTCATTCTTTTCTGCAAGCATTTCACTTAGAGATTTGCTTGAATTATTTTCACCTGCAACAGTTACAGGTCTTGTTGAATATGCAAGTGCTGATGCTGAGTTACCGCTACCAAGCTGACCCTTAGAGTTATCACCCCAAGTATACAATATACCATCACGAGTCAATGCTACGCTGTGTTTCTCACCTACAGCTACTATCATAACATTCTTTAGAGGTACTAATTGACCATCTTCATTTGTTATCATAACCTGAACAGGATATGAACGGTCAACTGTTGTACCGTCACCAAGCTGACCTTTATCATTACGTCCCCATGTCCATACTTCACCGTAGATATTGATTGCTATTGCATGGTCACCCTTTGAAACTACCATAGGAGGAATTTCTTCACCAGGGATAATACTGATATTAACAGCACCTGTATAACCTGCGTAAGCATGGTGATCATCTATATCTTCGTTTCCTGTATTTACATATGGGTCTTCGTTATGCGCGCTGATAACTGTTGAACCGAATTTTTCTGTTTCTTCGATTGGCTTAACTACAATATATCTGCGTGTAATTCCGTCTGCATTAAATACTTTTTCTTCAAGCATTGTTGAAACAGGATCTTCATCTTCATTGATAATTGCAACAGTTTCATCAGAAGTTGTAAACTTGATATGGTCTTCACCATCTCTTATCGGTTTCAAATCACCGTTTTGGTCATACGGATCAACCCATGATGTATTATCGTTTGGATCAAATCTGTCAACCGGATATTCTTCTGTATCTGATAGCAATGTAAATCCTTTGAAGTATCTGTTATACATTTGGTTTACATCAATATACAATAGTTGGTCTTTACGCATATTAATATGCTTAGGTAATGTCGCATAATACTCTTCGACAACACCTGTATTTCTGTTTACAACGTAAACGTCTTTAAAGATGATTGACTTATAAGGAAGTTCACCTACTTGATATGGGTAAAGTCTTGTTTCAGTTGTAAAGTCACCAATCTGTGAGTAATTATTAATACCCCACATATAAACGTAACCTTCAAGATCGATAGCTGTTGAGTTTGCACCCGCTGCTATAGCAAATACACTTTCAATGTATGGACTTACCGCATTTTCTTCATCTTCAAGGTACTGACTTCTTACATGTTGAGGTTTTGGATAGTTTGCAGTATTTGTATTCATACCGATCTGACCATTCGAGTTACTACCCCACGCCCATACGCTATACTTAAAGTTATCTTCCGCAGTGCTTTCACCTAATACAAGTGAATGAGCCTGTCCGGCAGCAATGCTGATTATATTATTAACAGTTCTGCTACTGTCTGCAAGATCACTCGGTCTTACTGACAATACCGGATAATCTCTTGTCGTAGTTGTTTCATCACCAAGTTGATAATTTCCGTTTAGTCCGATTGCAAATACATCTGTTTCACCATAGTATTTGTTTGTAAGCATCATCAAGTGATTTGAACCGGCAGAAATTTTTGCAACAGTCTGGATGTATGCCGCATCAAATCTTGAATCTGTCTTAATCTTTGAATTGTCATAATCACCGCTGATTATTTGATACGGTGCCATTCTTGTATCATTTGTACCCTTGCTTGAGCTTTGCTTACCGCCTACTGTATAGTTGTTAATACCCCATACATAAACTGTTCCATCAGCCTTTAGTGCAGCTGAATAGTTATCTCCAGCTGAAATTTGAATAATGTTACTCAAATGTTCATCTGTTGTTACAACGCCATTTTCATCAGTGTATGTTCCACTTGCCGATGTACCTTGTGTAACGTGTACAGGATATTTGTCAAAGTCACCGTCTACAGTTGATGATGCACCAAGTTGATCATATGTATTATCTCCCCATGCGTATACATGACCGTCTGCTGTTAATGCAAGACTGTGCTTATTACCTGCGGCAACAGCTACGATATTTTCCATAGGCTGATTATCGCCTATCATAACCATTTGTGCCGCACCTGAATTTTCAGTTGTGCCGTATCCAAGCTGACCCTTATCGTTTAGACCCCATGACCATACGTGACCGTCTGAGTCAACTGCCAAGCTGTGGTATCCGCCGGCTGCAACGTCAATTATGTTTTCAAGTAGAGTATACTGTGCATTTCCTTCAGCATCATATTCAACACTGTAAATCTGTACAGGTGTATTCATAATGCTGTTTTCACCGTCTTTTGTTGAAACCTGTCCGTAGTCATTTCTACCCCAAGCATAGACTGTACCGTCATACTTCAATGCTACAGAATGATATAGGTTTGTTGAAACAAGCGGTGATGCAGTTTCTTTTGTATATCCGCTACCATCTCTCGATGTTGAGTTTGGCGTCAACTTACCGCCGTATACACCAAGTATAAATGCACCTGTTGCACCTGTTGCAGTATTGACAACAGTAATTGTTGTCTGTCCGCCTTTGTGATATTCTGTATCTATTATAGGTGTAACTACCCACTTACCGTTTTCCTCTGCTACTGTTGCAACAGTTTCGTCTGATGAGTAGAACTTATAATTACCCGAATAATCAGTATTATCAAGAGTATTCTCTGCGAAGAAGTTAAAGCCTTCGTAATATCTCTCGTTGATTTCTGACGGATCTATTGTTAGAATTTGTTCCTCTGTTACTCTTACAAGTGAAGGAATTACACCTGTGTATGTCTTGCCCGGTGTACCATAACCAACAGTATCTTCAGAAACTACCGCATTATTAATTTCAATAACACGTGCTTCTCTGTCACCTACTTGACGTGGTTCTGTTGCATTAACAAATGATGAATCGCCAAGTTGACCATAGTTGTTGCTACCCCAAGCATAGATATATGCCTTAGTTGCATCACTGTTTGCTCTGAATGCTGTTAAGTGACTCAAACCTGTTGATACGTACCAAACATTATCAATCACATCTTCATTACTGTCTGCCTCACCCTTGTTTACAAGTGCAGGTGTAGTATTAGATTTTGCGGCTGAACCCCATGTGTATACGTGACCGTCTGATGTCATTGCGGCACTTCCACTACCTAAAGCGTAAATATGTGATACTTGATTTTCTGCAAATGCAGTTACCTTTTCAGGATGGCGTAAATCTGTTGTAGTACCGTCGCCAAGCTGACTGTTTCCATTATAACCCCATGTATATACATAATTATCGTTAATTGCAACTGAATGATATGTACCTGCCGCAATATCCATAGCACCGTTGAAGTATTTATTTGCATAATCTGCTGTTTGCAATGTGTCTGCTATAAGTACCTTTGTCGGTCTTAGACGATTTTCATATGTATTAGTAGGATTAAAGCTATTTCTGTTTGTAAATCTGTGTCTTATAGAATAACCTGTACCAAGGTATCCGCCTAAATTAACTGTAGCATGATAGCCAACAGTAGCTGTTCCTGTTACATTTTGACCCCAAGCATAAACTTGTCCGTCACTTGTAAGGATAAGGCTTGTATTTGAAATTGCAGAAACCTTAACCGCGTCTTCTATAGGTTCTATACCGTTAGACTTCTGTACAAGTGTAGCAACATATACATTATCTGTTGTATTTATACCGACTTGTCCGTATGAGTTTGCACCCCAAGCATAGACTTGTCCGTTGCCCATTAGAACCAACATATGGTTTGCGCCGCCTGCGGCTGCAACTGCTCCGACAAGTTCTGTCTTTGTTACAGTTGTTTCTTTTACTACGTTGCCTTCGCCGTCGTCTGTTTCAATAACAGTTTCTTCATAGCTTGTAACAACAGGTGATGGAAGTAGAGATTCTTGCTTAGAACCAAGTCCGTTAGATGTTCCGCTACCCCAACCGTAAACTCTGCCGTCTTTATCAATAGCTACTGCTGACGAACCTCCGGCTGCTATATAAACAATGTTTTCAAGCAAACCTGTTCCGTCTGTATTCTTAACTCTTACAGGATATGAACGAGTTACCTTTGTACCGTCACCAAGTTGACCTGAACTATTTAGACCCCATGCCCAAACTGTTCCGTCTTCACGCAATGCCATTGTGAAGTTATTTCCTGATGCAACCATAGGAACTGCAACAGTGTCTGCACTACGTTTAACTCTTACAACTAACGTTCCGACAAAACCATCGTCTGTCTTAATTCTGATTGTTGTTTCACCAAGTTTAAATTCTGAAGGTACGCTTATTAAACCTGTACTGCTTACCACTGCGATTGATTCGTCAAGTGAAGTAAAGGTTAAGTTTTCTCCTGCTGTCAAAGCACCGCTTTGATCTTCATTATGATATTTTACGTTAAATCCACTTCTGTAATTTCTCTCGAAGTCTGATGTATTTAATTGGATTGTTTCATCTCTACCCATTGTTGTAACTACATCATAGTTATTTACAACAAGTGTCTTTGTTTCAAAGTCACCGACTTGAGTAGGTGTATTATCCATTGCATGGTATTCCAAACGAGTACCGTTATGAAGTGATACATAATTACCGTCTTTAGTATTTGTATCGTCACCTGTCTGACCCTTTGAGTTTGAACCCCAAGCATATACATATCCATCTTCATGAATTACATACATATTTATTCTGCCGGCTGAAATGTTCCAAATATTACTGATATAAGCAGTATCTGAACCTGTTACACCCTTTACGACTTGTGTAGGAACAGTCTTATTCATATATGTCGGATCATTCCAATGGTCATGACTATATGAATCATGATGATGTAAATAGAATGTATCATATCTATACGAGCCATCACCGATTTGACCATATTCATTCCAACCCCATGTATATACACTTCCGTCAGAAGTCATAGCCATACTGTTATAATAATTAGCTGAAATTGCCGCTACATTTGTGATATTAGAAACCTTTACAGGTTTTGTAGCAGTTGTTGTTGTATTATTACCAAGTTGTCCCCAGTTATTATAACCCCATGAATACATTGTTCCGTCTGTTGTAGCAACAAGGACGTGACCTTCACCTGCCGCAACAGCTGTTATATTCTTTAGGTATTTTTCTGTTGTTGATGACGCGCCTGCCAATACCTGAGTCGGAACAGGTCTTGTCATTGTATCGCCAATACCAAGTTGATAGCTTGTATTTAGACCCCATGTCCAAACTGTTCCGTCTGCCTTTAGAGCAACGCTGAATGATTTACCTGCGGCAATATCAATAACATCTTGGATATACCAATCGTCATTTGTTGCGGCACTTTCACCTCTGTATACCTTTTGAGCCGCATAAATTCCATCAGTTGTATCATTGTCATGGAACTTTTCATTTGTTGATGATGTATCGCCGTTACCAAGTTGTCCGTTTGAGTTGTTACCCCATGCGTATACATAACCGTCAGTTGAAAGTGCCAATACATGATTTTCACCGACTGCTATTCTTGCGATATTTGAAAGGTCTACAAGTACACCTGTAGATGTTTTTTCTTGAACTCTTACAGGTGTGCGGTTTACTTCGTCTTTATCAGAAGTACCGTTACCAATCATTCCGTTTTCGTTATTACCCCATGCGTATACATAACCGTCAGTTGTTACAGCATATGCTGTATTAATACCTGCCGCTACATACTTAGCTTTCACTCCTTCAGGAAGTGAAACTTGTACAGGATATGTTGTATTTTCTGTAAGTCCGTTGCCAAGTTGTCCCTTTTCGTTTGAACCCCATGTCCAAACTTCACCGTTATCCAACAATGCAACCGCAAACTCACTGCCACCGGCAACCATAGGTGTGGCTGTTCTTCCGGCTTGTGTTACTGTTACACTGATTTCAGATGTTATACCTGAATCATGTGTAATTGTAATTATAGCTGTACCTGTGTGTGTACCGGCTGTAATTACACCGTTTACAACAGTTGCAACATTTTCATTGTTTGAATGATATGTAAATGTTCCGTCAAGCGGTTCATGTGTATCATCATTTTCAAGATTGAAACCGTACATATGATGATGTTTATATGAATCAATCTCGATTGTTGCACCTGTTTCTATCGTTGTTAGGTAATTTATCTTATTTCCTTCAGCGTCAAAGAATTCAATCAAATCTTCTGCGCGTTCACCTGTATAAGCAGGTGTGCTTACATCATAAGTTGATGATGTACCGTCAAATTTACCTAACTGCCATTCTGTGTTTCTGCTCCATGTGTATACATAACCGTCATCAAGTTCTGCAACAGTATTATTTGTACCTGCCGCTACGTTACTTACGAACTTGATATAGCTTTCATCATTATTAGTCTGACCCTTTAGTACCTTTTGAGGCAATGTCTGATTTAATGAATTATTAATACCAAGTTGTCTTTGACCGTTATAACCCCAACCGTACAAATAACCTTCTTCATTAATTGCAAATGATTGATTATTCTTTGCAGAAATTGCAGTTATATTCTTTAATCTGCCTGTTGTATTACCTGTGCTTTGATCTGCCTTTGAAATATCTCTTACTTGTAGAGGAAGATAATGTCTTTCGTTATTATCTGTTGTCCAGTCACCGTTCTGACCGTATGTGTTATCACCCCATGCCCAGACATAGCCTGTCTTTGTAAGAGCTAAAGCATGATTTGCACCGGCTGAAATCATTACTATATTAATTAAGTAATCACTGCCTGCCGGAGCTACATTTGTTTCTTCTTCCGGACTTTCGCCACGAAGAACTTGAATTGGAGTCGGTTTATTTACACGAGTACCGTCACCAAGTTGTCCCTTGCTATTGTCACCCCATGTATAAACTGTTCCGTCATTCTTCAATGCCATTGCAAATGCTTGACCGGCTGAAATTGAAACTATGTCATTCAAGTAATAATCATTATTATCAGGATCATATGCGTTTGTACCACTTCTGCCGGCTAAAACCTTAACTGCATATGCACTGTCAGTTGTAGTACCGTCACCAAGTTGTCCTGATTTATTGCTACCCCAAGCATATATACTACCGTCTTCAAGTAGTGCCATTGAGAAATCATCACCTGCGGCAATGTTCTTTACGCCTGTAAGTGTAGTTGTTTCGTCAATCATTACAGGTACAACTATACTTTCAGTAGTTCCTGTCGCACCGTTACCAAGTTGACCCTTACTATTATCGCCGACTGCATATACGACGCCGTTAGCAAGTATTAGCAAGTGATTATTTCCTGCCGCAATAGCAGTAGCTGCATTATTGCCACCAAATGTACTTGCACTGTCATCTCTTCCGTTTTGGAATTTAACCTGAATTGGATAGCCTCTTGTTATCTTAGTACCGTCACCAAGTTGTCCGTATGTATTATCGCCCCATGTCCAAACTGTTCCATCTGCCTTTAGAGCCGCATGGAAGTTTGTACCTGCTGTAAGCGATGATGCAACGATGCTTTCCATCTTATCGCCCTTAACAGTAACATTAATTGTTCCGACATATCCGTTTCTGCTGTTTCTAAATGTAATTACTGTTGTACCGAACGTGTTACCTGTCGGCATTACAGTTGCAGTATTTCCGTTTGCAGAAACTGTAGCGATATTTGGAATTGACGAGCTGTATTGAATGTTTGCAATATCTTCTGACGCAATCTTTTGCTTATCAGCTTTATTGAACAAATTGAAACCAACCATATACTGTTCATATATTTCAGACATATCAATTTCAATTTTACCAGTCTTGTCTATTACAACGCTTGACGGTAATGGTGATATTGTATCACCTGTTGAATTTTCATCAGTATATACTATTGCCTTTTGGAATGACAATGTATTTGAATTTGTATTACCTACTTGTACCGGTGTCTTTGCCAAATCGACAGTTACTGTACCAAGTTGACCTGAAGTATTATCACCCCATGCCCATACATAACCGTCATCTCTGATTATTACGGTATGGTTTGCACCCATTGCCGCACCGATTACGTTCTTTAGATATGGATCTTCGTCTTGATTGAATGTATCTCCCTTCCATACCTTTACAGGAGCAAATCTGTCTATCTTTGAATCAACGCCAAGTTGACCCTTTTCATCTCCGCCCCATGTATATACTTCATAATTATTTGTTATAACCAGTGTTTGGTTTCCACCTGCTGTTACTCCAAGAATATTTGATAAGTATTCATCGCTGTTTGCATCAACAGTCGAATCCTTACCTGCCGCTTCGCCGGCAACAACAAGCATAGGTGTTACTGATTCTGTTACAGTCTTATCATCTATACCAAGTTGACCCTTTGAGTTGTAACCCCAAGCATATACTTTTGTAACAGTTGTTCCGTCTGCAAGTGTTTCTTCTGTTACAGCTACACTGTGTGCACTGCCTGCAGCAACATATTTTACATTTGACAAACCTTCTACAACTGCCGGAGTTGCGTCATAATCTGCACTTGCAGTTGTTGCTTGTAGTGCAGTATCTGCGTCGTCGCCGTCGGCATCGGCATCACTTGAATCATCGTCCGATGTTCCGCCGCTACTTCCCGAACCGCCACCGGAAGATACCGTTCTACCAAGCTGTTTATGCAAGTTCGCACCCCATGTCCATACTTTTCCGTTTGTATCCACTGCAAGATTATGGCTATCGCCTGCGGCTATTGATCTAATATCTTTAAGCGCACTAATCTTAGTAAATGATGCAGTAGAAGGAGCTATAACATCATTGCCAAGTTGACCTTGTGAGTTATCAACACCGTAAGAGAATACATCGCCGTGAGTTGTAAGTACAAGTACATAATTTGAACCTGATACTATATCTTCGATTTCATCGCCGATTGTATTTTCTACTTCTACCGGTGACGTCATATCTGATCCGCCGGAAATTGATACACCCCATGTATATATCTTACCGTTTTTATCTACGGCAAATACATAGTCGTCACCTGCTGCCAATCTTACTATATCTTTAATCGGATTTCCGTCTTCATCAAGGACTTGTACAGGATATTTCTTGCTCAATAATGTACCGTCACCAAGTTGACCGTGAGAATTGTCACCCCATGTCCACAAAGTTCCGTTTTCTTTTAAAGCAATAGAGAAGTTCTTGCCTACTGCTACTTTTGAACCTGAAGGCCATACTGTGTCACCCTTAACAGTTACAGTTACGAATGCTTTATATCCGTTAGCCTTATTTTCAATAGTTACGATTGTAGGTCCTGCCTTTGTCGGTGATGTTGTATGAAGTTCATCAATTCCGCTTGCAAAGTTGCCGATTGAAGTATCTGAAGATGTAAATTCAATCTGACTCTTATCGTCAATAGGTGTAAGAATATCGTCTTCATACAAGTTAAAGCCGACCATTCTCTTATTCATAATTTGATCTCTGTTGAAATCAACATATTGATCTTCTGTAATTTCAAGATAATCAGGTGTTACATATGATTCATCAACACTGTTATCTGAATTTTCTTTGATTTCAACATTTTGAAGTTCAAGAGTATCTACTTCTTCCTTGCTTACATGAACAGGAATGTATGATTTAATTGTTGTGTTATCACCAAGTTGACCGTAACCGTTTGCACCTGTTGTATAAACGCTACCGTCTTGTTTCATAATTGTCAAGTGCTGTGAACCGTAATCTGCAACAAATGCGTCGTCAAATAATAGCAAATCACCAACATCTGATCTTACTGAATCATGAACTCTTGTAGGAGTAGATTTATTTATAACACTGTCTATACCCAACTGACCACTGCCGTTATTACCGACTGTATAAATCAAATTGTCATTTACATCTGTTCCGCCGATAAACGCACTACTGTTACCACCGGCTGAAATGTTATAAATACTATTGCCATCTACGTCAACATACTTAGGTGATGTAACATCGCCGCTGTCTATACCAAGCTGACCGTTACTGTTATCACCTGTTGCATATGTGTTATAATCTTTTGAACGGATTAGAGTATGAGCCTTACCGGCTGATACTTGAACAGCATCATACATAAATTCATCATCATATGCCGATACCATATCTCTGTCACCGCGTTGTACTTTTATAGGTGCATACGCATATGCTTTACCATCGTAATTGCTAAATCTCTTTGATGTATTCGGTTCAATACCAAGTTGACCTTCTGAATCGTCACCCCAAGCATATACACTGCCGTTATCAGCTATTGCTACTGCGTGATTATCACCGGCATCAATAGATACGATATTGCTCAAACGATTTGTAGATTGTGTATTTCTTGTAGAATTTGTTCTGTCTGCATTTAGAACAAACGGATCATCACTTGCCATAGCACCTGCTACAACATATGAAGGTACACCCATATTATCTGTAACAGATCTGTAGTTTAGACCAAGTTTGCTGTTTGTATTTGTACCCCATGCAAGAACATGACCATTCTTATCAAGTGCAAGAGCATAGTCTTTACCCGCACTAATCTCTAAGATACCTGACAAGTATTCTTCTACAACCGGTTCAGGATCAGTTGTTTCGTCTCCTGTTGAACTTGCCTGTGTTGCTACAGTTTCTGATGTATAAGTATCCGCTACACCTCGTACAACACGCTGAGGATAATATGCATTATGGCTTGATGTATTATTATCACCAAGTTTACCGTTGCTACCGTTACCCCATGTGTATACTGCACCGTCAGCTGACAATGCCATTGCAAAATTATCACCGGCTACAATAGAAATAATATTACTTAATGTTCCTAAGCCGTTTGTATCTGCAACTTGTAGCGGTTCTGCCCAAGATGAAATTCTGCTCATAGAATTTGAAGCAGTTGAAAGTTTTTCAACTTTACCGTCTGCGTCAAGAGTTGTGTAACCTATACCCAACTGTCCTGATGAGTTATTACCCCAAGTCCATACACTACCGTCTGACTTAAGTGCAACTGTAAAGTCTAATCCTGATGCAATCATAGGAACTGCAATCTTTGTATATCTGTCACTTACATTATAGACGTCTGCAACAATAAGACCTCTGTAACCTGTATTATTATCTGTTACAGTGATTACTACTTTACCATAATTTCCGTTACCTACCGGTGTTATTGTTCCGTTTGAATCAACCGTTGCAATTCTCGGATCTGATGATTCAAATGAATAATCTCCGCTTGCATCTCTAAAGTCGCTGTCATCGTGCAAGTTAAAGCCTGCAACATATTTTAGGTTGATATTGTCTATTGTATATGTTGAATTTTCAGGTATTCTGATATGTCCGCCTTCAATGTTATCAAAATTAAGTGCATAATAATCTACCGGTCCTACCAAATGAGCACCTGTATAATCATAATTTACAAAGTCACCTAACGAACCTGATGAATTAGTACCAAATGCCCATACTGTACCGTCTGACTTGATAGCAGTTGTTACAGTGTTTCCAAGTGATACTGCTGTTATGTTACTTAGATAATCACCAGTTTCGTGTATATTATGACCTTTTACTACACGAGTAGCCGATGATTTAGTTGTAGCCGAGTCGTCACCAAGTTGCTTTGATGCGTTATTACCCCACATATATAGGTTTGAGCCTCTTGTTACTGTAGCTGACTGGTTATATCCGGCTGAAACATTCACGGCATTTTCCAAATAATTACCGTCTGAGTCTACTACTCTTACGTAACCATCTGATGAATCTGACGCACCGTTTCCAAGCTGACCGCTTGTTCCAAGACCTGTGCTGTATACAAGTCCGTTATTAACGAGCAATACAGAGTGTTCACTACCCATATCTGCTTCTGCTACATTTTGCATATATGTATTTGTAATTCCGCCATCAAGTGTAATATCATCATCACTTCTGTTTATAACTTGTGAAGGAACTGTCTTGTGATATGCGCTGTTTACCTTTGAATCTGATATATTATCTTTTTCACCCTTATTTGCAGTTAAATTCTCACCATATCCAAGTTGACCGTTATCTGCTTTACCGAATGTAAATACAGTACCGTCACCACGAACAAGTATTGAACTGTCACCACCGGCTGAAATTGATACGATAGAATGAATTTGTGTTGCTCTACCGTTATTCAAATCCATAACAATTACAGGAGTTTCATATTTTGCTACATCTCCGGTATAGTTATAAACACTGTGAGTACCTGATGTTCCATGACCGATCTGACCATAGTTATTCAATCCCCAAGCGTATACTCTGCCGTCTGATGTCAATGCCAAAGAATGTTCTTTTCCGGCTGCGATTGCAATAATGTTAGTGCTGTCATCTGTATCACCTACTATTGATACTTCTGCCGCAACATTTGTTGAGCCACTTCTTCCAAGCTGACCACTACCGTTTGAACCCCATGTCCATACTCTTCCGTTTGCATCAAGTGCCAAAGCATGAGTGTTACCTGCTGCAATACTTACTATATTATCAAGATATATTCTTTCGCCTGTTGAGCTGACGCTCGTTACTACTTGTACCGGATAGTATGACGCACTTGACGTACCGTCACCAAGATTACCTGAACCCCATGTCCATACTGTTCCGTTATCCATAAGTGCAACTGTAAAGCTGCCGCCTGATTTTGTCATAGGGATTGCAACTTTATCATCGCCCGACTTAATTACCTTAACAATAAGTTGACCTTTGTATAAAATAGGTTCGTCAAGAAGTCCTGTGTAAACTCCGTCGTTTACAGGACTGATTTCTTTTTCAAAACTAATTGTTGTCTGACCGTATATTCCGTTTGTATTTGCACTTACAACACCGTTTGAGTTAACAGTTGCCACATCGCTGTTAGATGTGTTGTATGTCACTCCGTCATTTGCATTTATAACATCACTGTATGCGTAATGCGCAAATTCAAATCCAGGAATATGTTCATATTTAATTCTTCCTAAATCAAGTGTTTCACCTTCAGTAATTGTTGCAACCAATGGAATACTGTCACCGTCATTGTCAGCTACTGTTAATATATCAGCCGCTCTGTCACCTGACTGTACAGGTATCAAACTGTTAACTCTGTAGTTATTACCAAACTGACCATTTCTGTTTGAACCCCAAGCCCAGATTGTTCCGTTGTGCAACATAGCCGCACTGAAATAAGCACCATTCGTTATTTGAATCGCGTCTTCAATATAATCATTATCAGAGTATACATTTTCTCCCTTTAGCACCTCTGACGGTGTACTTGTACTATCTGTTGTATTGTTACCAAGTTGACCGAATGTGTTATTTCCCCAAGCATATGTACTATGCTTGTATGTATCAGGATCAAGTGAAAGTGTCATTACAGTATTTCCACCGGCTGATACAGCTGTTACGTTTTCAAGAGTTGTTTCTCTTGTTGGTGCAGATACACTGTTTACAGTTGCATTATCTGATACTACCTTACCCCAAACATATACATAACCTTGATTATTGTATTGTTTTGTATCCTTTGTTGTATCATCAACAGTGATATTTCTTGCAAGTGCTATAACTGTAGTTTCATCAAGATTTATTTGTGTTCCTATAGCTCTTTTGTTTCTTTCTTTATTATTCGCACCTACTTGTATATCTACGATATTCTTTAAATACTTGTCTGCAGAATATCCGTCACCCTTATAAACTTGAAGTGGGTAACCTCTGCGTGTATCGTTGTTTACATTTGTTTCATTGGCAAGAACACCGTACATATTGCTGCCCCATGACCAAACTGTTCCGTCTGCCTTAACAACATATACACTGTCACCATCTGTTCTTACAGATACTGCATTATTTAGATATCCGCCTGCATAAGGACCTACAACCTGTACTGCATTTTCTTTACCGTACTCTGTCCATAGATACCATGTATAATCAAGAGATGTCCAGTTGTATGCCTGTTTTCTACGTGTAGTTGACGGCACATATTCATCATATTCCCAGTGTCCAGGAATAGTGAAATCTACATATCTATCTGTTGCTATTGTTTGAGTTACAGAATACATTGAGTCATACTTATTAATACCAAGTTTACCAGCGGGACCGTTATTTCCCCATGACCAAACTGTTCCGTCTGCCTTAACCGCATATGAAACATCATCGCCGGCAGCTATTGATATTACATCTGTAAGATTTTGAGTATTATCGCTGTCAAGCTTAACAAGTTTAGGAGTTACAATACCATATCTTCTTTCCTGGTTTGCATCGCCTACAACAGATTCATAACTACTCTTATGATAACCTGTTCTTGTTACGATATTATTCTGGTAATAATCTCCCCAAACGATATTATTAACTTCTGTATAACCCCAAATGTATACTTCACCGTTTTCTGTAAGTGCCAACGAGTGACGTTTACCTGCGGCTATTGATTTAATCTTAACATCGCTTGGAATGTTTACTTTTACAGGATATAAGAAATCATTTCTCTTTTCGTCACCGTCAGCCGGATAACTGTTATGTGTATCATTACTTCTTATACCATTTCCAAGTTGACCATATGTATTATTACCCCATGCCCAAACTGTTCCGTCACTCATAAGTGCAAGAGTATGGTGATCGCCTGAAACAATCATCGGAGTTACTTCTGTGTTAACCTCTTTTACCGCCACTTCAAGCACACCTACAAAGTTTGTAGATGTATTATATAATGTAATAAATGTATTTGTATATCTATGTTCGCTGTTCGGACGAATTGTTATTATATTATTATTGTCCTCAGCTGAAACTATAGATGTATCTATTGACGTTGCTGTTATTCTATCAAGAACTGTCTGTTCATCAACGTCAGTATTATATGCTTGAACAGCTGTACTATGTCTGTCGTTGTTGTTATAAATCAAGTTAAAGCCTACCATATGATAGTCATATATATCAGACTTATTTATTTCAAGATATTGATTCTTTGATAGAGTAATCTTTTGTGGTAATGGGTTGTAATTAGCGGCATTGACATCATCATTATAAACTTCTGTTGCTACACCGTCTGTATACAATGTTGCTACACCGATAGCTTCACGTCTGTCTTCACGAAGACCTGTCTGTACAGGTTCAGTTCTTTCAACTGATGAAAAATCACCTACATTATATGTAGAGTTTTTACCCCATGAATATACACTACCATCGTATCTGACTACAGATGTACCCATATCACCGATTGTTGCGGAAGTAATCCAACCGATTCTGTCTGTTGCATCATCGCTATAGAAACTTTCGCCTCGTTTTGTATACTTAGCAGTAAGTGAATTTGCTGTTGAACCTACACCTGTTGTATTATTTGCACCACTGCCCCATGAATACAAGTAACCATCTCTGCCAACTGCCATTGATGAATTTACTCCGGCATTAACATTAACTATTCCGTCAAGATTTTGCATATTCTCACCGTCATAGCTGATTAAAACTCTCTTCGGAGAATTTGCATTATAATTGTTGGCATTATCTATTGAATCATTTGTAGTTATTGTATTATTACCAAGTTGACCGTTTGCATTTCTACCCCAAGCATATACACTGCTGTCATCTGACAATGCAATATTGTGATATGCTCCTGCAGAAATCTTAACGATATTTCTCAAATATGCAGTGCTACTTGCACTTTCGCCATTTACAGCTTGTGTAGGTGCAAGAGCCTCTGTAAAGAATCCCTTACCAATTTGACCGTAGCTACCGCTACCCCAACTGAATACATTACCATCTCTTCTCAATGCTGAAATGAATGTATCACCGATTGTAATATCAATAAAGTCATTAAGCGCACCGTCTGCGTTATCACCGGCACTTGCTCCCTTTACTGTGAATGAAGCATATTGACTGTATTTTGAATTTTTAGCCTCGATACCTCTCTGACCGTATGTGTTATCACCCCATACATATACAACACCATCTTGCGCCAAAGCGGCTGAGTTTCTTGCACCGGCTGCAACTCTTTCTACACCTGAAAGTATTTCTGTTGAGCTTGTTTTTACAAGTGTTGGTGTGTACGCAGTAGATGTACCGCCTATACCAAGCTTACCATTTGCATTGTTACCCAAAGCCCAAACTTGACCGTCTATATCAACTGCAAGCATATGAGTCGGACCTGCCGCAATGTGTTTAATATTTTCAAGATATGTTGTTGAGTCTTTGCCTGCATTCTTAACTACTCTTACAGGTGATGTTCTGTTTACCATTGATGCTGTACTTCCATCATACGTATTACCCCATGTCCAAACAGTACCGTCTGCCTTTAGTGCATATACGCCACTGTTTGTTGCGGCAACAACCGGAACTGTTATTCCGTCATTTGGTTTTACCAATACAGTAAACATACCATAGTAACCTGTTACATCATTTCTTGCACTGATAACTGCCTCACCGTAACGTCTTGCATGATTTGCAGTTACTCTTACAACATTAGATGCAACATCCTTTTCAACCTTAGCTATATCTTTATTTGATGTGCTGAATGTAAGGTTGTCAAAATCTGTTGTAGGATGTGGATTAACGTCACTCAATAAGTTAAATCCAAGGTATTCTTTATCAATCATACCGTTATCACCTTGAAGAGTAACTTCAAGTGTGCCGTCATTATTGATATAAATGTAGTTTGGCATATTATCGTATTCAACTACATCTGTACCTTCTGTTTTTACGCCATGTTGGAATGCAAATATTTTTGCCGGGCTTTCACCCATAAATATTGGGTGAACAATATTATTAGAGAATTGTCCTACTCCATAATATCCCCAACCGTATACACTACCATCATAACGCAATGCCATTGCATCTCTTTCACCTGCATATACCCTTGTAATATTTGTAAGCTCAGTTGTTCCATCCAACGTAGCTGTTTCACCGGCAACTACACGAGTGGCAACTGAATAGTATCCGCCTGTAGTTTCATTACCAAGCTGACCGTTTGCATTTGTACCCCATGTGTATACATCACCGTTACCGTTGACAGCATAGTTGTGACTTCCTGCCGCTGATACGTAAACTATGTTATCTAAGTTTCCGTTAGCAGATACAACTTGTACAGGAGAAGTTTCCTTAACAGATGTTGCACCGTTACCAAGTTGACCGTTTCTGTTTGCTCCCCATGAATATACTTCGCCATCTCTTGTTGTGATTACAGCGTGATCTGTTGCCATATCAACATAAAGCGCATCTCTGAAATATGTTACATAAGGATTCTTTGCACCACTTAATAATTGCATTGGCATTGACGCATTATCTGATAAACCATCACCAAGTTGACCGTTATCATTATTACCCCAAGCATATGCATATCCGTCGTTTCTTACAGCGATAGATGAGTTACCGCCTGCTGAAATCTCTGAAATTGAATTCAAGTAGCCTATGCCTTCAAGACCTACTACCTTTGTAGGTTCTGTTATATAAAGATTTTCCTGTGAAGGAATGTATGTATAGCATGTTTCTGCATCATACTCTTTATGCCATTCAGAGTCGCCTTCTACAACTCCTTCATCATTTGTATATCCGTTTGTTGTAAAACCAAGTTGAATTTGTTCAAACTTAACATCTGTATTTGTACCGATTTGTCCCTTATTATTTAGACCCCATGCCCATACATTGCCGTTCTTGTCCAATGCAAGAGTATGTCCGCCGCTTGTATTATCATTTAACAAATCAAGCTTTTCATCATCTTTGTCAAGATTGGAGTTCACACCTGTTGCAGCTGAAATTGCTACTATATCTTTAAGGTTAATCTTCTGCGGTGACAATACATTGTTATTGTCTTGAACTCTCTTATATTTTATATGTTTATGATCTCTGTAACGCTGTGAGTCAAGCGGTGTATCTGTCGGCCAACAACAATTACCCCATACATCTTCAGTTGAAATAATTTCTTCATGATATTCATTCCAATTACCGTCACCCAACTGACCGTATTCATTCCAACCCCATGTATATACTTCACCTGTTGTTGAAAGTGCAACTGAGAATTTATTTCCGGCTGCAACTGCCATAAACTTAACTTCACTGCCGTCACTATTATGAGGGAATGAAACTTTTGCCGGGTATTCTGTGTCGTTTGTATCGCCGTTACCAAGCTGACCTTTATCGTTTTTACCCCATGCCCAAACTGTACCGTCTGATTTTAGAGTAAGAATGTGGTCTGTACCGGCTGATACCATAGGTATAACTAATTTTTCTGTTTGCTTTACGCCAAGTTTGAATATACCTGAATATTCTGAGAATGACTTTTGTTCAACAAGCATCGAAACTTCACCGTAACGATTATTTTCGTTCGGTATAATACGCCATCCGTCAGTTTCTTCTACAACTGTTGCAATTCCCGAATCCATTGTTCTGAAATCGTAATTTGTTGCAGGCATAGGTGTAAGTACACCTTCATCGTCAAGGATAAGGTTAAATCCACCTTCAAATTTTTCATTTACTGATGTTATTTTTAATGTTTTGTCATAGTCAAGGAATGTATAAAGTGTATCTTCTGTAACTTGAGCATATTCGTTACCTTCACTGTCAAGGATAGTACCTTCAGTAACAGAAAGTGTCTTTACAAGTTTTTCACCTGTTTGTACTGCCGCATTATGCTGAGCATTTGTAAAGTCACCAAGTTGACCTTCTTCATTACGTCCCCATGACCATACACTACCGTCTTTCTTCAATAGTGTAACATGTGCATTACCTGCTGAAACAGTTAACGCGTCACGGAAATATAAATCATCTGTACTTGTTGAATCACCTGATGCAATTTGCTGTGGTACAAGATAGCTTGTTTGTTTGTCTGCGCCTGAAACCAACGCACCCAAACCAACTTGACCTTCTGCGTCAAGTCCCCATGCGTATACTGTACCTGATTTTGTTACAACAACAGTATGTTCGCCACCGGCTGAAATTTCGATAGCAAGTTGATCGCTGCCGTCCATCCATTGATTTCTTACACGAACCGGTGTTGTTGAATTATTTGTTGTTCCGTTTCCGAGTTGACCGTTAGTATTTTTACCCCATGTATAAACTTCATTTCTGTTGTTTATAACAGCTGAGTGTTCACTACCGGCTGAAATCTTGATTACATTTTCCAAATACCATGTGTCAGTATCTGATTCACCTTTCCATACTTGTGCAGGAGTATAAACATCTGATGATATAACTGTGCCAAGTTTACCGTTTGATACTTCGCCCCATGCAAAGACTGTACCGTCATTTCTTAATGCAAGAGAATATGCGTTTCCTGCCTCGATTGCAATAATGTTGCTCAAATATTCACGATCAGATGCACTGTCACCCTTTAAAACTCTTGTCGGATAAATAACATCTTCACCGGCATAGCCGATACCAAGCTGACCGTGTTCGTTACCGCCCCATGCGTATACATAACCGTCTTTTGTAAGTGCAAGAGAGTGTGTATCACCGGCAGCTACTGATATTACGTCTGAAAGAATTGATTCGTACTCATCCTCATATACATAATATGCTTTACTTCTGTTTTCTTTGTTCATACTGCCAAGCTGACCATGTTCGTTACCGCCCCATGACATAACTTCCATTGATTCAGTAACCATTAATACATGTGTGTCGCTTGCTGAAATGTCACGGATACCAAGCATTGTTGAATCTCCGCCAAATTGAACGGCTACAGGAGAAGCTTTGCTCTTATCAGTCCCGTCGCCAAGTTGGTTTTGAGTATTTTCGCCCCATGCGTATACTTTACCTGAAACTTGAAGTGCAACAGAAAAATTCTTGCCGGCATAAACCTTTGGTGCGGCAATTCTTCCGTCTACATATACATCAATTATACCTGTCCATACAGTTTTACCGGCTGTATTTACGGCACGAACTGTTGTAGAACCGTATTGTCCCGACGGAACAAACTCTGTTCCGTTAACTTGTATTATATTTTCATTATCAGAAACAAAAGTAACTTCACTTGATGCGTCATGTTCTCTCTGAACTTCCACATATTCTGTCAAGCTAAATCCCGGATGAACTGTTCTTATAGCTCTTGTCGGATTAACTACATATTTTTCTTTTTGTGAAATAGTAATTTTTGACGGAGCAAGGAAGAATTCACTGCTTCCGTCATAGTCTTCTTTTATGTCACCTTGATTTGTTGTAATTTGACCTATTTCAAATCTATAGTTTTCTGCAGATTTTTCACCTGTGTATACCGGATAATTGAATGATGAGAAACCTGAATTACCGATTTCACCATAATCACCGATACCCCATGCAGCGATATTACCGCTATTGCTCATAGCAACACTAAAGTTTTTACCTGTGGCTATCAAACTAATATCGCCAAGTGATGCTAAACCTGTTACTGTTCCAGTTTCGCCTGCTACTACGCCATTAGCTCTGTCGTATACTGTAAATGCACCGTTATCATCTATAACTTTACCCCATATTGCTACGTTACCGTCATAGTCGATACTTAGCATATGTTCAAAACCTACAGAAATTGCCATTACATTTGTAAGTTCATAGTTAGGGTCATATTGATATGTTGTATATACTTTGCGTGGTGTACTTGCATAATCTGCTGATAGTGTATAATCACCTAATTGTTGTGAAGCATTATCACCCCAAGCATATACTCTTGAATTTCTGTCAATTACGGCAGTGTTGTTAGCCTTGGCAGAAATTTGAGAAATGTTTTCAAGATAGTAACCGTTACCGTAACTGTCACCCTTGAATACTTGAATCGGATATTCTCTGTCTTCAGTTGTCATATCACCAAGTTGACCACGGTCATTTCTACCCCATGCCCAAACACTACCGTCACGTTTTAACGCAACTGTATGATATGAACCGGCTTTTACTGAAATAATATCTGTTAAATATCCACCGCCGTTAAAGCCTTTTACTTGGTTAGGAATATATGAACCATTTTCACCTGTACCAAGTTGTCCGTATGTATTATCGCCCCATGTGTAAACAGTGTCATTATTTAAAACAATTACAGTATGGTTCTTACCTGCGGCGATGTCTGTAATTTCTGTGAAATCAACGCCATCAGTCAAATCGACTTCTACAGGTAGAGATCTTGAATCCTCAATAGCTGTACCGTCTTCTGTTGTTTCGTTATTTATTTCCACACCAAGCTGACCTGAAGTATTATCACCCCAAGCATACAATAAACCGTCATTTCTTAGTGCAAGCACAAATCTTTCACCGGCTGCTATTCTCTTTATGTCTGAAATATAATCACGAACACCTGTTTCTTCGTCTATCGACAATGTTACTTGAACCGGATACGCTCTATTTATATATGTACCATCACCAAGTTGACCGTAATTATTTATACCCCAAGTCCATACACTACCGTCACCTTTTAGTGCAACAGTAAAATCCTCACCTGTTGCAACCATCGGGGCGTAAAGTTGACCTTCCGGTCTTAGTGTTAGCATTACATTCTTTGTATAATCACCTACTTTAATTGTTAGTGTTGTTGTTCCGAATTTATGGTTTTGGTTCGGAGTTATAACAACATATGTAGTTCCGTCTGCTGCTGTTTCAACATCCAAAGTAAATAGTTTTGGATTTAGCAATGAGAAATTGCTCTTATCAACACCGGTAAGTTTAATAAGGTTTAGTCCTTGCGCGTCGAACAAGTTAAAGTTACCGTATATATTTGAATAGATTTCATTTACATTTATCTTTAAAACGTCATAACTGCTACTATTCCTATAAATCATACTTAATTCTGACGGAAGTACATTTTTATAAGTTGTAGTATCAACAGTACCGTCATATTTTTCAAGAATTGTTTCTTTAACAACAAGACTGTTAGATTCCTTTTCACCTACTTGTGTAGGATATACTTTATTTCCCTTTGAATAATCACCGATATGTCCGTTGTTATTTGAACCCCAAGCGTACACTTTACCGCTTGACTTGACAGCCATTGAAAAATCTTTACCGGCACCAAGAAGGTACACTTCACCAAATTGTTCGTGTGCCAAAGTTTCTCCGTTTTTAACTTCAACAGGAATCGGAGATGATGTTGTTGTTATATTACCTACACCAAGTTGTCCGTTACTGTTTGAACCCCAAGCATACACTTCATCATCTTTTGTAAGTGCAAGCATATGTTCATTACCTACAGCAACACTGCGTACATCGTCCAAATCAACCTTTACAGGTGAATTTACAAAATTGTCTTCTTTTGATGCACCAAGTTGTCCACTATTATTTGAACCCCAAGTATATACTACATTTGCAAGTTCATTTGAAACAGCTCCGCTTTCATCACTTGTTGTCTTATTTTCTTGTATAATTGCAGCCGCACTGTTACCGCCAATAGCAACGTCAACTGCATTATGAATAAATGTATCATTTTCGGATACATATTCACCGTTCCATACCTGTACAGGTACATTTTTCTGAGTTCCGTCTGACACATTACCAAGCTGACCAACAGTGTTGTCACCCCATACAAATATGTCGCCGTTTCTCTTCAATACTGCCGCAAAATTATCACTGGCAGTAACTTTGATAACATCTTCAAGTACAGCTGAACTACTTGCACTTGCGCCCTTAACAACTGATTTTGGTACATTTGAATTTGAAGTAGCACCGTTGCCTAATTGACCTCTGCTACTTGTACCCCAAGAATATACGCTACCTGAAGTTGTCAATGCAAATGCAAAATCTTTTCCGGCAGCCACATTTATAAATTTAACATCTTGTGAATTTGCCTGTACACTAAGCATTTGAGGGGTTGCCGAATAAGCCTCGCCGATGTCGCCTCTGCCAAGCTGTCCATTTTCGTTATTACCCCATGTCCATATATTTCCGTCTACATCAAGTGCAACTACAAAGTCATCACCTGCCGCAATAGTTGTCATTTGAGGAATACCAACTAAAGCTTGTGGAATTGGTCTGTATGTTGTTGCAGTATCTATACCAAGTTGACCGATTGAATTTTTACCCCAAGTATATACAAGTCCGCTTGCAGAAAGTGCAACGGCAAAGTCTACACCTGAGTCAACTTTAGGAAGTGCAATACTTTCTGTTACGTTTACAATTATTGAACCGATATAATTTGTATCAGTATTTCTTAATATAATTGTAGCTTTACCTATTTTATTAGTTGCTGATACAACTCCCAATTGATTAATTAATGCAACTGTATCATCAGAAGTTGCAAATTCAATCTTTGTAGAATCAGCTGTCTTTGATTCTGTAACGCTCTTTAGCATATTGAAACCGCTTAGGTATTTTTCAATCGTTTCTGCGGCGTCAATTTCCAAAGAACCATTGTTTTCTATTGTAATTTCTACCGGCACGTCATTTCCGGTGTACTCTTTTGCAACTGAACCGTCTGCTTTCTTCGCAGTAATTTTTTGCATCATAAGCACACGTGCTTCTCTGTCACCGGTTAAAACAGGAGTACGTCTTGTTTCATTTGAAATATCACCGATTTGTCCGCTTTCATTCAAACCCCACGAATATACATATCCATCGTCCTTGATTACAACAGTATGTGAACCGCCTGTACTTAAACCGATTACGTTAATCAAATAATCGTCTGTACTATCAACAGTTATACCTTTATTTACACGAGTCGGTGTCGCATTTCTTGATATATCGTTATTAGCATCTTTGATACCAAGTTGACCGTATTCATTATCACCCCATGTCAAAACGGCAGTGTCTTCACTTCCGTCAAGAGTTGTCATAATTGCAGAATGTTGTCCGCCGGCAGCTATAGTTTTGATTTTTCCCGAAATTGTTATTTTTTCAGGAACAGGAACTATATCCTTTGTGCTTGAAGCAAGTTGTCTGCGATCATTTGCACCCCACGCATATAATGAGTTGTCAAATGCAAGTGCAAGAACATGATTTGCACCCAATGAAATATCTGTTATATTTTCAAGAGGATTACTATTGTTTGTTATAACTTTGACCGGTTGATTTCTTAATCCATTTACATTAATACCAAGTTGACCATTATCATTATTACCCCATGTAACAACCATACCGTTCGACTTTAATGCCGAGCTGAATTCTTTTCCGGCTGAAATTCTTATAATATTTGACAAATATATGTCACTGCTTGCACTACGACCGCCTAAAACTTTTGTAGCTTTTGTTTTATACTTAGCAAGAGATGTAGTTGAATCATATCCATTGCTACCCACGCCAAGTTGACCGTTACCGTTACTACCAAATGAGTAAACATAACCGTCTTCTGTCAAAACTAATGTATGATTGCCACCTGCCGCGATTGCAGAAATTTTTCCGATTTCTTTTCCGTCTTCTGACACGATTGTAACAGGTACACCACTATCCTTAGTTGTGTAATCTGTTTCTGCCGGTGCTGCCGGTGGACCTTGTTCAATTTGCAATATTGGCAATTTGTCATTTTCATCATACTTATTTGTAAATGACCATACACCACTGCCATCTTCAAAATTCCAACCTGCATATATTGAAGAATCTGTCAAATCAGCATTTGCTAAAGATGCGGCAGCCTCATTACCAACACCTACTACTGTTCCATTATTTGTATATGTGTAAGCAATACCATATTCCACACCTGCCTGAGCATCTGCCGATGACTCTGCCATATTAGACGCAGAAATACCTGCAACACCTGATATGTCAGATGTTCCGCTTACACTTCCTGAATTATAAGCACGGAAAATATTGCCAAGGTTTACGGCTGTAATACCACCGGCATATTTTATGCTTACACTTGTTTCACTGTTTACAACTCTAACATCAGCTCTGTTATATACATTTGAAATCGTGCCGTGTTCACCATTATAAGCAACTAAACCACCACTCAAGTTATATGAAGATATTTGACCTAAAACTATACCCGAATTTGAAACAGTTCCGTCATTAAATCCAACAAGACCTGCTGAAATTGAATATGCCGGCACTGACATGTCATTATCTTCCACCTCTAAAGTGGTATTGCTTACTGAAATACTATTAAGAATTACATTTTGAATTGTACCGTTATTTACAGCAAACATTGCTGATACTGATGTTTTATTATCACCAATATTTGTTCCTGTAGCTGATGAAGATACATTTAGATTGTTTATTCTATATCCGTTACCATCGAAAATACCTGTAAATGGTTTGTCAGCGTCACCTATAGGAGCGAAAGCGCTTGATAGTGTTATATCTTTACCAAGAATAAATTTTCCATCAAGAACTTCGCGTACTTTTTCTAATCCTTCTGCCGCATAAATTGTATAGTAACCTGTATTTTCATCAAATTCAACAGCATCATGAACTTCTTCTTCGTCACCTTCGATTGCTGATTCGATACCGCTTGTACCATTACCAAGTTGACCATACATATTGCCGCCCCATGTATACACTTCACCATTTACACTAAGTGCAACTGCGTGAGTATCTCCGGCAGCTACTGCAACAATATTTTTAAGTACACTGTCGCTTGTTCCGCTTACACCTACTACCTGAACAGGTGAATATTGGCTTGTTCCGTCGCCTTTTGTACCATTACCAAGTTGACCGTTCTTATTTTCACCCCATGTCCAAACAGTACCGTCTGATTTTAATGCAACTGAGAAGTTTTCTCCGGCAGAAACCATTGGTTCTGTATAGAAAGCATCTTCTGAAAGGTCATTTACATGTACAACAAACATTCCTACTACACCTGTAGAAGAAACCGCTTTAATTACAGCAATCCCCTTGGAAACTGCTGTAATTGTAGTTCCGTTTACAGAAACTACACTATCATCTGATGATGAATATGTTATTGATGTTGCTTTCTTAACTTCATCGTCATTGACAATAAGATTAAAGCCTCTAAGTGAAATAATGTTTCCGCCATTAGCTTTAATTGTCTGGTTTTTATTTACAGTTACAGTGTTTGGATTTACTATATCTTTAGTGCCACCATCAGAAGTCGGAACTGTTACAGATAATTGAAGAACATCTTCTGCGCCCGATCCAACCAAAACAGGTACACTGCTATCTTCACGAGATAAGTCACCCAACTGACCGTCACTATTATATCCGAACGCCCAAACATAACCATCTTTTTTCATTACAAATCCACTTTGTGAACCTGCGGCTATTGCCTGACCATTCTCTGAGAAATTGTTATTTGATACGGCAACATTTTTACTTCCGCCTACGCTACCCATACCAAGTTGTCCGTGACGATTATCACCAAAATTATAAACATTGCCTTCTGCATCTATAATTATTGTATTATTACCACCGGCAGCAATTCCTGTTACAGTTGTAATACTATCCTTTTTCTCGTCAACAACGTTGTCTGTTACATCACTTGATGCTAAAGGAGTAACGTCTGACAAAAATTTACTTGTGCTGTTACGTCCAAGTTGACCGTATTCATTTGAACCAACTGTATAAACTTTGCCACCTGTACCGTCAACAGAATATTCCAATAGTACAGAATGGTTTTTACCGGCAGCTATTGCTCCGATATTTGTTATGATTGTACCATCGGCTGACAATTCAGTCGGAACAAGTTGATTCCAAGCCTCATCAGAAGGTTCGCTTGAAACTTCACCATCGCCAACTATAATGTCACTACCCATTTGACCATAATTGTTTGCACCCCATGTCAAAACAACACGATCCATATCAGGTACTTCTGTATTTGCTCCAAGTAAAGCCAATGAATGATTTTCACCGGCAGCTACTGCTACTGCACTGTCTATATATGCACTTGAGCCATCTTCTGCCGACGCGCCCTGGATAACTCTTACAGGTGTTAATTCCTTAGACGTACTTGTAATATCATTTTCATCTCTTGTATTACCAAGCTGAGCATGATTGTTAGCACCCCAAGCATAAACCGCACCTGTTGACAAAGCTACCAACGAGTGCTTACCGCCTGCAGCTATATCATTTGCAAGAGTTATAAAACCGTTAACACTACTATGTTCACCACCAAAAACCTTAACAGGTACATTTTGGTTTGTTGTACTGTTATTACCAAGTTGACCGTTATCGTTCAAGCCCCAAGCCAAAACTGCACCATCACTTGTCATAGCAAGTGCATGATATTTTCCTGCTGCAATCTTAAATACACCACTAAGTTTTTTAGTTGCGTCTACTGCCAAAACCGGAATAGGTCCTTGTGAACTTTCAAAGTTACCGTTACCAAGTTGACCATATGTATTATCACCCCAAGCCCAAACACTACCATCTGATTTCAATGCAATTGTGAAATTTTCACCTGACGCAATCATAGGAGTTGTAAATTCATTAGGTGCTTTAACATGAACTTTTAATATTCCATAGAAACCTTCATTTTCAGCTTTGATTTCTACTATTCCTCTTTCTCCACCATTTTCCAAAGATACCGGTGAAACAGTTTCCCAATTAATCTCAACTGTATCAGCAGATACTCCGGCAATTTTTTCATTTGAAGATGAAAAAATTGTAGCTGAAGTAATATCAAATTTTTGATCGTTTTCTATTAGGTTAAATCCTGACTTATAATATTTTTTAATTTCAGGAATTTCAATTTTTACTTTTTGAGCATCAGTGATTGTTATGATTTCAGGCATTGATTCACTGCTCTCATACTCACCGGCAATTTCATTTGTATCAGCAGACACTACTTTTACATGATCCATTATTAGTGAGTTGCTTGCAGCTGTACCTGTAAGAACCGGCAAATCTACTTTTTCATATTCGTAACCGTTACGTCCGTCACCCAACTGACCTAACATATCAGTACCCCATGAATAAACTTTACCGTCTAATCTCAATGCAGTCATATGGTTTGCGCCGATTGCAATAGCAACTATATTTTCAAGTGAGCTTTCTTCATCTTCAGAATTTGTTGCTCCAGCCATTACATTCATCGGCTCGTTAGTTCTCGATGCAACATTTACATTACCAATCTGACCTTCGTCATTTCTACCCCAAGTATAAACTTTACCATCTGATGTTATTGCAGATGAATTATATCTTGCGGCATTGATGCTGATAACATTTTTTATAGATTCAAGTTTTTCTATTTCACTTGAATTGTTATTGTCATCTTTACCTAATGTATTTTCTTCATTATGACCCCAAACATATACACTTCCTGTATTTGTCAAAATCATTGAATGGAATCTTAATTGTTGTTTACCTTCGTCACCTGATGAACCTGATGAATTAGTACCACCGCCGGCTGCTACATCAAGAACTTGTCCGTCAACACTAAGTTCCATTTTGGAAGGTAATGGTAACACATCTTCTGTTGAAGTGCTTACAAGTAATGAGTCACTGTTTGTTCCCCATACATATAAATTACCATCATTTTTCAATGCAAGTACATGAGAAATGCCTGCCGCTATTTTTATGATGTTTGAAAAATCATTTCCGTCAGCGTCAACCGAAATTTCTGTTGCATATACAACGTCACTGTCATATCCATTATTTTCTATTTCATTTCCGCCGTATTGACCGTTACCAAGTTGTCCGTAAATATTTGAACCCCATGAATAAATTTTACCGTCTGCGCTGATAGCATATGAACTAAAATTTCCAGCTGCTACATATTTGATATTTTCAAGCGGAGTATTTGCAGCGGTCAAAACATAAGCCGGATTTGAACCTGTAATTTTATAACCGCTACCTAATTGACCGTTACGGTTAAGACCCCAAGCATAAACTCGTCCGTCACCATTTACTGCAAGTGCATGTGCATCACCGACAGCGATATGTTTGATATTTGTCAACGGTGACAATTTTCCGTTTTCCTTGATTTCAATTTTATACGGAGTATTTTGAGTATCGCCTGTAACTTTCAAGTTACCAAGTTGATGGTCACCTGCAAGACCCCAACCCCAAACTGTACCGTCACTCTTTAATGCCAAAGTGAAACTTCCGTTTGCCACAACCATTGGAACTGCAGTAGGAAGTACGACGTTATTTCTACTTCCATAAACTTCAAGATTGAATATTCTGAACTTACCGCCGATTTGAGCTGTAATTCTTGTACGTCCTTCTTGTACGCCGGTAATTGTAACACCTGATGCGTATGAACCTTCTTGAAGAACTGTTGCCAATCTTGAATCAAGAATTGTCGTGTTTGTTGCTGTAAGTGATGACTGCAATCCTTTGTCCGGTAAAATGTCACCCAAGGTTCTCTTTTCTCCGACACGAATTTCAATCGTATCTATTCCTTCAAGATCGCTTACCGCTGAACCATTGATTATTTCATTTGGATCACTCACCGCTGAAGTTCCACCGCTGTCACTCAAAACTGAAATGTTATAATTTGCAACAAGCTTTTCATTTATTTCTGTTATATCAACTTTTGCTAACGACTCCGAAGTTTCAGATGTCTGTTTCGGCTCGATTGCATACATTGTTGTTGATGAATTGCTTGTTGATGTAACTTCTGTTGTTGATTCAGCCGGTGTGATTGTTTCTGTTGTTTGTGAATTATCATTTGCATTATCGTCTGACGCAAATTCAATAATTTCATCAACATTAATCTTGTCATTTGAATTTACGTTTTCAGTGTTTTCTGAAATTGTTTCATTCTTATTGACTGATTCATTATTTGCTGAGTCAACTGTAACTTCTTTTTCGACAACATTTGTTACTGTTTTTTCAACTTCTTTTCCTGTAACATTTTCAACAGTATCTGACGATGAAGAAGTTGATGTTGATGTCTTTGTTTCTGTGCTCGGCATTTCTGTTGTTGTATAATCTCTTGAAGATGTTGATGTTGAATTATCAACTACCTTTGATGAAATTACATTGCCTTTTTCATCTGTAACAGTTTCTGTTGTTGTTGTTTCTGTTGTTGTTGTTTCTCTTACTGTATATTGAGTTTCGATTGGTGTTTCTTCTTCAACCGTTTCTTCTACTGTTTCATAAACAGTTTCAACAACAGGAGTTGTGATTGTATCTTCGATTGTTTCTGTAACAGTTTCTGTTTCTCCGTTTTCGTTAACTATTTCACGCTCGACCTCACGCTCAACAGTTTCCTCAACGTTCTTAGTTACTTGTTTAGGAACTTGTTTTTCAACAGTCTTTGTAACCGTACCGCCTGTTTGCTCTGTGCTAAGTATTTCTGTTGATACAGTTTGCTTAACAACAGTTTCGCGATTAACATTTTGTGTGCTCTTTTCTTGAACAGTTTCTGTTACTGTTTTTGTTTCAACTGATGTTTCTGTTTTAGTCTGTTTTTCTTCACTATCAGAAGTGCTATTATAATAGGAAGAAACTCTGTCATTTTCGTTTTGATTTTCTGATTTTTCATCATCAGAAGTTGTTGTATTTTCTACATTTTCTGTTGTTTTTTCTTCTGAATTTGATTCATCATTTTTTACTTCATTATTTTCTGTGTTGTTTTCTTCCGATAATTGATTTTCTTCTAACTTTTGTGAAATTTTTTCTGAATCAAATAATTCCAATGATGTACTATTTTTTCGCTCTGTTTCTTCACTGTTATTTTCTTTATTTTCATCACTTAGTTTTGAAAGGTCGTAATCCGAATTTTCTTGTGAAAGACCTTCTTTTTGCATTTCTCTTAGGAATTCTTCTACTTCCGGCGATTCAAACTCTCTCTTTAATTCTTTATTTTCGTTTGTATCGCTTTGCTCACTGCTTGAATTATTATCAAACAGCATAGCTGTACCTTCTGTGTATTCGTCAGGATCCGATTTTAATCCTGCAAAGAATTTTGTTGTTTCTGTACCGCCAATCCATTCAATTTGAGCTGTACTGTTTTTTCCGTCAACAGATGTTGATTTTATAAGCAATATTGTAGGATCTGCAACGCTCCAAACTATCTCGTCATCCTTATTTTCTGCAAGCGACGCTGTAACAGATACAACATCACCCACTTTAGTAAATCCTATCGCTTGCTTATCCAATGTTATAAAATCACTAACTCTGTTTCCGGCAGTAAGCGGATTTTCAGTTATAGAAGTCTCTGAACTGTCATAATCACCATTGTATGAAGAATAACCATTATTATATGAAGTTTCTCGGAAAGAATTTGAGTTGGCAGCATTATTTTGTGATGAACCACTTGTGTTATTTGATGTTTGTTCTTCAGAATTTTCCTGAACACCACTATTAGACGCAGCCCCTGTCTCTTCATTTTGAACAGGTTCTGCGCCTTCTGATTGTTCTGATTCATCCGGGACGGTATTTTCAGTCCCTTCTTTATTATTGTTTCCATCCTTATCTGTATATGATACGGATAAGAACATTCCGTTTTTCACCGCAGCAATTACATCCACTTGCGGTAATGATGTCGATGCCATTGCTGCCAGCAATGCTATTGATATAGCTCTGCTTGTTTTTTTGCCAAGTCTCATTATTTTCTCCCCTAACTTCATGATGTGACTTTATGCAATTTTCATAATAGAATTTACCTTTATGGTAAAATTACTCAGTTTTATTTTAAGTCATTATGACAAAATAGTCAATAGTTTTTTTCAAAATTGTTTCAAACCGCTTATAATTATGTCAAAAATCATAGTTTTTCGTCTTTTTTGCTCAATATTTTGATTGTTTTACCCTTCTTTGTACCAAATATTGTATTGTGCAAGTTAACCAAAGATTACAAGTACATTACAAGCAAGTAACGGTTCTGAAACATTCTTTAAACGTATGTAACATTTCTACTCAAAATCGATTTCGACAGATTTACAATAATAATACTAAAACCTATTTGTTATCTTTTTTTAATATTATCAAAATAAAAACGACATTTTTACAGTTTTCTTGTCACATTTTGTAATAAAGTTACAAATATTACAGACTCATTTAAAACACTTTGTAAAATCAACGATTTTCTTTTAAAAAACTATTGACAAATGTAGTTTTTTTATATATAATCTGATAAGTTGAGTGTG
>ERZ773133.98-NODE-98-length-119882-cov-8.740584_pt1 | contig 119882 bp, 122 predicted proteins | sample MGYA00580861_ERZ773133 | MGnify/ENA primary metagenome ERZ773133 (study PRJEB29015, sample SAMEA2737844) | human gut metagenome | biome: human gut; feature: human-associated habitat; material: faeces | place: China | collected 2012 ...
ATGGCAAGCAAGCGTCATCGTGATTTCCCGATCTTAGACAAGAATGGCAAATATATGGGTATGATCTCCAGACGTAATCTGTTGGGCGCAAGAGGTAAATCCTTAATTATGGTGGACCATAACGAGAAGACTCAGGCGGTAGATGGGATCGAGAATGCCAGAATCCTGGAGATCATCGATCATCACCGACTGGGGACGATCGAGACCATGAGCCCGGTATTTTTCCGTAACCAGCCGTTAGGCTGCACCGCAACGATCATTTACCAGATGTATCAGGAGGCAGGTGTGAAAGTGGAGAAAGAGATCGCAGGTCTTTTATGCAGTGCGATCATCTCAGATACCCTGTTATTCCGTTCCCCGACCTGTACCCAGGTGGATAAGAAAGCCGCTCTGGAACTGGCGGAGATCGCAGGAATTGATGCGGAAACCTATGCCATGGAGATGTTTGCTGCGGCAAGCAATTTAAAGACCAAATCTGACGAGGAAATCTTCTATCAGGATTTCAAGCGGTTTACCGCAGGTAAGGTATCCTTTGGTGTAGGCCAGATCAGCTCCTTAAATGAGCAGGAGCTGGAACAATTACAGGAACGATTGCAGCCATACTTAAAGAAGGTTCATGAAATGCATCCGGATGTGAATATGATCTTCTTTATGTTAACCAATATTTTGACAGAATCTACGCTTCTTCTGTGCGAGGGCAGCGGTGCAGAGGCTATGATCCGCGAGACCTTCCATATGGAAGAAAGCAAGGAAAATAAAGGAAGCGTAGAGCTTCCGGGTGTAGTTTCCAGAAAGAAACAGCTGATTCCGGCCATTGTGATGGCATTGCAGGAGTAACTGGAAGCGAATGATCGTTTCGTGGGGCGGCTGCAGGGGCAGGCACCGGGGTGAACAGACATTATCCGGAAATCGGAATACAACACAGGCAGAGACCTGGGAAAGAAGGAGAAGAACATGACATTTATCTATCCGGCGGTATTGACACCGCATAAAGAGGACGAAGGCTACCACGTAACCTTCCCGGATCTGGTGGGATGTGAGGCAGACGGCCCGGATCTTCAGGACGCGTTGGAGAACGCCAGAGCAGCAGCTTATGACTGGGTCTGCGTGGAATTGGAGGAAGACGACCCGGATATGCCAGAGGTGACTCATGAGGAGGACATCCTGCTGGATGAGGGAAGCTTTGTCCGCCAGATCATGATCATTGTGAAGCTCCTTCCGGATTATGACTGATCGGTCCGATGGATAAGACAAATCAGGAAAGGCAGGAAGATGTGATGGGAAAACAGTACTGGAGAGGCGGCAATATGCTCTATCCGGTTCCGGCTGTGATGGTAAGCTGCGGCAGACCGGAAGAAAGACCGAATATTATCACAGTGGCATGGGCAGGAACTGTCTGTTCCAGCCCGGCCATGGTATCCATTTCCGTAAGGAAAGAGCGGTATTCCTATGATATCCTGAAAGAGACAGGAGAATTCGTCATCAATCTGATCACCCGCGATCTGACTTATGCTACGGATTTCTGTGGTGTGCGCTCCGGACGGGATGTGGATAAATTCGCACAGATGCATCTGACGCCCCTTCCATCCCAGCACATCAGTGCGCCGGGAATCGCGGAAAGTCCGGTAAATCTGGAATGTAAGGTTACCCAGGTGATCCCTTTGGGCAGCCACGATATGTTTCTGGCGGAAGTGCTGGGTGTGACTGTGGATGAGAAATATATGGATGAAAATGGAAAATTTCATCTGAATGACGCAGGACTGGTGGCATATTCCCATGGGGAATATTTTGAGTTGGGTGAAAAACTCGGTAAATTCGGATATTCCGTGGCGAAGAAGCAGGTGGCAAAAACGGAGTCCGTGACAAAGTCAGCAAAACCGTCTGGCGCAGGAAAAAAGGCGGCATCCGCTGAAAACCGGACAGCTTCAAAGACAGAAGCAGGAAACAGACGAAAATCCGCGTCCAAAACCGGGAGCGCAGATAAACAGAAAAGCAGGAGGAAATGAGCATGGCAAAACAGCATAACAACATCACGCTGATCGGTATGCCGGCATCCGGTAAAAGCACCATTGGCGTTCTGTTAGCGAAACGTCTGGGATATTCTTTTGTGGATGTAGATATCGTGATACAGGAGCAGGAAAAGCGCCTGTTAAAGGAGATTATCGAAGATGAAGGCTTAGATGGGTTTCTGGAAGTGGAAAACCGTGCCAATGCCACCCTGGATGTGGAGAAATCCGTGATCGCCCCAGGCGGCAGTGTTATTTATGGAAAAGAGGCCATGGAGCATTTAAAAGAGATCGGTCTTGTGGTATACTTAAAACTAAGCTATGAGGATCTGAAGATGCGTCTTGGCAACCTGGTGGATCGGGGTGTGGTGTTAAAAGAAGGCATGACACTTCTGGATCTGTACAATGAAAGAGTTCCATATTATGAAAAATATGCGGATATTACCATTGATGAGGAAGGTAGGAACGCAGGGATGGTTGTTGATGAACTGCGCAGGCTGATCGAGGAACGTCTGGGCAGATAGACCGATAGGATCAAAAATGGAGGTGCTGTGTATGAAATATCAGATCATGGGAACCACAATGCCAGCAGTTGAAATCCAGTTTGACCGGCCGGGTGAGAGCGTCTATACCCAGTCCGGCGGCATGACCTGGATGACGGATGGAGTCCAGATGAGCACGAATGCCAAGGGTGGACTGATGAAGGGGCTGGGCCGGATGTTCGCAGGAGAGAGTATGTTTATGGCTACCTACACGGCAGAACATGCAGGAAGCCGTATTGCGTTCGCGTCCACCGTACCCGGTGAGATCTATGCCCTGGATGTTGGAGCCACCGGTGGCATGATCTGCCAGAAAGGAGCATTTCTCTGTGCAGAAGAGACCGTGAACCTGAATGTAACCTTTAGTAAAAAGCTGTCTGCCGGTATGTTTGGCGGTGAAGGCTTTGTTCTGCAGGATATTTCCGGAACCGGTATGGCTTTCTTAGAGGTGGACGGTGATCTGGTCTGCCGTTATCTGGAGCCGGGTGAGGTGCTGAAAGTGGATACAGGCAATGTAGTGGCTTTTGAACGTACCGTTGCCTATGAGGTGGAGATGATCAGAGGACTGGGCAATATCTTTTTCGGTGGAGAGGGCCTGTTTTTGACAAAGCTGGTAGGACCTGGCCGCGTGATCATCCAGACACAGAACGTTGCGGAATTCGCAGGACGGATCGCACGATTTATCCCCACATCAGGAAAATAAGATCTTATAAGATCGATTGATTATATATATGGAGGAAGGGTCTATGAAACAGTTACTGGCAATCGGAGAGGCATTGATTGATTTTGCTCCAGAAGAGACAGGAAAGGAATTAAAGGATGTCAGCGCCTTTAAACCAAAGGTAGGGGGCGCTCCGGCGAATGTCTGCGGTGCCTATGTAAAGCTTGGCGGTGAGGCAGCCATGATCACTCAGCTGGGGGATGATCCATTTGGTGATAAGATCGTGGAAGAGTTTCAGAACTGCGGCATCCGATGCGACTATGTCCGCAGAACCAATAAAGCGAATACTTCTCTGGCATTCGTGGCATTGAAGGAAGACGGCAACCGGGAATTTTCTTTTTACCGCAAACCGGGTGCGGATATGCTGATGGAAGCGAAGGATGTGGATGCAGCATGGTTTCAGGATGCCTATGCACTTCATTTCTGTTCAGTTTCATTGGGCGAATTTCCGATGAAAGAAGCTCACAGAAAGGCCATTGACTGTGCCAGAAGAGCAGGCTGCATGATTAGCTTTGATCCGAACATCCGGCTTCCATTATGGGAGAATCCGGAGGCTCTGCGCAATGTGATCTGGGAGTTTGCACCGATGGCCCACGTTCTGAAAATTTCCGATGAAGAGTTAGAGTTTATTACCGGAAAAGCGGATATCAAAGAAGCGCTGCCGAGACTGTTTGCCGGAAATACCAGACTGGTGATCTATACAAAGGGCGCAGATGGCGCTGAGTGCTATACGGAACAGACGTCTGCCTATGCGGATGGACAGAAAGTAAAGGCTGTGGACACCACAGGAGCAGGCGATGGATTTATCGGTGCATTTCTGTTCTGCATGGCAAAAGACGGGGTAGAGGTTGACCAGCTGGCTTCTTTAAGCAGAGAGCAGTTGGAGAAGTATCTGGCTTTTGCCAATAAATTCTGTGCAAAGAGTATTACAAAATATGGCGCCATTGCGTCATATCCAACATTGACAGAAATGTAAATAGTTCCTATAATAACGCATATGAGAGCATACAGAGACGTATTGAGCGGAATCTGTATGCTCTTTTGTTGTAACAGTTATCAATCAGGAAGGGAGATCAGACATGTTGAACGAAGAGGTACTTCAATATATTGAGAAGCATTGGGAAGAAGGATATGAGCTTCTTCTGACTCTGGCCCAGATCCCTGCGCCGTCTCATCATGAGGAGAAACGGGTGGAGCTTTGTAAAAACTGGCTGGAGGAAATGGGTGCAAAGGGCGTCTATGTAGATGAGGCCCTGAATGTGGTATATCCCTATCAGGCAGAGGAGGACAAACCACTGGTGGTATTTATGGCCCACACGGATGTGGTATTTCCGGATACCACACCTCTCCCATTAAAAGAGGAGGACGGAAAGATCTGCTGTCCAGGCGTTGGTGATGATACAGCAAACCTGGTGGCGCTGCTTCTGACTGCAAGATATGTGACCCAGAAGCACCTGTCCGTAAAAGACTGCGGGATCTTATTTGTCTGCAATTCCTGTGAGGAGGGCATGGGCAATCTGAAAGGCTCCAGGAAAATCTGCGAAACTTATGGAAGCCGGATCAGGGAGTTCTATAGCTTTGACGGAACCATGGGATGGCTGGTAAACCGGGCGGTTGGCTCGGCCAGATACCGTGTGACCGTAAAGACCAGAGGCGGACATTCCTATGGCTGCTTTGGACGGGAAAATGCCATTGGCGAGCTGGCATCCATCATTGATGATATTTATAAAATCCAGGTACCGAAGGAAGGAAAAACTACCTATAATGTAGGAACCATCGAGGGAGGAACCTCCGTTAACACCATTGCCCAGGAGGCACAGATGCTGTGTGAATACCGTTCGGACCGGAAAGATGGGCTGGAATACATGGAAAAGAAGTTTAACGAGATCTTTGAAACCCACAGAAAAGAGTATGTGGATGTGAAGGTAGAGCTGGTTGGCCTGCGGCCCTGTGAAAATCTAAACGAAGAGCAGGAAAAGCGCAGACAGGACATGATCCGGATCGCCCAGGATATCTCGGAGGAACTGACCGGAATCCGCCCAGATGGAATCTCCGGCTCTACGGATTGCAACATTCCGTTGTCCATGGGAATTCCAAGCATCTGCTACGGCGCAGTGTCTGGAGAGGGCGCCCATACCAGAGAAGAGTATGTGGTAAAAGCATCCTTAAAGACCGGGTATCAGGTGGCATTTGCCAGTGTACTGCGGTATTTTGAACGCAGATAAGCATTCCCCCGCTTCAAGTGCGCGGAGCACTAAGTGGCGGGGGAGGGGGGATGCTTCTGTCAGTGGGAGCTTTCAGCTCCCACTGACAGATCGCGAAGCGACTGCGTTCATGAGCAAGCAGCGAAGCGGATTGCGAATGTCCGCTTTACATTATAAAGGAGGAATTGTATGGAAACATATGCGATTACCATTGCGAGAGGTTTTGGAACCGGAGGGCGGGAGATCGCTTCCAAGCTGGCAGATGAACTGGGGATTCACAGCTATGAAAACCGTATTTTGACATTGGCTGCCCAGTATAGCGGTATGGACGAGTTTGAGTTCCGGGAGGTGGATGAGAAGCTGCGGGGAAGCTATGTGCGCAGCCAGATCCAGCGGATGCAGAAACGTTTTCTTCCTCAGGGCCATGTGGAGGAATTTGTCTCCGATGACCGTCTGTTCCAGATCGAGGCAAAGATCATCCGGGAATTAGTCAAGGCAGAAAGCTGTATTATTGTCGGAAAATGCAGCGATTATCTGCTGAAGGATTATGACAATGTATTAAGCGTCTATATCGAAGCGCCGCGGGCATATTGTCTGAAGCAGGTCATGGACCGTATGGATGTGACGGAAGAGGAAGCGGCCCGTCTCATCACGAAAACGGATAAGTACCGGGCCGATTACTATAAGTATTATACAAATGGAAACTACTGGACCAATCCGGTCAACTACGATCTGACCTTGAACAGTGGGCGGCTTGGCCAGGAAAAATGTGTGGAAATGATCAAGTCCGCGTTAAAGATCAAGCTGGGGGTAGAGGTCTAAAAAGACCTTTCCCCAGGCATCTTCCAGCCGGTCAAGGGTAAATACCGCATTGGCCGGACTGGTGGAAGGACATTTCACGGCAGTCCGCCCAGTATGTTCTTCACAGTAGGTATGATACAGCGTATAGGCAGCCGTACCATTGGCAATGATGGTCTGGATATCTGCCTCTCTTAATATCTGGTTTAAGTTGGTGGGAATCACATTCCGTATGCTTCCGTCGCTGGAGCCGTGGATGTCACATTCCGCTACCACATCCCAGATGGCGATGTGGTGCTTCAGGAGCATGGCCTTTTTCTCTTCCACAGAGACCGGAAGCGGCTCCTTTAATAAACGTGCCATCAATTTCCAGAACCGGTTCTGGGGATGACCGTAATAGAAGTTTTCTTCTCTGGATTTTACAGAAGGAAAGCTTCCAAGGATCAGAAGTCTGCAGTCGGCGTCATAAACCGGGCTGAAACTGTGCTTCACCCTTGTATAGCCAGGGGGAAGCGGATCTTCGATGTAATCTTCTTTATCCAGCTTTTTCCGGTTCCGGCTCATGGGAATGGCGACATTGCCATCTTTGGCCACGGACAGGACAAATGCATTGATCTTTAATTCATTTTCTTCGTATAATCCGATACTCTGATATAGTTCCTTATATTCCTTTAATAGACGGAATTTTAATAACACCGCGTTGGCTTTTTTCCAGTCGGTGCTGACCAGGCTGCCCTTGCGTTTCATATAATAATAGACTGGTGTCTGAATGGCGGTGAAGGTTTCAGCATGGCGGATAAAGCTCAGGTTAAACAGGAAATCCTCGCACCAGCGCATCTGGGCATCCATTTCCAGATGGTTGTCTGCAATTACCTGGCGGCGGTACAGCTTGTTCCAGAGAACGCCATAGTAGAAATCTGCCGGATCCTGCATCATGTAAGTGGCAAATTGTTCGCGGGTCAGAAGTCCCCGTTCCCGGATATGCTGTTTTTCCGTGAATACTGCCTTATCTACCCGGTAGAAATCAGCAATGACCAGATCACAGTTAAATTTCTGCGCTGCGTAGACGAAGGTTTCCGTGGCATCCGGGGTCAGCCAGTCATCACTGTCCATAAACTGCAGATAGTCACCTTTGGCAATCTGGATGGCACGGTTACGGCTGTCAGAAACCCCGGTATTTTCTTTATTAATGATGTGAAAGCGTGGGTCCATCTGCGCATATTCCTGGCAGATGGCAAGACTTTCGTCGGTACTTCCGTCGTTGACTACCAGGATTTCCATATCTTTAAAGGTCTGCTCCATGGCGCTGGTCAGACAGCGGCGAAGATATTTTTCAGCATTATAAACAGGAATGATCAGTGAAACAAATGGCATGGGAAACACCTCTTATTATTTGTAGATTGTGTGATTGTAAAGTTAAAGTGTAACTATGAAGGTACTGAATAGTTACGTTAAAGTTACTTGATAGTATATCACGATTACGAAAATTTACCAAAGGCAAAATATAGCCCGCATAAAGCAAAATACAGCCCGCATAAGGTATCAGCTCCGGAGGAGTGGCCGATGTCGTGGAACATCTGCAGGGACTGGGAAAATGACACGGAGCCAAGGGTTACCAGGGCCTCGGAGAACTGGCCATCCATGGCGCAGCGCAAGAATGCGGCGCTGATGGCGTTGGTTTTTGCCAGGTTCCGGGAGATTTCCGCAGATAAATGCCGGAAATCCTGTGAGTCCCGCAGCCCCAGCAGGGTCAGACCGGCTAACACACCGCAGAGGAAATCATCTCCGCTTGGCGTTAAGCCGATGCCAAGACCGATGAGATCCATGATGGGGGCGCCGGTACGGAGAATGATTTCTGCCTGGGTGAGAAACGGGTCCGGGGCAGCGTGTGTGCCGGCCGGAGATGCGGGGACGTCCACAAATAAAGGGACAAATCCTACAGGCGGATACGTGTTTAACAGTTCCAGGACAGTGCCGGACAGCTCTGGATCGCAGAATGGGGTGAACCGTGGATCGGGCCCTTTCAGTTGTAAATCCACAACGGCTGGTTTATCCCAGTGAAAACAGTGGATACCGACCAGCAGTTTCCGGCTCCAGGCAGTTGCCAAAACAGGATCACCAGGTTGAAGCTTCAGGGTGTCCAGGCTTTCGGCAGTCTGGTCTGTGATCAGGCTTAACGGCGAAAGGGGAGAGCCGGATACCTGGAGAGCCAGAAGCTGTCCGTCTATTTCCAGATTTATGGTTTTCTTGTATACAGAATGCACAGCGCCGCGGCGATGGCGGTTCAGAAAGTCAAAGGCGTATTGGGATATGCGGGTAATTTCCATAGATTTCAGCAGGTTCCTTTCACATCCTTCAGCCATGCCAGCGCCGCCCGGTAAGCCTGCATTCCTTCTGGTTTCGTCGTGTCCCGGTCAAAATCATGTTCCAGATAATAAACAGGGAAAAACTGACTGCGGGGGATTTTCCGGGCCATCTGTTTGGATTCCCTAAACGGCACATCCTGATCACCGGAGCTGGCGGTGAAAAAGCCAGGCGGCAGAAGCGCAAAGTCTTCTTCGCTCAGACTGTACCGGGCGATGTCCTCCGAAGTTCCTAACAGTTCTGGCCAACAGCCAGTCTGACGGGCATAGATATAGATGGAATAGCGGGTCGCCATAGAGCCGCTGGTCAAGAATGCAGGTGCGGCGCCATCAGGCCCATGCCCGGTCTGTACCAGAGAGTCTGCAGTCTGTTTTGAAACTGCAGGGAGTTTCGCAAACCAGGCATTGGGCTTTTTAAATTCGGGAAGATCGAACGTATGATAGCCGTAAAAGCAGAGAAGGCCGGCAGCGCCCAAGCCGCTCTCACAAAGCCGTTTTGCCTCCATCAGCGCCAGATAAGCCCCGGCGGATCGTCCAAACAGGTAGTAGGGAAGGTGGGAAGCCCCCGAAGCACTGTCAGTTTCAGTGCTTGAATCTGCAGAACCAGCACCGTGTTCCAGGATTTCCAGCATTCCCATAACGCCCGCGTGAACCGCCTCCAGGATGACTGCCAGCCTCTGCTCCGGCGCCAGCGGGTAATCCAAGCTGATCAGTTCGTAACCGGCATTTGAAAACAGGTTTACATAACACAAAGGCAGGTCGTCCGGTTCCCCGAATACCAGACCGCCGCCGTGAAGATAAAAGATCCGTCCGATGGCAGGAGCAGCAGGACGGAATACCCGTGCGTGAAGCTCATGTCCCTGAAAGGGAATGGTATAAGCTTCAGCAGTAAGATTGATAGGACTCATGATTTTATTCCTCCGAATGAAAATGATCTTGCAGCCGGAACAGGCGGGAATCCAGCATAATACGGAATACCTGCTCAGGGTCTTCGAAATCCAGATCCAGCACAGACTGGAGCTTGCTGATCCGGTATTTGACTGTTTTTGGGTGCAGAAACAATAACTCTGCCGTTTTGGAATAATTCTGCCCGCAGGAGATAAAGGCATCCAGAGTTTTCCACAACTCTGGCTGGGTTTTCCGCAGATGCTTATTTTGAAGCGTCAACAGACTGTCGATACGGTCTAAGTTATTGCGGTCTAAAAAAAGCTTATAAAATCCCAGACTGTCATAGGTTACCAGATAATTGCCGGTATAAAGCATATTGGCCAGAATGTGGGCATCCTGGGTCTGATGGTATAACTGTTCGATGTGATAACGGTCATCGATGTTGCTGATCGTTACCTGATAGGGAAGCTCCATATCGTCAAGCAGCTCCTTCAGCCACAGAAAATCAGATTCTGAAGTGCCTGACGGAAGATTGAAAAGCAGAACCAGGCGGTCATGGATCTGCTGGTAGGCGTAACTGAATTTTTGAAGGTCAAGCTCTCTGCGGATCAGGAAACATATTTCTCCGGCGTCCGGACCATCGATCAAAATAGATGACTGGAACGCAGGAAGCTGGATCAGGAGCATTTGATAATAAGGTCTGGAATCAATCTGGAGAAAATGCAGTGCCTGGTCAATAGACTCACGTTCTGCCATCCGTCCGCTAAGCAGATCCCCAACCAGGTCATTGTAGCGCTGCATGGTGGACTGCTTGCGCAGCATCTGCCGCATTAAGGGCTCCATGATGGACAGGATCATGGTTTCATATTGGGTAGTCTTGGGAACCGTGATCAGCGGAATATGGTAGTAATTGCAGTAATCCATGATGTAGGGTGGAATATCCGAGATCAGCCGTCCAAGCTTTAACACGATGCCGCAGATACCGATCTTCTGCATGTTGATGAAGAATTTCCTGGAATTTTCTGCGTCCAGGATCTGCAGTGCATAGAAGCTGGTCAGTAAAAGCTGTCCCGGTTTTCCCCAATTTTCGATGTCGGCGGCTTCCAGTACCATGACGCTTTTGACTTCTCGGTCCAGACAGTCTTCACCGGCGATGACGGATGCACCGTAAAAGGACTGATTCTGTTTCAAAAGCTGGTTAAGAGTCATAAGTTTTATCCTCCATAGATAAAAAATAACGGATTGTTTGGGCACTTATGCCATTGAAAAGTAGTATTTTACCGAATATAATCAGATTATAACACAACCGAAATGCAGGAGGGAGATAATCTTGAAAAAAAGAAAAATTGTTATCGCTCTCGGAGGAAATGCCCTTGGGAAAAATGTGGAAGAGCAGCAGGAGGCAGTGGAGCATACGGCCAAGGTGATCGTGGATCTGGAGCAGCAGGGCTATGATCTGATCATCACCCATGGCAACGGTCCGCAGGTTGGCATGATCCAGAGTGCCATGAATGAATATGCTGCGGCCCACAGTGAGGCAGAGGTTCCACTGTCCACCAGCGTAGCCATGAGCCAGGGATATATCGGCTTTGATCTGCAAAATGCCATCAAGGATGAATTATATCTGCGGGGAATCGATCATAAGGTATCTACCATTATTTCCCAGGTGGAGGTAGACCCGGAGGACCCGGCATTTTACCATCCGACCAAACCCATCGGGCGTTTTATGACCAGAGAAGAGGCGATAAAAAAAGAAGCGAAAGGCATTCCCTGTGTGGAGGATTCGGGAAGAGGCTACCGGCAGGTGGTGGCGTCACCGAAACCGAAACGGATCCGGGAGCTTCAGACCATCCGTACTTTAGTAAATGCAGGGCATATCGTGGTGACCTGTGGAGGTGGCGGAATCCCGGTGGTGCAGAAAGACGGGAAGCTGGTCGGTGTGAACGCTGTGATCGATAAAGACAGCGCCTCAAGCCTGCTGGCCCAGAAGCTGGATGCGGAATATCTGGTGATTCTAACTGCGGTAGAGAAGGTTGCCATTCATTTTGGAAAGCCGGATCAGCAGTGGTTATCCGAATTGACGGTAGAAGAAGCAAAGAAATACATGGCAGAGGGAGAATTCCCGGCCGGTTCCATGCTTCCCAAGATCGAGGCAGCTGTCCAGTTTGCTGAGAGTAAGAAAGGACGGAAAACCCTGATCACCCAGCTGGAAAAGGCAGCAGAGGGAATCGAGGGCAGGACCGGAACCGTGATCCATGTCTGATGAACCAGGAAGAAGGATGCGGCTGTTCGTTGGAAGGGATTTCCTGAACGGCAACACCCGGATTCGCCATTGAAAAAAGAAACATGGTTGTATATAATGAATCTGTGTAACTATAAAGGTACTGAATAGTTACGAATCTGTTAAATTAAATGTATTAAGAGGAGGAACCTATCAATGTTATTTACGGTAGTTAAGAAGAATACCTATCAGGATTCCATTAACCTGATGCTGCTTACCAACCGGATCAACACCCTGGAAGGTGTAAAGCAGAGCCAGATCATGATGGCAACTGATGCCAACAAGGATATTTACCGCAATGCGGGTCTTCTGACTGCAGAGGCAGAGGCAGCAGCGCCTGGCGATATGTGTATCGTTGTGGAGGCAGACAGCGAGGATATCGTTGACAAGGTATTAGAGGAGGTAAAGGCGTTTTTAAATGATATGTCTGTCAAGAAAGAGAAACAGGCATTGACTAGCGTTACCACCTGGGATGAAGCATTAGAGCAGCTGCCAGATGCAAATATGGCATTATTTTCCACACCGGGCGAGTATACTGCGCCTGAGATCGAGACAGCTCTGGATAAAGGACTGCATGTATTTTCCTTCTCCGATAATATTTCACTGGAAGATGAGATCCGTTTGAAAAAGAAAGCCCATGACAAGGGACTTCTCTTCATGGGACCGGATTGTGGTACTGGAATCATTTCCGGAATCCCGATCGCATTTACCAACGTGGTGAAGCCTGGCAACATCGGTATCGTAGGCGCATCTGGAACCGGTATCCAGGAAGTGACCGCCATCATCGACCGTCTGGGCGGCGGCGTGATCCATGCTATCGGTACCGGCGGACGTGATCTGAACGCCAAAGTCGGTGCGATCACAGTGAAGGACGCGATCGTTGGCCTGGAGCATCATGATCCGACCGATGTGATCGTTGTGATCTCCAAGCCACCGGCAAAAGAGGTCCGTGATGAGGTTGTGGCTCTTCTTCAGAAATGCACCAAACCAGTGGTTGCGATTTTCTTAGGAGAGAAGCCGGAGAATCATGAGGGAAAAGTATATCTGGCGCATACATTGGAAGAGACTGCACGTATGGCAGTGGATCTGGCCAATGGCGATCCGATCAAGGACAATTACTGTGATCCGATCGATTATGAGGTTTCCAGACCGTTAGCAGCAGATAAGACTGTAAAAGGCTTATATTCCGGCGGAAGCTTAGCGGCAGAGGCTGGTATGCTGATCGCAGAGGCACTGAATCTGGGCGGCTTGATCAAAGAAGAAGGCTACATCTTAAAGACAGGCGGTTATGAGGTGGTCGATCTGGGCGATGATGTGTATACACAGGGAAAACCGCATCCGATGATCGATCCTGAGGTCCGTATCAAGAAGATCTTAGAGTGTGCGAAAGATCCTCAGACCGGTGTGATCTTATTAGACTGCATGTTAGGCTATGGCTGCCATCCAGATATGGCAGGTGCTTTAGCTCCGGCGATCCGTGAGGCGCAGGAAATCGCTAAGGCAGACGGCCGTGAGCTGTATTTCGTAGCAAGTGTCTGCGGAACCAGACAGGATCCACAGGACTATGACCGTGCAGTAGCAGAATTAAAGGAATGCGGTGTTCTGGTTGAGGAGAGCAATGCGAGAGCGATCCGCTTAGCACTGAAATTAAAAGGCATTGATTATAAAGAAAACACCCGTGGCCATGTAGAGGCGGCAGTGGACGAGACTCCGCTTCCAGAGCCGGATGAGAAGATCATGGAGCTGTTAAATACCAAACCGCGTGTGATCAATGTCGGCGTCCGCAGCTTCAACGATTCCATCGTGGCTTATAACGGGACCAGCGTTCAGTTTGACTGGAAACCAATGGCTGGAGGCAATAAGCATTTCATTCATTTAATAAATGAGTTGAACAAACGCAAAGAAATTGATACAATGAACCAGAAAGTTGTGGAGCGTTTTAAGGATGCCCAGCCATTCCTGATCGATGTAGTTCCGGCAGTCAGCGTGATTCCGGAATTAAACGGCAAGGTTCTGCTTCATGCTGGCCCGCCGATCGAGTACAAGGATATGACAGGCCCGATGCAGGGCTCCTGTATCGGAGCGATCCTGTTTGAGCATTGGTGCGAGACAGAAGAGGAGGCAAAAGCCCTTTTAGAGTCCGGCGGCGTGAAGTTTATTCCATGTCACCACGTACACGCAGTAGGTCCGATGGGCGGTATCACTTCTGCGAATATGCCGGTGATGGTGGTTGAGAACCGTCTGGATGGTACCCGTGCGTACTGTATTATGAATGAGGGAATCGGTAAGGTACTTCGTTTCGGCGCGTACTCCAAGGAGGTTGTAGACCGTCTGACCTGGATGCAGAAGGTATTAGGACCGGTTCTGGGCGCAGCGATCCGTTCGAAAGAGGGCGGAATCAACTTAAATGTCATTATTGCGAAAGCAATTACCATGGGTGACGAGTTCCATCAGAGAAATATCGCGGCAACCTTGAACTTCCTGAAGGAAGTGGTTCCGTATATCATCGCCCTTGACTGGGATCGGGAAGAGATCCAGCAGGTAGTAGAGTTCCTGGCAAATACAGACCAGTTCTTCTTAAATGTCATGATGGCAACTGGCAAGTCCATCGCAGATGCAGCCAGAAAATTAGAGGAGGGCTGCGTGGTAACTGCCATGACACGTAATGGACGTAACTTTGGTATCCGTATCAGTGGTATGGGAGATCAGTGGTTCACTGCTCCGGTTAACACACCAAAGGGACTGTATTTCACAGGCTTCTGTGAGGAAGACGGTAATCCGGATATCGGAGACAGCGCCATCACAGAGACTGTTGGCGTGGGCGGTATGTCCATGATCGCGGCTCCGGGTGTTACCCGTTTTGTCGGTGCAGGCGGATTTGAGGATGCCTTAAGAGTATCCAATGAGATGCAGCAGATCTGTATCACCCATAATCCGAACTTTGTGATCCCAACCTGGGATTTCAAGGGCTCTCCGCTGGGAATCGATATCCGTAAGGTAGTTGCTACCGGAATCACTCCTCTGATCAACACCGGTATTGCCCATAAGGTAGCCGGAATCGGGCAGGTCGGCGCAGGTACGGTACGTGCTCCTTTAGGATGCTTTGAGAAGGCATTGGAAGCTTACGCAAAGAAATTGGGAATCGAGTAAAATAACGCGAAAGTATCCACAATTTAGGAAATTCAATCAGGAGGATAAATTAATGAAAAAGAGATTACTGGCACTTTCTATGGCGGTTGTCATGGCATTCGGCCTGACAGCATGTGGTGGAAGCAGTTCCGGCAATGCAGGAACAACAACAGCAGCTGGCGGTTCTGAGACAACAGCGGCGGCAGCAGCTTCTGGAAAAACTTACAAGATCAAACTGCATCATGATCTGGCTGAGGATTCTTCCCAGCATGAAGGTCTTGTGAAATTTAAAGATCTGGTGGAAGAAAAGAGCGGCGGCGCTGTTCAGATCCAGATCTTCCCGAACAATACACTGGGCTCTGATGAGGAAGTTGCTGAGATGCTTCAGACTGGTTCTGTAGAAGCAGCCCTGATCCCAACTGCAAAGCTGTCTGGTTTCTATGCTCCATTACAGTTACTGGATCTGCCATTCGTATTCCCGAACAGAGATGCCTGCTACGGTGCTCTGGATGACGCAGAGTTTAAGAGTATGTTACTGGATCCGATGGGAGATATCGGTTTCAAGGGCATCAACTTCTGGGAGTCCGGCTTCAAGCAGTTCACTGCTAATAAACCACTGCATACCCCGGATGATTTCAAGGGCGTAAACTTCCGTACCATGAGCTCCCCGCTGATCCTGGATCAGTTCAAGGCTCTGGGCGCGAACCCGACCCCAATCGATTTTGGTGAGACCTACAACGCACTGCAGAACGGTACGGTTGACGGTGAGGAGAACCCATTGGTTTCTATCGTCAGCATGAAGTTCTATGAGGTTCAGAAGAACTGCACGATTTCCAACCACGCATATCTGGCATATGCACTGCTGTTCTCCAAGAGCTTCTGGGATACTCTTCCAGAAGATATCCAGAAGATCATTGATGACGCAGCAACCGAGGCAGTTCAGGAAGAGCGTCAGATGACTATCGACCGTGAGGCTGGTTATATCGAGACCATCAAGGCTTCCGGCTGTGAAGTGAATGAGCTGACTGCTGATGAGATCGCAGCACTGACAGAGGTTATGAAACCAGTTCATGAGAAATATCGTGACGTTATCGGTTCTGATACCCTGGACAAGGCGTATGAGATCATTGACAAGTACAACAAATAAGGTTTTAAGGTAACTAAAGGAAAGAAAATTATGCTGAAGAAAATTGATAAATGGGTTTCTTACGCAGAGAACGCCATGCTGGTGATCGGTATGTTAAGCACTACGTTCATTCTGTTTGCCAATGTTATCATGCGTTTCTGCTTTAAATCTGGCATTGTCTGGTCTAATGAGTACGCCAACTATGCCATCATCTGGATCGTCTGCGGTGGCTGCGGTGCCTGTGTCCGTTCCGATGCCCATATGAGGATCACCGCGATCCCGGATATGATCAAAAATGAAAAGGTAAAACAGGTGCTGGCGCTGATCGTTTACGTGATCTGCCTTGCATTCTCCGTTGTGATCCTGACCTCCGGCTCCCGTCTGGTCGGTTCCATGATGGCCAATAACCAGAAATCTGCAGCAATGCAGATTCCGCTGTGGTGGATCTATCTGTCCTTTCCGGTAGGCGGCGGAGTGATGACCTTCCGTTTTATCTTAAAATTAATTGATAGTGTGAAGGAACTGATCGGAAAAGGAGGCGCGCAGGCATGACCGTATTCTTATTTGTATCATTGTTAGTAATGCTGGCTGCCAGTGTCCCGATCTTCATCGCACTGTGCGGTTCTGTAACAGCATCTTTCCTGCTGTTCAGTAATATGGATACTACCATTATCATCCAGAGAATGTTTGCCGGTATCAACAAGTTCTCCCTGATGAGTATCCCGTTATTCGTTCTCGCTGCAAACTTAATGAGCGAGGGCGGTATCTCCAAACGAATCATCAACCTGGCCAATGCGTTCGTAGGACATATCCCAGGCGGTTTAGGTATGACTGCCATTCTGGCAAGTATGTTCTTCGGTGCCATTTCCGGTTCTTCACCGGCAACTGTAGTTGCGATCGGAGCCCTGTTATACCCGGCGATGATCGAGAAGGGTTATAGCAAGGAGTTCTCCGCAGGTGTCATCACCGCGGCAGGCTCTCTGGGTATCATCATCCCACCTTCTGTAAACATGATCGTTTACGGAACTGTAACCGGCGCTTCTGTTGGAGCCCTGTTTATGTCCGGTTTCGGCGCAGGTATCGTATACGGACTCAGCTTTGTGGTATATACCTTTTTCTACGCAAAACGTCATCCGGAGATCCAGCGTGAGACCAGAAAGACCTGGGGCGAGCGTCTGGTTGCCATCAAAGAATCCATCTGGGGCATGGGCGTTCCGATCATTATCCTGGGCGGTATCTACGGCGGCGTGTTTACTCCAACCGAGGCAGCGGCAGTTGCAGCTGTTTACTCCATCGTTGTTTCCCTGTTTGTTTATCGGGAGCTGAATTTCAAGGGATTTATCAACTGTGTCCTGAAATCTGCGGAGACCACCATTCAGGTCATGATCCTGTTAGCAGCAGCTTCCGTATTCGCATTTATCCTGACATCTGAGGGAATCACAGTAGCGATCGCTGATGCAGTATTAGGTGTTTCCAGTAAGAAAGCAGTCATCCTGCTGATGATGAACATTATTCTTCTGATCGGCGGTATGTTCATGGATGGCGCTTCTTTAACTACGATTCTTGGACCGTTATTCCTGCCGATCGCACAGTCGGCAGGTATCGATATCGTTCATTTAGGTATCGTTATGGTTGTAAACGCAGCCATCGGTATGTTTACACCTCCTTTTGGTCTGAACCTGTTCGTTGCAGCAAGTATCACCAAGCAGCCGATGTTAAAGGTTGCCAAGGGAGCAATGCCATTTATCCTTATGTCCCTGATCGCTCTGCTGATCATTACATATGTGCCTGAGATCAGCCTGTGGCTGCCGCATATGATTTACGGCCAGTGGTAAAAGAAAGGATTTATTCATTATGACATTACCAGTAACGATATTTACCTGGATCATGGCGGTTCTGCCGATCCTGGTTCTGCTGGTACTGATGGTGAAGTTGCAGATGGGAGCTGTGAAGGCAGCTCCCATTGGTTTATGTGTATCCGCTGTCAGTGCCCTGATTGTATACAAAGCCTCTATTCCCCATGTGTTCATGGAGATGCTAAAGGGTGTCTGGAGCGCTCTTCCGATCCTGATCGTAGTCTGGACGGCCATCCTGTTATATGAAGTGGTCAATGAAGCCAAAGCATTCCAGGTGTTTCGAAAGAGCATGGGCAAAGTAACTCAGAACGAGTTATTGCAGATTATGCTGCTTGCATGGGTATTTACCAGCTTTTTACAGGGAATCACCGGCTTTGGCGTGCCGGTGGCAGTTGGCGCACCACTGCTTATTGGGATCGGTATGCGTCCCTTCTGGGCTGTGATCATTCCGCTGCTTGCCCACACCTGGGGCAACACCTATGGAACCTTAGGTGCGGCATGGGACTCCCTGGCGATCCAGGCCAACATGGTGGACAATGTGGCCATGTTGAATGCCACGTCCCTGTGGGCAACGGCTTTTATCTGGATCTGGAACTTTACCAGCGGCATGATGCTGTGCTGGTTCTATGGTAAAGGAAAGGCTCTGAAAAAGGGATTTCCTGCAGTTCTGGTGATCTCCACCATTCACGGCGGCGGGCAGATGCTGGTAAGCCAGTTTAACGCAACTCTGGCCTGCTTTGTACCGACGGTTGTTGCCATCGGCGCTATCGTGGTCCTGGGACGTACCCCGTGGTATAAAGATCCATGGCGTGTGGAGGAGAGTCCGGTGATGGACCGCAGCGCCGGTTCTGCCGAGGAAGAGGACGCACCGGAAGATATGTCAGTGCTGCAGGCTTTCCTTCCGTATATTGTGCTGACCATTTTGACATTAGTGATCTTATTGGTCAAACCAATCAAAGAGTTCTTAGGCCAGGTGAAATTGGGCTTTGCCTTCCCTGGGATGGTGACGGGATACGGTTACGAAGATCCGGCTGCAGATCCATTTTCTCCGCTGGCTATCTTTACCCATGCGGGAATGTTCCTGTTAGTATCCGCCATCTTCGGTTTCTTCTATTTCAAGAGCAAAGGCTGGCTTCATGAGGACAGCGGCGAGATGATCGGTCGCAGAACCGTGAAAAAGACCATCCCTTCTTCGATTTCTGTGATCTGCTTTATCGCTATGAGCAAGGTCATGGGAGGAACCGGACAGACCACCGTGATGGCCCAGGGAATCGCAGGCGTGATGGGCGAGGCTTATGTGGCGCTTTCCCCGATCGTGGGACTCCTTGGCTCCTTTATGACCAGCTCCAACATGGCTTCCAACATCCTGTTTGGCAGCTTCCAGCTTGCTACCGCTAACTTCTTAGGCTTAAATCCAGCCCCGGTTCTTGGCGCACAGACTGCAGGAGGAGCCATCGGAGCCGCTATCTGCCCTGGAAACATCGTTCTTGGCTGTACGACCGCCGGAATCATGGGACAGGAGGGTAAGGTGCTTCAGAAGGTTCTTCCGATCACGTTGGCAGCAGCGGCGATCGTGGGCGTGATCATGTATGTGGCGTGTATTTTGTTGTAGGATCGATCCAATGAAAAATCCGGAGATGGAAGAGTAAAAAATTCCGTTGCCGGGCGAAAATAGACGATGGGTACAGAAGATAGGAAATATATCTTTTGTACCCATTTTTTGTGTCATAAGAAACTTCATCCTATGACACAAAAACGCTCCGCTGGATACGCACTCACAGGAAGCGCTTCCACCATTTGCAAAACAGCCCCGTATGTAGTAAAATAATGATAACTGTAAACAGGGCAGTTATCAAAGAAACACAAAGGAGTTTTAGAAAAATGAAACAGAAAAAAACATTTACTGCATATTTCATGGTCCATGGGGCGGTGATCGCAGCGATTTATGTGGTGCTGACCATATTGTTTGCGCCGATCAGTTTTGGCCCGGTGCAGTTTAGGATCTCGGAGGCGCTGTGTGTGCTGCCATATTTCACACCGGCGGCGGTGCCAGGGGTATTTTTAGGGTGTCTGCTGTCCAATCTGTTATGCGGAGCGGCGGCTCTGGATGTGGTCTTCGGAAGCCTGGCGACTCTGATCGGAGCAGTTGGATCTTATGTTCTTAGAGATCACAAATGGGCTGTATGTGTGCCTCCGATCCTTTCTAATACCATTATCATTCCGTGGGTGCTCCGTTACGCCTATGGTTCTGAGGACATGATCCTCTTTGCCATGGTGACGGTAGGAATCGGAGAGGTACTGGCGATCGGCGTTCTGGGCAATGGCCTGCGGGTGGTCCTGGAGCATTATCGTTATATTTTATTTGACCGGAAAGCGAATTTCACGGAGAAATAGGTCTGTCTGGAATTGACATTTTACCGAAAAAGAAGTACAAGTAAGTGAATGCTGGAAGACCAGCGCAGCAGCAGGATCAAAAGCCGGGCGGTGGAACATTGCCTGCATGAAAAAATAAAAGGGTGGATAACAGTATGTATCAGATAGATTTTAACAAACCAGAGCATGTGCATTTTATAGGGATTGGTGGCATCAGCATGAGCGGTCTGGCAGAGATTTTGATGGACGAGGGATTTACAGTATCCGGTTCTGATGCCCATAAGTCAGAGCTGACAGAGCATTTGGAGGCTAAGGGAGCGAAGATTTTCTATGGCCAGAAAGCGGAGAATATCATCGATGGCATCCATGTGGTGGTCTACACTGCAGCAGTACACCCGGATAACCCGGAGTTTGCGGCAGCAGTGGAAAAAGGGCTCCCGATTCTCACCAGGGCAGAGTTACTGGGTCAGATGATGAAGAATTACCAGTATGCAGTGGGTATCTCCGGAACCCATGGCAAGACCACGACCACATCCATGGTTACGGAGATTTTACTGGCGGCAGACGCAGACCCGACGATTTCCGTAGGCGGTATCTTAAATTCCATTGGAGGAAACATCCGGGTAGGCGGTTCGGAGCTTTTCGTGACAGAAGCCTGCGAGTATACCAACAGCTTTTTATCCTTCTTCCCGAACCGGGAAGTGATCCTGAATATTGAGGCGGATCACCTGGATTTCTTTAAAGATATTGATGATATCCGTCATTCCTTCCGCCTGTTTGCCCAGAAGCTTCCGAAGGATGGATTATTAGTTATCAACAGTGACATCGACCGTTATGAGGAAATTGTGGATGGACTGGAATGCCGGATCGTTACCTGTGGAAAACGTACCGACAGCAATTACCGGGCGGAAGACATCACTTACGACCATTTTGCCAGAGCAGCCTTCCGCCTGATGATCGATGGACAGGATGCCGGGGAGATCACCCTGGGCGTACCTGGAGAGCATAATGTATACAATGCGCTGGCAGCTATTGCCTTATGCCGGGATCTGGGAATTGATATGGAGCATATCCGCGCAGGACTTAAGAAGTTTACGGGAACCAACCGCCGTTTTGAGAAAAAGGGCGAGATCGGCGGCGTGACCATCATCGATGATTATGCCCATCATCCACAGGAGATCGCAGCAACACTGGAGGCGGCAAAGAATTATCCACATAAGAAGCTGTGGTGCGTATTCCAGCCGCATACCTACACCAGAACCAAGGCGTTCTTAGACCAGTTTGCCCAGGCGCTTTCCGCAGCAGACGAGGTGGTGCTGGCAGATATTTACGCAGCCAGAGAGACCGATACCTTAGGCATCAGTTCTGCGGATATTGCGGAGCGGATCGAGAAACTGGGTACGAAAGCCCACTATTTCAAGAGCTTTGATGAGATCGAAACATTTTTATTAGAAAATTGTATGCACGGCGACCTGTTGATAACTATGGGGGCCGGAGATATAGTAAAAGTGGGCGAAAACCTGCTTGGCGAGTAAGTTATCCACATTATCCACATAGTTTTCAACAATTTCCGTTGATAAACTATGTGGATTCTTTTATTTACATAAAATAAATTCTCACAATTTCAAATCCCTTGTATTTAAAGGAAAATCTACCATTTTCGACGGTTTTCCCGTGGATAAAGGACGCCAGAATCCACATTATCCACATTATCCACAATCCGCCGGTGGACAAATTCCATCTATTTTCTTTTGGAAAAACGTGTGATATGATAATGCTAGGACACCAGGCGCTGTGGGCAGCGCATGGACTGTAACGAAGGAAGCAGCCGTGGAGAGGGACAGGGTGAGTTTTAGATATGAGAAGTAAGTTTGAGGTAAATGCCACCATGGTGGCCAATGAGTTTATTGACCGGTATATGGCGGTGGCCAATGGGGAGTACGTGAAGGTATATCTGTATCTGCTGCGCCATGACGGGCGGGAGATTACCGTGGGAGAGATCGCGGACGCATTAAACCACACAGAGTCCGATGTGAAGCGGGCGATTGCTTACTGGGTTCGTCTGGGCGTACTGGAAGACGCAGATGCCCAGGCGCGAAGTGAAATGAGTGATCGGATGGTCATGGGACGCCAGGACAGTGGATGTGCGGCAGCTTCACCGAAGGGATATGCATCGGTTTCGGGCAATCGGACCGGATTTGAAGGACAGGAGATGTCATCCACCACCGTTTCATCCACCACCGCCCCATCTGCCCAGACTCAGGAGCGCAGGCACTATACTCCGGCCCAGGTTGGGGCCTTGGCGGACAAAGAGGAATTTACCCAGCTTCTCTATATTGCCCAGAAACTGATGGGTAAGGTATTTACCCCAAGGGACTGTGAGGTGTTTGCTTACCTCTATGATTCTCTCCATATGTCGGCGGAACTTCTGGAATATCTGGCAGAATACTGTGCCCAGAATGACCATAAAAGTATCCGCTATTTAGAGACTGTGGCTCTCAGCTGGAATGAGCGCGGCATCAAGACTGCCAATCAGGCCAGGGATCAGGCGGCTTCTTTTAACGGCGACTGTTTCGCGGTGATGAAGGCATTTGGCTTAAATGACCGGAGACCGGGAGATGCGGAGGCGAAGATCATCCGCCGCTGGTTCCAGGAGTGGGCGTTCAGCAAGGAACTGATCTTAGAGGCCTGTGGAAGAACTTTAAAGGCTATCCAGAAGCCCAGCTTCCAGTATGCGGATTCTATCCTGGATAAGTGGAGAAAAGCCGGTGTAAGGACCATGGAGGATGTGAAACGGCAGGATGAGAAGCATGGGGGCCAGAAAACGGCGGTTAAGGAAGGGACAGCTCCTGCTGGCTATCGGGACAACCAGCCGCAGTTAAAACCACAGAAGAATAAATTCCATAATTTTGAGCAGAGAAATACAGACTATGACGGAATGGTGCTGGAGCGGTTGAAACAGCGCCTGGGTGAAAGCTAGAGGAACGGTTCCGTGGCTGCACGCATGAAAAAGGAAGCCTGTATATGCGGCGGCATAAAGAGATACCAGCTGTCATAAGTGAGAGAGGATGAGAAAAGATGTCACTGAATAATTCCCAGTATAACGCCATCATGCGTATTTACAATCAGCGGCAGTTTCAGGATAAGTACGAACAGGATCAGAGAAGAGAGGAAGTCTACCAGAAGGTGCCGCAGATCAGGCAGATCGAGGATGAGATCAGCTCCCAGGCGGTTCGCTGCGCCAGAAAGCTGTTAGATGGGGATACAAACGCAAAAGAAGAGTTAAAACAGCATATCGAAGACCTGAGAGAGCAGAAAGAAGTGCTGTTATCCGCTTTTGGATTTCCGGCGGATTACATGGAGATGCACTACGCCTGCCCGGAATGCCAGGATACGGGCTATGTCGATGGCAGGAAATGCCGTTGTTTTAAGAAAGAGGAGATCCGCCTGCTCTACTCCCAGTCCAACATTGAGGAAGTGCTTTTGCGGGAGAATTTTGACTCCTTCTCCTACGAGTATTATGACGACCGGGTGGTGATCCCGGAGATCCAGATGACTGTGGCGGATTATATGCGCCAGGTTCATACCTGGTGTAAGGAATATGTGGAGAATTTTGAGAAAAAGGGCGGCAACCTGATCTTTACAGGAAGCACCGGTGTTGGAAAGACATTTTTAACCAACTGCATCGCTAAGGCGCTGATCGACCAGTATCAGTCAGTGATCTATCTGTCTTCCAACGATTTATTTGATGTATTTTCCAAGAATAAATTCCACTACGATACGGAAGAGGAAATGAAGGACATGTACCAGTATATTCTGGACTGTGATCTTCTGATCATCGATGATCTGGGAACAGAACTGAATAATACCTTTGTGTCCTCCCAGCTGTTTTACTGCATCAATGAAAGACTGCTGCGAAAGAAAAGCACCATCATTTCCACCAATCTGTCCATGACCATGTTAAGAGATACCTATTCTGACCGTATCTCTTCCAGGATCATCAGTCAGTATTCCATTATTCCACTGTATGGGGATGATATACGGACGAAAATCGTATGATCCGGTACAAAAACTTGACTATTTTGGTACATAATGTTAAGGTAAATTTAAACGGTGCCCAGGTAAGTCTGCGTATTATTGCGGGAATGTCAAACCGGCACCTAAAAAAACGAAACTGGCGTAAGCCGCAATAAAATGGAGGAAGAACATGATATACGAAGAGAAGACGATTGAGACGATTCCGGTAGGACCTCTGGGACTGGTTCCATTAAAGAGCTGTACAGAGCTGGGAAAAAAGGTAAATGATTACCTTGTGACCTGGAGACGGGAACGGGAGAGCGAGCACAAATCTACCATCGCTTTTGCCGGATACCAGAGAGATTCTTACATTATTGACGCTAAGACCCCGCGTTTTGGATCTGGTGAGGCGAAAGGAACCATCGAATCATCCGTCCGTGGTGATGATCTGTATATCATGGTCGATGTCTGCAACTACAGCCTGACTTATTCTATGGCTGGCATGACGAATCATATGTCTCCAGATGACCATTATCAGGACTTAAAACGTGTTATTGCAGCAGCAGCAGGTAAGGCCCACAGAATCAACGTGATCATGCCATTCTTATACGAGGGCAGACAGCATAAGCGTTCCGGCAGAGAGTCCTTAGACTGCGCACTGGCTCTCCAGGAGTTAGTGAATATGGGCGTTGAGAACATCATTACGTTCGATGCCCATGACCCACGTGTACAGAACGCCATTCCGTTAAAGGGCTTTGAGACCGTTCAGCCGATCTACCAGTTCATCAAGTATCTGTTAAAGAACGAGACCGAGTTACAGATCGACAGCGATCATATGATGGTGATCAGCCCGGATGAAGGCGGTATGGGCCGCGCAATCTATTTTGCCAACGTATTAGGACTGGATATGGGTATGTTCTACAAACGCCGCGATTACACCAAGATCGTCAATGGCCGCAACCCGATCGTTGCCCATGAGTTCTTAGGCTCCAGCGTAGAGGGCAAGGATGTTCTGATCATCGACGATATGATCTCCTCTGGCGAGAGTATGTTAGATGTTGCCAAAGAGTTGAAAAGAAGAAAAGCAAGAAAAGTATTTGTCTGCGCAACCTTCGGTCTGTTTACCAACGGTCTGAGCATGTTTGATAAATATTATGAGGATGGCCTGATTGACCGTGTTCTGACTACCAACCTGGTATATCAGACTCCGGATCTGTTATCCCGTCCATATTACATCAGCGTTGATTTAAGCAAATATATCGCACTGATCATCGATAACTTGAACCATGATGCTTCCTTAAGCGAGCTGTTAAGCCCGACTAAGAGGATCAACCGTCTGTTAGAGGCATATAGAAACGGCGATCGATAAAATGATTCCGCAGAGTGGCGGGATGAAACAATATCAGGAGGAAAAAGACATGAAGAAGATCGTAACAACAGAAGCACCGGCAGCAATCGGTCCATACTCCCAGGGTATGGTATTTGGAGATATGGTATTTTCTTCCGGCCAGATTCCGGTAATCCCGGCAACTGGCGAGGTAGCGGGCGCAACCATCGCAGAGCAGGCAGAGCAGTCCTGCAAGAACGTAGGAGCTGTTTTGGCAGCAGGCGGCGCATCCTTTGAGACCGTGATCAAGACCACCTGTTTCTTAGCCAATATGGCTGATTTCCAGGCATTTAACGCAGTTTATGAGAAATACTTCGTAAGTGCTCCGGCACGCTCCTGCGTGGCTGTTAAGGACCTTCCAAAGGGTGTTTTATGTGAGGTAGAGGCCATCGCTTACGTGGCAAAATAAGCAGATAAAATGCGATAGGGTATCATCAATATACAAAAACAAACAGGCCGGCGCCGTGATCTGATTCACAACGTCAGCCTGTTTTATTTTTTATCATACATTACAGATTCATTGCCCTTGGCAGAGAAAAGATGAATTCCGATCCGACCCCGGAGGTACTGATCACATCGATGGTCTCGCCATGGTTCTGGATGATTTCTTTTACAATGGATAAGCCAAGGCCGGTGCCCTTCTTATCTTTTCCACGAGACAGGTCTGTTTTATAAAAACGTTCCCAGATCTTTTTGATGCTGTCCTTTGGGATTCCGATCCCTGTGTCCTTGACGGAGACATATACCTTTTCAAACCGGAGTGTTGTCTGGATGAAAATGGTGGAATCCGGGTGGCTGAATTTGATGGCATTGTCGATCAGGTTGTAGAGCACCTGCTGGATTTTGCCAAGATCTGCGTATACCATAGTGATATTTTCCGCAAATGTTAAGTCCAGGACGATATTCTTGGAATCGCAGGTTCCCTCAAAGGAAGCGGCGGTGTCCTTGATCACCCGGTTGATGTCAAAATTGCTGCGGGAGAGATACCCTTTGCTGTCTAAGGAGTTTAAGGTCAGAAGTCCCTGGGTCAGTTTATTTAAGCGGTCCGTCTCGGAGATCACGCGGGTCAGGTATTTTTCCTGCATTTCCGGTGGAATGGTGCCGTCTAAGATGGCCTCCAGATAGCCCTTGATCGAGGTCAGCGGCGACCGGAAATCATGGGATACATTAGCGATAAAGGTCTTCTGGTATTCCTCCATTTTATCCAGCTCATCAGACATATAGTTTAAGGTAGCAGCCAGATAGCCCATCTCATCGTGGGTCTTTAACTGCAGCTTATGCTTTAGATTGCCTTCTGCATACTGGTTGGCAGCGATGGTGATCTTCTTTAATGGAAAATATACGGTAACCGTGAATACCAGCAAAATGATCAGGGACAGTCCGAAAATAATTCCAGAAGAAATATACAGGATATTTAAGATATTGTCCTTGATCTGCTGGATGGCACTGATCGGAAGGTGGACCAGCACATAACCATAAGTATTGTAATTGCCTGTGATGGGAGCGGAAACGCTTAATACTTCATATGGAAAAACACCAAAGCAGTTTCCGATCGTGTAGGAACGGTTCCCCATAAAGGTAGGATCAAAATCGGAGAGTGTTACATCGGTTTTAGCCGGGACACTGCTGTCTGCCACGATATGTCCGGTGGTGTCCACGATCCAGGCCTCTCCCTGCAGGTAGGTAGCAGCCGCTTTCAGCCTGGGGGCAGCTTCATTTAAATTGGAGTTTCTGCCGCGGTAGAGCTGGCTGAAATCTGATGCCAGCATGTTAGCCTCATCATAGAGGGCGTCAGATTTGGTCTCCAGAAGGAAGTCATAGGTCATATCGGAAGAAATGGTGGCAATGGTGATAAATCCCAGCAGTCCAAACACCAGATAGCCGATGATAAATTTGTAATAAAGAGAATGTGTCATGGTTTTACCGCTTCACCTCGAATTTGTAACCAATGCCCCAGACGGTGGTCAGCGCCCAGTTGTCATTGTCCTTGATTTTTTCCCGGAGACGTTTGATGTGGACGTCTACGGTGCGGGTGTCCCCAATGTATTCATAGCCCCAGATATGGTCTAATAACTGTTCTCTGGTAAATACCTGGTTCGGGGAAGAAGCCAGGAAATAGAGAAGTTCCAGCTCTTTTGGCGGCATATCCACGCTTTTTCCCTGATAGAGAACGGCATAATTGCTTAAATTGACGATCAGATCCGGATATTCCACATAGTCGCCCTGCTGCTGCGCTGCAGTGGCTGCTGTCACCGGAGCGGGGGCCGGAACCGCCTGATAGCGGCGCAGGACCGCTTTTACCCTGGCTACCAGTTCCTTGGAGTCAAATGGCTTGATCATGTAGTCATCTGCTCCCAGTTCCAGTCCCAGTACCTTATCGAAGATCTCGCCCTTAGCGGAAAGCATGATGATCGGCACCTGGGAGGTAGTACGCAGCTCCCGGCAGACCTGGTAGCCGTCCATGCCGGGAAGCATCAGATCTAACAGGATGATATTGGGGCGGAATTCCGGAAATACCTTCAACGCCTCTTCCCCATCGTAAACAATCTTCGTTTCATAACATTCTTTTGCCAAATACAGTGAAATCAGCTCCGCGATATTCGCGTCGTCATCCACGATCATTACACGCTGTTTTTCAGCCATTTTTCATTCCTCCCCATTGCATTTGTGAAATATCTGTTGATACCGGTTGCTGCACGTTTGGGATACGGATACCCTCTTATTTAAATACAACAATGGTAACACCGGTGTCGCCCTCGCCATATTCGCCAAGGCGGAATTCTTTCACATAATTTAATTTCTTCAGTCTCTTATGGCAGGCGGCTCTTAAAGCGCCTGTTCCACGGCCATGAACTACACGGACCTGTGGAAGATGTGCCAGATAAGCGTCATCTAAATATTTCTCCATAGCCGGAACTGCCTCGTCAGTGGTCATACCGATCAGATTGATCTCCGGGGATACGGACAGGGACTTGGACATCTTGATCTTACCGCTTCCGGTCTTATTCTTCGGTGCGGTCGGAACGCCTGGTCCGCTGATGGTGGCCTCGTCTACCAGCTCTAAGTCTTTGATATTGACCTGGGAACGGAGAATACCCATCTGCACATACAGATCGCCTTTTTGGTTTGGAAGGGTGCTGACGGTACCATTAATGCCCATGGTCAGGACTTTTACCGTATCTCCAACACGCAGGGCTTTCGGGGAAATGGTCTTCTTCGGGCCCTTGGTCTTGATGGTCAGCTTGGAATCTACTTTGTTAAGCTGTTCACGGAGTCTGGTACGTTCTGCCTCTAACTGTTTGCCAACGCCGCTGGAGTTTGCCAGTTTGTTGATATTCTTGATGGTCTGGTCGGCAGTTTCCTTTGCTTCCCGTAAGATCCGTTGTGCTTCCTCGTTGGCCTGGCGGATCATCTTGTCCTTGCGCTCATCGAACCGTTCCTCCTTCTGGGCCAGACGGGATTTTAACTGGGAGACCTCTTCCTTATAAGCCCGGATCTCTTCCTGCTCCTTCTCGATGGTCACACGGCTCTCCTCTAAGTGGGCCAGCAGATCCTCAAAGGTCTCGTCATTGGATTCCAGATGGGTCCTGGCGTCATCAATGATATAATCCGGCAGTCCAAGACGTTTGGAAATGGCGAACGCATTACTCTTTCCAGGGATACCGATCAGCAGCCGGTAGGTTGGCTGGAGATTTTCCACGCTGAACTCGCAGCAGGCATTCTCTACACCCGGAGTCGTCAGGGCAAATACCTTTAATTCGCTGTAGTGGGTGGTTGCCATGACACGGCATTTCATGTTGTGTAAAAAGCTTAAGATGGAGATCGCCAGGGCTGCGCCCTCGGTCGGGTCAGTTCCGGCACATAACTCATCAAATAAGCACAGGGAGTGGCTGTCTGCCTGGTTCAAAATGGAGATCACGTTGGTCATGTGGGCAGAGAAGGTACTTAAATTCTGCTCGATGCTCTGTTCATCTCCGATGTCGGCGAATACTTCCTCAAAAACAGCCAGTTCCGAACCGTCAAAGGCCGGAATATGCAGACCTGCCTGTCCCATTAAGGTAAATAATCCGACCGTTTTAATAGAAACGGTCTTACCACCGGTATTTGGTCCCGTTACGATCAGCAGGTCAAAATCCTTTCCTAAATAAAGATTGATAGGGACCACCTTTGCCGGATCTAATAACGGGTGGCGTCCGTCCTTGATGTGGATGTAGCCATTGGTGTTAAACTGTGGTTCACTGCATTTGTAATGGCGGGACAGCGCCGCTTTCGCAAAGATAAAGTCCAATTTGGCCAGTAATTGCTGGTTTAATAAAATTGACTCCGTATATGGAGCAGTCTGGTTGCTTAGATCCGCTAACACTGCCTCGATCTCTTTCTTTTCCTGGATCTCCAGCTCCCGCAGCTGGTTATTTAACTGGATCACCGCCATAGGCTCAATGAATAGAGTCGATCCGGTAGAGGACTGGTCGTGCACCATACCCGGAACCTGGCTTTTATACTCGGATTTGACCGGAAGGCAGTACCGTCCGTCGCGCATGGTGATGACTGCGTCCTGCAGGTAGGTACGGTTGGAGTTTAAGATGGCATTTAACTGGGAATGTACCTTGTCATTGATGGCCTTCATGGAACGGCGCACCTTGTGAAGTCCCGGACTTGCCTCGTCGCTGATCTCGTCCTCAGAGAGGATACAACGCTTGATCTCATTATTTAACGGAGTCAGTGGTTCCAGGAGACGGAACATTTCTTCCAGGGAATCCTCATATTCGTCATCGTCCTCGTGACGGCCATAGGCCTTGGCTCTGGCAGCGATGGTCAGCATGGAGCTGATGGCCAGTAATTCCGTGATATTTAAAGAGCTGCCGATCTCCAGGCGTTTTAAAGAACCACCTACATCCTTCAGTCCTGTAAAGGAAATACTGCCTTTCTGGCGGACTCTGGTCAGGGCGTCAGAAGTTTCTTTCTGCATCTGGCGGATCTCATGGACGTCGATGGATGGAACCAGGTTCCGGCATAAGTCCCGGCCCAGGGGAGAGGATGCGTAGGTCTCTAACTGGGCGATGATCTTGTTATATTCCAATGTTTTTAATGATTTTGTGTTCATATGATAAAACCTCGATTTATTCTAAATCCTAAGTAACTGTTCAGTACCTTCACAGTTACCATTTATTACGTGATGCGCGCAGTCATGCGCGGCGGCCAGTCGGTGACACAGGGATACGGACTGAGCCTGGGTTCATTATATCATAAGTAAGCGGCGGAAAGATACCCATTTTTCAGATCCACAGAGTATTTGATGTTACAGCGTTCTTGTACACGCCTTGCGCAAACAGCAACCGGTCATTCTTGTACACGGGATTCTTTTATGTTTTTTGCTTGCATAAATACTATGCACATTTTATAATGGAGACAAGGTCTTGGAGAGGAGGTCGTGTATGCTGGATAAGAAAAATCCTGAAGATGAACCAAGACAAAAGCGTTCGTTTATCCGGGAAAAGGTAGTAAAGCAGCCTCTGACCCGAAAGCAGATCCTGTTTCGGGCAGGATGTGTGATTCTGGCTGCTGCGGCGTGCGGAGCAGCGGCAGGAACCATGTTTGCAGTGGTCAGCCCTGTAGCACAGCGTTACCTGGGACAGGAATCGACAGAAGAAAGCACAGCGATCACCATTCCAAGAGATGAACCGGAGAGCAGTGCATCCCAGGAGAGTCCTCCGGAGGTGGTGCCTTCCAAACCGGAGCAGACGGAAGAAAGCGTGGTGGACTCCGAATCTTTCGAAGAGCAGGTTCAGGAGATCATTGCCAATTATAAGTATACGACAGGGGATTTTGCCTCGGTCTATGCAGGACTTAGAGATGTGGTTGCAGAGGCGGATCATGGGATCGTGACGGTACATTCAGTAAAACATGGACTTGACTGGTTTGATAATCCAGTAGAAACCAGTGGCCTGTATGCAGGCGCAGTTATTGGTTCGACCCCTCAGGAGTATCTGATCCTGACTCCGGATGGAGCAGTGGAGAATGCAGATTCCATCAAAGTGACGTTTGCAGACGGAAGCGAAGTAGACGGAACGATCCGCCAGACGGATCAGGTGTCCGGTATGGCTATGGTCAGTGTCCGGGCAGAAATGCTGAATGAAAGTACAGCCAACAGCCTGTCATTGATACCATTGGGAAATTCGTATAGTGTCCGACAGGGTGATCCGGTGATCGCAGTGGGAGCGCCTGGGGGGATTGTGCATTCCAGTGCTTATGGGTTTATTTCCTACATTATGAAGAATGTGCAGGTACCAGATGGGATGACCAGGCTTTTGCTTGCAGATATCCGCGGAGATGCGCCGACAGGGACATTTCTTTTGAACCTGAATGGGCAGATGATCGGATGGGTGACGGATGATTATGAGAGGGATCAGCTGACTAATTTGACGACGGCTATGGCGATTTCCGATTATAAGACGATTCTGGAGAAGCTGTCCAATGGAATTGCGGCGCCGTATCTGGGAGTCCGTGGACAGGAAGTCAGCACAGCTATGGAGGAGAATGGAATGCCTGCGGGAGTTTACGTGGCAGACTGTATCCAGAATGGTCCGGTCTACAATGCCGGAATCCAGAATGGTGATGTGGTCGTAAAGATCGGCGAGAAGAATATTCTGTCCATGAAAGATTATGAAAATCAGTTAGAAGCTCTGCGTCAAGGCGATACAGTAACGGTTACGGTCCAGAGAAAGAGTGTGAATGAATATAAAGAATTAGAGTATCAGGTGAATGTGGGAGCCAGGTAAATGCCTGGCTCTTCCAGCTTTGCCGGATGCTGGTGCTATCGGAAAGTAAAAGGGAGAGAATATGAAGTATATTGACAGTTTAAGAGAGGGCATGAGAATTTCTGAGGTATATCTGTGTAAAAGCAAGCAGATCGCCCAGACAAAAGCAGGAAAGGATTATGGAAATCTGGTACTGCAGGATAAGACCGGAACCATTGATTCCAAGATCTGGGACTTAGGCTCCCCTGGCATCTGTAATTTTGAAGCCATGGATTATGTGGCAGTAGACGCGGATGTGACGATGTTCCAGGGCAACAACCAGTTGAATATCCGCCGGATCCGTGTGGCAGACGAAGGCGAGTACATTCCGGCAGATTATCTTCCGGTTTCTACGAAGGATATTCCGAAGATGTATGAGGAGCTGGTTGGATATGTAAAATCCATTAAGAATCCATATTTGAATAAACTGGCAGCTGGTTATTTCGTGGACGATCCGGCATTTGCCAAAGCATTTCAGTTCCACAGTGCGGCGAAGAGCGTCCATCATGGATTTGTGGGAGGTCTGTTAGAGCATACCTTAAGCGTGGTAAAAATGTGTGATTATTTCGCGGGATTTTATAAGGAGATCAACCGCGATCTGCTTTTGACGGCAGCGATGTTCCATGATATCGGAAAGACAAAAGAGCTGTCTGTGTTTCCGGAAAATGATTATACGGACGATGGTCAGTTACTGGGTCACATCATCATCGGCACGGAGATGGTATCCGACCGGATCCGTCAGATCCCGGATTTCCCGGAGAAGCTGGCCGTGGAATTAAAGCACTGCATTCTGGCCCATCATGGAGAGCTGGAGTATGGTTCCCCGAAGAAACCGGCATTGTTAGAGGCCATGGCATTAAATCTGGCAGATAATGCAGACGCCAAGATGGAGACGATGATCGAGGTATTAAGAGGTGCTGGAAATAACCAGGGATGGCTGGGATATAACCGGTTACTGGAGACCAATATCCGGAAAACGACAGAAATTTAGAGTTAGTTTTCTTATGGCCAGCGCAGCAAGTATGCAAGACTGTGAAATCATTACCAGATAACAACATAAACATAGACAGGGGAAAAGGGCTGTCAGCAGAATCCGTGAGCGGGACACTGCGGCAACCCTTTTTAGGAGGTATGTTGTATGTCATTTACAATCTATATGTGAAGCGTGCTACTTTCCGTGGGGGTGGAGTTGGCCCGCCTTGTTGTTAGTCGAACCCGGCAACGGTTGCGCGCTGGTTGCCGCCGGACTCAGGTTTTGGAAAAGCTGGAGATAAAGGCCTTTTATCTTCAACTTCATCTTATGGTTATACTATATCAGGCAATTGTGAATAGAGTTTGTTGAAACCATAAAACAACTCTAAATTTTGGAAAATAAATCTTAAGGAAGTCTGAAGGAACGTAATGATTCGGTAAATCCGTGTATTTGTTGAGGCGGTTGTAAAAAGCATAGATAGGAATACCGGATTGTTGCAAAGAATCAAAAGTCATCGGTAAGGCTGCTTAGCTGCTATATTTACAGGAAATAAAAAATGGAGAGAATTATGGAAATCAAAAAAAATGACTGCTTCACCGTATCCATCGAGGATATGAGCGAGGACGGCTCCGGTATCGGAAAGCTGGACGGATATATCTGGTTTATCAAAGATGCGGTAAAAGGCGATGTGGTGGAAGCAAAGGCTATGAAAATGAAGAAATCCTACGGTTTTGCCCGTCTGATGCGCGTGATCACTCCGTCCCCGGACCGGATAGAACCGGCATGTCCCGTAGCCAGACAGTGCGGCGGATGCCAGCTTCAGGCCATGAGCTACGAGAGCCAGTTAAAATTTAAGGAAAATAAAGTCTACAACAACCTGCGGCGGATCGGCGGCTTCACCGACATTCCATTTTTACCGATCATGGGCATGGACGAGCCATGGAGATATCGCAATAAAGCACAGTTTCCATTTGGCAGAAATAAAAATGGTGAGATCGTTACTGGATTTTATGCAGGCCGTACCCACGATATTATCCCGCAGGAAGACTGCCTGTTAGGTGTTGAGGAAAATAAGAAGATCCTTGAGAGCATCAAGGAGTATATGATCGAGAACCATGTAGCGCCTTATGAGGAAGAAACTCATCAGGGTCTGATCCGCCACGCCCTGATCCGGAAAGGCTTCAAAACCGGAGAACTGATGGTCTGCGTGATCATCAATGGCAAAAAACTGCCTCACAGTGAGAAACTGGTAGAAAAGTTATGCCGGTTCGATGGCATGACCAGCATCAGCTACAGCATCAACACCGATAAGACCAATGTGATCCTTGGCAAGGAGTTAGTAAATTTATACGGCCCAGGCTATATCACCGACTATATCGGTGACGTCAAATACCGTATTTCCCCATTATCCTTCTACCAGGTGAACCCGGTACAGACTGAGAAGCTGTACGGAACCGCCTTAGAGTATGCAGGCCTTACTGGTGGAGAAGTGGTGTGGGATCTGTACTGCGGAATCGGAACCATTTCCTTATTCCTGGCACAGAAAGCGAAGAAGGTCTACGGCGTGGAGATCGTTCCCCAGGCAATTGATGATGCAAGAGAAAACGCAAAATTAAATGGCCTGGACAATGTGGAATTCTTCGTAGGCAAAGCCGAGGAAGTGCTTCCGGAGCAGTATGAGAAGAATAAAGTTTATGCTGATGTTATCGTCGTAGACCCGCCAAGAAAAGGCTGCGACGAGCAGTGTCTGAACACCATTGTCACCATGGCACCGAAGCGGGTGGTTTACGTCAGCTGTGATTCCGCAACCCTGGCCAGGGATTTGAAGATGCTGTGTGAGAAGGGGTATGAGGTGGAGAAGGTGCGGTGCTGCGATATGTTTGGGTGGACGACACATGTTGAGTCGGTAGTTCTGATGCAGTATTGTGGAAAATAAGAAAAATAGGCATGTTAGACCACAAGATGTTGTGGTTTGAGGGCAAAAATTGGAGCAAAAAATGACCAGTTTTTGCCCTATTTTTTTCCACGTTTTTATAGATGCATAGAGGCAAAAAAGAGATTTTTAAGTATTTTTGGACAAAATTCAGAGAAAGGAAAAGAAACAGGGATGGAGAAAAAGCAGCACCCAAGTTACGGAATGATTCGGTTTGCAAGGTCCTCAATCGGTGGTTCAGGAACGGCATTGTTTGGAAGTTCCATCATGCATAATAATGTCATACGCCTGTCCATTTCAAAAGGCATGATGGAAAGGGAGGGCAACGAGGACTGGTTTTTGGCAGGGACAGACATCAATGACATGATCGTTGAGGTGGAGATGTCCTATACACAGTTTGCCGAAGCAATCACATCACTTAACATTGGAGAGGGGATACCGGTTACCATTACAAAAGTGAATGGGACATTCGTTGAACCATGCCCATACAGTGACAGGCAGAAAGTAATGCGCCGGGAAGTGGATGAAGCAACCCGTGACTTGGTGCGGCAACTGGAAAAGAGGTCAGAGGAGATTGAAAAACTTCTGGATGAGAAACGTGTCCTGAGCAGGGAGGACCGGAGAAATATCGTCTCGACATTGAAAAATGTACGGCAGGAGTTAAAAAGTAATATCCCCTATCTGCAGAAACTGTTTGCTGAACAGATGGATAAAACCGTGACAGAGGCGAAAGGGGAGTTTGAAACTTACCTGCAGAACAAGATGAACAGCATTGCACTTGCAGCAATTTCAGAACAGATGAAGCAGGAGGAAATCAGTTTAAACAGAAACATGATACCGGAACTGGAAGTACAGGAGGGCGGGGAAGAGGCAGGGGAGATGGAAGCGGGAATGCACATGGACATGTAAGGCGGTACTTATTTTAGAAATGAAATGGGTACCGCTATTTTTTTATCCGAAAGGAAGGGGATGAAGTGAAGCGCAGAAAAGGACATGAGATAGACTATGCAGGGAAAAAATATGTTTCACTGCATGAACTGTGCGATGACCTGGACCTGCCTTACTCTCCGCTGGCACATAAATATTACAGGACAAAAGATATTGAACAGTCGGTAGAGAGGGCAAAAAAGGTAAAAGATGCACAGACCTACACCGTCTGGGGCGGGGAATATAAAAGCCTGACGGATATTGCAAAGGAGTACGGGACCAGTGCCGCCGTCATTTCAAAAAGACTGCAGGACGGAAAGACAGCCGAGGAAGCTATCGCAGAAATCATACAGAAGGAAACACTTTCTTTCTGCGGAAAGGAATTTCATGGACTGGCACAGATAGCAAACTTTTATGGAAAAGATTATTCGCTGGTCTGGGAGCGGCTCAAATATAGCATGAGCATGGAAGAGGCACTGTTTCTACCAATCAGGCAGATGAACAAGCCACAGTATGAAATAACCTACCGCGGAAAAACTTATCAAAGCAAACGGGCATTCGCAAGGGAAAATAACATCGGGATTGTCTGCATCCGTGAGATGATGGAGAACCATGGGGTGGATTTTGAAACAGCCGCGGACATCCTGCTGGAGATAAAGGAAAAGGCAGGCATCCCGGCAGAGCAGATGATAACCAGATTCCCGATGTGCATGATCCGGGGAAAGGAATACCGCACTCTGGTAGAACTGGCGGCAGAGCTTAAGATTTCGGCAGCGGCGATTAGCACCTACAAGAACAGAAACGGCTGTGGGGGAATTCTGGAAACACTCTGCCAGATGCAGAAGGAAGAGAGGGAAACCTATTTTCTGGATGGCAGGGCAGTCTCATATAAGGAGCTCATGCAGATGGGATATACTTCGGCATCGTATCAGACAGTCCCGAAAAAGAAAATTCCGTTATACCCACAGTTTGCAGGGCATGATTTTGTTACAGGCTGTGTCGATGTCGCAAGAATTTATGAGGAGGTCAAGTCAGAAAGACTGGAACAGGAAAAAGGGATGCAGATGAACATGTAAGGCAGTACTTATTTTAGAAATGAAATGGGTGCTGTCTTTTTTTATGGAAAAAGAAAGGAGACAGATTTGATGTCGGGATTTTTTTGCAACAGTCCAAGACTGCAGTTATTAGAACGGCAGATGCGCCAGCCGCCGGGATATCGTCCCAGAGGGCAGGGGTGGATGTTTGACATGGAAGAGTGGAAAAGCAGGGGAAATTATTCAGAGATTGTGGACTGTGTCATCAGCCGGATGCAGATGGAACACTTAAAGAAAAGAATACAGGAGGTATTTGGAAATGCAGACAAGGAACTGATTTTTTATGACAGCAGGCACAGAACGGATTTTTCTTCCCTGCTGCTTGGCAGACGGAAAAAGAACCTGTGCGGACTTCCGAATTATGCCGCCGCAGTATTTCTTCTGTCTGCAGATGAAAACCTGTGGGAGAAAGTTTCTAAGCAGGTGCTGGATACGGGGATTTATTTTGACCGCATCCGGCTTGGCAGCGTTACGCTGGAACAATATATCCTGTTCCATGCAGCTAGGGATGTGTATCTGGGGACAAAGCATATCCGGCTGTCGGAGCTGACCGACAGGGAACTGATACCGGATGAAATCTTAAGGCTTATCGTGAATGCATTTGTGATGGAAAGGTATGGGGTGGACATCGTAGAACAGGAGGTGTGGAATGAAGATTAGAGCAAAAAATAGGGAACAGACGGTAGATATGACTCTGCCGGTAACGGACATGGACATGCAGTATTACATGAAACGTATCGGGATAGAAGATGTTATGCCGGTATGTTGTATCAGTGAGGTACGGGATGAACCGCCCTATTTTGGATTTTTGAAAGGGCAGACCGTCAACATGGACGAACTTAATTTCTTTGCCAGAAGGCTGGATGGAATGACGGAATATGAAAAAAGAGTGGTGGGTGTCTACAGCAGTGAGACAGGCATCCGGGAGATGAAACAACTGATCAACCTGACTTACAGCCTGCAGGGACTGTCACTGCTCACAGACTTGACGGACGGAAACCGTGTCGGGCTGAGACTTTATCTGGACCGGCACATTGCAATCTCAGAAGAAGAAAAGAGCAGAATAGATTTTAATGCATATGCACAGAGGATTTTTTCAGAAGGAAAATGTAAGTTCCTGCCACATGGGATACTGGTAGATCAGGGATTCCACATGGAGGAGGTCTATAACGGAAGAACCTTTCCAGAATACATCGACAGACCGGATGAAACCGTGGCAGTTTTATCGCTTGGAAATGAGGCAGGGGATAAGGAGTACCTTTATCTGCCAACGGACATCAGTGCCATGGATAAGGTAAAGAAAAGATTAAACATCGCAGCATTTGCTGAAGGCATTGTGAATGGGATAGAAAATATCCGGCTGCCGGAAAGCATCCTTCCTTCCCCGGAAGATATGTGTATGTCTCTGCAGGGGGATATCCGGAAACTGACTCTTTTTAATGAGATGTGCCAGACCGTCAGCCGTTTTGATGAAGCAAAAATGGACCGGCTTGCAATGGCGGCCGGATTCGTGGGAGCAGGTGAATTTACTGACATCACTTACATCGCAAAGCATCTGGATGAATTTGAAATACATCCGCAGATACATACGGATAAAGAGTATGGGGAATTTCTGATTAAAGAGGCAGGGATGTTTGAAATCGATGAACTTCTCCTGCCGCATATTGATTATGCCGGGGTTGCCCGTGATAAAAGACAGGCAACAATGGCAGACAGCGGATTTATTCCAGAGGGCTTTGTTGGCATGCAGCGGGCAATCCATGAGTATCAGGAATATCAGGGAGAGTTTGCCGATCCGCTTGAAAAAAACGGGATACCCTGTGAAACGTTCTGCCTTTACAATTCGCTTATAGGGATGATGTATCAGGATGGAGAGGAGCAGGAAACGCTGTACCGGAGTGAACTGGCAGATTATGAGGAACAAATTCAGAAAGCAATCCTCAAAGAAAGGCATGTGGAAGAAGAGCCGAGGGGACTCATGCATTATTTTGACGGGAACAGACAGGTGGCTGCAAAAGTGATCAGTGCATTCCCCAAAGTGCAGAACATCCGGGGAGAACTGTTCGGAGTTCTGAAATGCAGTATCTGCCAGCCGCTGACGCAGAGTGAAATCTATGAACTGAAAAATTACTGGGACGGACAGATGAGTGACGGCTGGGGAGAAGGCTTTGAACAAAGACCAATCTATACGCAGGAGGGAGAACTGTATGTCAGTTTCTGGACACAGGAAAGACACTGGGGTGTCATGACGGAGGAAGAACTGGACAGAATCTGGAACCATGGCATGACGCAGACCCTGTAAAAAAATAATATTCTGCTGGATATGTGCTGGTGTATGTAGTATTGTGTGTCCCAAAGAAACCAAGGAGGCAAACAGATGAAATTGGATGATACAGTCATGGTGCAGTTTTTTGGGGAGCTTATCGAATCATACCGCCAGCAGATCATGGATCAGGAAGAGGCAAGGGAACTTTCAAAGAAGGAAAAAAAGTTCCTGGCAGACTTAAGAAAAGAACTGGAGCTGTCAAACCCACAAGCGTACAGGATGGTGACAGAACTTTTTGGATGCATGTTAGACATCAGCCAGATAAAACAGGAACAGCTTTATATACAGGGAATAAAGGATGGAATACGAATCCGAAAACTGGTAAAAGAAATCGAGGAAGGTGAGGAATGTTAAGAAGGGAACAGATAGAACGGCTGAAGGAAAGATATCCTGCGGGTACCGTGGTCAGGCTGGGGCAGATGGAAGGGGAACACCAGATGCCGTCCGGCATGGAGGGAAAAGTAATTGATGTGGATGATATCGGACAAATTCATGTGGAATGGGAAAATGGAAGCACGCTGGCCCTGAATGTGGAAGAGGATGACTTTACTGTCGTACCGCAGAAGGAAACCCTGTCCGAAAAGAAATGCAGGGAGTTTTTAGGGAAAGTAAATGAGATATTAAAAGAAACAGATTTCTATCGGCTGAATGTGTCATGCAATGGAGGGGATACCGCCTATGCTGCCCAAAAGCTGCTTGCCATGCATCAGGCATTTGAAACCGTGTACGGGGAAGGATATGTGGATGAAGCGTATGGGATGGTGATGATGCCGGCGGTGGTCTGCGGAAGGGATTCCGGCATACGCACGCTGGCACTTGTCACGCTTGATCTGGAGTCTTCCGGGGAACACTTCGGAACGATTTTCATGACTCCGGGCGGCATGATGGAGCAGGGCAGCAGCTTCCTGAGTGAAAAACAGAAACAGGCACTGGCAGAGTATTATATCCCATATGACTACTGGTACACGCCGCTTGTGGAAAGGGACCACCATGTGGATTTTACACAGATGCCGGAGGAGGTGGCAGACATCCGCAGGATGGTGGATGAACTGCTGGTGCAGGGGGAGGCTTTCCATATGAATGAACCAAAATAGGAGGAAAAAAATTTGAACAGCATCATAAGCTGGGTTGGCGGCAAGAAAGCACTGCGCGACCTGATCTATCTGCGCATGCCGAAAAACTATGACCGCTACATAGAAGTATTTGGCGGTGGCGGCTGGGTTTTATTCGGGAAACCGCCGGATAAATGCATGGAGGTTTACAATGATTTTAATTCAAATCTTGCAAACCTCTTTTATTGTGTCAAGGAAAGGCCAATGGCACTGCTTCGGGAACTGTCCTTCCTGCCGCTCAACTCCAGAGATGAATTTACAACACTGCGGAAATTTCTGACCATGGAAGAATTTAAGAGTGAACATCTTGCAGAAGAATTAGAGATTGCAACACACTTCTTGAAAGAACCAGAGGCGACAGAAATCCGTGACATTCTCATGGAGCGTGCCGCAGTAGGGGATGTAAAAAGGGCAGCGGCATTTTATAAGATCATCCGTTACAGCTATGGAAGCGGATGCACCTCTTATGGCTGCCAGCCTTTTGACATACGCAAAACTTTTACCATCATCTGGGAGGCAAACCGCAGGCTGAAGGATACCGTGATCGAGAATAAGGATTTTGAGGCACTCATCCGTCAATATGACAGACCGAATGCCTTTTTTTATTGCGATCCGCCGTATTTTGAAACCGAGGGACATTATGAGGTGGTGTTCCGTAAGGAAGATCATGTGAGACTCAGGGATACCTTAAAAGGCATACAGGGAAAGTTCATGGTTTCCTATAACGACTGTGCCTATATCCGTGAGCTGTATCAGGACTTCCAGATTGAAGCGGTGACAAGAATCAATAATCTTGCACAGAGGTATGACAACGGAAGTGAGTTCCCGGAAGTTCTAATCGCCAACTATGACATGGAGGAAAGGAAAAAAAGCATGCCGATGCAGATGAACCTGTTTGAACTGTACGGGGAACAGAAAACGGTCCGGTGGAAGGGAAAGGAGACAGAGGAAGAGCCACAGGACACATAAAAAAAGAAAGAAGGAGGAAAACATGCTTCAGTTAGTAGAAATGGAAGGAAAGATGACGGAAAACGGGTGTATTGAGATTCCCGCAGTGGTGTTAGAGCAGGCTGGTATCTGTACCGGTGACACCGTGAAACTTGTGTATATGGCAGAGGACGGGGAACTTAAGAACACGGCAAAGGAGTTCCTGCTTGCAAGGGCAGGACAGGATGTGGCAGAGGAACTGGCAAAGGAGGAAAACATTGCGTTCCAGATACCGGAAGAATTATTAAGGGATGCCGGAATCCCGATGGACGCAGACCTTGACATTGTGTGTCAGGAAGGACGCATTATCATCCTGCCGTCAGAACTTGTGCAGGGGACGGAAGTGCCGGAGGAACTGCTTGCCATCTGCAGGGAGCTTGGCATCACGGAGGATAAGGTAAACATCATTTTGCGGACCACAGAGGAGGGAACGGATGAAAAAACCGGTGTATAAGCTGTTAGACGAAAAAGGACGCATCCTGATCCCGAAAGAATTCCGCCAGATGGCAGAGCTTGAGAGCGGGGATATCGTAAAGCTGTCCGTGAGCAGTGGAAAAATCATGGTATCCAAAGTAGATATCGTGGAGATGGGGAGTCAGGACCCGCAGGCAGTGGAAGCCTATGTAAATGCGGCGGTAAAACATATGAGTCCGGCAAAACAGGTGGCACTTGCGGCAAGGATTCTGAAATTCGCACAGCAGGAGGGAGGTACGGATTGTTAAGGAATAAGTACAGGGCATTTGAAATCAGGGACGATCAGGTCAGCCAGACGCTGGTGGACGGGAATCTCTGCTCCATTGCAGAATTTATCCGGCACTGCAGTGAGGGAAGCATCATCACCCTGCACACCATGGAGGGCGGACCGTTTTTGATCGGACTCTCCAAGATGTTTGTATTCTGCGGAGACAAGGCATTCTTAGACAGGCAGTTGATCCCTTACCTGCGCAGCATGGGTGGGGAAAGCGTATGAAAAGAATTTATGTTCAGAACGGGATCGTATTTTTTTATGGGAATCCGGCTGGCTATCTGGGAGATGGGAAAGCAGTCATCGACTGCATGTTCCAGAAAGAGGAGCTGGTTTCGTTTGTGAAAGAACTGGGGTTTTTGGAACACGTATTCCGTGAGGGTGTGTATGACCGGCTGTCGGAGGGAGGTGGTGTCAAAGAGACAGCGGAGACCAGCATCGGGGAAGGGAGGAGGCTTAGAATCTATCAACTGGGACAGGACAGTCCGATCATGATGCGGTTTATCAGTCTGGCAGAGAGAAAAAAGAGAGGGTATGACAGACCGCGCAGGGAGGAATATGTCAGAGTCTATGAGGGGGAGATAGAAAACTATAGTCTGGAGGAAGTCTGGGAGAAATACGGACGGAGAGTACCGGAAGGGTTTCAGGGACATGTATTGTCCATTTCGGATGTGGTCGAGTTTGCGGATGGGGAAGCCAGCCGCTTTTTCTATGTCGAGCCATCCGGGTATGAGGAAATCAGATTTTAACAAGGAGGAGCATTATGCCAAAGGCAAAAACTGCCCAGAGCCGGGCAGAAACCACAGAACAGCAGGCACCATCCGGAGCAGGGAACAAAGAAAACTCCCCACTCCAGTTTGATGTGCGCATCCAGTCCATCCGGCCGGGGGAAAGCATCAAGGGAACAGCATCCGTAAACATCAACGGGGCATTTGCAATCCGGGGTGTCAAGATTATTGAGGGAAGCAATGGACTGTTTGTTTCCATGCCAAGCTATAAGGCTGGGAATGAGTACAAGGACATCTGTTTTCCTATCACGCAGGAATGCAGAAAACAGCTCCATGAAGCAGTCATCGGAGCTTATGAGCAGGCAATTTCGCAGGGGCAGGATACGGTAGCAAAGCATCATGGGATGCAGGCACCGGAAGGACAGCCGATGGAGATGGCAGGAATGTAACCGGATAAAACCAGAGAACATAGAGCGGACCGCACAGAAATGGTTCAGCAGATCATTAGAAAAAATTGGAGAAAAAAATATGAGAAATATGATGAAAAAAGCAGCACAGAATGTAAAGGCAGTTGCCGTGAGAGCAGGAATGTTAATGAAGGATACCAAGGGCGAGAACTACGTGGATACGGCGGTCAAAATCCTGATCGCAGTCGTTCTCGGCGCACTGCTCTTGGCAGGTCTTTATGCACTCTTCGGGGATGTGGTGATGCCTACCCTTACCCAGAGGATTCAGGACATGTTCAACTACGCAGGATAAGGAACACCGGTCCAAAACAGGGAAACAGGAAAAATAACAGAAGGATATGGAGGAAAACAGATGCCTAGAAGAGCAAACACACAGACACAGCAGGAAGCAGTACAGGAAAATGCCGCAGTGCAGGCAAATGCAGGGGCAGACATGCAGATGGAGGCTGCCATCACAAAAACACAGCCGGAAAAGGGTGTCCTTGCCCTTGCCGATGTAAAGATCGGGGATTTCATGACGATCCGAAATGTCAGAATCAAGGAAGATGACTACGGGCTGACCGTTGCCATGCCGAAAACAAAGACAGGGGCAAATGAACAGTACAAGGATGCGGTGTTCTTTGCCGACAGGGGAATCAAGGAAAAATTTGACCAGACGGTACAGAAAGCGTATGAAACTTTTATGCATCAGCAGACGGATCTGGACGAGGAACCGGAGGAGGCAGAGGAGCTGGAACAGGAAGAAGGCGGCATGAACATGGGAATGTAGCATGATCAGGCTGGCTTTCTTTTTTTCTGCTCTGTTTTTGGCGGCGGTCATGGATATGAGGACAAGGACCATCCCGGACTGTCTGGTCGTTCTGGTGGCACTTACCAGCATGCTGCCACCGGGACAGCCAAATCTTTTGGGAGTTTTTGCAGGACTTCCGCTGCTCCTTGCAGGCATTACCATAGGAGGAATCGGCGGAGGGGATGTGAAACTCATGGGGGTATGCGGCCTGGTTCTTGGAGCGAGCCAAGCGCTTACGGGACTGTTCCTTGCATTGTGCCTGCTGGTGCTGTGGCATGCGGCAGGGGGCATGGGCAGGAAAAAGAACAGAAAGAAACAAAAAGAGGAGAAGGAACAGGAACAGGCATACCCGCTTGTTCCGTTTCTTTTTGCAGGAATGCTGATTGGTATCTGGATAGGAGGTTAAAGAATTGAAAAAGAAATTATTACTGGCAGGGATTATGGCACTGCTTGCAGGAACTGTCGTGGCAGCAAGAAAGAAAAAATATACGGAGACATCGAGATAGGAGGAGAAGAGAATCATGAAACTGTTAAAAAACCGTACTGTTCTTGGGGTACTCTGCATTGTAGTGTCCCTGCTCATCTGTTTTGCAGTGACACCGCTTGTCAATGCCGGACTGTCCCAAAAGACCACAATCGTGCGTTTTGTAAAGGACGTTAAGGCAGGCGAAGAGATCAAAAAAGGAATGCTGCAGGAAGTCGAGGTGGGAGGTTACAACCTGCCCGAAAATGTGTTAAGGAGCATCACGGAGGCGGAAGGAAAATATCTGACCGCGGATGTTTATGCAGGGGATTATATCGTAGCAGAAAAAGTAGCGGACGAGCCGGCTGCAGAAAATAAATACCTTTACAACTTAAACGGGGAGAAACAGGCAATCTCCATCACCATCAGTTCTTTTGCGGAAGGACTCTCCGGCAAATTAAAGAGCGGGGATATTGTGTCGGTCATCGCACCGGATTACCTGGGCAGTGGGGAGACAGTGATCCCGGCAGAATTAAAATATGTGGAGGTCATCGCAGTGACGGCAAAGTCCGGCTATGATGCTAATACACAGGAGCAGGAAGAGGAGAAGGAGCTTCCGTCCACCGTCACGGTGTTAGTCAGACCGGAGCAGAGCAGACTGCTGGCAAGGCTGGAAGCAGAGGGAGAAATCCATCTGTCACTGGTATACAGGGGAGACAGCCAGAAAGCTGCACAGTTCATTGAAGCACAGGATCTGGTGCTGGAGGAGCTTCTGGAAGAAACCACAGAGGAAGAAGAGGTATCTGTTGTAAAAAATGAGGTGCCGAGGACAGGAGGGGAAGCGGATGCAGTGACGGCAGAAGAAACCTAGGCAGACGAGAAAAATGATACGGATATGGAGGAATAGTGTTTGAATTTCATGAAAAATTCTTTGTTCCAGAGAAATTTGGAGCAGGAAAGGGAAGAAGAGATGCCGGAAGAGGGAGGCGTGCTTGCCGTGTGGGGCAGCCCTTCCTCCGGCAAGACGGTGGTGTCTGTGAAACTGGCAGAGCATCTGGCAAAGAAAAAGAGAAATGTCATTTTAATCCTTGCGGATATGATCACTCCGCCGCTGCCTTACTTATGCGCACCGTCAGACATTGAACAGGAAAGGTCGTTGGGGAGCATTCTTGCCGCATCCCATGTGACGGAAAACCTCATCAAGAAGAACTGCATGTTCTACCGGAAGAATGATTATCTTTCCATGGTCGGGATGTTAAAGGGGGAGAATGTGTTCACCTATCCGCCCTATGAAAAAGAGCAGGCGGCAGAACTGCTCCAGCTTGCAGCACAGATCGCACCGTATGTCATCGTGGACTGCACCAGCAATATCGCATCGGATATCCTGTCGGCGGTCGCATTGATGGAGGCAGATACGGTGTTAAGGCTGGCAGGGTGTGACTTAAAATCCATCAGTTACTTATCCTCCCAGCTTCCACTGCTATCAGACCACAAATGGGATGCCGACAAGCAGTTGAAGGCCGTGTCCAATATCAGACAGCAGGAGGCAAGCAGCCACATGGAACAGATCCTTGGCAGTGTGTCGTTCCAGATTCCGCACAGCAGTGAGGTGGAAGCACAGTTTTTAGAAGGGGAACTGCTTGGGGAACTCGGCCTGAAGGAGAGCCGGGCATTCCGCAGGGAGATAGAGAAAATCAGCAGGGAGGTATTCGGGGTATGAAAAATAACCAGAATCTGTTCTTTTCCCCGGAGGAAAAGGGAAGGGCATTTTCGGATGTCTTAAAAGAGGTGCAGGAGTATATCTCCAGCAAATATTCCACGCTCATGGTGGAAGGTGGGAGCGAGGAAGTAAAACAGCAGGTCAAGCGGTACATTACAAAGTACATCTGTGACTACCGTATCACGGTAAAGGGAAAAACACAGGAACAGTTGATCGATGACCTTTACACGGAAATGGCAGAGTTTTCCTTCCTCACCAAGTACATTTTTGGAACAGGGATAGAGGAAATCGATATCAATTCCTGGCGGGATATCGAGATACAGTACAATGACAGCAGGTGTGAAAAGCTGGAGGAACACTTCGAGTCCCCGGAGCATGCGGTCAATGTCATAAGGCGCATGCTCCATGTGTCGGGCATGGTGTTGGACAATGCCTCCCCTGCGGTGTTAGGACATCTGAGCAAGAATATCCGAATCGCCGTGTTAAAGACGCCGCTCGTGGATGAAGATGTGGGGATTGCAGCATCCATCCGTATTGTCAATCCGCAGAGCCTGAAAAAGGAAAACTTTGTGGATGGCGGCACCGCAACGGGGGAAATGCTGGACTTTCTGGCAGAGTGTCTGCGTTATGGCATCAGCATCTGTGTCGCAGGAGCTACCAGTTCCGGTAAGACCACACTTGCAGGCTGGCTGCTTACCACCATACCGGATGGAAAGCGTATCTTTACCATCGAAAACGGCAGCCGTGAGCTGGCACTCGTAAGGGAAAAGGATGGAAAAGTGACCAACAGTGTCATCCATACGCTGACCAGATACAGCGAAAATGAAAAGCAGAACATTGATCAGGACATGCTCCTTGATATGGCACTGCGTTTTAACCCGGAGATCATCTGTGTCGGGGAGATGCGTAGTTCAGAGGCGTACACGGCACAGGAATCGGCAAGAACCGGACACACGGTGCTTACCACGATCCACAGCAACAGTTGTGAATCCACTTACAGCCGAATGAGGACACTGTGCAAGAGAAAATATGACATGGATGACGAGGTGTTGATGGACCTTGTAACGGAGGCATTCCCTATCGTGGTGTTCACCAAGCAGCTTGAGAACCGCAAGAGGAAACTCATGGAAATCATGGAGTGTGAGATCACGGCAGACGGAAAGCGGAAGTTCAACCCGCTGTACCGCTATGAGATCACCGAAAACCGGATGGAAGGGGACCGCTTTATCATTAACGGCACGCATAAGAAGGTGTGCGGAATTTCCGAGAGCCTCAAAAAGAGATTTTTGGAAAACGGCATGCCAAAAGATGTGCTGGAAAGAATTGAAAAAGGAGGGAAGAAAGTATGCTGACATTACAGGTCATTGCCTGCATCGGGATCATTAAAGGAGCATTCCTGCTGTTCCAAATCCGGTTAAATGACTTTACGGGGAACATTTTCCACAGGCTTTTGGATGCACCGAAAGGAATCCGTGAGGAGATACTGGAGGAAACCAAGCGCAGGAAAAAATCCTATTTCCGCAGGGAAATCGAGGAAGTACAGGCAATTTTGAAAACAACGGACAGGGAGGAGCTGTTCCCGCTTTTATGCACGGCATCCCTTCTGCTGTTTGCCGCGGGAGCAGCCATTGCGGTCATGATCGGAAATGTTTTTCTGGTTCCGGTGCTGGCGTGCGGATTTTTATTTCTGCCGTTCTGGTACATCAGGCTGACCGCATCCCATTTCAAAAAGGATGTGTCATCGGAACTGGAAACCGCACTGTCCATTATTACAACGGCATACCTGCGAAGTGAGGACATCCTCACTTCGGTGGAGGAAAACCTTGAATATTTAAATCCGCCGGTCAAGACCGTGTTTGCAGATTTTGTGTCAAGAATCCGCCTCATTGATCCAGACCTTGAAGCGGCATTGGAGGAGCTTAAGGGAAAGATTGAAAATGATGTGTTCATGGAGTGGGTGGATGCCTTAAAGTCCTGCCTGTATGACCGGTCATTAAAGACAACACTGACACCGATCGTGGCGAAACTGTCGGACATGCGCATCGTGAATGCAGAGCTGGAATATCTGGTATTTGAACCCAGAAAGGAATTTATCACAATGGTGGTGCTGGCAGTAGGGAATATCCCGTTGTTATATTTCCTGAACCAGTCCTGGTATGATACGCTCATGCATACCATCCCCGGACAGATTATGCTGGCGGTTACCGGTGCAATTATATTTGTTTCCACGGCATGCGTCATAAAACTGACAAAACCGATTGAATACCGGACATAAGGGGGGAGGGATAAATTGAAAATCGTATTGATAGTTGTATTCATCCTGACGGCATGCGGACTGTTCCTTCTGCTGTCGGGCATCTTAAAGCTGCCGACACTGCGGACCGGCAGGGCAATGATGCAGTCAGGGAAGAAAGAAAAGAAACTGCAGAAAACACTGGATGCGTTCTACATGGACGGTGCGGTATACTTAGGAAAATACATCGGGATGAATGCCTACAAAAAAAGCAGGATGCAGAATGTCTTAAATGCGGCAGGACTTAGGATGACACCGGAAACCTATATGGCGTATGCTTATCTGAAAGCAGGGAGCATTTTTCTCCTGATTATTCCGGCACTGCATGTATTTCCGCTGCTTGCCATCCTGCTCGTGCTTTTAGGAGTCATGGTCTACTATAAGGAGACAAGAAAAGCAGAAGAGCTGGTAAGGGAAAAAAGGGAGCAGATCGAGGGGGAGCTGTACCGTTTTGTTTCCACCATCACACAGGAGCTGAAAAACAGCAGGGATGTACTTTCCATGCTGGAGCATTATAAGGAAAATGCCGGGGAGATGTTCCAGAAGGAACTGGACATTGTGTGTGCCGACATGCGCTCCAGCAGCTATGAGGCAGCACTCACCCGTTTCGAGGCAAGGCTCAATTCCCCGCAGCTCTCCGATGTGGTCCGCGGACTGATCGGTGTGTTAAGAGGAGATGACGGTGCAGTGTATTTCCAGATGCTCACACACGACTTCAAGCAGGCAGAACTGCAGAGGTTAAAGGCAAAGGCGGCAAAAATCCCACCGAAAATCCGTGTCTTTTCTTTTGCCATGCTCTTATGTTTCCTTGCAACCTATTTTGCCATCATCGGCTATGAGATCATAAAGTCCATGGGAACACTGTTCTGATAAAAGCGCAGGAAGGAGAAAGATTGAAAAATAAAATTTTTCAATCGCGAGATTTGTGTCTGCGCGCACTTGACACAAACTCGTTATGCGCAAAAAGCGTGCGCAGAAATGAGGCAAAAAATGAAACGGATCTATAAAATCATGAGGGACAAAAAGGGGGAGGGATATATCGATGCGGCAGTCGTTGTATTCTGCGTGATGTTTGTCATTGCCCTTGGCGTCAGGATATTCCCGGTTTTTATCACGAAGATACAGCTTGACAACTTTGCAGACGAGCTGGTGAGGGAGGCAGAGATCAGCGGCAGGGTTGGGAGTGAGACAACCGCAAGGCAGAGAAACTTGGAGGAAAAAACAGGGATACATCCAGCCGTAAGCTGGTCAAGAACCGGAAAAATCCAGTTGAATGAAGAGGTGACGGTAACACTGACGTTACAGAAAGACCTTGGACTTTTTGGAAAGTTAAGGTCGTTCCCGGTAACCATAAGGGCGAGGGCATCGGGAAAGAGTGAGGTGTATTGGAAATGAGAAAATGCTATCAGAGTTTCAAAAGACTTCTGACAGGGCAGGAGGGAAGCATGGCTCCGGCTGCTGTGGCGGCAGCGATAGCCATGCTTTTTATCATCCTTGGTGTTTCAGAATACATGCGCCTTGTCATCACGGCAGCCGGCATAAAAGATGCCATGGAATCTGCCGTGGTTTCCGTGGTAAATGACAATTACAATGAAGTTTATCATGGTGTCAGGGAAGGATATGCCGCAGGATATGAACCGGACGATACGGGGTTTACGGCATCCGTAGACCATGGGGATATCTATGGCAGGATGTGTTTTCTGCTTGGACTGGAAGAGGATGGGAACAGTTATGTCCGCTATAACAACAGCGGCGAACTGGAGTACAGGCTCAAAAATCTTTCCGTGGACATCCACAACACGGCACTGGCATCACCGGGAGGAACTTATTATGCGGATGCAGAGGTCACGATGGAAGTGCCTGTGCGTTTCGCAGGAAAAATCTTATCGAATATGTCGGTCAGACTGAAGGTAAGGGCAACCTACCGGGAGAAATTTTAGTAACATGTTACAGATATCGTAAGACTTATTACATTTCCATAGACTTTCCAGACGTTCTATGGTAGCGTGTGAACTACGAAAATCAATCAATCGAAAAAACATAAGGAGGGAATGCCATGAAAGATAAGACGAAAAAGTGGCTGGCAATCGCAGGACTTCTCGCAGTATGTGCAGTGCTTGTGTTTGGAATCAGCAGGGTGCTCTACCATGAGCCGGACAGGGAGGCACAGACCGTGGAGAGAGAATCGGAGGAGACAGAACTTTTTGTGGAGACAGAAACACCGGAACCTGTGCAGGCAGAAAGCACAGAAGCAGAGACGGAAGAGCCGCTTGTGATCGAGACGGAGACAGGGACTTCCGTAAATGACAGGGAGCAGGAAATTCAGGAAACCCCGAAGAAAACAGAAGAGGAAAAACCGAGTGAGCCGCCTGCACTGTCGGAGGGAACAGCCACGGACCAGCCGGATACACCACCGTCCTATGAGGAGGAAAAACAGGAGGAACCGGCTCCGGCAGAGAACCAGACGCCAAAGACAGGTGATACCAAAGACGGCATGGTATATGTGGAAGGCTTCGGATGGATTACCGATGAAGGGGAAGGCTCAGGCACCTACGCAGATGACATGTATGAAAATGGCAATAAGATCGGAATCATGGATTAAATAAACAGAACGTAAAGGAAAGGCACAGCAGAAAATGTTGTGCTTTTTTTGTGGGCAGATACGGGCAGTGTGCCATATCTGCCCGCTGTGTTTAAAGGAGAAATGCATGAAATATATCAAACAGAAAATCCTGCTGTTTGTGCTTTTGCTTGCCATGGCAATGCCGGTATCGGTTTATGCAGCCGGGGAAGGGAACATCGACAATGGCGGTGGAGGTATGGGAGCAGGAACGGGAACTAATTTTTGGAGCAGCCACGATGAGGGTGTGCGCGTAACGGTAATCAGAGCCAGTGATGGTGCAGTTGCATCAGCATCCATTGACCTTACCAACAAGCATCCGACTGATATCCGGGTGCATTTTGGAAAAGTAAGCAAGACTTCCTACAGGAATGGCGCAGGACTTTCTGCAAGGATGGGGGGCTATACATTTTATAATCCTGCACAGTCCCTGCCACAGATCATCAGCACTTCACGAGGTGGGGCAAACCTTGCAGCCATCAAACAGTACTTTACGGACGAGCAGGTGATCAGAGCCATTGCGGGATATGTTGGAATGGATTTCCAGACGCTGACAAACGGAGAGTACAAACTGTTATTAGAGCCAATCGCATATGTGACTTTTGAGGGAGTCCGAACTGCGTTTACCGCCACGGAAGCGGCAAAATACAACCAGTTAAGGGGCGGCCTGTTGCGAAAGAAAATGCCATCCCTGTCCCATAAAAACCTGCCGCTTGCCATGTTCCTAGAAATATCGGATTTAGGGTATCCGGCGTGGAGCGGTTCTAAGACAGAGAAAGCAAATGATGAGGATATCATCCGTGCATTAGGACTTGGCATCGTGCGGTTTAATGAGGTAATCACACCGGAAGTCATTGAAGCGGACTATGAATACCGTGTGGATACGGATGTGATAACGGCGGTCACGGTCAGTGGAGGACAGAGCGATCCAGACAACTCTGTCACCGTGACATTTTCTATCCTGGGAAGAAACTACAAGGTTGAAAATGTGTATTACCCGGAGGATGGACAGCAGCTTGTGTGGGTAAAATGGCATACCCCGTCCACAGAACAGCATATCACGATTAGCGTGACCGCCAGCGGAGGCAGTGCATCCGTGAGCCGGGGAACCATCACGGCGAACATTGTGGATCTGGATGACAATCCACCGCCAAATCCTGTTGCAGATGACAGAAATGACAGCTACCGGAAAGAAAATGCAGTGATGCCTGTAAATCCAGAAAAGACACAGGCGGCATGGAGTGTCTGGAAAGCCAAGTGGAAGGAAAAATGGGTATGGCACAGTGACTGGAACTGGGAGTCAGAGGACCATTCGGCAAGCTGTGAGGCAGGATGCACACAGAGCCATGGATACTGGCAGGATGATGGCGAGTATGTAGATGAAGGCTGGTGGGAATTTGAAGAGAAACATTATTCGGCATCCCTGACGGCGGATATGCATCTGGTCACCGATGAAAAGGCACCGACAACAAATGGCATGGTTACAAAAAGCGGATACGGTGTGAATGTCTCCCTGAGTGCAAGGGCATCAAGCAGCCAGACATCTGCAACAACGGCACCGCAGACGGCAGTCAGTTATTTCCCGGAATTTTATTACGAAACCTACTGGCGGCTTTTAGAGAGAACCCGAAATGGATACAGTGCGGTCTTTGAATTTAAGAATAATGAGTATTCCACTTATTACCGGAGGACACATTTCACACCGGTCTGGATGCCGGATGGGGAGTACCGGGTATACACTTATCTGCTTGACTGCTGGACACCGGATGGAATGCTTTCCATGAACCTGTCAGACGCTGTGCAGATATCGGGAAGCCTGTGGGATGACTGGCATATCGCACCACAGAATGTGGGGTAGGAAATGGGATATGAGAGAATCCAAAAGCCGGAAGGACTGCTGTACCATTACACCAGAAAAGAAAATCTGGAATCCATCTTAAGGGATGGAAGGATACGGAAATTTTGTGACCGGGAAACATGGTTCACGAAATCCCTTGCAGATACGCTGCGGCTTATGTCACTCACGGTGATGCAGGAGGGAGCAGCTTATTATGATGCGAGCGGCAGGCTGCAGCGTTACCCGGCATTTGTACCGGAGGATTATGTAGTTTTAGAACTTACCCCGCGCTACCAGAGCGGGGAATGGGTGATCTGGAATCAGGAACTTCCACCCAATGCCCCGGAGTCCGTAAGGGAGCTTGCGGAAGAGTTCAGCCACTTAAAACTCGGATACCGTGGAGATTTAAAGTTCTGGGAGAATCCTGTCATTTATGAGATGACAGACCTTTTGGAAGAACCGGACCAGACCAGTGAAATGAAAATGCAGTAAAAAAACAGAAAAAAGGAAAGGAAGATCAGATGAAGAAAAAGAAATGGATGATGATGGCAGTGATGGTGCTTGCACTTACGATGATGTTTGGAACTACAGTATATGCGTCAGGGAAAGGGGATGTGGCAGGCGCAATCGAGGGTACATGGCAGGATGCCTCCGCACAGATCAAGACAGTAGTCAATAAGGTGGTGTTTCCGGCAATCGACCTGATACTTGCCGTATTCTTCTTTGCAAAGCTGGGTACGGCATACTTCGATTACCGAAAACACGGACAGTTTGAATGGGCGGCACCCGCAATCCTGTTTGCGTGTCTGGTATTCACGCTGACGGCACCGACCTATATCTGGAAAATCCTTGGCATATAGGGGATGGTGAGAAAGAAGGTGTCAGATGTTTATATTTGATTTTGTTGCGGAAACCGTACTAGACCAGATCATCGACTGGCTGTATGGGAAGATCATTGGATTTCTCAATGATTTTTTTGCAATGATGAACAATATGGGAGTGGAATTGTTTGACCTGCCGTGGGTGAATGCAATTACCACTTTTTTTGGATGGCTTGGCTGGGCATTGTTTGTGGTAGGGCTGGTGGTCGGAGCTTTTGAATGTGCCATAGAGTATCAGGGAGGAAGGGGCAGTATCAAGGATACTGCCTTAAACTATGTCAAGGGATTTATGGCGGTCAGCCTGTTTTCCATTCTTCCGGTCAACTTATACTCCTTAAGTGTGTCGCTGCAGAGTTCCTTCGGATCGGCATTATCCGGCATTACAGATGCGGAAAGCATCGGGATGACTGCACAGCAGGTGCTTATGTCAGCCGCCATGCCGGGAGTGGGGAATCCGATCCTGCAGATATTCTGTGCTGTGATGATGGGGTATGCCGTGATAAAAGTGTTTTTCGGAAACCTGAAAAGAGGAGGCATTCTGCTCATACAGATCGCAGTTGGAAGCCTTTATATGTTTTCTGTTCCAAGAGGATATATTGACGGTTTTACCCAGTGGTGCAAGCAGGTCATTGGAATCTGTCTCACCGCTTTCCTGCAGTCCACCATGCTCACGGCAGGACTCATGATCTTCAAGGACCATCCTCTGCTTGGTCTGGGTGTCATGCTTTCCTCCACGGAGGTGCCGAGGATTGCCGGACAGTTCGGACTGGACACCAGCACAAAGGCAAACCTGATGAGCGGAGTTTATGCAGCGCAGACAGCCATCAACATTTCAAAAACGGTTGTCAAAGCAGTGGCAGCATAAGGCGGTGAAAGGATGGAGAAAAAGCTGGGGAGTCTGTTCGATGGGATCGGGGGATTTCCATTGGCAGCAAAAAGAAATGGCATACGGCCTGTGTGGGCGAGTGAGATAGAAAAGTTTCCCATGGCAGTTACCATGCACCGGTTCCCGGAGATGAAACACATGGGAGACATTACAAAACTGCATGGGGAAAACCTCCCGGTTGTGGATGTGATAGCCGGGGGTTCGCCATGTCAGGACTTATCCATTGCCGGGAGACGCGCAGGACTTGCGGGGATGCGTTCCGGTCTCTTTTTAGAGCAGGTACGCATCATAAAAGAAATGCGCAGGCAGGAGGAAAGGAGGAAAAACAGCAGTGGAAGGAGAGCAGATGTCCCTGTTCGACCTCGGTATATGGTCTGGGAAAATGTGCCGGGAGCCTTCTCAAGCGGAGAACCAAAAGGAGCAGATTTTAAGAGAGTCCTCGAAGAAGTCTGTGGTATATCGGAGGAGTCCGTATCTTTACCTGGACCGCCGGATGGGGCATGGACTCCTGCCGGGATTATTCTGGGACAGGAATTCTCTGTTGCTTGGAGGGTACTGGACGCTCAATTTTGGGGAGTCCCCCAGAGACGCCGAAGAATCTTCCTTATCGCAGATTTTGGAGGCCACAGTGCCGGAGAGATATTATTTGAGTCCGAAAGCGTGTGGAGGCATTATCAGGAGAGCAGGGAACAGAGGAAAAAAGCTGCCGCCGATCTTGGAGGCGGCACTTTTGATGCAGGCACAGGAGCCGACATAGTGTGTCTGATGGATCAGGGAGGACAGCGGATGGATGTGTACCGGAACCTTATCGGTACACTTCTGGCACACAGTTCAAGCACACCGCCCATTATCATGGCGAGCAGTCAGGCAAATGCAGAAATCGGGATCGGATACTGTCCGACCATTACAGCAGCGGCAGGGATGGCAGGCAATAACCAGCCGATCCTGTTTGACAATCACGGACCGGACACCCGCTACAGCGGACCGGTGAAAGTGGCACAGACCATTACTTCTGCACTGGGGACGGGAGGCAACAATACGCCGCTTGCTGTCCATGGAGAACCCTACTGCATCGCCGGAAATGTCATCAACCGTCAGGATAAAAACGGGGGAAACGGCTGCGGCTATCAGCAGGGAGTCAGTTATACGCTGACAACAGAGGACAGGCACTGTGTGGCATACACGGATGACCTGCAGAGAAAAAAGCGTGTGAGGAAACTCATACCGCTTGAGTGTGAAAGACTTATGGGATTCCCGGACCACTGGACGGACATTCCGGGAGCAAGTGACAGTGTCCGGTACCGGGCATTGGGAAACAGCGTGGCAGTGCCGTGTGTGGAATATATCCTCTGTGGCATTGCTTATTTTTTAGAAAGACAGGAGGGAGAACGGGATGTACATATACCCGGATAATCTGAAATCGAAAGCGAGCATGTGGCTGTGGGAGCTAAAAGACCTTGCAGTGACAGGAATCATCGTACTGATATCCGTGTTTGCATTTGCCTATGCAAAACTGTGGTTCCCGATGGTGATAGCAGGTGTATACGCATTTTTAACGATACAGGTGGAGGATACCACCATCTTAAAATTTATCCGCTATGCATGTGCGTATTTTTTGGTGGAACAGCAGCATTATGAATGGAGGTATACCGCAAATGAAACGGAAGAATGAACAGTCCACAAGGGAGCTGATGGGGACAAAAGAACTGTCGGATTACAGCATCCGCACCTACCGGAAGGACGAGCTGGTCTATTTTCTGATCCAGCCGAGCAACCTGTCCGTGTTGTCGGAGGAGAGCCTTTCCGCAAGAATCTATGGGCTCATGACGGTCTTAAAAGGCATCACGGAAATTGAGATGATGTGTTTAAATTCCCGTGAAAACTTTGAGGACAATAAAAGATATTTAAAGAACCGCGCGGAGGAAGAAACCAACCCGACTGTGCGGAAACTGCTGGAACTGGATGCAGGACACCTTGACCGGATGCAGGTGCAGATGGCAACGGCGAGGGAGTTTTTACTGATTATCCGGCTGAGAAACCAGAAGGAGAATGAGGTGTTCGCTTACTTAAACCGTATCGAAAAAATGCTGGTGGAACAGGGATTTACATCCAAAAGAGCGGATGAGGAGGACATGAAGAGGATACTGGCTGTTTACTTTGAACAGAATGTCACAACGGAAAAATTTGAAGAATTTGATGGGGAGAGGTGGATCATTTTAAATGAATAACAACAGAAAGAAAAAAACACAGACACAGACACCGGGGGAAGAGAGGCTTAAGAGTTTCCTTGATATGATCGCACCGTCCGTCATCCAGTTTTACACGGATCATTATATCTGCGGGAATACGTTCCGCAGTGTCTGGGCACTCAGGGAATATCCGACTGCAACGGATGAGCAGGCAATCCTGCGCCATCTTGGGGAAAAGGATGGCGTGACACTGCGTATCTATACCAGACAGGTCACACCGGCAGAGGAGAAAAAAATCATCAGCAATGCGGCAAACAAGAACCGCATGAAACAGGGAAATACAGAAAATTTACAGGAGACAGTCACGGCAGCGAGCAACCTGCAGGATGTGACCAACATCATTGCGACCATGCACCGCAACAGGGAGCCGTTACTTCATACGGCTGTGTATCTGGAGTTATCCGCAGCGGACATGGATAAGTTAAAGCTGCTGCAGACCGAAGTGTTGACAGAACTCATCCGTTCCAAACTGAACGTGGATAAGCTGCTGCTGCGCCAGAAACAGGGGTTCCTATGTGTGCATCCGGCTGGCAGGAATGTCTTTCTGGAACAGTTTGAACGTGCGCTTCCGGCTTCGAGTGTGGCGAACCTGTTCCCGTTCAACTACTCCGGCAAGACCGATAAGAACGGATTTTATATCGGGAGGGATAAATTTGGAAGCAATGTCATTGTAGATTTCAACCAGAGAGCGGATGACAAGACCAATGCCAATATCCTCATCCTTGGAAACTCCGGGCAGGGAAAATCCTACCTGTTAAAACTGATACAGACCATCCTGCGGGAGTCCGGGATGAAAGTTATCTGCCTGGACCCGGAGCATGAATATGTGGATTTGACCGGAAATCTGGGAGGCTGTTTTGTGGACCTGATGAGCGGGGAGTATATCATCAATGTGTTAGAACCCAAAACATGGGATGAAAACGGCAGCCCGGAAGATACAGAGGCACCCTATGCGTTCCGCTGTTCCTCAAAATTAAGCCAGCATATCTCCTTCTTAAAAGACTTTTTCCGAAGCTATAAGAATTTTACGGACAGCCAGCTTGACACGATAGAAATCATGTTGGCGAAACTTTATGAGAAGTGGAACATAAGGGACGATACGGACTTTGGCAGGCTTACGCCAAAGGATTACCCGGTCCTGTCTGACCTTTACGATCTGATGGAGGAGGAATACAAGCATTACGATGCGAAGAAGAAACAACTGTATACCGCAGAGCTTCTGCAGGAAATCTGTCTTGGACTTCACTCCATGTGTAAGGGAGCGGAGTCCAAATTTTTTAACGGACATACGAATATCACGGACAGCAGCTTCCTGACGTTCGGTGTCAAGGGACTGCTTCAGGCGAGCAAAAATGTGAAGGATGCCATGCTGTTTAATGTGCTTTCCTACATGTCTAATGAACTTCTGACCAACGGGCATACGGCAGCCTGCATCGATGAGTTTTATCTGTTCCTTACCAACCTGACCGCCGTGGAATATATCCGCAACTTTATGAAACGTGTGCGTAAAAAGGACAGTGCCGTCATCCTTGCCAGCCAGAATCTGGAGGACTTCAATATCGATGGAATCCGGGAGTACACGAAACCGCTGTTTTCCATCCCAACCCATGTATTCCTGTTCAATGCGGGAAACATCGATTCCAGATTTTATATCGACACCCTGCAGCTTGAGCAGAGCGAATACACCCTGATCCGCTATCCGCAGAGGGGCGTGTGCCTTTATAAATGCGGCAATGAACGATACAACCTCATGGTACATGCACCGGAGTACAAGGAGAAACTGTTCGGAAGTGCCGGAGGACGGTAAGACAGGGATGAAGGAAGGAGGGATGCCAGACTATGGACATGAGGGAGCAGAAATTCGGCATTGAGATCGAGATGACAGGCATTACCAGACAGCGTGCTGCGGAGGTCATGGCAGCCTATTTTTCCTCTGCGGCCAGCTATGACGGCGGAAGCTATGAAGTGTACAGTGTCAGGGATGCGGCAGGCCGCAGATGGAAAGTCATGTATGATTCCAGCATTGAGGCGCAGAAAAAGGGCGGCGGTTATGCGGGGAGTGAGTACAAGGTAGAATTTGTTTCCCCCATCTGTGAATATGCGGATATCCCTGTCATACAGGAACTCATCCGGCAGCTCCGGCATGCAGGTGCAGTGGCAGGAAAGAATACAGGCATCCATGTGCATATCAACGCGGCACCCCATGATGCAAGGACACTGCGGAACATCACCAACATCATGTACAGCAAGGAAGATTTGATCTATAAGGCACTTCAGGTAGATGTAGAGAGGGAGCATCGTTACTGCCAGAAGGTGGAAGAGGACTTTTTGCAGGAACTGAACCGGAAGAAACCAAAGAGTCTGGAGGAAGTGAGCAGGATCTGGTACAAGGGGGTTGATGGAAGGCACAGGCATTACCATGAAAGCCGTTACCACTGTCTGAACCTGCACAGCGTGTTCCAGAAAGGTACGATTGAGTTCCGGCTGTTTAACTCCACCACCCATGCAGGAAAAATAAAGGCATATATCCAGCTCTGCCTTGCCATTTCTGCGCAGGCATTGAACCAGAAATGTGCCAGCCGGATCAAGACTGCCAGCACCAACGAAAAATATACATTCCGTACCTGGCTGTTAAGGCTGGGAATGATCGGGGATGAATTTAAGACGGCGCGGAAGTTTCTTCTGGAAAATCTGGAGGGCGGCATTGCATGGAAGGACCCGGAACAGGCTGTGAGACAGAAGGAAAGACTGCGTGCGATGAAAGAAAAGAAAGAACTGGAAATCGGACATGCACAGCAGGCAGACAGCATGGAAGAAGAGGTGCCGGAGGATGCACAGGGAATGAACATGACCATGTAAAAACAAAACGCAGAGAAAGGAAACAAGAATATGAACATGACAGGAAGAAGATATATTGCATACGGCTCGAACTTAAACCGGGCGCAGATGGCACTGCGCTGCCCCGATGCAAAGGTGGTAGGAACCGGGGAAATCAAGGACTATGAGCTGTTGTTCCGTGGAAACAGGAACGGGGCGGTGGCCACGGTGGAGCCGAAAAAAGGGGAGAGTGTACCGGTGTTAATCTGGGAGATTAGTCCGAGAGATGAGTTTAACCTGGACCGTTATGAGGGATATCCGAGACTGTATGGAAAAGAAATGCTGGAAGTGGAGCTGGATGGAAAACGGGAGAAAATGATGGCATATACCATGACGGAGGGGTATGCCATGGGAGTCCCTTCGGAACATTACCTTGCTACCATCCGCACCGGATATCAGGAGGCAGGATTTGATGAGGATGTTCTGATGGCAGGTGTTGAAAAGAGCAGGGAACGAATGAAACAGGAGATGGAAGCAGAGAGAATGGAGGAAGCACCATGGAGCCAGCAACTGCCGCTCTGATCGCAAGGGCAGCCATAGCAGCCGGAACCAATAAAAAAGTGTGGACAGGGATTGCCTCCGTACTGGCAGCCTTGTGTCTTCCGGTCATCCTTGCCGTCATGTGCTACATTAGCATTGCCTCCGGTGGAACAGAGCATAACCGGGCGGCAGTGCATCTGGCATTCGATGGAGGGGAAGCACCGGATGGAATGCCTGCGGATTATCAGGCTTATGTCCGCCAGATGCAGGAAAGTTTTGCGGAGCTGGATGCCATATTAGATGACATTGATGGCATGACAGAAGGGGAAGTGTGCGACAGGTATCTGGTCAAATCCGTTTTTTATTCTCTGTATTTCGGCGCAGACCGGGTACGGCTTGAGACGGATGATTATAAAAAATTCGCAGACTGTTTTGTGGATTATGAGGAACGGACACAAAACATAGAGCAGGAGGACGGGACCGTCACGCTGGAAAAATATACCGTGGCAGTTGCCATTGGGGATAAGACAAAAATCTTCCAAAAACTTGCATCCGACTATGGAGTTACCGCAACTTATGAACAACAGTCCAATGCAGTCAATGTGTGGTATGTGGCAAAGTATGACACGGCAGCCCCGACAGAGGGGGATGAATTTTCCGACTGGGGCGGCTGGAACGGGGCAGGGGCTATCCCTGTGTATGATCTGCCGGCCAACGGGAATGGGAGTGATATCGTACAGCTTGCATTATCAAGACTGGGGCATCCGTACTCGCAGGCACTCCGCGGAACCGGGAATTATGTCGACTGCAGTTACCTGACGCTGTGGTGTTACAGACAGATAGGAATCTCCCTGCCGGGAACGGCGGCAGAGCAGGGAAGATATATGGTGGAGCATAACCTGACGGTTGCAAAGGAATCACTGCAGCCGGGGGACCTTGTGTTCTGGAGCCACAAACCAAACGGAAGATACATGAACATCACGCATGTGGGCATCTATGCCGGAGACGGCATGGTCGTGGATGCGTCCTATTCCAAAGGGAAGGTGGTGTACCGTCCCCTGTTTGATAACGATAAGCAGGTACTGTATGGCAGGCCGCAGTAAATTTTTTGATGCCGCAGGCATCTGTTTTCCGCCAGAAAATGGAAATGAAGGAGGAGCGATATGGCAGAAAAAGAAATAAAAATCACATTTGCCGGGGAGAAACTGGAGGCATTAAGTTTCTTTCTGGCAGAGCAGGGAGGAAAAACCGTGGAGGAGCTGTTGAAGAGCCATCTCGATAAATCTTATGAGAAAAATGTTCCTGCACAGGTCAGAAAATTTGTGGAGAGCAGAATGGAAACTCCACAGGAGACAGCAAATCAGGAGGAGGAATCCCAGAGAACGGGAGGCACAAGACAGCAGAGAGCATCCGGCAGACGGAGCAGGGAGACACAGAATCAGGAAGAGCAGCCGGGAGAGCCGGTGCCGGAAACTGTGGAAGAGACAGCAGAAAATACGATGAGCATGGGAATGTGAGGCGGATCAGTGAACGGATATGAAGAGAAAATAAAAGACCGTCTGTTTCTGGAAGTGTGCAATGCGGCAGGCAGAGAGGAATGGGACGGACTGGCGCATCAGCAGAAGGAAAACCTCATGCTGGTATGCCGTCTCAGCGGGTATGACGAAAAGTTTCAGAGGGACTGCGGACTTGTCACCAGAGAGCAGATGGAGCATTGGGGGATAGAAGAAGAGGTGCTTTTTCAGGATGCATGGGCAAATATGTTTGCAAAACGTCCGCCGCTCCTTATGGATTTTGAGGATGCCTACGGGCATCACTATGACCAGAATATCCTTTCGATGGAGAAAAAACCGGAGAGAATCTGGAGGACGGATGCCGACTTTTATGTCCTTACCAACAACATGGATCATGGGGCGGTGTACATGATGGACGAGGCAACGCTGCAGAAATCAGCAGAAAAGCTGGATGGAAATCTGATCGTCCTTCCGGCATCCATCCACGATGTGTATCTTATGGTGGAGCGGGAAGGCCTGGACATGGAACGGCTGAGGAATGGGGTATATGGAGCAAACAGGGCGTTCCCGGATGCAGACTATCTGTCCGATGAGATTTACCGATATGACAGGGATACGCACAGGCTGTCTGTCATACCGGGGAGCGTGCAGGAAGAGCAGGCAGGAATGGTGCTGTATCAATAGTGTGTTTTTCTGAAAATAATTTCAACTGAGAGTTTAAATTTGGAGGTAAAGTGATGAAACAGGCAGTCGTTACAATCAAATATGATGAGGAAAAGTTAAATGCTGTGAAACAGTATATGGGAAAAAAGGACGCAGATTTTGATGCGGAACTGAAGGAAGTCCTTGGAAAAATGTATGAGAAATATGTGCCGCAGGCGGTCCGTGAATACATTGAAAGCAGAGGGGATGTGCCGCCTGCAATCAAAAAGGCAAACCGCCAGCAGGGAAAAAACAGTGCGGCATCCGGCAGTGCTGCGGAGAATGAGTAGGGAACGGAGGAAGCATGGACAAGATAAAGATTCTGAAAGTAGAGCCGGGGAAACCTCCCTGTGTGAAGGAGATTGCGAATGACTTTAAGGCAAGTCAGGAAGAGGTGGAGGGAGACATTGAGTGCGTTGGTTTTGGAGATGGATGTGTGGCAGTAATCAACGCTGAAGGAAAACTAAATGGAATGCAGCCGAACCGCAGGAATGGTGATGACATCATCTGCGGTCCATTTTTTATCTGTGGGGATAGCCCGGACGGTGATTTCATTTCCCTGACGGAGCAGCAGATCGAGAAATATACCAGACGATTTGGAGAGATTGAGCAGTTTACAGGGCAGGAACCGGAACTGGAGCCACATATGACCATCCTCGCTTTTTAAGAAAGTGACAGGACAATGGAAAGGAAACGGCACAGACACCGCCGTGTGAGCCTGCGTGTGGCAACGTGTGCCGTTATTCTGCAAAACTGGATAAAGTGACCGATTAAACTATATTCTGCCCTGTATGAGCCGATTTGGAGAAAATAACAGAAAACCCGGAGTGCGGAGGCATCCAAGACTCCGAAAATGGGGATGAAACGGGGCTGTAAAACAGGGTCGAAAATAGTGCAGGTTAAAGGGGTTATGCCGCTTATCTGCGGCAAAACCCGTCAAACACCCACCGGCAGAGCCGTTGGGAGATATGTGGTATGGCATAACTTTTTCGTAAATTTTGAAATTGTTATGCTTAATTTTATTGTTTTCACGAATTGAAAGGCTTTGTGGAAATTTTAGTTTATGCCTTTCACCAAAATGCTTGCAGGCAGAAGAAAAAAAGAAAGGAAAAGTAGTCCCAGCGGACGTGTCCGTTTGGTAAGAGTGCGCACCACTACCGATACGGGACTATCAAAGTATTAGAATTATTTGCAGGAACACGAAGCATCGGGAAAGCCTTTGAGAGCAGAGGGCATGAAGTATTCAGTGTGGAGTGGTCTAAGGATTTTGAGAACATTGATTTGTATGAAGACATCAGCAAAGTGACAGCGGAAGATATCTTAAGGTTGTTCGGCCAGCCGGATGTGATCTGGGCAAGTCCTGACTGTACCACCTTCAGCATTGCAGCCATCAGTCACCACCGCAGAAAGAATCCGGATACCGGAAGTCTGGAGCCGGTCAGTACCTATGCAAAATTTTGTGATATTGTAGACCAGCATGTGTTAAAACTCATTGAAGAGTTACAGCCAAGGTATTATTTTATTGAAAATCCCAGAGGCGGTATGCGGAAGATGGAATGGATGAAAGGGATGCCAAGATACACGGTCACTTACTGCCAGTATGGTGACAACCGGATGAAACCGACTGATATTTGGACAAATCATCCGGTGCCTAGATTTTTACCGATGTGTCACAATGGAGATTCGTGTCATGTGGCAGCACCAAGAGGCAGCAAGACCGGGACACAGGGATTAAAAGGTGCAAGAGAAAGAAGTGTGATACCGCAGAAACTGTGTGAGCATATCGTAGACATCTGCGAGGAGTAGTAAAGGAGGATGAGAGTGGCAAGTGAAGAGAAGGGAAAAGTGAGAAAAGGATTTTATATCGAGGAGGGGGTGCTGGAGCAGATAGATAGTCTGCTCCAGCAGGTTAATGTAAAATCCAGAAATGAATTTTTGAATCAGGCATTGAAATTTTATATCGGTTATCTGACATCGGAAAAGATTGAAAACTATATGCTTTCCACAATCTCCTCCGTAATGCACGCAACCGTAAAGGATAGTGAGAACCGCATGGCGCGTGCCATGTATAAGCTGGCAGTGGAAACATCTAAGCTGTCCCATGTGATTGCATACAGTCATGGAGTGGATGAAGCGGCACTGCAAAAGCTACAGGCGAAGTGTGCGGATGAAGTAAAACGAATTAATGGGGCTGTACGGTTTGAGGATGCCTATGAATATCAGCATGATTGATGTAAGGGAAAGAAGCCAATGACAAGTTTTTTCTTGAATGGTATAATAAACAAAAAGATTTATAGTTAAAGTGATAACAGAGATAATCTTGAATTATACGGAGGGAGAAATGGTTATTAGAAAAGAATTTAGTGGTATGTTACAGAGTTTTGAACTTGAGGAAGTAGAAGAACGCGTTGGGGTATTATTTGAAAATTGCTTGAATCATATTAATAATGGAAGGGAAGAACACATTTCAATAAAAGTGCAGATTGGATTTGGGAAGGATGATAGAATTGCTGCTTTTGCGGATAAAACTAGGGGTGGTGAATATATAATTGAAGTTAATATGTCATCGTATTTTATTATATATAGCTTTTGTCATTGCATAGTATTGCAAGAAATCTATCCTATTATTTCTTATAATGATAGCGAGGACAAAAGAGGGTTTTATGCTGAATTATTGACTGCAATTATGCTAGATATACTGTTGTATCACGAGATTGGTCATATTGTGAATGGTCATATTGACTATATAAAAGATAGAGAAAAGGAATCAAATATTATTAATGATTTGCCATATGCATTTAGTTATGTTGGGAAAAAGGCAAGACCTTTTATATCTCCAGAAGAATGGCAAGCACTTGAATGGAATGCGGATGATTTTTCGGCTTCTCGTATTGTTGAGAAATATTTAAGCAGTGATACAATCGAAAAATTGAGATTGCAAGGACCGCAACAAGCGGTGGCTATTATTGTTAGTTCATATACTGCATTATATACTTTGATGGAAATGGGTGTTAGATGTGAAAATGCTGAAGAATATAAAAGTTTTGAACACTTACCAAAAAGAATAAGGCTGGAAAAGTCTCTTGCAAGTGTTTATGATTATTTTAATAGTTTTAAATCGTATAGGATTGGCAAGGAAAGCAAAGAGTACTTAGAATACTATAAAAAGATATTTGAAAGATGGACTGGGTTGTTCTTGAAAAATTACTTTTTAGATTATGACTTTATTCAAATTGATGAAAATAATAATCTGGAAGAACTCGATGATGAACATAGAGAATATTACAAGAGGGTAGAAAATTACTATTTAATGAATTTACCGTTAATTCTAGATAAATATGCTAAAATTGTGATTTGCGATCCTGCATCAATGGTTAAGGGAGCTTTACTGAATATGATTCAGAAATTGCACGAGGATATTGATATTAACGATATGGAAATCGGAATTATTAAGGATGGGCAGATTATTGATATTCAGTGACAGTGTCAAGCATAGATTTGTAGAAGATATGAACTTTCAATTGTGCATCTACTCTTATAATTAAATAAAATAAGTCAAGAAGACCATTGCAGAAAATGTAGTGGTCTTTTTTCAGGAGGAGAAATAAATGCCCAAACTAATCCTACGCTGTAACTACCTGAAAAACGCTCCTCCATCTCACCTACAAAATTTCGTGCAGTACATCGGTACCCGTGAAGGGGTAGAAAAGGTATCCGACACCACGGCACTGCTTCCGGCAACCGCCAAGCAGAAAGAACTGATACAGGACATTCTGAACCGTATCGAAGATGCAGACCGGATGCATGAATATTACGATTACATCCAGAAGCCTACAAGGGAGAATGCCTCGGAATTTATTACACAGGCATTGGAAAACAATCTGGATATCATTGCAAAGAAAAAGAACTACATAGATTACCTTGCAAACAGACCAAGAGTGGAACGAATCGGCACGCATGGTCTGTTTTCTTATGCAGGAGAGTCGGTGGTGCTTTCCAAAGTGGCAGAGGAAGTGGCAAGCCATGAGGGAGTTATCTGGACCAATGTCATCAGTCTGCGAAGGGAAGATGCAGAGAGACTCGGCTATGACAGTGCAGCTCAGTGGCAGGAGCTGTTGCGGAGCCGGGTGCAGACCTTTGCGGAGAATTATAAGATCGACAGCACCAACCTGAAATGGTATGCGGCATTTCACGATGAGTCCCATCACCCACATGTACATCTGGTTATTTATTCGCAAAATCCGCATGAAGGCTATCTGACCAGACAGGGAATTGAAACCATGCGGTCTGTGCTGGCGCATGATATTTTCCGTCAGGACTTTATGAGTATTTATGAAAGAAAGACCAAGCAGAGGAATTTGTTAAAAGAACAGGCAGAGGAAACTCTGCAAAGACTCATTCGGCAGATGCAGACCGGGGTGTGCCACAATGAAAAGATTATGGAGCAGATGCTCCTGCTGGCAAAGCGGCTGCAGAATACCGGTGGGAAGAAAGTATACGGTTATCTGAAAGCGGATGTGAAAAAGATTGTAAACGGCATCGTAGATACGCTGGCAGAAGAAACTATGGTGGCTGAGTGTTACCGTAAGTGGCAGGAATGCCAGAACGAGGTGTATCGGACTTACAAAGATACCCTACCGGAATATCCGCCCCTGTCCGGACAGAAAGAATTTAAGAGCATCAAAAATATGGTCATTTCCGAAGCAGTCAAGTTAGGGAATGGCTCTTTTTATTTTGACGATGCCAGATACGAACAGAGTGAAAATCATACCGGGGTGGATGCTGCACAGCAGACAGGAGGGGAAGCAGTCCCTGACATTGCGGAAATGCAGGAAATGATGGAGCAGGAAATTGGGGAACAGGAACCCTCGGAGCAGGAAGTCACAGCTCCGGCAGCTTCCGATACCGGTCAGACATCAGCCGCAGCCCAGATTTATTACGCCGACTGGACGGATACCTACAAGGAGGCCAGAGGCTATCTCTACGGAACCGAGGAAGAAGAGCCGGACATGGAAGCCGCCTATGAGATTATGCTGGAGGAGGCAGAGAACGGGAACGCACTCGCCATGTACGATGTGGCAAAAATGTATAAGCAGGGCATCCATGTAGAGCCGGGCGAAACAGCAGCAGCGGAGTGGTATCAGAAATCCTTTCAGGCATTCTGCTATGCAGAACGGACCGCAGTAAAACCAAAGCATCATGCCTATCTGGAATATCGCATTGGAAAGATGCACCAGTATGGACTTGGCACAGAAGAAGACTTCGGGAAAGCGGCAGAGTGGTTTCAAAGGGCATCAGATAAGAACCACAAATATGCCCAATATTCTCTCGCCATGCTCTACCGGCAGGGAAAAGGTGTGACGCAGGATGACAGGGAAGCACACCGCTTGTTCCAGCGTTCCCATAAACAAGGCAATGCTTATGCATCCTATGAGCTGGCAAAGATGTATGAACAGGGAATCGGAATATCGGTCAATCCGGAACTGGCAACGGACTGTTACCGGGTAGCATTCTTAGGATTTCTAGGCATGGCGAAAAAGGGAAAGGATGATACCCTGCTGTACCGCATCGGTGCCATGTATCTGCATGGAAAAGGAACGGAACCGGAGGAAGCAAAGGCAGTACAGTATTTTGAAAAGTCAGCAGAGTATGGAAATGTTCATGCAAAGTACCAGCTTGCCAGAATTTATCTCAAACGGGAAAAAGAAAAACTGGAAGCAGGACAACCGGCGGAGGAAGAAAAAGTCAGACAGGCAATCACATGGCTGACGGAATTTGCAGATCAGGGAAATGACTTTGCAGCTTATGCCCTGGGAAGCCTGTACCTGGAAGGTGTGCTGACAGAACGGGATATCAGTAAAGCAATTCTCTATCTGACACAGGCGGCAGACCAGAACCATGTGTATGCACAATTCCGTCTGGGAAAATTGTATCTGACGGAAGAATGTCAGGACATCACAAAAGCCATCCATTATCTGAAGCTGGCAGCAAATCAGTGCAACAGCTTTGCCGCATACCGTCTCGGCAGGCTGTATCTTTTGGGAGAGCAGGTACAGAAGGATGTGGAACAGGCAGTCCGCTATCTGTTACAGTCCGCCGATGCAGGCAATTCCTATGCACAGTATGCCATTGGAAAGCTGTACCTCATAGGGAAAGAGATACCGCAGGATAAGGAAAAAGCAGAAATCTATCTGACAATGGCAGCAGAACAGGGCAACGAATATGCAGCTTATTTACTGGAACACTGGCAGGAGGCTGTAAGTTCGGATGTGTTTCTGATGACAACCAGACTGCTCCGCCATTTGGGAAATGTGTTCGCAGATGAGAGTGAGCGCAGGAGAAGCGGCAGCGGAGCAACGGTGGATAGAAAGCTCCGCCGGAAAATCCGGGAGAAGAAAATCGCACAGGGACATGCGGAAGATGACCATGCACAGGTACAGACCATGTAGCAGAAAGCAGAACCTGAAAGGGAAATATCACACAGCACAAAGCTGCATCATCAAAGGAGGGAAGAATTATCGGAGATTTTGTGTATTTTACAGAGGAACAGAAGGAACGAGCAAATGCCGTACCGATTGCAGACATCTTAAGCAGGGAGCATGAAGAAGTGGAACGGTCCGGCAACGAGTGTCGGTGGAAGCGGCACAGAAGCGTGACCTTTCGTGGAAACAGGTGGTACCGTCACAGTGAGCAGGTGGGGAGTCATGCCATTGACTTTATGCAGGAGTTTTTCGGAATGAATTTTCCGGAAGCTGTCACCTATCTGTTAAACGGAGAAACAGGACAGGTCATACAGGGAAAAAAACATATCACACCGGAGCAGGGAAAAGTGACAGGGCAAAGAAATGTGGCAGAACAGAAAAAAGTAAAAGAACAGAGAAAGCAGCCAGAGCCGAATCTGGAAGCCCCTAAGCAATTAGTAATCCCGGAGAAAAATGACACCATGAAGCGTGTCTATGCTTATCTCATGCAGAAACGCTACATTGACAGGGATATTCTGTCCTTCTTTGCCAAGAGAGGAACGCTCTACGAATCCAAAGAGCATCACAATGCCGTGTTTGTGGGGGTAGATAAAAACGGAGAACCGAAGCATATCCACAAGAAGGGGACTTATTCCGAAGGCGGGAGCTTCCGCATCAATGAGGAAGGCTCTGATCCCTGCTATGGATTTGGCTATGCCGGCACAGGGAACCGCCTATATGTGTTTGAGGCGCCGATTGACTTCCTGTCATTTCTGACACTCTATCCGAAGGACTGGCAGAAACACAGTTACATTGTTCTGAACGGAGTAGCAGAACACGCCATGCTGCAGATGCTGTGTGATTATCCGCAGATTGATACCGTCAGCTTCTGTCTCGACTACGATCCGGCAGGCATAGAGAATTCCTATCGTCTGGCTGAAATTGCAAAGGAACGATATCCGAAGATAAAGCTGGAGAGACTGATGTCTGTAAACAAGGACTGGAACGAAGACTTGAAAGCAAAAAATGGAGAGAAACCTATCCCCGGCAGGGAACATCCGAAAATCGTAGAATGCTGGGCATGGTGTGGGCAGCTAAAGCAGGTGGCAGAAAACATAGACATGAAATATGCCACAGACGAATACTTAAAACGCTATCACTATGGCATGTATCAGGCATTAAAGCAGGGAACGGATGTGAAATATCTGGAAGAAGCCTTTGACGGGGACGGAATGCTGTTGTCCGGCATTGCTGTGAGAATCATGGAAAAGTATGGAAGGGAGATGGCATACGAAGCAACCGCAGGAAAGATACTGGATAACTTGTGTAACCGGTACCGTCCGCATAAGGACAAAGGAAATCTGAAAACAAGAATCACTTCCCTGCAAAAAGCCTTTGAGGAAGTCATGGAGTGTTATCCGAAGAATGAAAATGCAAGCAGGGAAGACAAAGAAATATTGGTAAAGAAGTGTATGAGCCTGACGATGGAGTGCATCAGGGCTCATATTTTTGTGGCCGAAAAAATGCAGAGCCAGAGAATGGAAGGGGGCATGGAACAAAAATGCAGCCAGTAATCATGTTATTAATGTCCGGAATTTTTATGTTTGCTGTCATCGGGGGGATATCCCTGCTGGCACATTATTATACCTTAAACGGAATCAAGTCAAAGACGGTGGGTGACGGTCAGCATGGAACGGCACGGTTTGCCACCAGAGAAGAAATAAGGGATACCTACGAGCAGATACCTTACGAACCGGAACTGTGGAGAAAGGGAGAACACCTACCAACGGCACAGGGCATTATCCTCGGAAGTGTGGAGCAGCATGGGAAGCTCTATGCTCTGGTGGATACGGATGATGTACACTGTCTGATGATTGGGGCGGCAGGCATCGGCAAAACCGCCAACTTCCTCTATCCCAACTTAGAATACGCCTGTGCCTGTGGCATGAGTTTCCTTACCACAGATACGAAGGGCGATTTATACCGTAACTATGGCGGTATCGCCAAGAAATACTATGGTTATGAGGTGGCAGTCATTGATCTACGAAATCCAACCCGCAGTGACGGTGACAATATGCTCCATCTGGTCAATAAATATATGGATGAGTATCTGATGGACAGCCGGAACTTGAGTGCCAAAGCAAAAGCAGAAAAGTATGCCAAGATTACAGCCAAGACCATCATATCTTCCGGCGGGGGAGGGGATGCGGCAAGCTACGGCCAGAATGCTTTTTTCTATGATGCGGCGGAGGGAATCCTGACGGCAGTGATACTGTTAATCGCAGAATACTGCCCTCCGGAAAAAAGACATATCGTCAGCGTGTTTAAACTGATACAGGATTTAATGGCTCCCTCCAAAGTAAAAGGCAGAAATCAGTTTCAATTACTTATGGCGAAGCTACCCGATGACCATAAGGCGAAATGGTTTGCAGGGGCGGCATTAAATACGGCAGAGCAGTCCATGCAGTCGGTACTTTCTACTGCACTGTCAAGACTGAATACCTTTCTGGATTCAGAACTGGAACAGATACTCTGTTTTGATACTGCCATCGATGCGGAGCAGTTCTGTAAAAAGAAGACGGCAATCTTCCTTGTCATGCCGGAAGAGGACAATACCAAATACTTTATTATCTCTCTGATTTTGCAGCAGCTTTACAGGGAGTGTCTGGTGGTGGCAGATGAGAATGGCGGAAAACTGGAGAACCGCATTGTATTTTATTGGGATGAGGTAGGTACGATTCCAAAGATTGAAAGTGCCGAGATGATGTTCTCCGCATCACGCTCCAGACGAATCAGCATCGTTCCCATGATACAGTCCTTTGCACAGCTTCAGAAGAATTATGGAAAAGAGGGCATGGAAATCATCGTGGATAACTGTCAGGACACTATCTTCGGCGGCTTTGCACCGAACTCAGAGTCCGCAGAGGTGCTGTCCAAGAGCCTGGGCAACAAGACAGTCATGTCCGGCTCCATAAGCAGGGGAAAGAACGATCCCAGCCAGTCCCTCCAGATGATACAACGACCATTGATGACACCGGATGAATTAAAATCATTGCCGAAAGGGAACTTTATTGTGTCAAAAACCGGGGCACATCCCATGCGGACCAGACTGAAGCTGTTCCTGAAATGGGGCATCACCTTTGAAGAACCCTATGAGGTAGCGGAGAAATCGGCTAGACAGGTAGCCTATGAGGACAAACAGGAACTGGAAGAGGAAATCATCCGCAGAAAGGTGTGCTGTATGGAAGAAGAGGATGAAGACGATGCAGAACCAGAAACAGAACAGACCTCATCCGGCAGAGCAGGAGGCATGCAGCAGGCACAGATAAATGAAACCATATCCAAGATGCGGCAGGTGTTGCGAACCGGAGATTAAACCAAAGAAAAGTCCAGCCAGAGAGGAGGGGATGTGTGTCAGAACGAAGAAAAATCTATGAAGCAGAGCTGCCCCACCGGGCGGTAGCTGTTTATTTGTATTTGCAGGATCGTGCCAATGAGGAAGGAACCTGTTACCCAGCAATCGGTACCATTGCCAGAGAACTGAGTCTGTCCGTCAGCACGGTTAAGCGTGCCATCAGTGACCTCGAAAAGAATGGATTTTTGAGAAAGAAACAAAGGTGGCGTGAAAATGGAGGCAGGAGCAGTCTGCTCTATAAAATCTTAAAATAAGCACCAAGGGGATACTGCGTAGACACTGTGAACTATGGTATGGTTCACGGTGGGCTATGCAGGGAAGGTAACACTTTAATTCTATTAAAACAGAGAAAATAAAGGGAAAATAAAGAGAATTTGCTATGGCTTTCATCTGTGCTTGATAGTATAATATTTTTATTATAGATTTTGCACATTGCTTTTTCATGTGATTTGAATTTTGTGTTGAGGTTATATGAAATGGTAATATTAAAAAGCAAATACATAAATTATGAAGAAATGGTACGGGGAAATAAATCAAAGAGGAGTGGAGAGAGGGGACTCTGTAAGAAATAAGATTATTGTTTAGAAAGGACGGGGATTGAAAAACCTGTCCTTTTTGATACGATAGAAACTATCAGAAACAGGGAGAATGTAAAATGGATAAATATAAACAACTAATAGTAATTTTTTCAGATGTCCTTAAAAAGTCAAAAGATTATCATATTGCATATATACATGGCGTAGGTTATGCATCTGTTATAGGAGTATATCAAAAAGGAAATAAGATGAATAGTTCGATGCAGATTGATGTGATTTTTGGTTCGCCACAAGAGATGGCAGACAACTTACTACAGAACTGGAGATGGCAGTGGTATTATCGAAATAGGAAGTATATGCAAGGTAAGGATTATGCAGATATTCGTGAGATTGATTGTGATATACCTGAGTCATTAAGAGAAAATTATAACAAACGTATTCAGGAACTGCAAAATAAGGTGTATAATGTTTTGTGTGCTAATGGCGATTAATTCTTTTTATAGAGTATCCGTCCGATAAGCGCAGTAATACCTATGAAAAGGAAGATGACGGCTTGAAGAAACATATATTTTGCATTTCCTATAATTGAAAAGATAATTGCAGTTAAAAGGCTAAAAAGTATTGTAAGATATGTTTTTCTGATAAAAATATGGTTGTCATGGGAATCGACTTCTCTATTGGGATGGTCAACGGGACCTATGACCAAAATTAGGATGGCAAAAAATATATACAAGATTAGCGAAACTATTATTGGAACAGCAATATATTTCACTGCTAGCAAAGTGGAAATTAGTACAATGATTGAAGCTAAGAAGCAAGAAAAATAGGTCTTTAAATGCAGACCACCACTAAAGGAACGCAGCGGAATGAATAACAAAAAGAAAAAGAGACACTCTGGGAGCATATGCAGTAATAATGCAATAACGATACTACAGATAGTGCTGACAGAAATTTCTAAAAAGCATTGAAATCCATACTGGTAGATATCATACGAATCCTGTTTGATAATTTCTTTTTTTAATATGTAATCAGTTAGCCTACACGATAAGTATTCCATGTTAGAAGTCTCCTCCATCAAAACCATATTATAAATTGAGCAATTGTAAAAATTTAGGGAAAGGTGAAAATAAGAATGTATAAGTCATTTTTCCCCGTCAGAGCCATACATTACCACTGATACCCGGAACTCGTTCCCTGTTTCTTCAGCAGTCATCTCGCCGTGATAACAGGATACTGCCTGTTCTACGGATGACAACCCGATGCCGTGATCCAGCGTGTCCTTCTTTGTGGTAAGATATCTGCCGGAACTGTCTTTTCTATGTGTTGCATGATAACTGTTGCGTATACATATCTGAAGCATTTCCTTTACATAGGATATATCCAGATTTATGTACCTCTGCCCTTCCGGTACTCCCCGGCATGCCTCCAGAGCATTGTCCAGCAGATTCCCCAAAACAACTGCAAGATGTCCGCTTTGGAATGGCAGGGATACAGGAATGAATACGTTAGCTTCAAACATAATCCCTTCTTTTTCGGCAAGGTCATGTTTATAGTTGACCAGCGAATCCACCACAATGTTACCGCTGCGGGACACTTCCGAAACTTTGTTGCTGATTCCATTATTCAGCATCCCCTGTATAAGCATCTCAGCTTCCTTCTTTTCTCCAGTCTGCACTGCACCCAGAAGGCAGGAAAGATAATTCTTCATGTCATGGCGGAGACGCCTTATTTCAAGGTAAAGGCTTTCCCGTTCCTCTGCCTGCCGGCTGCACAGTTCAAGCTGCTGCACGTAGAGACGGTTCTGTTCCCTGACCACCGCATCCCGGCTCATCCAGTCATATATCTCAAAAACCACGTAATTGACAAGGAGAAGCATGAGACTGGCAAAAACGGAAAATTTGGAGAATTCATCATATACGGCTGCAATGATAAATATGTTGTGCATGATATATATGCTGCTTGCCGGAACCAGCAGAATGACAAGAAAATACCTGAGGGAAATCTCAGGACTGTTTTTAGATTTCATATAGTGGCTGATCAGGACGGAAAGCAAAAGCATGCAGAGCTTGGAGATGACATTGCCGGCATCTGAAAGGGTAGCGTTTTTCGCTCCGGCTACCGTCAGTACCATTGCACACAGAACCTCCACCAGCATCCATACAGAGCAGATCAGTATGGCAAACATACACCTCATCTTTATGCTTTTTCTGGCAGTAACAGTACTAATCAGAAACACCAGAATGATATTTCCTGTAAGCAGCATTAATGGTGATACCCGAAAGACCTTATTTGTAAAAATCAGAAAAATGTAATACCCCATCCAAACAATAACACTTTTATAACTGCGTTTTCCCGGTCCCAGAAAAGCTGTCATACATTTTTGCATAATCAGAAGATGCAGAAAAAGGAAAAACAAATCAGACACTGTCATCAGAAGCTGTCTCATTCCACAACCGCCTTTCCTCCTGCAATCTCGCAGAGTTGCCGGCGGACTTCCTTCTGTCGATCCTCGCTGATTTTTAACTCCATCTCCCTGTCCCCGATATATACGGTCACATTAAAAAAATTCATCTTTTTTATGTAATCATAATTCACAAGAAAAGACTGATGGATACGCAGAAAATAACGCCTGCTGTCAGCAAGCTCCTTTTCCACACCATTCAGCTTTCCGTAAAAGTATTCTGAATGACCGCTGCTGAGAACGATATATACAACACGGTTGCGGCTTTCAAAATACACTACATTTTTCAGCGGAACTTTTCTAATTTCCTTGTTAAATGTGAACTGGTAGAAAACTTCCGTTTCTCCAATCCGCTGGCATGCTTCCTTATAATAGCGACAGAACAGTTCCTTCTCCAGCGGTTTTGAAAGGAAACGAAATGGCTCCACCTCAAACAGCTCCTTTAAATAGCTGTCATATCCGGAAATATAAATAAACAGCACACTACGGTCAGTCTCCCTGATGAGGCGTGCCGCTGATATGCCGTCAACGAGTTCCATTTCAATGTCTAAAAAAATAAGACTGTAGCGTTCTCCTGCCCGGATATGTTCCACAAGGGTTTTACCGTCAGCAAACACTTCGGTCTCCACACGGATGCCAATTTCCTGGCTCTCTGTTATAACCAGTGTTTCAAGGTTCCCTGCAAATTTTAAATCATCATCACATATGGCTATCTTCAGCATCTTTCCCCACATCCTCTGTATAAAATTCCCTTTCTTCCAACTGTGCCTGTTCCAGTCTCTCCAAAAGACAATTTAATGTTTTCTTATTTATTTCTGAAAGATTATTGTAGCGAAGCACAATATCGTAACATTTCTCCAATTCCTGATTCATCCGAAGCTGTCCGTTAAGATCGCGTTTGATATCTGAAATACCGAGGATATAGTCTGTTGTAACATTAAAGTAATAAGACATGTTTATGAGCAGGTCAGTAGAAATAGCAAAGGTGGATTTTTCCATCTTGCTTACTGTCTGCTGTGTGGTATTAATTATGGCACCAAGTGCTTCCTGCGACATACTGTGTTTTTTTCGTAACTCACGGATACGGTTTTCTATCATAACTGTAACTTCCTTTCTAATTATTATTTTACATAATTATTGACAGTAAAGTTACAATTATACAGTGTAACTGCTTTACCTCTTTGTGCGTAAATTACTTTATATCCAAGATATATACATTAATAAAAATCTGATGAGCAAAGTTTTTGAAGGTTTAAAGAGGGGGTATTAAAATGGGGGGAGTCCTTTACGACTTCCATTTAAATAGATTGGCAAATCCTCAAAAAAATTCTTCTTGAAAGTCAGTATTTGGAATATTATAGACGTGCTTTGATGTAATTTCATATCAGGACTAATAAAATATATATGAAATCAGGAAAAGTTACATATAAACACGGAAAAATTACGTGGTGAAGGTAAGAATGTCGAATTGTGTTAAAATCTGTCTTATTAAATAACCCGACGAAGAATTAAAGTTGGTTTGGAATGTATACTAAATTAGGAAAAGAATATTTGCCTATTAGAGATAATTGGTAAATATCAAATTAAATCAAAAGAAAGGAACAGTAAATTGGAGGCATTAACATATTTTGAAAATGTATATAAGGATTCTTGTTCGCAAAGATTTGGAGTTGTTTTTGATACTGAAAATAACAGTTATTTCTATGATAGAGGCACCAATAAAGTTATATTGTGCAATAAATGGGAACAGAAATTTATTGAAGAAATTTTAGAAGGAAAAAATCCTCAGGATGTGGAAAAAGAAGCATTGGCTAAAGGAATTAGCAGAGAGCAATTAGAGGCTTTTTATTGTGAAATAGAACAAGAAAATTTATTTCAGGCACCGCGATATTCTCAAATAAGTACTTTAACTATTGATGAACTAAAAGAAGGAACTAATGGCTTATCACAATTAATTTTGGAGTTGACTGAAAAATGTAATTTGAGATGTAAATATTGCATATATAACGAAAGTTATGAACAGTTCAGAAATTTTGATTACAAGAATATGTCATGGGACATTGCGAAGAAAAGTATTAATTATGCAAAAGAACATTCCGGTGATGAAGTTTCGATTACTTTTTATGGGGGTGAGCCATTACTAAATTATGACATATTAAAACAAAGTATAGAGTATAGTTACGAAGTTATGCCTAGTAAGAAATTGAGTTTTTCATTTACAACAAATTTGACATTAATGACAGTAGAAAAAGCAAAATTTTTCGCATCATTGGAAAATATATATATTCTATGTAGCATTGATGGACCTAAAAATATTCAGAATAAATTTCGAGTAGGAGTTGATGGTCGTGGAAGCTTCGATGAGGCAATTAGGGGATTGCGACTTTTGGTAGAAGAATTTGGGGAAAGAACGCAGGAATGTATCGCAATTAATGCAGTAGTCTGTCCACCATTTTGTAGGCAAAAATATGAAGAAATAATGAATTTCTTTGATGGATTGGATTGGATGCCGAAAGGATGTCAAATCAATTATGTTTATGTAAGCAGTGGAACCTTGAATCTGTCAGATGAAGAAAAGCAAGAAATTGAAGAAGAGGGCAAAAAAAATAAATATGAATTGATTCAGGATTGGCAATTCTCATACAAAGACAATGAAGAAAAACAAGAAATGTTTAATCAGTATATCAGAACAAATTTGAGGAAGATACATGAGCGCTTAATCACTTCTAAGCCAGTAGAAGTCTTACCTTGCAATGGATGTTGTATTCCTGGTAGACGAAGATTGTATGTCACGGCAAAAGGTGAATTTCAGGTTTGCGAAAAGATGGGTAAGTCTATTTCATTAGGGAATGTAGATGATGGAATTGATTTTATAAATGTATACGAGAAGTACTTTAAAGAGTATGAAAATGAATCATTACCCGATTGTGTAGAATGTTGGGCATCTGCATTATGCGGTTTGTGCTATGTGATGGCGTGCGATGATAAAGGGATAAATATTGAAAAGAAAAGAACGTCATGTGCAGGACAAAAGTTGGCAACATTGGATAATTTGAAAAAATATCATTTATTATTAGAGGAACAGCCAGAAAGATTACATAGTATATTTGTAGATAAAAAATGAATCAAATATAAGAAATTTATATTTGAAATAAAAAGACAAGGAGGGAAAGCCATGAAAGTAGTAAATCCCGTAGGAAAGAAAGTAGTTGATTTCAATTCTGAAGTCAATTACAATGATCTGCTTCGTGCAGGATGTATTTGCTCCGATACAACTAATATTGCTAATAAGGAAGCAAAATACGACGGTGAGGTATGTAACTGCTACTGTGCTGGAGATGATAAAAATCGTCAGGCAAATGATACAAGAGCATACATCCACTAACTAACAGAAACTGTCATAGATTCAATCTATGACAGTTTCTAATTGCACTAAAAATATGCATGAACTTATATAAAAAAATATTAAGATTAAAAAAATTTAGCGATTAATAGAGAATTCATATATAAAATATAATGGAAATTGAGGGAAATGCGATTGAAAGATAAAAAAATGAAAAACGCACCCCATACTTTAGTGGGGTTTATGAGGATTATTGGGAAAACATATAAATTATTATGGAATAGTTCAAAAAAAATAATGATTGCTTCAGTGCTTATTACTATTATAGGCGGAATAATGATTCCTTTGAATAGTATTATTTGGGGGAGATTTATTGATGCTGTAACGGGAGTACTAAAAGGTAAAGATAAAATAGAAGCATTTAAGTGGTTAGGATTATCTGTATGTGTACCTTTGTTAATTCAAGTAATAGGTAGTATGAAAAATTATTTGTCTTATATGGAAGCCGGATATATGAATCGTTACATAACAGAAATTATTATAAATAAAATTAAAAGAGTAAGAGCATCTGCTTTTGATGACAATAATTTCTACAATTATGTACAAAAAATAAATAATGAGTCTGTAACGAGATCTTTAGGGATTATGCGGACATCATTGAAGTGTATTGAAAGCATAGTGTTTATTATTAGTACAATAGCAATTTTTGTACAATTTGATTTGGGAATAGTAATTTTTTGTGTATTATCATGTATTCCAGTGCTATATATAAACATCAATATAGTAAAAAAGCAATATAATGTGTATAACAATAGATTTGAAAAATTAAGATATATTCTTAGTTTAAAAGAAATTTTTACAAAATATGAATGTGTAAAAGAATTAAAGGTGTATAGGTTGCATGAATTTATTGGAGGAAAAATTCTAAAAGAAAATGACATTTTTTTAAAGGAAGACAAAAAAATCAGAAAGAAATTCACTGTTGAAAATATTGTAGCAGATGCAATAAAAAGTACCCTTTCAGGAGTTTTAAAAATACTAATACTATATAAAACAATACTTAATGGGTTATTAATTGGACAGTTTGTTACATTTGTTCAATTGATTGAACAACTACAAACTAATATTTCAATATTATTTAATGTAGTACAATCTTTTTTTGAAGATGGGTTGTATATCGAAGATTTATATAGATTTTTAAATAATAAAAGTATTGAAGAATCTATCGTAACAGGTCAAGCGATGAATAAAATTGAAACTATAGAATTTAAAAGTGTTAGTTTTAAATATCCGGGAATAGATAAGTGGATATTAAAGGATTTAAATATTTGCTTATGTCAGGGGGAATCATACGCTATAGTGGGAATTAATGGAGCAGGAAAAACAACTTTCATTAAATTGATTTTGGGTTTATATGAACCTACAAAAGGGGAAATTTTAGTTAATGGAATTAATTTAAAAGAAATAGATAAAAATTGTTATTTTTCAATGTTTGCAACTGTATTTCAAGATTTTGTTAAATACCCGTTTACAGTATATGAAAATATAGGTATCGGTAATATAAACGATATAGATAAGCAAAATAATATCGAAGAAGCTGCTAAATTATCGGATATTGATTCAATTATTCAAAAGTTACCCTATAAATATGGTACCCAATTGCAAAGAGAATGGAAAGAAGCTGTTGACTTATCACATGGACAATGGCAGCGAATTGCACTAAGTAGAGCTTTTTTTAATAAATTAGCGCAAGTCGTTATTTTAGACGAACCCTCATCGGCACTTGATCCGGAAGCAGAATTTGTAATATTAAAAAAAATGGAGAAGATTGCGGAGAGCAAAATGCAAATAATAATATCTCATAGATTATCTAATATAAAAAAAGCTAGTTGCATCATTGTACTGAAAGATGGAAAAATAATAGATAAGGATAATCACCAAAAGTTGTATGAAAGGAATAAGGAATATAGAAAAATGTATGAAATGCAGGCGATGGGATATAACGATTAAAAATGAACTGATTTAAGTAATTTGCAATGGCTGTTTGCGTTTTTATATAATTAGATGATTACGGTATCAAAAGCCATTCCGCACGTCATGCTTGTTCGTAAGTGAAAAAATGATTTTGTGACACACCCTGGTATGAAAAAGTGGGGGGAGCACCGATTACATGAATTCAGAATATTGGGATAAGTTGTGGGACTACTTTGTGGTCAAAACAATCCGCAATCACCTTCGACGGATTTATTATAAAATCTACGCTAAAATGATATAAAAAGTTTGACATATGTGGAGGAAAGAGAGCGTATGAATATTAAATATGTAAATAATCGGAAAAAAAATGCACAAATTAGATTATGCATACAAGCTGGTTCTTTAGCTGATGGGGAGGGTAAGGAAGGAACAGCACATTTGTTAGAACATGTAAATCTGTTATTTGATAAATTTGGTAAATATGGAACTGACTCAAAATTTAGAGCGTATGGATATACTAATTTTTTCAATACAACATATGTTTTTGAAACACCTGATGAACTTATCCATATTTATCGAGTTTTGGAAATTATTAATCGAATTTTAAATGGTTGGTTTATAGAACATTATGAGGTAGATGTTGCGAAGCAGGATATAGATAAAGAAATTTCTAAGTTAGAAGAAAATCCGATAGTTAAGCAAATTATAAGAGGAACAAATTTTGAAAAAAAGGATCCAAGAAATAAAAGTATAAACATCTATAATATTTCATTAGATGATATTCGTGAGTATAGTCAAAGACATTATATAAATGGAAATTATCTAATTCTTATTGAAAGCAAAATAGGCAGAAAAACAATAGAAGCGGGGGTAAATTTATTATTATCAGATATATCAAAAAATACAAGGAAAGAAAAGATATATTTAAACTGGAAAGAAAATTTTATGTTCTTAAAAAGTAAAACGGAATTTGTTGGATGTGTCTTGAAAATAGAAAATTTGTATCAGAAAGAAACGAGCACTTTAGAACTGTGTTGGCTTAAATGGGCATTAGAAAAATGCATAAAAGCGCTATATAAGAATACAGCGTCTCAATTTACGCTTACAGAGGTTCTGTTTTCTCCGTATGAAATTTTACTTTGGTTACAATGCAAAGAACTAAATTTTCATATCTTTGAAACAATTGCAAATTTACATACAAATTGGTTCAAAACAAATTGTTCAAATCAAATTTTTTTTGATGAGTTTCTATGTAAATATGACTACCAAAAGGAAAAAAGATGTGATAAGATTGAAATTGAGGAAAAAGAATACATATATAAGCGCAAACTCATTTTGGATGAGAATGTTAGAAAATATGAAATGGCAAAAAAATTAGATATTGAAAAATTGTCGGAAACGATTAAATTTTTAGTATCGATGTCAAATATATTGCCGCTGTATTGAGCAATATATATTTGGCTATAAAATGAGTTGCCGAAAAGGAGAAAGAAAATGTATCGCATTGTCTCGATTTTGCTTGATGTTGTAATTGCATCAACTTTTGTTATTCCGATAGAAGTTGCTTTGCAGGCGATTTTATTTCCAAAAAGAAATTTTAAACAGAGAATCTTAGTAATTATGTTTTCTTTATATTTAGTTGCTTTGTTTTCGGCAGTAGGGATACCAGATATTAGATCGATAACGGTTGATTATTCCTTTAATTTTATCCCCTTTGTTGATATATTTTCAGATACAGTTTCATATGTTAGAAATGAAATATTGAATATTTTGCTTTTTGTTCCGATGGGGATTTTGCTTCCAATGATTTGGGGAGAAGAAACATTTAATGTAAAGTCTATTGCCATGTTTTCTTTCGGTTTATCTTGCATTATAGAAAGTATGCAAATATTTACTTTTCGATTGACGGACATAGATGACTTAATAACTAATCTGATAGGGGCATTGCTGGGATATGGACTCTTAAAGTTATTGAAAAAAGGTATGTGGAAAAAATTCAAGTGTACAGAAGGGAAAATAAGCAATAAAGTAGAGATTACGATTTGGTTTTTAATTGCTTTTTGTATCATGTTTTTTATAAGCCCATATATTAGATAATATTTAATGAGTGCTCTTGGAGAGTATGTTTGAATATTAAAAGAGTATCTTATTAAAAAATATGTATCCTAACATCAGTATTTAAAAGATAACAGAAAAAAGATAATCAAAGTTCTTGCGAGTTTACCGTGAGAGGCAAACTTGATGTGTACTTATGAGGGTCTGGTGGGAACGCCAGACCTTTACTTTGTTTGCGCGCCATGGGCGCGCTCTAACGGGTGTAAGTCCCGAACACACCCAGATAGTGGGAAGTGTATAGCTGAACAGCAAGGGTGTTTATCGTGAGGTAAAATCTGAAGGAAGCTGTAAGTTATGCATAGTAAGTAATTATGGAAAGTTCGTAACCCTATATCCTGTAAATAAGCCGTTTTCCGATTGAACAACTTTGCATAAAACTTCATGATATTTATAGACCACGGTCAATAAATATCATGGAGGTAACTATGGAAGAACAAATAACATTGGATGATCTCATCCAACAGACTTACGACTGGCTTGTTGATGCAAAATATTCTAAAGGAACCCTTTATTCCTTTAAATGCATCATAAATCAGCTGAAATCTTATGCGGCTGAAAGAAACGAAATGTATTTCTCTGTAGATCTTGCGATGTCATTTCTGGAAGAACACTACCAATTTTCAAGTGACATCCAAAATAGGAAACCACATTTTCTGAGATTTATGGAGATGCTCTCTGACTTTAAGCTCAGCAATTCCGTTATGATTAAAGAACGAAAACGAGAGTATCAATTCCCGGAAGTTTTTCTGCCGGCAGTGGTGGGGTATAACCGGTATCGCAAGAGTATAAACATTAAAGAGGATAGTGTTTTGCGGACTCAGCTTTATCTGGAGAGATTTTTTGATTTTTTAGAAGGAAAAGGCTGCTGTTCTTTTGATAAAATCAACATTTCTGCGATTTATGACTTTATTGCAGTGTTGTCCTGTTTTTCAAAACCAACTGCGGCAGCAACACTCCGTGCGGTAAAACAGTTTTTAGAGTATTCATATAAAAATGGTTTTTGTGACAGGGAAATTTATAAGAAAATCCCCTGCATTCATTACAATAAAACAAGTAAGCTTCCTTCCGTTTATACAGCAGAAGAAGTCAAAAAAATCTTAGATGGAATTGATCTTGGCAATCCCGGCGGGAAGCGTGATTATGCAATCATCCTGTTGATTGCAAGACTTGGATTAAGAGCCAGTGATGTGGCTAATCTCCGCTTTGCTGATATCAACTGGGAAACCAACCGGATAAGCTTCTATCAGGTTAAAACAAAGAAACAAATCAAACTGCCGCTTTTAAAGGATGTCGGAGAATCCATTATTGAATATATGAAATATGGCCGTCCTCGATGTGAGTCAGAACACGTTTTCGTAAGACACAGAGCCCCTATACATGAATTCACGCCTTCTGCTGTTGGTTCCGCTGTATACAGACATCTTTTGAAAGCTGGAATCAGAACAGAGGGACGTCATCATGGCTCACATGCGTTGAGACATAGTCTGGCTGGAAGGCTTCTGGAAAACAGGATTCCACTTCCGGTTATTTCTGAAATCCTTGGCCATTCAAGCACTGAAACGACCATGACTTATCTCAGGGTTGATATTGATCAGCTTAGGAATTGCGCATTGGAGGTGGCTGCTTATGAAAACTGAGCATAAAGCGCCCAAAATGAGCGGCATATTTAAGGAACAGGCAGAAAATTTCATAACTTTCAAAAGAAACCTCGGATTCAAATATCAATCCGAAGAAAAAGTAATGTCACGTTTTTGTAGATTTAGCCAGGATTATGATCTGCCGGAAATCTGTATTACCAAAGAACTTGCAGAAGCCTGGATAGCTCCACGTACAGGAGAGGCATGCAAAAGTCGTGCACACAGACTTACCTGTGTAAAACAGTTTGGTGAATACCTGGATACTCTCGGTTATGAGGTATATTTTCTACCAGAACAACACGGTATGCGGAAAGCATCTTTTGTTCCGTATATCTTTACACATGAACAGATACAGGCATTGTTTGAAGCTGTTGACAACACAAAATTTACCGATGACAGAAGAAGTATTCAAAACAGCCTTCCGGTTATCTTCAGGATACTGTATGGATGTGGGTTACGGGTTTCCGAAGCCTTAAAACTACAGGTACAGGACGTAAATCTCACAGATGATATCCTGACTATAAAAGATGCCAAAATGGATCGGGATCGCCTGATTCCGATGTCAAAATCTCTTACAGATATCTGTCAAAAATATGCAGATAAAATATGGTGGGACAAAGATACGGATTATTTCTTTATGGCTCCTGACCATACCATGATCAGTCCTAATACAATCTATGGAAAGTTCCGTATTTATCTTAATAACATGGGAATTTCACATGGTGGAAAAGGACAGGGACCAAGACTGCATGATCTTCGGCATACTTTCGCAGTACATGTATTGCAGAAATGGGTAACCGATGGAAATGATCTTACTGCGATGTTGCCAATGCTTTCCACATATATGGGACATAAATCTGTTAATGCAACCTCCAGATATTTGCGGCTTACTGCCGAGGTCTATCCTGAACTTTTAAATACGATAGAGGAAAAATGTGCTTTTGTGATTCCGGAGGTGCATAATGAAAAAATATGATTTTGGCTTTTATCTTGCAAGATTTTTGACTACATATCTTCCTTCACAGAAGGGAATAAAGATAAACACACAGCTATCGTACAGAGATACCTTTTCTCTGTTGCTTACTTATTGCAAAGAACAGGAAAAGATACAGCCAGACAAGGTAAAAATTCAACAATTAGACAAAGAGCTCATAAACCGCTTCTTGACTTGGTTAGAAGAAAACCGTAGTTGCAAGCCAGCTACCCGCAATCAAAGACTGGCAGCCATTCATTCATTTTTTCGTTTTCTCATCATTGAATGTCCTGAAAAAATAGAACAGTGCCAGCAGATACTCAGCATACCCATGAAGAAAGTGGAACAGCCTTTGATAAAATATCTGTCTCTTGAAGGAACAAAAGCACTTGTGGCGCAACCAGATGTTATGTCTCTGGCAGGCCGTCGTGACAGTGTCATACTGACGCTTATGTATGATACCGGATGTCGTGTACAGGAACTTGTGGATTTAAAGGTTTGTGATATCACACTTGCGGATACTGTAACGGTGAAACTGACCGGAAAAGGTGATAAAAGCAGGATTGTACCTGTAATGGCACCTACAGGACAAGCTTATCAGGCAATATATAACTGAGAATCATCTGGATACTGCACTCTACCGCAGTCACCCTCTATTTGCCAATAGGTCAGGTAAGAAAATGACCCGTGCTGGGATTACCTACATCCTTCAAAAATATGCTGAACAGGCATATCTTTCCGGACATGAGGATGTTGATCCAAAACTGACTCCACACTGCCTGCGCCATTCAAAGGCAATGCATTTACTCCAGTCTGGAATAAACCTTATCTATATCCGTGATCTATTAGGACATGCTGATGTATCAACCACGGAAGTTTATGCAAGGGCAGACGAAAAAATGAAAAGAGAGGCTCTTGAAAATGCCTATGAAAGTCCCTCGGATGGGGAATTGCCATCATGGCAGGAAGATAATGACCTGCTTAACTGGCTCAAAAACTTTGGCAAGTAACTAACGTAATTATGCAAAGTAATTGGAGAAAGAAATGTCTGATATGTAAGGTTTTCTTTCTCCAACTTTCCATAATTACTTACTATGCATAACCCGAATTATGCGAAGCTTCGCATAACGTTGGCAAACCTCTGGTCCGACGGACAGAAATCACATATAAGGCTAGGCTGCGAGAGATAAGTCGGCAAAGAGCGACGAAGTCTAATAACTATCATATTTGTAGTAGCAGAGTTATCATGCAACACATAGAAAAGACAGTTCCGGCAGATATCTTACCACAAAGAAGGACACACTGTATCACGGCATCGGGCTGTCATCCGTAGAACAGGCAGTATCCTGTTATCACGGCGAGATGACTGCTGAAGGAACAGGGAACGAGTTCCGGGTATCAGTGGTAATGTACGGCTCTGACGGGGAAAAATGACGAGTTGTGTCGTATTTTCAACATACAATAATGTAGAATGCAAAAATATACTATACTTACACCTATCAGATCAAAGAGGGAGGTGTCATTTTATGACAAAGAAAGCAAGTAATGCAGTAGCAAAAGTTTTAGAGAAAGTTGCAAGTAAATCAGTAAAGATGGCGGTAGACAGCAGGTGTATGTATATTTATCATCAGCCGAAACAGCCTGCCGGGGTCAAAGAATTTCGCAATAAATAAGTCATTTATAAAGTGCGAAGTGAGAATGCAGTCATAGACATGGGAATGATTCATGGCTTGGCTGCATTTTTTATGTATAGCTGAAAAAAGATTCCTTGAATACACTTCCTGAAGCAGATAAGACATTACGAGGGGAGAAACAGTCTGTTGGTGGGAAGGAAGTTATGGATAAATTCTGCTTATTTTTCGGAAAAGGCAAAAAATAAAAGAATAGGCAGTACACAGACCGCTACTTGGCGTGCAGTTTTATCGGAAAGGGTAATGACTGCACGCTTATTTTTTACCCTTTCTGCTGTTAAAGACGTAGCAGAACTTCATAACAAGAGTCCACCAGATGTCCTTCATTTCAAGAAAAATCACGAAATGGAGGACATTTTTATGTCAGAATGGAGAAAAATCCGAATACAGGACTATTACAAAGAAGCTGTAGGAGAGGAAGAATATACCTATGTCACCCCGGAGGTTTATGAGATACTGGCGAACACTTTCAGAAAAGAAGCGCATGCAGAGCAGATGCGGGATTTGAGGAACAGAACCGCAGAAGGATATACGGAAGGCGATACGGAGGACTTACTAATGGAATCCCCGGAGTCATTGGAAGATATGGTCATCCGGCAGATGGAAATAGAAACCTTACAAAAAGCGATGCAGACACTTTCGGAAATCCAAAGAGAGCGCCTGCATCTTTATTTTTTTGAAGGGATGACTACGAGGGAGATTGCCGACAGACAGGGAACAAATCAGAATGCAGTGTGGAAATCCATACAGAGTGGTGTAGCAGTTTTGCGTCGTTTTTTCTAAGCGGAAATTATTTCCCAATGTGCTAAGTGTGTTATGTTTACAAATCATTTTATGGTACAAAATGGGGAGCCTCACAGATTGGAGGCTCCCCGTTTAATGCAGGAAAGAACCATAGTTCTGCCTGTCATCAATAATATAATCAATTTTTACACAGTTTTCTTCTTCCTTTATCTGGAAAACGAACCAGAGATGCGGCCAGAAATTCAGGACACGGTATCTGGCAGGAATATATTTCAGTCTGGCGCAGCCGATGAGCGGCTGGTTTTCCAGATAAGAGATTTTCTCATCATAGGAATCCAGCAGGCGCATGGCACATTCCAGTCCGTTGTCCGCATGACAGCGGTCAACATAGTCTTCAAGTACGGCGTTAGCCGCAGGGGAAACATCTACTTTATACATGGGCAGCTTTCTCCTTTAAACGGCTGCGTAAGTTTTCGCTGACGGTACGGGCAGGAATATCCGCAATACCGGCACGCCGCTGTTCCTCGACTTCAATCAGCTTTTCACGAAGTTCAAGCTGTTTTTCTCTCTGGTCATACGCTGTGATATCCATAACCACCAGATCGCCTTCCCCGTTTTTGGTCAGGAATACCGGCTCACCGGTCTGTTTGCAAAGATTGGCTATTTCTGAATAATTCTGCCGGATTGCAGCAGAAGGTTTAATCAATGTCTGCATGGTCAAAACTCCTTTCATAGTAAAATTCTGAATCAATTCTAATCTTATTATACAATGAATGGCAGAAAAAAATACAGCAGAAAAGAAAAAATAATTTTTTTTTAATTTTTAGGGTGGTCAAAACGCGTTTTTGTGTGAGTACCTTATGAGAGGAATTATTTTCGAACAGATGGTCTCTTTCGGGAACGCCTCTCATGGTACATTGACAAACGCCGGAGAGGAGCTTCCAGAAGGAAACTTAAACCGAGAGCAGTGGCATATCACGAGTGAGCTGCCAGCCATATCCAACAATCTGGATACATTAGCCATTCCAAGAGCCGTTACCGGGGCGCAGTGACAGTCCTGCGACTACAGGGCAGGAAAGGACTGACGGTTTTGTCTGTCAGAATCCGCTGCCCTGTATGCCGTGAAAAAGATCGCATCTAAGGATTCGAGCGGGAAAGCCGGGGAACAGCCCATCCGTGGCGGGTGGGTGCGAAGACGGGAATGAGCCTATAATGATACTCCTTGAGATAGCCAGCACGCAGTGGTGGAGGTGAGATGCCAGTGATGTCTGCCTGCCGATTGGCAGATGCCAGCAGACAGTTCAGATTGTTGCCTAAGGGTGTACCGGGACAGAGAGAACGCAGGAAATTCTTTTCATGCTCCTCTGTTTTTGCGGCACATCCGGCTCCGGGGAGTAGTGTCGAATAGGAGCAGTCATTTCATAATAAATGAGATGAAGGACAAAAGGAAGTAAGGCTTAATAACAGAATTCATGCGGTGGAGGTTATGGCTTCCACCGTATTCTTGTGGGATTAAGCACAGATGAATATGAAAAATGAAAGATGCCGCAAATGTGGCAGGGAAAGGACGGATATGGATATGAAGAAAGAAGATATGAAACAGGTAGAGAAGGTCTTGGATACGGAGCAGGTTGGCTATGCATTTCTCTATCCGAGTGGTAGTGGAGCAAGAAAAGAGTACATGATTTCCACAACGCCGGAGAATCTGGCAAACTTTTTAGGAAGCCATTTCATGGATGCAGAAAAGATGATTGTCACAGATATGTGCGACAGACTGATTCTGGATACCTTTGGCGGTTTTATCAATAACTGTCCGGATCAGAAGCTCTGCGGAGAGATTGTGGCGAAGTTGGCTCCCATTCAGATGGGCGAGGCAGAGGCCGGAGAAGTCATCATGGTAGACCGCGATGTGGCAGATGCTTTCTTTGCGGCAGAGGATGAGGCAGTAACAATGGCAGAATGTGCCATCATGTAGGAAAAGTGTTTGTAGCTGAGATTTTAAGATTAGTATTCGTGAAATGGAGGAATGGAAGATGCGGGTATTAGTTGGAATAGGGATTGCAGCAACCGTAGTTGTGATTGGAACACTGGTGCTTTTTGCAATGGCGGTAAATACAGCAGGAAGCTATCAGAGGGATTGAGGAAGGAGTATGGCGGTATGGGGAATATGCAGCAGGGAGCCAATGAGGTCATGTATAAGATTGCTTCACAACTGCTTTCAAAGATGCAGGAAAGCGGTCTGATAAGCGAGGAAGAAAGAGAAAAAATTAATGTTTTGAACATTGAAACCTTTTCTCCGGAACTTGCCAAAGTATATCTGTAATAATGCTAGATATATTTTGGTTAGTGTGGTAGTGTATGTAGCTGACAAGGGCAAAAACCCTTGAAAAATAAGGAAAGGAGAGACAGATATGGCAAAAAAGATAACGGTCATTCCGTCAGTTTCCGAGAGTCTACATACACAGATGAAACCGAGAATCCGGGTATGCGGATATGCCAGAGTGAGTACGGCCAGTATGGCACAGGCAGATTCCTATGCCGCACAGGTGGGGTATTACACGGAAAAGATACAGAGCAATCCCTTATGGGAATTTGCCGGGGTATATGCAGACGAAGGAATCACGGGAACCAAGGCGAAAGGCAGATACGTTTTTAATGAAATGATAGCTGCCTGTGAAGACGGCGATATCGACCTGATTCTGACCAAATCCATCACAAGGTTTGCAAGGAACACGGTGGATTGCATCCAGACCATACGAAAGCTGAAAGCCATCGGTGTGGGGATTACCTTTGAAAAAGAGAATATCAACACACTGGAAGAAAAGAGCGAGCTTCTGCTCACCATCATGGCATCCGTGGCGCAGGGAGAATCCGAAGATTTTTCAGGAAACAACCGCTGGGCGGTTATCAGCCGGTTTGAGAAAGGGACCTTTATTGTCGGCACACCGGCATACGGATACCGGAAGGATGAGGATGGGAACCTGATGATCGAAGAAAAAGAAGCGGAAGTGGTAAGGCTCATTTTTGAATCCTATCTAAACGGTACCGGAACATACCTCATCAGTAAAATGCTGAATGAGCAGAATATCCCGACCATACGTGAGAGCGAGCAGTGGCAGGACAGCGTGATTAAGGAAATCCTGAAGAATCCGGTGTATGAGGGAGATGCCCTGCGGCAGAGGACATACACAGAAAAGCAGTTCCCGTTTGTCCGAAGGGGAAATACTGGGCAGATGCCAATGTATCTGACAAGGGATGCCCATCCGGCGATTGTCACCCACGAAGAAGCGGAGGCGGTAAGAAGCATCATGGAGTACCGGAGCAGGACCCTTCATATGGGAGGAGAGAAGTGCCAAAACAGATACTTATTCAGCAGCAGAATCATCTGCGGGGAATGCGGAAGCCATTTCCGTAGACAGAAGATATACATCGGAAAGCCTTATGAAAAGATTATCTGGACCTGCCACCGTCATGTGGAGGATAAGGAGAGCTGCCAGATGAAGGCAATCCGGGAGGATATGCTGCAGCAGGCATTTATCACCATGTGGAACAAGCTGTACACCAATCAGGGGACGGTGTTAGAACCCCTGCTGAAAGCACTGACCGGGCTGGCAGCAAACCAGCCGGATACCGAAGAAATGGAACAACTGGATAGAGAAATAAATAGTTTGAGCGAGCAGAGCCGAATCCTGAATCAAGTCATGATGAAGGGATATATGGACTCTGCTCTTTTTATGGAAAAGAACAATCTGCTGGCACACCGGCTGACAGAATGCAGGAGAAAGAAAACGCTCCTTGCAAGAAAGCAGAAACGGACAAAGGAGATTGTAGGGACCGAGCAGCTCATAGGGCTTCTGAAAAAGGAAGGATACCAAAGGGAATTCAACGAGGAATTGTTTGACCTTACAGTTAAGGAGATTCTGATATCCCTAACCCACGAAATCACCTTCTGCCTGCATAACGGGCTGAGCCTGACGGAAGAGGAAGGAGGAGATGCGGATGCAGTGGCATACACCAATCGGGTATAAGGTCATAAACGGAAAAATCGAGGTTTATGAGGAACACAGAAAACTGGTGGAACAGATTTTCAGGGATTATGACAGCGGCATATCCGCATGGCAGATTGCGAAGAGTCTGAAGGGGCTGGGCGTGAAAAATGCAAATGGAAGAGTGGCATGGACCCATGCTTCCATAGGAAGAATCCTGGAGAATCATAACTATCTGGGAACGGAGTATTATCCACAGATTATAGAGAAGGAACTCTTTGACAGAGTCCAGAAAAGACGGGAGCAGGTAAGAATCGAAGGAAGCCGGGGAAAGCACAGACCGGAAAAGAGGGAACGGCTGTTATTTGGAGGGGTTTTAGTATGTGCGGAATGCGGTAGTGTTTACAGCCATATTCAGGCACACAACAAAAAGAAAAAGAACGAGATTCCGAAGTGGAAGTGCAAGAACTATGTGTATCAGAATAGAGTAACCTGCAAAGGCGGCTTTATCTCGGACAGGCAGGTGGAAGAGGTGTGCATTCATGCCATCAACAGCCTGATACAGAACCCGGAGTTGACGGAGAAGTACCAGGAAAAGCCGCAGCAGATCAGCCCAGCATACCGGAAACTCGATGCGAAGTTAGGGCAAATGAGAGAAACAGATGCAGATGCTGACACAGATACAGATACAGGGCAGCCCTGCACCATAGAAAGCGGTACAGAGGAACTGACTGCGCTGATTTTTGAACGGGCGGTGGAACGCTACAAAACACTTGAGGTAAGGGATGAGGACATCTGCTCAGAAGAGATGAAAGAGACACTTGCCGGAAGGGAAGAAATCACAGAATTTGACGAGGAACTGTACCGGAAGCTGATTAAACAGATTTTAGTGTACAAGGACAACTCGGTCAAAGTCATTTTTCACAATAACAACAGCATGAAAATCGGATATGGAGAGGATATCCGGGAAGGAGAAGAATATGCCGGCTACAGCAGTCCAAAAGAAAGTATCCATGATTCCGGCAAAACCCCAGTATGACAGAAGCATCAAGTTGTCAGAGAAGAAACTGCGGGTAGCTGCCTACTGCCGAGTCAGCACCGAACTGGAAGAACAGGAAAGCAGTTATGAGGCACAGGTAGAATACTACACCAGAAAGATACAGGAAACGGAGAACTGGAAACTGGCGGGCATCTATGCCGATGACGGAAAGAGTGCCACCAACACCAAGAAGCGTGACGATTTCAAGGCCATGATTAAAGATGCAGAAGGCGGTAAAATCGACATGATACTGACGAAATCTGTCAGCCGTTTCGCCAGAAACACCGTTGACTCCCTGCTGACCATCCGCAAGCTGAAGGAAAAGAATGTAGCGGTGGTCTTCGAAAAAGAGGGCGTCAACACACTGGACGGAACAGGGGAAATCCTGATTACCATTTTAAGCAGTCTGGCACAGGAGGAAAGCCGGAACATCAGCGAGAACACCAGATGGGGCGTGGTAAGGAAATTTGAAAAGGGAAAGGTCATTGTCAACCATAACAAATTCATGGGATACACCAAGAATGAAAACGGAGACCTGGTCATAGTCCCCAAAGAGGCAGAAATCGTCCGGCTGGTTTTCCGGCTTTATCTGGAGGGATACAGTGCGGGAAAGATAGCAAAATATCTGGAAGAACAGAAGATTAAAACGGCAACCGGACTGGAAAGATGGCATGATACGGTTGTGCTAAAGATGCTCCGGAATGAGAAATACATGGGAGATGCCCTGCTGCAGAAGACCTATACGGTGGATTTTATGACCAAGAAAAAGGTCATGAATAAAGGAATCGTGCCGCAGTATTATGTGGAGGATGACCATGAGGCAATCATACCGAAAGACCTTTTTTACAGAGTACAGGAAGAACTGGCAAGGCGGGCTTCCGTTAATAAGTCAGCAGTCACAAGAGAGAAGAAAAAGAAGGGCAAGCATTCTTCGAAGAGTAAATATTCCTCGGAGTATGCCCTGACAGGAATCCTGCTCTGCGGGGAATGCGGACAGGAATACCGGAGAGTCACCTGGGCAAGAAACGGCAAGAAAAAGATCGTCTGGCGATGCAGCAACCGCCTGACCAATGGCACAAAAAACTGTAAGGATTCCGCCACACTGGAAGAAGGAATATTAAACAGGACGGTCATGGAAGCCATCCACCGGATCGCCTGCAATGACGGAAATTTCGCATCCGCACTCAGACAGAATGTCATCCGGGTAATTGGAAGCTACGGAAGGGAGCAGGAACCGGACGAATACGATGAGAAAATCAAGGCAAAGCAGGAAGAGATGGTGTCGCTGATCGCAGAGAATGCCGCCACCAGCTCCTACACAGACGAATTTGACGAGAGATACCGCAGGATTGCAGAGGAAATCAGCACCTTAAAAGAGGAACAGCTAGAAGCCAGAAGAAAGAAAAAACTGGCAGAGAGCTATGACCGGAGAGTGCAGGATATGGATGATTTCCTAAAACAGCAGACCTGCCAGATGCCGGAATTTGATAATGACCTTGTGCGAAGACTGATAGCAAACATCAAAGTGGTGTCAGCGGACAAGCTGCTGATACAGTTCCAGTCGGGAATTGTCATGGAACAGGAAATCAGATATGACTGAATTGCAGGCAGGGATGACAACGGAACAGGGAAAGGTGGTTCCTGCCTGTAAAATCAATCCTGTGGATTTATGGTAAGAATAAAATGCCTGGTGAACCGGGCGTTTTATTGTTGGCGTAAGTGCAGCAGAAAAAAGGACAATTGAGAAAAATGATTGTCAGAAGATGGAAGAACAAATGTTCTAAAAAGTATTTACGCAAAACAAATGTTCTGGTATGATTTAAAAACAAGAAATAGGATACACAGAAAAGAAACAGGCAAGAGTGTGAGAACTTTTGTCTGTTTATCTTTCTGACGAAAAGCAGAATAGAGCAAAATAGAGCGGAAAGGAGCAGGCAGGATATGAGTGGCAGGGTTATTTTTCATATAGATGTAAACAGTGCATTTTTATCGTGGGAAGCTGTGTACAGAATCAGGCACCTCGGCGGAAAACTTGACCTGCGGACCATTCCATCTGCGGTAGGAGGCGATATCTCAAAGAGACACGGTATCATCCTTGCAAAATCCATTCCGGCTAAGAAGTATCATATAAAGACAGGAGAGCCGGTGGTAGATGCTGTGCGGAAATGTCCGGGACTGGTGCTGGTGCCGCCAAACTACGAATTGTACGAAAAAAGCTCGAAGGCGTTTATGGCGATTTTAAGGAAGTATTCCGGACAGGTGGAACAGTACAGCATAGACGAAGCATTCGTGGATATGACAGGCACAGAGAGCTTATTTGGAACCCCTGTGATTGCTGCCAATACCATGAAAGATGAGATATGCCAGACGCTTGGATTTACGGTGAATGTGGGAGTATCAAGCAACAAACTGCTGGCGAAAATGGCGAGTGATATCAAGAAACCGAATCTGGTGCATACCCTGTTCCCGGAGGAAATCGAAAAGAAGATGTGGCCACTGCCGGTTCGGGATTTGTTCTTTGCAGGCGGTGCTTCAGAAAGAAAACTGAATTCACTTGGTATACGAACCATCGGAGAATTGGCAAAGACCGATGTTAATACATTAAAAAGTGTGTTAAAAAAGCATGGAGAGGTAATCTGGGATTTTGCAAACGGCAGGGATGTATCTGTTGTAGAGCCGGTGCCAGCGGATAATAAAGGATACGGAAATTCAACCACCATATCCTTTGATGTCACAGATGCCTGTACCGCAAAAATGGTATTGCTTTCTTTGGCTGAAACCGTTGGAAAGAGACTGCGGAAAGATGATGTAAGAATTGAAGTGGTTGCAATCAGCATCCGCTTCCATGATTTGACTTATGCATCCCACCAGATGGTGCTGCAGTCGGCAACCAATATCATAAAAGAAATACACGATGCCGCCTGCCGGTTATTTGACGAATTGTGGGACGGCAGAGCAATACGGCATTTAGGGATACACACCAGCAGGGTATCACGAAATAGTGGCAGCAGACAGCTTTCCCTTTTTGACGATACAGACTATGAGAAACTGGAAAAGCTAGACAAGGCGGTAGACAGCATCCGGGAGAAATATGGCATGGATGCAATCCAGAGGGCCGCATTTTTGAAACAGACGGGAGTAGACCACATGAATGGTGGCATTTCCAGAGAAAAAAGGACAGTGGATTATAAAAACGAGAAGGAGATGTAAATGGGATTCCGGTTGGGAGATATAGCGGACCACACTGACAACGGCACCCTGCGTGGCATCCAGCGGGAGATTGCCTGTGAGTGTTGGTTTACGAGCAAGGGAAAAACCATACCAAAGATAATCAAAGTCATGGACGAAGAAGGGATGCTGCATACTATACGGGAAATACAGTTACTGACTTCGGAGGAAAAGAGCTACTCCGGCATCCAGACGGTAGAGCATTTATGCAGAATAAACCTGGGCGGAAGAATGGAAACCGTGAAGCTGGTGTATACGAAAGAAAGTTGTAAATGGGCGATTGTGGAATTATAATTGTTTTATGAATATGTGAAAGAAGGAACAAAAGTGAGTGAGAAGATAATTTTTAATTTCTTTGATGATTCGATAGAGGATAATATACAAAAACTGGTAGACTACTTTCGTTTAGAGAAGGACAAGGTTATAGAATATATAAGCAGTTTTGATAATCCGGCTGATATTACGGTTGAGAATTTTATAGTCGAGTTCGGTATTAACTTAACGAATTTTGACTGTGCAAATGTAGATATAGTATGTAGGCATATGACCGTATTGACAGAAGAAGGACTAGAGGATGTCAAAACGAAAGGATTGCTGGATTTAGTAGGAGTGCTTACTGAAGATACGGTGTTAAAGAGATTTTTATATGAAAATCAGGTTGTATTCGATGTGCAAGGGAAACGCTTAATTGTTGACGGACAGGATTATGTAATTACAACTAGTGACGATTCTTGCTTGTTTTGTATTGAGAATAAAGAAATTCGATGCGGAGTCTTCGAACGCTGCGATATAAGAGAGAAAATGGATTTTGTTGGACGCAAGTTGTATGAATTGGGCGGAACACTAGAATTTTTTGTATCTGGAACGAAAGAAGATATGGAGAGATATTCTGTCATTCACTTGAATCCGGAAATCCTTGAAACCTTAGATCAGCTATTAGGAAAAATAAAAGTAAAGACAAATCGCAAATTACCTTATGCACTATCTTATAAATGGAGAGAGCAGGAAAAAAAGACATATATATTACAATTTGCGGTAAATATGTCGGAAGTAGAAGCCTATTGTGTGTGTAACTATGAAAGAGCATATTATAATTATGAAGAAATTCTGGAATATAGCGGTTACACGCACAGCGACTACCTGATGAATAAGATACCTGAAAGAGTCTATCAAAATATGAAGATAATCGACTGGTTTTTAGCAGCCTGTTTATGTAAGGCTTGTGAATTTGGTTCTTTATTGCCAGGAAAGATAGCTGAGCCGTCAAAGATAGAGGTGTTTTTAGAATATGAATAGCAGAAGGATACAGATGTTAGACACAAGAAGTGAAGAAACAATATGTAAATCGTTAGGAAACATATTGGGAATAAGAAAAGAAGCTCTTGAAGTTTTTTGGGCGAGAACCATGCCAGATTATGTGTGCAAGCATTATTGGGAGATTGATACGGGCATATTTTATGATTACTTTAACTTAACTAAAGACGAATTTGTTCTCAATGAAGTAGTGTTTTATCATGTTACAACAAGACTCACCGAACAAAGATTGGGAGAGTTCAAAATCGATAATCTTGAAGAAGTACTACTGTCAGATAACCCAATGACACAATTGTGTAAAAAGCATGATATTTTGTTTAAACGCGAGGATGGAATTGCAGTATATTATAAGGGAAGTAGAAAAATCTTTGATAAACCAATGGAAGCAAGACTTCGAAACAGGTTGGATAGAGTAAATGACTCTTGTGTAAATGGATTTTTCTTTCCCGAATGGATGGATAATAGTTATACAGGATTGACAGGAATGCCAGAGATTTTTTCTGATATTATGGTGTCCTTAGACAGACGAGATATTCAGCAAGAATATTTTGAGAAGAAGACATGTTATTTAGCAACTGTTGAAACTAAAATAGAAGATGTGGTTTTTGATGGGAGTAATCCCAATATGACATCCCAAGAGAAGACACAGAAAATCATGCAATATCTGTTGTGCTATATGGGATATAAAAAAACTGCATCAGATTTTTATGTTTCAAATCCGATGGTAAGACTTGCGGATAGTTATAATGTTCCAACGGATGAGATTATAGAGATAAAAGAAATTCATGATTGGAAAGAAATTTTTGAACATTAAATTCTTGTATTAACAAGGATTTTTGAGTATACTAAGGTTAAAGATATACAATAAAGAAAGAGGTGATTTGTATGAGTCCGACACAACAGATGTTAGAGTATCAAAAAGAACTGGATGAGAATCAGATGCAGGTTCGGAAAATGGTGCTTGAGAGCTATCAGGACATTGCTGCAGGCAAAGGTCGTGACTGTAACGAATTCTTCGATGAACTGGAGAAGAGATACTCTCATGCATAATTACAAAGTGATTACCTTGCCGATGGCTGAAGATGACATTCAAGATCAGACAGATTATATTGCGTTTGATTTAAAGTCGCCGGAAACAGCAATTAATATGGCAAGAGGATTTAGAAAGACAATAAATAACCTTAGTATATTTCCGCAAAGCCATGAATTTGACGAAGATGAGGAACTGGCAAAACTCGGCATCAGAAAGGCATATTATAAAAACTATAAAATATACTTTCTGATTGATGAGCCAGAACGCACAGTGTACATAATCAGAGTCTTTCATATGCTGGTTGACAGCAAGGCAAAGATATTGAAATTTTTCAAAGAGTAAATGGTCGGAATCAAGCCTCCAAGTCAGAGAAGATTTGGAGGTTTTCTTCTGCCCATTTTATACGGGAATGTGTATTGTAATCTTGCAAAAGTGTATTGTAATCTCGAAATGATGGAGGTATAATATATGTGGATAGCCAGAACTTACTAATGTAAGTTGGGCATATGATAATGCTCTGTCCGATTAAATGTAGTTTTATGCATTTAATTGGGCAGTTTTTTTATTTTTGGAGGTGATAAAAATGAAAACCAAAAGAAAACTCCCAGATAAAGAAAAGATAAGCAAAAGAAAAGAATATATGAAAGATATGGAGAAGTTAATTGCTATCGAGCCTCAAAGTAGAACACCTCCTAGGGGAATGGAGCCGGGGAATGGAAAAACGGGTAACTGCGGAAAACTGTTTGACCAAATATTTGTCTGGAATCTTCCACCCGTGATTACGTGTCCAGGTATATCTGAGTGGTGTAAAAGTAATTGTTATAATGCAGATGACCGGAGTGAAAAATTTCCGATTAATATGTGGTGTGAAAACCTATGGTGGGTGTTAAATAATAAAGAAGCATTAGAGAAAAAAATTATTTCGCAATTAGGAGAATATAAAACTAAAAGAATTGCTGTTAGAATTCACTCAAGTGGAGACTTTTTTTCAAAGGAGTACATTAGATTTTGGGAGGATATTATACAGCAGAATCCAGAAGTGAATTTCTGGGCATATACAAGGAGTTGGGCAATTGAGGAGTTAGAAGAAGAAATAAAAAAACTAGGTGAGTTAGATAATATGAAATTAATATTATCATGGGATGAAACAATGACACAGCCGCCAGATGGATTTGCAAGGAGTATTGTGCTAAGCTCTAATGAAGAAGTTATTTTAGCAGCAAATAAAAAAGATGAGGTGGTTTGCCCAGAGCAATATAGTTTAGTGTCTGGGTGTGCAGATTGTGGAATATGTATCAATAACTTGTCCGGAGCTGTTTATTTTGTTGTTCATTGATAGATTGGAGGAATGATTAATGAGTTTTAAGGCAAAATTTGTAGCTATTGGAGGGAAAAGTGGTATAGGAAAAACAACTCTGATAAATAGTCTCATCGCAATTTATCCGAGTATCTTTAGGCGACCAATTTCCTATACTACTAGACAGAGAAGAGAGGGCGAAGATAAAAGTGAGTATATTTTCATATCTACAGACGAGATAAAATTATTATTTGAGCAAGGAAAACTGGTTAATCTTGATTTTAATTATGGTAACTATTATGCTATGGATAAAATTAAATTGACACAAGATATGAAAAGTGAAAATCTTATTATAATCAAAGAAATACATCCTCAATATCATAATAAGATTAAGAAGTTAGCTGGTGAAGATTGTGTTTCTGTTTTAGTCAAAGGTTTAGAAGCAGATGGGGATATCAGAGGACGTGGAACGGAAGACGATACTTTCTATGAGTTACATGGTGAGGAAGAATTTGACTTAGTTTATATGTACGATAAAAATAGTAGTAAAGAAGATAATGCAAAGGATTTTTATCGGAAACTAATGGTTTATATCAATACGGCGAAGATGTTTCCGCCAGCAAGAGTTATTGATGTAAAAAATGCTATTGGATATACAAAAGTAGCTGATGAGTTTACAGAGGAGAAAAGAATAACCACGAGAAACTTTCATGAGGTTTCAAGAGATTTCTGGACTCATTTTATAGAGAAATTACACATCGGTGACTCAGTGCTGGAACTTGGACCTGGAAATGGCTGGTTACATAATAGCTTTGAGTGGCCTTTTGTTAATTACTGTTGTACTGATATTACTTCAAATATGAAATCTGTTTCGAATACAGCAAATGGTATTATAGCTAGTGCGAGATGTATACCAATAAAGGGAAGAAGTATTGACTGTGTAGTTGCATCTTTGGCTGATCCATATTTTTACCCAGAGATGCTATGCGAAGTAAACAGAATATTGAAGGATGAGGCATTATTCGTAGTCACATTACCAGATAAAGAGTGGGCAGATAATTTGCGAGGTGCGGACAAGCATGAAACGACATTTTTACTAGATGAAGGTAAGTCGGCAACTGTTTTTTCTTTCACATTTAGTGATGAAGAGATAACAAAGCTTGCAGAGGAATGCGGTTTTTCTATCTGTCAATTAACACATTTATGCGGCGCAGAACTAAGGGATAATGAGATATCGCCAGCAATAACCAAGGCGGCAGAAAATGCTAATAAGGCGATTGATAATTTGAATATTATTACCGTGATAATTTTAAAAAAGGGAAGGAATATTAAGGGATGAATGAAAAAACAATGAGTTTGGAAAAGAAAAAAAGTATTTTAAAAAATGTGGAAGAGCTTTTGCAGCTTTATCGAGATGGAAAACTTGGCGGAGAAATTATGCCAGAGGATGCGAACCCCGGATTAGGGAACGGAGATAGGGAAAACTATTTATATTTTACTTTGCCAATGGCTTTAAACTACCAAAGAAATTCATATAAACTTTGGGAAGCGGCAAAAGCAGCATATCTTGATGCGGAAACTAGAGATATGTTTTTTCCTGAATGTGTTGTGAAGATGGAACAAGACGAATTACGCACTAAAATGTTAAAGTATAAGGTGGCACTTCAACCGAATAAGCATATAGAGATATGGTTGCGATTGTGTAATACATTTATGGATAAATTTCAGGGAGATGTGAGGCAGCTTTTTTGGGATAATGAAAATTCTGTGAAAAAAATTAAAGAGTATATTTTAGTGAACAAGAAGAGCTTTCCATATTTATCTGGCACTAAGATTTTAAATTATTGGCTATATGTAATGACCCAGTATACAGATGCAAAACTGGAAGATAGGCAGTACATTACGGTTGCACCGGATACTCATGTCCTACAGGCAAGTGTAAGATTAGGATTGATAACACATGATGAAGTAGAGAAGCCTAATATACGAGAAGAAGTAAGCTCTTTGTGGGAAGAAGTATTTAAGGATACGGAGAGATGCCCAATAGATATTCATACGCCTTTGTGGTTGTGGAGTAGAGGCGGCTTTAAGGTGAAAGTGGGTGAATGTGATGCAGAACCATCTTAAAATTGGAAGCAACTTTGACTATCAGTTGATTGACAAGATTAAGGAAATAAATGATAAGTACACTGATAGTGTTATTGATGAAGTGTATGGTTCTAGAAGAGAAAGTTCAAGACTTACAGCTAGACCAGCGTTTCGACTTCCTGATATTGACCGAAAAACATTTTGCGAATATGTAAGGCAATTAAAAAATGTAGGGGTATCATTTAATTATACTTTGAATTCCAATTACCTAGGAAACAAGGAAGATATACAAGAGAAGGAAAGCGAGATACTTGAGTATATAAGATTTTTATCTGATGCAGGGGTTGATATAATAACTGTAACATTGCCACTTATGGCAGAATATGTCAGGTCAGTTGATAAAAAAATTGGAATTGAGATTAGTACGATTGCTCATATTGAAACAGTAACGCAAGTGGCAATTTGGAAGGAAAGGTATGGTATCAGTAAGGTATGCGGCAATTTGTACAAAAACAGAGAAGTGAAGTTCTTGAGGAATCTTGCGAATTACTGTAATAATAATGGTGTAGTTCTCACAGTTATGGTTAATGAGTTTTGCGGAAATGGGTTAAAAGAAAGAAGTGGTGCGACTAATTGCATATTCAGAGACCACTGCTATGAATTGCATTCCATTGGTTATGATAAAGATGATAGCATATATTCTGACTATCCGATGGGCAGATGTATACAAAGCAGAGCGAGAGCTGCGGATTGGCTTAAAATGAACTTTATCAGACCAGAAGATTTAAAGTTATACAATACAATAGGTATTAATCATTTCAAAATTACAGGAAGAACGGGAAGCACGAATTATATTCTTAAAGTAGCCGAGGCATATGCAGATGGATACTTTAATGGAAATATCTTGGAACTTTGGAAGCATCTTGAAACCATTACTGGAGAAAAAGATGATAACAGTTATATGCCTAATTATTATATAAATAATAGAAATCTTGAAAGATTTTTAAGCTTTTGGTTTGAAAATGAGCAACATATTTGCGCAGATGAAGAATGTGGTGTGAGTTGTACTTATTGTGATAGCTTTTATAGGAATAATATTATCGGGAAAGAATAGAATTCTTTCATAATGTGGAACTGATGGAACAAAGCGATATCAATAAAAATCTAAAGTCTTGGTAGGACATATTTAGCAACCTACTTTTATAAAGAGACAACTATTATAAGTTGATACAATTTCTTTTCAAGGTGGATTTAATGTAAAATATGCGTAGCAGAAAAGAACGACTACACTTTTACTATATATGATTGACACCGCTGCTATTTCAAAAGGAATGGTTGGAATCAAGCCTCCAAGTCAAATGAGATTTGGAGGTTTACTTCTGCCCATTTTAATTCGGAATTTTATTTCCGAAACAGACAAAGCTATGGTAAAATATCTTTGTCGGAGATTTGCAATAGGAAAAGAGCAGAACATCAAATCACTTTGAGCCATTCAATGGCTTGTCAAAAGAACACATCTTATCTTTTTCTATGTGTTTAATGAACACATTGGCATGCAGGACGATAAAGTATGCCATTTAGCAGGCTCCGAAAGGGAGCATTCTGCATCATTTTAAATCCAAGGCTTAACGAAAAGCCAGGGACTGTGCATCTTTATTGGCAACTCATGGCATGTGGAGACGGTGATAATGATGACGTATTGTGGTGATAAGCGAAAATAGTGCCATATAACCACAAGATATTGTGGTTTGGAACTGAAAAATGAGCTAAAATCGAGGCGAAAATGAACGATTTTCGACCTCGATTTTTTGACCTTTTGACAGATGACATCGGAGAAAAAAAGGAGTAAAACAGATGACAACGAGTTAAAGTGTGAATCTGTAATCCAATTATTTTAGAGGGATAGGAATAGAAGAGGAGGAAAAAGAATGCAATTCATAGTGTCCGATATTAGAGATAGGGGAGGATAAGAGAAGTTAACAAGGTTTAAGCACTGGGAGTGCCAGTGTTATTTTTTTGTGATAAATCAGGAGAAATTTATACAAAGTTAGAAAAGCCAATCATGTTCTTCATTTGGGAAGCATGGTTGACTTTTTCTTTTGGCAAAGAAAAATGGAAGGAGAAAACGAAGTGGTAGTACGATTTATGAGTCATACACCTTATGCCGGATTGGAACAGGAAATGCAGCATATTCCTGGATTTCGGCCACGAAGAAGCGGAATGGTTGTCAGTCAGCTTCCAGATGATACGAAAAAACAGGACTGCCTGCGTGGGCACATTTCGGACGGGTGTATCCCATTTCACAAGCTGCTGGAGGTATTGGCAGAGGAGGTAGCTGTCAGCCCGTTTGTGAGGCGTGTAAACCGTTTGACAGGCATGAAAGAGCCTTGCTTTTTCCGGAATGGTCATAGAGAACGGTTTTTTATGATGCTGGGGCGATGCATCCACAAGTCAGAAGAACCGGCACTGTGTGCAGCCATATATCTTCTTTCTGCGGATCGGTTTTTGTGGGGAAGAGCGTTGTATGCGGTGGATCAGGATGAGATCCAGTTTTCAGAGATTCACATTCATGGTGTAGATCTGGATGGTTATGTCCTGTTTTATATGGCAAGGGATCTGTATCGGGGAAGTCAGCATATCAGTCTGTCTGAGTTGATTGATCCAGAACTGGTCAGTGACCAGGTCTTTGAACGGATTGTTACAGCATGTCTGATTCGCCGGTATGGAAGTGTAGTTTTACAGGAGGGATTGCAGTGATGAAAGAAAGGGTATCTGATTATGAAAATAAAAAGACAGAGGAACGGACAAAGATCCGTTTGTTTAGCCCATTGACGGCGATCCGGTATCCAAGATATGACTGGGAAGATCTCAATGGAGAAGGAGAGGAGCTCTTACCAGCAGAACTGTGCAGCTATCAAAAGGAGATTCGCGACCAGATTGCAAAAGAGCGACTTCCAGAGGAAGGAGATCGGGGGCTGGCTGAATATCTGAATGATGAAGGACTGAAAGAAAAAATTTATAGTATGAATCCTACGGTAGAAGTCTGGCGTGGAGAACTGTGGGGCGTACTGGAAGTAGAATGTAGAGGAGAGCTTTCCCCTAAAGAACTTGAGGAAGTAAAGGAATACTGGGAAGGTCAGGAAAGCGATGGCTGGGGAGAAGGATTTGAACAGCGGGAGATCAAAACTCCGGATGGGGAAGTGTGCGTCAGTTTTTGGAATTCTGGAAGTGATTTTTTTATTACGACAGAAGAACAACTGAAGGGGCAGGTACAGGAACCATCCTCACAGATGGGAGGAATGACTTTTGGAACGATGGGATAAGCTGTACAGGCTCCGTCTGTTTAGCCCTATAGAGGGAGAATTGTGTCCGAGTGACAGAATGATGGGGGAAAACATTTCTCTAACTGCCTATGAAATGGAACTGTATGAGGAGCTGATTCGTGACAGTTTGAAACAGGCAGAACTTCTTGGAGAAAACAATGGGAAACTGTGGCAATATTTCAGTGATGAAATACAGATGCCCAATATCCGCTCGTTGTCTCTGGAAGTAGAATCCTATGGAGGTCGGCTTTGGAGTGTGCTGCAGGCAGAATCGTTTGAGAAACTAACCCATGAAGAGGTGCAGCGTCTGTCAGAGACATGGGAGAAACTTACCGTTGGAGGTTTCATAAAGGAACTGAGGGGGAATCAAGTTCCAGTCCCGGAAGGAACACTTACGGCTCTTCTGGGGAATGAAGGGCTGGATTATTTTGTCCTTCCGGAAAAAGTATTAAAAGGGACCGCCCATTTGCTGACTCCAGCATTGGAAGTCGAAATTTTTTCTAAGAGGCAAATTTCAGAAGTTGGCTATTCTGGAGCAAATATAACTTTGCCGACAGAAGATTCCTTTTTAAGAGATACAATGCGTAGGGCTTATGTGGATGAAAATGAAGCATATAGGATTGAATTTTGTGGCAGATGGCCTGATTTTCTGGTAGATGCACTGAATCAGACAGGAAGCATTACATTGGAAGAAGCAAATGTGTTGGCGTATTTGGTCAGCTATATGGACACACTTCAGATGGAAACCTATGAAGCAGCCATTCAGATGCGGCAGGAAGAAAAGATTGATGTTCCACCTACAATAAAAGAACTGATCAACCTTTGCTATAACCTGGATTGTTATGAGTTCCGGCCGGGGATCAGGAATGATCGGGAACTGGGGGAAGTCTGCCTGGATGGAGGAATTTCTGATTGGATTGACAGGCTTTCAGATGATGTGGTGGAGCTTTTGGATCCAGAGAAGGTAGGGATGGAGCAGCGACGGGAAGAACAAGGGGTTTTTACATCAAAAGGCTATGCATTTCCAAATGCACGCTCCAGGCAGGACATGTATGATGGAAAACACTTGCCGGATATCAGCGGTATTTCTGAGGGGATTTTTTCGCTTCGGATAGTCAGTACCCAGCATCCGGAGGAGACAGGAGTCTGGCTGGAACTTCCTGCTACAGAACGCGAGTTTCAATGGACGCTTAATGCATTACAGGAAAGAAACTTTAAAGATTGTATCATAGCAGAAGGCCGTAGTCCCATCAGCTGGTGTGATCTGGAGACAGATGAAGATATTGAAAAGCTGAATGAACTGGCGAAACGGATTCAGAATTTTCCAGATAACAGAATGCATTGTAAATATGCGGCAGCATTGGAACTGGAAAGTTGTGATGGACTGGATTTGGCATTGGATATTGCAGAAAATCTGGATTGTTATGATTTCGATCCTCATATCTATTCTCCTAAAACGTATGGAAATTATATTCTGCAGGAAGCGGGGGTTGATCTGCAGGATCCTGCATTTTTAAATTTTCATTTTTATGGGTATGGATTACGGCAATTGGGCAAGGCAGGACATGTATGTACCACATATGGTGTGATCCGGAGAAATGAGATTCCGTTTCAGCATGAGTATACGGCGCTGCAGCCTGGAATGAAGATGGAATAAGCAGAATAAACGAGAGAAGAAGGTGATGAAGAATCAACAGTTTTATTTCATGGGTTGGCGGAAAGAAAGCACTCCGTAGCCTGATCTATACCATGTTCCCTGCAAATTTTGACCGCTACATTGAAGTGTTTGGCGGCGGAGGCTGGGTTCTTTTTGGGAAGCCGCCGGATGAACGGTGCATGGAGATCTACAATGACTATAATTCAAATCTGGCAAATCTGTTTTATTGCGTGAAGAACCGTACAGGGGCTTTCTTAAAGGAACTGGGATTTTTGCCTTTAAACAGCAGGGATGAATTTACTATCATTCGTAATTTTATCGACAAGCAGGAACCGGATACTCGCTTTTTAGGAGAGGAGTTAAAACTGGCAGAGAAGCATCTGATGCCGCCGGATTATGAAGAATTGAAGGCAATCCTGCTTCAAAATGCAGAGGTAACGGATGTAAAACGGGCGGCTGCATTTTTTAAACTGATCCGGTACAGCTATGGAAGCGGCTGCACGTCCTTTGGCTGCCGTCCCTTTGATGTGAGAAATTGCTTTGACACCATCTGGCAGGCATCCCGCAGGCTGGCAGATACCGTAATAGAAAATAAAGACTTTGAGGCATTGATTCGGCAGTATGACCGGGACAGTGCCTTTTTTTATTGCGATCCGCCTTACTACGAAACGGAAGGACACTATGCGGTGGTGTTTCGGAAGGAAGATCACAAACGGCTCCGGGATACCCTTGCAGAGTGTAAGGGCAAGTGGATGGTCAGCTACAATGACTGTGCGTTTATCCGGGATCTGTATGATGGATATTTTATTACAGCTGTTACCCGTATCAATAACCTGGCCCAGCGGTATGAGGGAGGCTGCGAGTTCCCGGAAGTCATCATTACTAACTATGATCCAGGCGAGCGGGAACGGTTACGACCAAGACAGCTGGATCTGTTTGGCATATGGGGAGACGGGGAAACCGACCATTATGAGATTCGGGCAGAAGTCAGCCCGGAAAGAGAGGTGCTATGAAAACAGAAGAAAAAAAGGGGGCAAACACCGTGGATCCGGGGGAAGGCGGCGTACTTTCCATTCCGAGGGTGCTTTTATCGGCGGCGGGGATCCCAACGGACGGCAACCTGGTGATTGAGACGGTTCCCGGTGTCATTCTGATTGGAACGAAAACCCCGGTGCAGATGGTTTGCAGGCCCCTGATGGAGGTATTTGACCAGCTGGGGATTGCAGAGAATGAAGTGGAGGCATTGATGGGAAGAAAAGGAGGGATTGGATGAGCAAACCGGTTTATCGGCTGATGGATGGAAAAGGGCGTGTGCTGATCCCCAAGGCAATGCGGGATGCAGCAAAGATGGATTACGGGGATATTGTCTGTCTGGGGATGACAGACGGTAAGATAACCGTCCGGAAGGTACATGTCATTGAAGTAGGCGACCAGTCACCGGAAGCAGTGGAATCCTATGTCCGTGCAGCGTTTCAGTCCATGCCGGACAGCTTGCGGCTGGAATTGATCGGGGAACTGAGCAGCCTGCTTCAGAAAAAGGAGGATTAGATCATGCAGGAGTTTACGAAAAAGGATTGTGTAGGGATAGGGGAGGAGGTTTCTCTTAAAAGCCGGGTGGTTGTCCTGGCTCCCAGGGCACTGCCGGGGAACCATCCGGGACAGCTCTTTTTCTGCACGGGTGTCCAGGGGACGGAAAATCCAAGGCATTCCATTGCCCAGCTGGTATCTCTGTCTACTGGAGAAGTATGGAAGTGCTGGCATCGGGATGTGATCGGCATCCTGAAACCGGAGTTGCTGGGAGAAACGGCCAGACTTCAGCTGTCCCAGATCCGTCCTTTTGGTGCAAAGGATCTTCGGGAACATTCACCGGAATATTCCGGTTACAGTTTTCTGCCGGATGGCCGGTATGCGGCAGGCGTGTGGCTGGCAGATCCGGAGGAGGCATGGGAGTATGTAATGATGCAGAAGGACTATCAGCACCGGATCATGATCTGTGACAGGGATGACTTTGCCGTCTTAGAGATGCAGGAAGGACAGATGCTCTTTCCGGATGTACAGACCCTGGAGGAGTTTCGACAGACGCAAGGGCATGGGGGGATTCGGATGGCTTAGAAAAGAGGGATGAGACGTGAAGCAGATTCGGATTGAGAATGGGATCATCCTGTATTACGGAAACCGGGCCGGGCGGGTAACGAAAGGCTGTGCCGTAGTGGATCCGATGTTTCAGGGACCAGAGCTGGAGGGCTTTTTAAGAAAGCAAACGAGTATTCAGGAAATCCAGTGGAAGGACGGGATTTTCGACCGGCTGACAGCTGGGGCTGTGGATCCGGAAATATCCCAGGGATTAAAAGATGTGCGGGTCTGGCAGCTGAAAGGGGATGTGGATGTCCAAAGGAAGTTCATTGACTTTGCCCTGCTGGTTCATCAGTACGGCCCGCCCCAGCCGGAGCATTATATGAAAGTCTATGAAGGGGCATCTGACACCAATGACCTGGAAGAACTGTATGATAAATTCCGCTATCACCCGCCATCCGGATATACCGGGCATGGGCTGTCCATCAGTGATGTATTGGAACTCTATGATGAAACCGGGAGTTCCTTTTTTTATGTGAACCGCTATGATTTCCAGGAAATAGAGTTTTCTGGGAAGAGCCAGAATCAGGGACAGACCCCGACTATGCAGTATTAACAGGCAGCCATGGAAGCCTGTTTTGCTGAAATAGATATAGAAAGGATCATGTTATGAACAGAAAGAGAAAAAGGAGGAAACATCCGTATGCCAAACTTAGATGTTCGGATCACATCCATGTACCCGCCAGGGTCACAGGGAGGAACCAGAGCCATTGCATCCGCCACGATCGCCGGTTGTTTTGCCGTCCGGGGAATCAAAATCGTAGAGGGCGGTAAGGATGGGCTGTTTGTATCCATGCCCAGCCGCAAGACACAGGATGGGTATAAAGATATCTGTTTTCCTGTGACAGCAGAATTTCGCAAGGAACTGCATCAGGCAGTGCTTGGAGCTTATGAGCAGGCACTGACCATGGCACAGACTGCAGCTCCACAGACGGCAGCCCCGCAGGAGGAACAGGCAGGCCCGCAGATGGCGGGTCTATGAAGGAAACCAGAAAAAGAACAGAAAGAGAATCAAGGAGGAAACAGGAATGAAGAATATCAAGAAACAGTTGGTAAATTATCGGAACGCAATGGTTATGCACGCCTGGAAGGTAAAAAACAAGCTTAAGGAAACATCCGGTGAGGGATATGTGGACACTGCCATCAAGATCCTGATTGCGGTGGTGTTAGGAGCCTTGCTTTTGGCAGGACTTTATGCCCTGTTTAATGATACCGTCCTGCCGACCCTGGTAAGACGTGTGCAGGAAATGTTTGATTACAGTGGCTGATATGGCCGCAGGCAGGGTGCCGGTTCCTTTGGTATTACAGGCGGTGCTGTTTGTTTCGCTGCTGGCTTTTGTGTCTGTCTGGGATCTGCGGTACCGGATCATTCCGGACCGGCTTCAGGCAGGCATTGCCCTGCTTTCTCTTTTGCAGTTTTCCCCCAAAAACCTGCTTGGGATCTTGGGGGCAGCTCCCTATCTGCTGGTCGCACTTTTGTGTGAGAAGGAAAAGGGGATCGGTGGGGGAGATGTAAAGCTTGCAGGGGCGATGGGGCTGGTGCTTGGGCTTCGGGCCAGTCTGACAGCTTCCTGTTTGGGGTTGACCGGATTTGTTTTGTATGGTGCAGCCGTCCACTTATGGGAACGGCATCATGGAAAGGAAGGGAATCTCCCCTTTCCTGTGGGACCGTTTCTGGCAGTAGGGGCTGTGGCTGCTTATGGTATGAAGATGGGAGGACGGATTCAATGAAGAAAAAAAGATGGATTGCCGTTTGTGCGGCTGTACCCCTTGTGGTGTTAACTGCTGTAATTTTCTGCCGCAAAAGAAGCGGGTGCTGGTAAGAAAAGGGGCGGGCGGATGTTTACTGTCCGCCCAGTAAAAAGAAAAACGAAAAAATCAAAGCAGGAGGAACAACTATGCGAGTTTTGAAGAACCGGACGGTCATCGGTGTGATCTGTATTGTGCTGTCCCTGATCATCTGTTTTGTGGTCACGCCATTGTTTCAAAAGACCATGAGTGAGAAGAAGGAGATCGTCCGTGTGGTCAAGCCCATTCGGAGTGGGGAAGAGATTACAGCCGATATGGTAAAAACCGTGGAGGTTGGCAGTTATAACCTGCCGGAGGATGTAGTAAAACAGCTGGATACGGTGATTGGAGCCTTTGCATCGGCAGACCTGGCACCAGGGGATTACATTCTTGCCTCCAAGATTGCAGAGGAACCGGCGGCGGAAAATGCCTATCTGTATCACCTGACTGGAGAAAAGCAGGCGATTTCCGTAACGGTCAAGGCGTTTGCCAATGGCCTGTCGGGCAAACTTAAGAGCGGTGATATCGTTTCTGTCATCGCACCGGATTATAAAAAGCAGGGCATGACGGTAATCCCGGCAGAACTGCAGTATGTGGAGGTCATCGCAGTAACTGCAAACAGCGGCTATGATGCCAATACAGGGGAAGAACTGGAAGAGGGGGCGGACAGGGAACTTCCGGGAACAGTAACGCTTTTAGTGACACCGGAACAGTCCAAGGTGCTTGCAGAGCTGGAGGCAGATGGAAAGCTGCACCTGTCCTTAGTGTACCGGGGGGATGCGGCAAGTGCGGGACAGTTTATCGAGGCACAGGAACAGGTGTTGGAAGAACTGTATGCTCCAGAGGAGGCAGAAGGAGAGATCACACAAGAAACAGAGCAGACAGAATCTTCAAAAGAAGAAACAAATGAGGCCGCTTTGGAAGAAACCGAGGAAAGTGGGGTGGAATAAGCCTTGAATTTTCTGAAAAACAGTATTTTCAGCCGGGGAAACCGTGACAACTCTTCGGACTGGGAGCCGGAGAATGAAAACCAGATGCTGGCAGTCTGGGGAAGCCCCGGTTCCGGAAAGACCACAGTGGCGGTAAAACTGGCGGCAAGGCTTGCCATGCAGAAGCGGGATGTGGCTCTTCTTTTGTGTGATATGAATACACCTATGCTTCCATGTATCTGCCCGCCCGGAGATCTGGAAGAAGAACATTCCCTGGGAAGCATTCTGGCGGCAGCCCATGTGGGGGAATCCCTGGTACGCCATCACTGCATTACCCATAAGCGGTATTCACATTTGACGATCCTTGGCATGAGAAAAGGGGAAAATGAGTATACCTACCCGCCTTATGAGCGGACACAGGCGGAGGAACTGTTACAGTGTTTGAGAAACATTGCTCCGTATATCATCATTGACTGCGGCAGTTATATCGCCAATGACATCCTTTCTGCGATTGCCCTGATGGAGGCGGATGCAGTCCTGCGTCTGGTCAACTGTGACCTGAAGTCCATCAGTTATCTCTCCAGCCAGCTTCCGCTCCTTCGGGAAAACAAATGGGATGCGGAAAAGCAGTATAAGGTAGCCAGCAATGTCTATCCCAATGAGGCTAGCGAGCATATTGAACGGGTGTTAGGCAGCGTGGCATTCCAGATCCCCCATTCGGAGGAGGTAAAGGCACAGGTTCTGGAAGGGGATCTGCTAAAAGAACTGGGCTTAAAAGACAGCAGAGGATTCCGAAAATCCATAGAAGCCATTTCAAAGGAGGTGTTCGGATGTTAGGGGAAAGACGAAGCAAAGCCGCATTTTCAGCGGGTTTTGCAGAGCGTGTTCAGGAACAGCCCCATGAGAATTCCGGACACCTGCCAGCAGAGATCTGGAAAGAAGAGGATCCCGACTTTGAGGAGATTATGGAGGATGGAAATGAGACAGAAGAAAATCGTCAAAGAGACTTCTTTGGAGGGGAGGATGGGGCAGTAGAAAAAACAGAAGAACCAGAGGAAGAAGAATCGGAACCCTCCCATGTTCAAAAGACGGGAGGGCGGTCCTTACGCACCCATGATCTGTTCTTTGCAGCGGAGGATACAAGCCGGGATTTTACTTCGGTGCTGCGGGAGGTACAGGCCTATCTTTCCAAAGAGTACAGCAGTCTGGTAACTGCGGATGGAAATGAGGAAGTTAAGGCTCAGATCCGCCGGTTTGCTGGGAAGTACATCCAGGATCACCGGATCCAGGTGACAGGAAAGACCACCGATGAGCTGATCGATGCTATTTATTCTGAGATGGCAGAGTTTGGTTTTCTTACAAAGTACATTTACGGGGAAGGCATAGAGGAAATCGATGTGAATGCTTGGGATGATGTGGAGGTACAGTTTTCGGGAGGTGTGACAAAGAAGCTTACAGAACACTTTGACAGTCCGGAACACGCCATCAATGTGGTGCGGCGGATGCTGCATGTATCCGGTATGGTGTTAGATGATGCCAGCCCCAGTGTGCTGGGACATTTAAGCAAAAATATCCGGATTGCAGTATTAAAGACCCCGATTGTGGATGAAGATGTAGGGGTGGCGGCTTCCATCCGAATTGTCAATCCCCAGAGTATGAAGAAACAGGACTTTGTGAAAGGTGGAACGGCAACCGGGCAGATGCTGGACTTTTTATCGGAGTGCATCCGGTATGGCATTTCCGTGTGTGTGGCAGGAGCAACCAGCTCCGGAAAAACCACACTCCTTGGCTGGCTTTTGACTACAATTCCTGACAGCAAGCGGATCTACAGCATTGAGAACGGTTCCAGAGAGCTGGCCCTGGTACGGAGAAAAGAGGGAAAGGTCGTCAATTCCGTCATCCATACCCTGACCCGTGACAGCGAGAATGAACGGCAGCGAGTGGATCAGATTGCACTCCTTGACATGGCCATGCGGTTTAATCCGGATATTATTGTAGTGGGTGAGATGCGGGGACCGGAGGCGAATGCAGCACAGGAAGCAGCCAGAACCGGCGTGGCGGTTGTGACAACCATCCATTCCATGAGCTGTGATGCAACGTACCGCCGTATGGTATCCCTGTGCAAGCGGGCAGTGGATATGAGCGACGACACCCTGATGGGGTTCGTAACGGAGGCATACCCGATTGTGGCTTTCTGCAAGCAGCTGGAAAATAAGGAACGCCGCCTGATGGAGATCATGGAGTGTGAGATTTTGCCGGATGGTACCAGAAAGTTTCGCCCCTTGTTCCAGTACCAGATTACGGAGAATCGGATAGAGGACGGGAAATTTGTGATCATAGGGCAGCACCGGCAGGTCAATCCAATCTCGGAGAGTCTGGCAAGGAGGCTGATGGAGAATGGGATGCCCCAGGAGAAGCTGTCCCGGCTTTTGGCCGTTACAGAGGAAGGAAAGGAGAAGTAAGATGACAGCCATTCAGTTGTTAGCCTGTGCAGGCATGATCGCAGGAGTATTTTTGATGCTTGGCATCCGGCCGGTGGAATTTACGGACAGCCTGTTTGGGTTTTTCTTAAATCCCAGACGGAGCCTTCGGGAAGAACTTAAGGAATCATCTGGAAGAAAAAAAGAAGGAATTCTGCGAAGGGAGATGAAGGAGGCACAGGCAGTGCTTCAGATGACCGGAAGAGGAAGCCGGTTTTCCATGGTGTGTGCGGCTGCCCTGGCACTGTTTTGCATGGGAGGATCGATTGCGATCCTGCTTGGGAATTTTTTCCTGGCTCCGGTAATGGCAGTAGGGTTTTTGTTTCTGCCGTTTTGGTATGTGAAGCTGACGGCAAACCACTATAAGAGAGATGTGTCGGCAGAACTGGAAACTGCGTTATCCGTGATTACCACAGCATACCTGCGGACAGAAGATATTGTGACAGCGGTGGAGGAAAATACGGCTTATTTAAATCCTCCGGTATCCAGGGTGTTTCAGGACTTTCTCATCCAGATCAAGCTGGTAAATCCGGATGTGCAGGAAGCCCTGCGGATCATGAGAGAAAGGATTGACAATGAAGTGTTTCGGGAATGGTGTGACGCAGTCAGCGACTGCCAGCATGACCGGAGCTTAAAGACCACGCTGACACCCATTGTGGCAAAGCTGTCCGATATGCGGAATGTGAATGCAGAGCTGGAATACATGATCGCGGAACCCAGAAAGGAATTTATGCTCATGGTGGTGTTTGTCATTGGAAATATCCCGCTTATGTATCTGCTAAATCAGGACTGGTATGATGTGCTGATGCACACCGCACTGGGGCAGTGTATTCTGGCCGTGACAGCGGCTGCTATTTTTATATCTGCAGGGTTTGTGGTAAAACTCACCCGCCCCATTGAATACAGGAGGTAGGCATGGAAGGATTACTGTTTTTATTTGGATTGTTTCTAGCTTTGGGACTTTTCTTTCTGGCGGCTTCCCTCCTGCACCTGCCGACCATCGGTGCGGCAAAGGCCATGCTTGGGACGGCCAAACAGGAGCGGAAAGGTGCAAAGACATTGGAAACCTGTTTTATGATTCTGGCAGTCAGGCTGTCTCACTATATCCGAATGGATGAATATAAAAAGAGCCGGATGGGAAATGTCCTTAAGGCCAGCGGCATGAATCTGACCCCGGAGGTATATCAGGCATATGCACTGGTAAAAGCAGGAACGGTTCTTTTGGCGGTCATTCCCTGTGCCATCCTGATGCCGCTTCTGGTTCCCGTGGTCGTGGTGTTAGCCTTGCTCCTTTATTTTAAGGAAGGGCAGAAAGCAGATGAGAAGTTAAAGGCAAAACGGGAGGAGATTGAAGGGGAACTGCCAAGGATGGTAGCAACCATTGAACAGGAGTTAAAGGCTAGCCGCAATGTGATCGGGATGCTGGAGCGTTTTAAGGGAAATGCAGGACCGGCTCTGACTGGGGAGCTGGATATTCTGTTAGCCGATATGCGGTCCTCCAACTATGAGGCAGCCCTTACCCGGTTTGAGGCAAGACTCAATTCTCCTATGCTGTCAGATGTGGTAAGGGGGCTCATTGGTGTACTGCGGGGAGATGACAGTTCGGTATATTTTCAGATGCTGGCTCATGATTTCAAGCAGATCGAACTGCAGCGGTTAAAGGCACAGGCCCAGAAGATCCCGCCTAAGATCCGGGTGTTTTCTTTTGTCATGCTGGTGTGCTTTTTGCTGACTTACCTGGCGATTATCTGTTATGTGGCGTTAGAGAGCCTTGGAGGAATGTTTTAAAGGGGGGAGGTCGAAATGAAGAAACAGCATTTAAGGAGTATCCTGTCAGAAAAACGGGGTGAGGGGTATGTGGATGTGATTATCCTGGTTCTTAGTGCGGTTATGGTGCTGGCACTTTCTATGCGGGTGCTTCCAGTGTTTATTCAAAAACAGCAGCTGGATACTTTTGCCACAGAATTAGTGAGAGAGGCAGAAGTAAGCGGGCGTGTTGGAGCGGAGACAAGCCGCCGTGCTGCCGTGCTGTCAGAAAAAACAGGGATTTATCCGAACGTTTCATGGTCAGAAAATGGAAGGATCCAGTTAAATGAAGAGGTTACTGTTACCCTGACACTGGATACCAATATCGGCCTGTTTGGGGAGTTTGCATCCTTTCCCATTACGCTTCGGGCAAAGGCTTCCGGAAAGTCGGAAGTATACTGGAAGTGAGGTGGTTAAGGTGGGCAGACAAATTCGGAAGATTTTCAGGGAGAAACGGGCGTCATCGTTTCCAATGACCATAGGGATTGTGCTGGCACTGATTCTTCTTCTGTGTGGGATCAGTGAATATTTCCGCCTGCAGGTGATCGCGGCAGGTGTGAGGGAAGCGGTGGAGGATGCCATGATTTCCACAGTCAATGACAATTATGCAGGGGTGTACCATGGAGCCAGGGAGGGATATTCCGGAAGCTATGTGCCATTTGGAGAAGGAAACTGGGAGGAGGAACTAAGCGAAGGCGATATTTATGCGGTTCTGGATGATACACTGGGAACCCGGATATCCGGCGGCCGTCATGTAAAGTATGCCGATGGCGGGACTGCAATGGAATTTGCTATTGATAGCCTGCAGGTGACGCTTCGGAATGCACCTCTGGCTCCCTCTGATCCGGCAAATGCCCAGAGGTTTGAGGCAGATGCAGTTGTGCGGTTAGAAGTGCCAGTCCGCTTTGGAGGCAGGCTTCTTCCATCCATGTGGATCACATTAAAAGTGCAGGCAGGTTATACGGAGGTGTTTTAAGAAATGCCTGGACATTCTAAGAAAGGTAGGGTATGTTTGGCGTAACAGGAAATAGGATACAGTGGTAAAGGAGGCATAAGAAGATGAAACTGACAGAAAAGACGAAAAAATATCTGGTGATTACTGGCAGTATGATCCTTGGGATTGGTCTGCTCGCAGCGATCGGGATGCAGTTTGGACAGCCGCCCAGTGAAGATGTTCTGCCAGAGACAACACAGACCGTGACCGAAGTGATCGTTGATCCAGGGACGGGTTTGGAAACCCAAAAGGCTCCAAAAGAAAGCGTGGAAGAATCCGGTGGGAAAACGGATCTGGTGATTCAGCCTGGGACAGAAGAAACAAACGAGACTACCGGACAGGCGGCAGACAGCCGGCCGGCACAGACGGACCAGACACAGCAGAGTATCCAGCCGGAACCGACAAAACCAGAGCCGCCCAGGGAAGAAATGCTGACGGATCCAACGAAGAAGCCGGATGGTACAAAGCTGGAAGAACCGCCCGTGCCAGTGGATCATGAGTCAGTAGAGAAGCCAGCAGAACCAGAACCGGATCCTGGACAGCCGCAGGCTGGCGATACATCCGGAAACCAGATCTATGTTCCTGGATTTGGATGGGTTGAGAACCATGGGGGAGGCGGATCCGGCACCGTGGCGGAGGATATGTATGAGAATGGAAATAAGATCGGCATCATGGATTAATACCCAATGAGGAGGCATCGCAGCCATGCGGTGCTTTTTGTTTGCTTAAAACCAGGGAAGATGGAAACGTCTGCTTCCTGTGGTTGGAAAGGAGGATATTTGAAGCAGAAGAGAGGTGTGTTTCTTGCGGTTTTACTCTCACTGTCGTTCCTGTTTTCTGTACCTGTTTATGCAGTCGGAGATGGAAATATTGACGGAGGCGGAGGAAACATGGGGCAGGGAACCAGTCAAAACTCCTGGTCTCCGGGAAATGAGGGAGTCCGTGTGACCGTGATCCGGGCAGAAGGGCATGAGCCAGTAACAAGGCCCATTGACCTGACAAACAAGCAGCCGAAGATTGTCTATTCCTTTGGAAAGGTCAGCAAGATGTCTTATACCAAGGGGAGTGCATTAACGGTTGATACCAACCCTTACGAATATGTGAATCCGGCCCAGTCCCTTCCGAGGATCATCAGCTCCAAAAGTCTGGGACAGGCCAACATTGAGGAGATCAAAAGTTATTTTACAGATGAGCAGGTGGTCCGCAGTATTGCAGGGCTGACAGGAATGGACTTTGATACGCTGGTAGGAGGAGAGTACCGGCTTTTACTGGAACCGATCAGTTTCTTAAAATTTCAGGGAACCCTGATCGCAGCGACGGCTACGGAGGCAGCTTTGTATGATGAGATGTTAAGCGGGGGGATGCGGGCGGTACTTCCGACTGTGGCGTTTCAGAACCTCCCGCTTTCCATGTTTTTGGAAACACCAGATCTGGGATATCCGGCATGGGGCGGACCTACATCTGGAGTCCGTTCCAACAGTGAGATCAAAAGTTCCCTGGGTCTTGGTGTGGTACGGTTTCACGAAGCCCCGCCAGAGGAACCGGAAATCAGTACCTATGATTATGAGTACCGGACCAACACAGAAGTCATCACAGCGGTAGAGGTGAGCGGAGGCCAGAGTGATCCAGATGATCCGGTGTCTGTCACATTTTCTGTGGGAGGGAAAGGCTACCGCGTGGACCATGTGTATTATCCATCCGGTGACAGTCAGCTGGCCTGGATTCGCTGGACCACCCCGAAGGAACCTCAGACCATGATGATGACAGTACGAGTTCATGGAGGGGGAAGAACGGAAAAGGGAACGCTGAATATCAAGATCGTAGATCTGGATGAAAATCCTCCGCCGGATCCCAACGCAGATGACCGGAATGATGGCTTTACAAGACCATCCGTACCGTCAAAGGCAGAAGTTACCTCTGCCGTCTGGGGTGTGTGGAGACCATGGTGGCAGGAACATTGGGTATGGCACAGCGGAGATGAGGAGGATGACGGGTATTGGTGTGACCATGGCTGGTGGGAGTTTGACCTGGACCGATACTCTGCAAGTCTGGCTGCAGATATGAGAATTACAACCGATGAGAAGTCCCCTACCGCTACGGAAAGGACGATGAAATCCGGTTATGGATTCCAGGAAAAAGTAATAACCCATGTCAGCACCAATCAGAGTTTTGCAGTCACACCGGCTCAGAATGCCGTGACCTATTTTCCTGAGTTTCAATATGAGAAATTCTGGAGACTTCTGGAGCGGATGAACGGCGGTTATGATATGACCCATGAATTTAAGGAGAACGGCTACAGCACTTATCGCCGGAGAACCCACTTCACCCCAATCTGGTATCCGGATGGA